>Ga0209075_1000024_pt1 | contig 109026 bp, 76 predicted proteins | sample Stecom2011_FD_187523 | JGI IMG/M metagenome (GOLD analysis project Ga0209075, IMG submission 187523) | Agricultural soil microbial communities from Utah to study Nitrogen management - Steer compost 2011 (SPAdes) (version 2) | ecosystem: Environmental > Terrestrial > Soil > Agricultural land... | reverse complement strand
TCGATGGGTGCGTCACCCTTCATCTGGGCTATGGGAAGCGCGCCGACTTGCTCCTCTCAAAGGGCATCGGTTTTGATGCCTACCGGATTCGAAACGCCGGGGCCCTGGGCTTCGAAGAGGGCTGGCGAGTGGAGAAAACTGGCGAGCAATATTCGCTGGCGATGACGCAGATGCATCAGCGCATGCACGAGCAGCCCCTGGTCAAGCACGCAACGCTTCGCGAATTTCGAAACCCCCCGACGCCCGATCCCGCGAAGGTCGCAGAGCAGCAGAAGCGCGCGAAGCAATCGCTTTTTGCCGACTATTCCTATGATAGCTACGCCTGGGCGATGAGCATCGACCTGACACTTTGCACCTCCTGCAAGGCGTGCGTGGCGGCGTGTCAGGCCGAGAATAATATCCCCGTTGTGGGCAAAAAACAGGTCGAGGTCTCGCGCGAAATGCACTGGATCCGCGTCGATACCTATTATGAGGGTGACCCCGAAAACCCGACAGCCTTCCATCAACCGGTGCCCTGTATGCACTGCGAAAGGGCGCCCTGCGAAGTCGTCTGCCCGGTTGAGGCCACCAGCCATAGCGGCGAGGGCATCAATGAGATGACCTATAATCGGTGCGTAGGCACGCGCTATTGCTCCAATAATTGCCCCTATAAAGTGCGCCGTTTTAACTTTCTGGATTTCTCCGAACTTGACCCGGCGGATACCGGCTCCACCTCGGGGGCGCCCAAATATAAGGCGGCGCTCGACCTGCACTTTAACCCCGATGTCACCGTGCGAAGCCGTGGGGTCATGGAAAAATGCACGTACTGCATCCAGCGCATCAACGCCGCGCGCGCCGAGGCCCAGATTGACGGTCGGCGCATCAATGACCACGACTTTCGCACCGCCTGCGAGCAGGTTTGCCCGACCCAGGCGATCATCTTTGGCGACAAGAATAATCCGAGCGCGCGCATCACGCGCCTGAAGGCCGAGCCCCACGATTATGCCCTGCTTGAGCACCTGAATACTCGCCCCAGAACGACTTATTTAGGCGCCATCAATAACCCCAATCCCATGCTCCAGGAGTGAAGCGTTGAGCTCGAATTCCTCAAATCAGCGAAATGCTCCCGGTGCAGACGGTGCTTCCGAAGATGCGCCGCTTCGCCCCGTGCCGGTGCTCGCGCCGGGGCAGACCTACGCGCGGGTGTCGGCGGAGTTCAGCGATATCACGCTCAGGCCAGCGCCCTGGGGGGTGATGGTGGGTTTCGCGCTGGCGTTTGGGCTGGTGATGATCTTTTTAATGGCCGTCACCTATCTTTTTATCGAGGGCATCGGGATCTTCGGCACCAATGTCCCGGTCGCCTGGGCCTTTCCGATCGTCAGCTTCGTCTGGTGGATCGGAATCGGTCATGCCGGAACCTTTATCTCGGCGTTTTTGCTGCTGATGCGCCAGGACTGGCGCGCCTCGATCAACCGCTTCGCCGAGGCGATGACGCTGTTTGCGCTCGCCTGCGCCGGGATGATGCCACTTTTGCACCTGGGGCGCCCGTGGGTTTTATACTGGCTGTTTCCCTACCCGAATACGATGGGTTTATGGCCGCAGTGGCGCAGCCCGCTGGTCTGGGATGTCTTTGCGGTGTCGACCTACGCGCTGGTGTCGCTGCTTTTCTGGTATATGGGGGCGATCCCTGACTTCGCAACGCTTCGCGACCGCGCCAAAAACCACCGGATTCGCCTGGCCTACGGGCTCGCCGCGCTCGGGTGGCGCGGCTCGTCGCGCCACTGGCAGCGCTACCAGCAGGCCTATTTGCTGGTGGGGGCGCTCGCGGTACCGCTGGTGATCTCGGTGCACTCCATCGTCGGCATGGACTTCGCCGTGGCGATCGTGCCGGGCTGGCACTCGACTATTTTCCCGCCGTATTTTGTCGCCGGCGCGCTATACTCGGGCTTTGCCATGGTGCTCACCCTGGGGATCCCGCTTCGGCACTACTATAAGCTCCACGACTTTCTCACCGAGCGCCACCTCGATAATTGCGCAAAGCTCATGCTGCTCACCGGCCTGATCGTGACCTATGGCTATGTCTTTGATTATTTCACGGTCTGGTATAGCGCGAGCAGCGCCGAGATCATCGGACTTCAGCAGCGGATATTTGGGGCGTATCGGGTCGAGTTCTGGGTCATGACTTTCTGCAATGTGGGGGTGATTCAACTGGTCTGGTTCAAGAAAGTTCGCCAGAAGGCCGGGCTGCTATTTCTCATCGCGATCCTTGTGAATGTGGGGATGTGGTTGGAGCGCTATATCATCGTGCTCACCAGCTTGAGCTACGATTATCTGCCAGGGACGTGGCACGTATTTGAGTCCACACGGTGGGATTGGGCGGTCTTTGTGGGGAGCGTCGGACTATTCGCCGCGCTGTGGTTTATCTTCGTGCGTTTCGTCCCGGTCAGCGGCATTTTCGAGCTTCGCGAGCTCACGCGCAAGCAACAGAAGGGCGAGTTGAAATACCAGGAGTCGACGCCGCCAGCGGGGGATACCCATGTATGAAGACGCGCCCATCCTGGGGCTGATGGCCGAATTCGACTCCCCCGAAGCGCTCCTATTCGCCGCGCGTGAGATGCGCGCGGCCGGCTACGTGCGCCTGGAGGCGTTTACGCCGATGCCGATCGAAGAACTGAACGATATTCTGGGGCATAAGTCGACGATCGTGGCGGCGCTGGTGCTGATCGGCGGGCTCTTGGGCGCCGGCGGTGCCTTCGCGTTCATGACGTGGACCTGGCTGATTGATTATCCGATCAATATCGGCGGGCGGCCGATGTTTAGCTGGCCATCCTATATCCCCATCACCTTCGAAATGGCGGTGCTCTTTGGCTGCTATGCAGGAGGTATCGGAATGCTGCTGTTGAACCGATTGCCGCTTTTGCATCATCCGGTTTTCGACGTTCCCGGATTTGAGCGTGCCAGCAGCGACCGGTTTTTTATGATGGTCGACGCCGAGGATCCCGTCTTTTTGAAGGCCGAAACCCGGCGTTTTCTGGCGTCGCTCAGCCCGCTCAATATTGCGGAGGTGCCATGCACCTGATCTATTTGAGATGGCTCTATCGCGGCCTGCTCGCGGCCTTTGTGCTCGGGTTGCCAGCGGCGGTGCTCGTGGCGCTTATCGCGATTTCATTTGCCCCGCGGATGCGCGCGCAGGCGCGCCTGAAGCCTTATGAGGATAGCGCGTTTTATTCGGACCAGCGCTCGGTTCGCCACCCGCCGATGGGGACGATCGCGCGCGGTGAAAAGGTTGCGGACGCCGCGTTCTACTGGGGGCGGCGCACCCTGCCGCCGGTCATCACCCGGGCGCAACCCCCGACGCGACTGACGCCGCGTAGCGAACTGACCCGCGACGGTCTTGCCGAAATCTATGTCGAAACGAACCCCATCGCCGCGACGGCTCTTACGCTTAAACGCGGGCAGCAGCGATTTGATATCTTCTGCGCGCCCTGCCACGGGCGCGCAGGCGACGGGCAAGGAATCATCACCCGGCACGATTTCCCGCTGCCCCCGACCTTTCATTCTGAGGCATTGCGCCAGGCGCCTGCGGGGTATCTTTTCGACGTCATCACCCAGGGCTACGGGATGATGTATAGCTATGCCGACCGTCTCAACCCGGCAGATCGCTGGGCTGTTGTCGCCTATATTCGAGCCCTGCAACTTAGCCAATATGCGCCCGCCGATCGGCTGAGTCCCGTCGATATGCAGAAGATCCAGGAGGCGAACCCATGAGTGAGCAACGCGCCAATTCGGCATTGCAACCCACTGAACTTGAACGGGTTTTTGGGCGCGTTGAGCGCGCAGCGATCCTCGTCGGCGCCATTGGAGTGCTCGCGAGCATCCTCGCCGCCCTCTTGAATTATGAGACCTTTATCCAGGGCTATCTGGTCGGCTTTCTTTACTGGTTTGCCATGCCCATCGGGGCGATGGTTTTGCTGATGATTCATCATCTGGTGAGCGGGCGCTGGGGCGCCGTCCTGCGCCGCCCGCTGGAGGCCGCCGGGCTGAGCATCCCGATCTTCGCGCTCTTCTTTGTGCCGATCGCACTGAGCATCCCGGAGCTTTTCGCCTGGGCGCGCCCGGAAGTCGTCGCAATCCACCCCGAGTTGCAGCATAAGTCGGCCTACCTGAATATTCCGTTCTTTGTGGCGCGTGCCGCCGGGTATTTTGTCGTCTGGACGCTGCTCGCCTGGATGCTGCGAAGGCTGTCTCTGCAGGAGTCCTCCCCGGCAATGGGTCCGGAAAATCAGAAGATGCACTGGCGCGAGTTGCGCGGGTTTCAGCGCCTCGCCTCGCTGGGATTAGTCTTCGTCGCCTTTTGCGATTCCTTCGCGCTGCTCGATTGGATGCAGTCGCTCGAACCGCTGTGGTTCTCGTCGCAGTACCCGTTGATGATCGCGATGGGCCAGATGCTCGGCGCCACCGCCTTCTTCACGCTTGTGGTGATAATGCTGAGCCGGGCGCGCCCGATCGCGGAGTTTTTAAGCGCCCAGGTTCTCAATGATTTGAGCAATATTTTGCTCGTTTTTGTGGCCATGTGGGCTTATACCGAGTGCGTGCAATTCATCATCGTCTGGTCGGGAGACACCCACGAGCGCATTACCTGGTTTGTGGCGCGCGGCCAGGGTGGCTGGGATTGGATAATCGGCGCACTGGCGCTCTTTCAATTCTTTGTGCCGTTCTTTTTGCTATTCTCGCGAAAATTCAAGCGCAATAAATCCACGCTGAGCGGACTCCTATTATGGATTCTGGCGATGCGCTTTCTCGATTTCTATTGGCTGGTCATGCCGGCTTTCTACGCCGAGCAATTCGTCTTCATCTGGCCGGCGTTTGCGAGTCTTCTGGGCATCGGGGGGATCTGGGTCTGGGTCTTCTGCCGGCTCATGCGACGCGCCCCGATCATCGCCGAGCGCTCCAAAGAACTCTTCGCCTGGTGGCGAGATGGCGAGGGGCGAGGAGGTGAATCATGACATCGAAAGAGGGGAAAGAGCCGGCGGCGAGCAGCGATTCAGCGGGTGAAAGGAGCATGCCAGAATCAACCTTCGAGCAAACCGATGCCAGCCCGCGCGCCATTGCCTGGGCAGCGCTCGGCCTGCTGCTCATGCTCGCGTTGGCGGGCGTTATCGTAGCAGCAACGCGCCATCTTTTTTCGCCGAGTGGTCCCAATTATCGCAGCGCAGAGGCGACGCAAAAACATCTTTTTGAGCAGAGAGCGCCACTCAAGCAGGCCGCGCCGGGGGTCGATATTCATCCTGAAATCGAGCTTCAAAAGATTCGGCGAGCCGAAACTAAAAAGTTGACCCGGTATCGATGGGCCGACTCAAATCGAAGCGTTGCGAGGATTCCGATTGCGCGAGCCATGGAAATAATCGCCGCGCAATCCCCCGATTCTGACCCGACGGGAGGCATGCCGTGAACCGAGAAATTGCCACTAAATACACGCTTCGATGCGCGCAATTTTTGGTCGCAGCGCTGTTTATCTGCGCCACTTCAAGCGCCCATGCACAGGCCGAAAATTGGCGGCCCACTCCCCAAAATAGCGCCCTGAACGAGGCCGTCCTTGAGCAAAGGTTGGGTAATTCGATTCCACTCGAACTTCGTTTTCGCAGCACGGATGGGCGAAGCGTGGTTTTGTCCAAGTATTTTGGGCATCAGCGCCCGGTGATTCTGGCGCTCGGCTATGTTGAATGCCCTAATCTCTGCGCGCTGGTTCACCAGGGCATGGTGCATAGCTTGGAGAAGATAAGCCTTGAGATGGGCCAGGATTATGAGGTGATTTCGCTGAGTATCGACCCGAACGAACCGCTCGCCCTGGCGCGCTCGGCGCGCCAGCGTTATCTGCAGATTTACGGGCGCGTGGGCGCCGAGAAGGGCTGGCACTCCCTGGTTGGCGAAGAGGACACGATTGCAAAAATCGCCGATGCAATTGGTTTTCGATACGCCTATGACTCCGAGAAGAAACAGTATTCCCATCCCGGAGCGCTGGTTATTCTGACCCCCGAGGGCAAGGTTTCGCGCTATTTTCTGGGCGTTACCTATGACCCTGGAGACCTGCGCCTGGCGTTGGTCGAGGCCTCAAGCGGCCATATCGGCTCACCGGTCGATAAGGTGCTTCTTCGCTGCTTTGCCTACGACCCATCTTCGGGGAAATACAGCGTTCAGATTATGGAGGTGATGCGCTATGCGGGCGGTTTCACCACGCTTGTGCTGCTGGGAGGGCTTATCATGGGGTTTCGGCGCAGGCGCGGCACGAATTCGTGACGATATTGGCAACCTAAAGACAATTCTCAAGCGCGCATGAAGCAGTTCAATGGACGTTACGCGCAGCATCCAGGGACGGCATCATGTGGGATTTCCCGCTCTTTCCAGAACAGGCTTCAACGGCGGCAAGGCACGTCGATCAGGTCTATTTTGCGCTTATCGCGCTCTCGATATTCTTTATCTTTAGCATCGGCGGGGCCGCGCTCTATTTTATGACGCACTACCATTTTCGTCGCGACGCCGATCGCCGCAATGTGCCCAAGAGTAACTGGAAACTCGAGGTGATTTTTATCGGCAGCGCGGTGGTCGTGTCGACCTTCTTTTTCTTCTGGGGCGCCTATAAATATCTCAAGATCTCGCAAGCTACCGACGACGCCCTGGAGTTATTTGTGCTGGGCAAGCAGTGGATGTGGAAGGTGCAGTATCCCGAGGGACAGCGCGAAATCAATCGCCTGCATATCCCCGTCAATCAGCCGATTATGCTGCGCCTGACGTCTCAGGATGTCATCCATAGTTTTTATGTCCCGGCGTTTCGGGTCAAACAAGACGTCGTCCCGGGGCGCTATACGACCCTGTGGTTTGAGGCGACAAAGACCGGGACCTTCAAGCTTGAGTGCGCCGAGTATTGCGGCACCGATCACTCGCGCATGCTTGGAGAGGTCGTTGTGATGAGCGCCCCCGACTTTGCGCGCTGGCTGGCCAATCGACCCGTGCAATCCACGATGGTCGCCCAGGGCGAGCGGATCTTTGCGCGCGCGGGCTGTTCGGGCTGCCATACTGCGGCGTCCGCGGTGCACGCCCCGGACCTGCAGGGTTTATTCGGGCGGCGGGTGGCGCTGAGCACCGGCGAGACCCTCGTCGCCGACGCCTCCTATATTCGCGACTCCATCCTCTTGCCCAAAAAACATGTGGTCGCGGGATATGCGCCCATTATGCCTTCGTTTGAGGGGCAGTTAAGCGAGCAGGAGATCTTCGCGTTGCTTGAATTTATCAAGTTTGAGCCGGCGCTGAACGATGCCGCCAACGCCTCCCCAAACACAGAAAAAAACGACGCCAACAAATAACGGGGGAGCCGTACCTCCCAGAATCCGAACCGATACGGACGTGCGCATGGCCCCAACGCTCAAAAATTATCTTCAAGATGGCAGCACGTTGCGCTCCTGGTTTTTGAGCACCGACCACAAGCGGATCGCCATCCTCTATCTTTTATCGATCACCTTTTTCTTTATGATCGGCGGCACGGTGGTGGGGCTGATTCGGCTGGAATTACTCAGTCCCGCCGGCGACGTGGTGTCATCCGATACCTATAACCGCCTCTTCACGATTCACGGCGTCATCATGGTGTGGTTCTTCCTGATTCCCTCGATTCCGGTGACCCTGGGGAACTTTCTCTTGCCCCTGATGCTCGGCGCGAAGGACCTGGCTTTTCCGCGGCTCAATCTGCTGAGCTGGTATCTTTTTATTGGCGGCGGGATCTTCACACTGGTTGCGGTAGTCGTCGGCGGGGTCGACACAGGGTGGACCTTCTATACGCCGTATAGCAGCACCTTCGCGAATTCCGCGGTGATTACGGTGGCGGCCGGCGTCTTTATCACCGGGTTTTCGACCATTGCGACCTCGATCAACTTTATTGTCACCACCCATACGATGCGCGCGCGCGGGCTGACCTGGTTTCGCCTGCCGATCTTTGTGTGGTCGCTCTACGCGACCTCGATCATCATGGTCCTTGCCACCCCGGTGCTCGCCATCACGCTGGTCTTGCTGGCGGTGGAGCGGGGCCTGCAAATTGGGATCTTTGATCCCTCACTGGGCGGCGACCCGCTGCTCTTCCAGCATCTATTTTGGTTCTATAGCCACCCGGCGGTTTATATCATGATTTTGCCCGGCATGGGGGTGGTCACCGAGGTCATTCCCTGCTTCGCGCGCCGGCCGATCTTTGGCTACAAACCCATCGCCTATTCGAGCATTGCCATCGCAATTCTGGGGTTTTTGGTCTGGGGGCATCATATGTTTGTGGCCGGCGAGTCGATCTACGCGATGCTGATGTTCTCGTTTCTGAGCTACGCGGTTGCAATCCCCTCGGGGATCAAAATATTCAACTGGACGGTCACCCTTTATAAGGGGCGTATCTATATGAAAACGCCCATGATTTACGCGCTCGGGTTTTTGGGCCTCTTCACCATTGGCGGGCTCACCGGGCTCTTTGTCGCGGCACTCGCCGTCGATATCCACGTTCACGATACCTACTTCGTAGTCGCTCATTTCCACTATATTATGGTCGGCGGAATGGTCAGCGCGTTGATGGGCGGGCTTCATTTTTGGTGGCCGAAGATGACCGGACGGCTTTATCCGGAGTTTCTCGGGCAGGTATCGGCATGGACGATGTTTCTGGGGTTTAACCTGACGTTTTTCCCCCAGTTTTTGCTCGGCTATCTCGGCATGCCACGGCGCTATCATACTTATCCGGCCGAATTTCAGGTCCTCAACGTGATGTCCTCGCTCGGGGCGAGCATCCTGGCGGTGGGCTATATCTTGCCCTTTTTCTACCTGGTCTGGTCGCTTCGCTGGGGCAAAAAGGCCGCCCGAAACCCCTGGCGAGCAACGGGGCTGGAGTGGGAATATGCGGATTCACCGCCGATAAAGACGAACTTCGAGTCCCCCCCGATCGTCCACGGCCCCGCTTATGATTATGACCCCCAAAAGGAGGTCAATTTTGACTGAGCGCCCCGCATATTCCCCGGGTTTGGCCCATCATTTCGAGACTCACGCCCAGCAGCATCGCGCGGCGACCCTGGGAATCTGGCTATTTCTGGGCAGCGAAATCATGCTCTTTGGCGGGATGTTTATGGGCTATACGATATACCGAATTCTATACGCCACAGCCTTCGAGCAGATCGCGGCGCATACGCATTTCTGGTTCGGCACGATCAACACCGCCTTATTGCTGACGAGCAGCCTGACCATGGCCATGGCGGTTCACCATGCGCGCGCGCAAAACTATCAGAAAAGTGGGCGCTGGCTGGTGCCGACCGCCGTGCTGGGCGTGGCGTTTTTGGCTCTCAAGGTGGTTGAATGGTATCTCGAATATCGCGAGAACCTGGTCCCGATCCTTGGCTGGAATTTCGACGCCCACGGCGTCGCCCAGGGGCCCGCGCGCCTATTTATGGGCTTCTATTTTGTGATGACCGGCCTGCACGCCATTCACCTGTCCATCGGCGTCTGCCTGGTCGTGGGCCTTATGGTGTTATTGCGACGCGATAAAATTGCGCGCGAAAATCCGAGCAAGGTCGAAATCATCGGCCTATACTGGCACTTGGTCGATATCATCTGGATCTTTGCCTATCCCATCTTCTACCTGGTGAGCGCATGAGCCCTGCAAGCGACCAGCCGCGTCACGCGCAAATCCATCCAGGCGCCGAGGAGGGAAGTCTGCGCGAAATCGTCGCGGTCTGGCTTGGCCTTATATTTCTTTTATGCGCGACTGTGATCGCTCATTTTCTCACCCACGGCATGCTCGCGTTGCTCGCCGCGTTTGGTATCGCCATCGCAAAGATGGGGCTTGTGATGTTTTATTATATGCACCTGAAATATCGCCCCCATATCGTATGGATATTTTCCGCAGCCGCGTTTTTATGGCTTATCATCTTCTTCGGGCTCAGCCTGAGCGACTATGTCACCCGCCACTGGATCCTTCTTGTTCCATAGATGTTGGGCCCGCATGAAATCGCTGCGCGCATCGGCGGCCTCTCCCTATAGGTTCCCGGCAGAATGCAAGGCGGATATGCTTAACCTGTTGATTTTATTGACTTTATTTGAGGGTGCTTTTCTTTACGGTGTATGAGTTTGGTCACCTTGCTGGCGATTGATCGTGGGCAGGGTGGGAGCAATTCGAAAGCGGCGCAACCGGACTCGGTGTAATACTATCGCGCTGTCAAACCCAGGGAGGTCAGCAATGAGCACTTTAATGAAGCGCGTACTCGTTTTGATCGCGGCATTGACGCTCGCCGGCGTGACGGTGGGTTGCGACAGGAGGGATACCCGCGTCGGGGAAATACCCGAGATGGAGGGGCCCAGTGACTTCGACCAGCAGGGAAATGAGGGGCAAGCCTATGACCCGAGCGGAGCTCCGGGGCAGGCTGCCAACCCGGGCATTCAAGCGCCCTCCGAGATGGGAGCGCCCGACGAGGGCACCGCGCAGCCGGGCGCCGACCCTTCGCAAATGGCCCAGGGCGACTCACCCGTCGAGCAACCGGCAACGGGCGAGAATGCGCAGAATCAGGATGAGCTGGCCGGGACGAATCAGCCCGGCGATCAGGGCATGGATAGCACGATGACCGCGACGCGCGAGAAGGTGTCGAGCACGTTGGGAATTCCCGCCACTGCGGTCTATATCGACAGCCAGGATGAGCAGAAGATCAAGAACGCATCCGATGACTTTGAGCGCGAGGCGCGCGTCACCGCAAGCACCGTCGAGCGGTATCTGGGGCGGGTGGATGCCTCAGCGTTGGATGAGGAACAACAGAGCGCCTACGATGAGTTGCAGACCAGCATTACGACCCTGGACACCGATATTGAGCAGTTCGCGATGGCCAGCGGCTCGCAGCGCGACGAGTTGAAATCACAGCTCGAGGAGCACCTGAGCAGCATCGACGAGAACTGGGAGAAGATCTCGGATTCCATCGACTTTAGCCAATCGGCGACCGGTGGTGGCCCCGAGGAGGGGCCGGATGATTCCGTCATTGAGCCCGGAATCGATGAGTCGGGCCAGCAACCATCGGACGATAATATGGGAGGAGCCGAGACCTACTAATCCTTCGAGCATCATCGCCTGGCGAGCCGCCGTCTTCTCCGCATCGGGGAGGGCGGCGGCGCTTTGTCTGCGATGGCTCAGTTTTGCGCAGACGGGTCGTCAAGATAGGGCGAATTTTCGATGGTCTCGTAGAGCGCACCAATAATGGCGGTAGTCTGGGAGTCGGAGAGTTTTCCGCCCTGAGCGCTTTCGACATAAAAGGTATCGATAATCTGTGTGCCGAGGCTGTCGATCTTGGAAACGTGGGTGTTCAGGCCGTTCTCCCAGAGGGTGCGCGCGATTTCATAGAGCAGCCCGACGCGGTCCGGTGCGCGGATCTCAAGGACCGTAAAGGTGTCGCTGATATCCTGGCGCGCCTCGACCAGCGTGGGCACCTGCGGGGTGAGGCGCGGCTCCAGGCGCGTTTGTGCGATGCGTTTTTTGAGCAGGCTTTCGACCGAACTTCCCGATTCCAGCGTTTCGACCAGGGTCTGGGCGACGCGCTCCAGGCGCGCGGGGTCGGCGGGGGTCTGGGCTTCGCGCTGCGACATCAGCAGGGCGAGCGCGGCGCCCTGGCTAACCTGAAAGATGTCCAGGGTGCGCCCGCTGGCGGTCGTGACGATCTCGGCGGCCATGATATTTAGCCCCGAGGCGCTGATAACCCCGGCGATCTTCGCCAGGGTGCCCGGGACATCGTGGGCGCAAATAATAATCTCGGTGACGCCGCGCTCGGGAAGCGAGGTGCACAAAACTTCGGGGCGATCGCTTTGGGCGGCGCGCCGATAGGTTTCAAATTGGCGCAGCAGTGCGTCGGTCGCGGTGATGGCGAAGTGATCCGTCGGCACGTCGCGCACGAAGGCGTCGAGTTGGCTGCGAAGTTGGCCAGCCGATATTTTCGGGGCGCTGGCGCCGATATGATGGGCGCCAGCAGCGCGCTCGTGCTGCAGCATCTTCACCAGGGCCGCGCGCTGCTGCTCGACCAGCGATTCGTGGTCTCGCCACAGGCTCTCGATCCCATTTTCGATGACCAGGCGAAGCCGGTGATAGAGCTCGCTGATGAGCGCCGCATTCCAGTCGGTCATGATATTGGGCCCGACGGTGGCCATATCGCAAAACGTCAGGGCAGTGAGCTCATTGAGCGCCTCGACCGTGCGCAGGCGCGCGGCCAATTCGCGCACCACGCGCGGGTCCGAAAGGTCGCGCCGCCGAGCGGTATCCGACAGCGAAAGATGCTCGCGCACCAGGAATGCCAGCCGGTCGATATCGCCCCAGTTCAGCCCGAGGCGCCAGCCGATATCGTCCATCATTTCGGCGCCCCGATGGCTGTGATCACCGCCGCGATTCTTGCCAATATCGTGGAAGAGCGCTGCCAATAAAAAGACTTCGGTGCGCTTGACCTGGGCGCCGATCTTCCCAAAGAGCGCCCAGTGCTCCGCCTCGGTGTCGGCCGCGCCAGAGACAAGTTTGCGCGCCTTCTCAAGGCACTTTAGGGAGTGAATATCGGTGGTATAAATATGATAAACATCGTGCTGCACGTGGCAGACAATGGGCTCGAATTCGGGGATGAGTTTGGTCAGAATCCCGGTCTCCAGCAGGCGCCGCGAGGTCTTCGGTGACGTCTCGGGATCGGTGAGCAAGTGATATAGACGCCGGCAAATCTCGCGATCCTCGCGCTGCGCCTCGCCCCAGGCCGCCACGCTGCGCGCGATGCTTAATTCCAGCACCGGCCCGAGCAGCGCGTCGTGCTCCGCCGCCAACTCCAGCGCGTCGAAGACCTCGTCGGGCGACAGCTCGCGCTCCGGCGTAACGCGGCCGGTGGGCTCCTCGGCCGGGCCGTGCGAACCCGGGTCGATTGAATAGGACTTCAGCCCGAGTTGGCCGTTTTTCAGGCCGAAAATAGGATTGATCTCGACTTCTTCGCCGCCCTCCCGAAGCTGCCAGCGCCGCAAAAATCGCTGGGCGAGCATGCTGATATCACGCGCCTCGCGGTAATGGCGGCGCATCAGGCTTTCGGCGCGCGTGGCGCGGTCGCGCGGCGACAGATCCTCCAGGTCAGCGCTGCTCGACTCTTCGAGGGTGGTATCGCCCAGATCTTCCTCTTCGAGCAGAATCGCGGCGATTTTTTCCTGATCGAGAAAGGTCAGCCGGTCACTTTTGCGCGCGTGATTCAGGTGCAGGATATTTCGAAGCCCGAGGATCCACCGAAGCCCGTCGCGGTAGCGCTCTCGAAGTTCCGCGCTCCAGCCGACTTCGGGGAACACTTCGTCGCCCGGGGCAAATTGCCAGCGCACCCGCCCCGCCCAATGGATACAGTTGAGGTCGCGCAGCCCGCCTTCGCCTGATTTAATATCGGGTTCGAGCAGATAAATCGTCTTGCCATTTCGTCGGGTGCGCGCGCGATACCCCTCCATAAGCGTCGCGACAAAGCTCAGGCCTTCGTCTTGAGCGCGCAAAAACTCGGCCGCCTCGGGCGCGCGAACGCATTGCCAGGGGATATCGGCGGCGGCGCGTCGGGTCTGGCCGGCGAGCAATCGCGCGTCGAGCACCGAAATAGGGGTGCGCAGGTCGACCTCAAACTCCTGGCGGGTCTGCGCCGGGGTGCGCACGGCGTGGCCAAGTTTGAGGCGCGCGTCACGACACCAGGTCATAAATCGCTCCACCGCCAGGTGAAAATCGGCATCTTCGAGCAGCTCGGGCCGGCCGAGCTCGATCATCAGATCGATATCGCTCTCCAGCGCCATTTCCCTGCGCCCGTAGCTTCCCAGGGCGAGCAGGGCGGTGGCGTCGAAAAACTCCGGGCGCGCGGCTTCACGCCATAATTCGAGCAAAAATGCATCGGTGCCCGCCGCCAGTTGCGCGGCGATACGCAGGCTATCTGCCCCCTCAAGCGCCGCGTCGCCCCAGCGCTGGCGGGTTTGGAGGAAGGATTGGGTAATCCGTTGAATTGATTCAGGCTTCTCGGAGAGCATCGGGACTCGTAAATGGGGTGAAAATAATTCGGCCAGGCCGGGCTAAGCCGAATAATTATAAAAAGTTGCGAGATTGGAATTCGCCGGCCAATTCGATAGGCTGCGCGAGCTTATTTTTGCCGGCGAGGCCGCTCCCGATTCGAGGCGTGCTCGCTCGGTGCCAAACCTCGGGGCACCGCCCCAGCGTACTCGAAAAACCGACACTTACCCACGCGCAGCATACCAAATATGAACGTCTCACCAAGACCCTATCTTAGCGCAAAACTCGCCGGCATCGGCGGAGAGATCAAAAGTCGCCCCGAGGATTTCGAAGTCGAGGAGATTCCACTCTACGAACCCTGCGGCGAGGGGCATCATGCCTACCTCTGGGTCGAGAAAAGCGGCGTGACAGGCAACCAGCTCGTCTCGGATATCGCGCGCCATTTTGGCGTCGCCAAGCGCGATGTCGGGGCGGCTGGCATCAAGGATAAGCATGCGCTCACGCGCCAGTGGATCTCCATTCCCTTTTATGAACTGGAGACCGATGACCCGAGCACGCTCATCGGGCCCATAAACCCGCGCATCAACGTGCTCGACGCCCAGTTGCACCGCAATAAGCTGCGCACCGGGCACCTGGCGGGCAATCGCTTTCGGGTCGTGTTGCGCGACCTGGCGCTGCCGGGCGCCGAGGCACTGGCGCGGGCCGAGGCGATCTTGGCCGCGCTCGGCGCGCAAGGGCTTCCCAACTATTACGGCGAGCAGCGCTTCGGCATCGACGGGCAAACCCTCGCGCTGGGCGTGGGACTTTTGCGCGGCGAAAAGGACGCAAGGGATCGGGTCAAGCGCGATCGATTCATCAAGCGTTTGGCGATCAGCGCGGTTCAGAGCGAATTATTTAATCGCGTGCTGATCGCTCGTCTAAAACAGGGTATGCTGGCTACTGCGATGGACGGCGACGTGGCGCAAAAGACCGATACAAACGGAGTTTTTGCGATTCCAACCGACGAACTCGACGCGTGCCAGCAGCGCCTTGAGCGCGGCGAGCTTGTGCTCACCGGGCCAATGCTCGGGGCCAAAATGATCACTCCCGAGCGTGATGCGAAGGCGTTTGAGGATGGTATTTTCGCCGAAAGTGGCTTCGATATCGGCCTGTTTGACACCCAAAAGCAGCTCGCCAGTGGCACGCGCCGCCCCTTGTTGGTCAACCCCGGCGACCTGTCGGCAAGTCTGGAGACCCAGGACGAGCAAGAGGTCCTGGTGCTCCAATTTTCGCTTCCATCGGGGAGTTACGCCACGGTATTACTCAGAGAAATCATGAAGTCCGACGCCTGATTCACGTTCTCAATATCCCGACTGCGCCGCAGCAACGCCATAATTTAACGGAAATATCGTGTCAGAAACCCATCAGTTATTATTTTCGCGTGCTGAATTTCTGGACCTCGCCGAGCAGGCCGGTTTCAGGGTGAGTGAGGAGGATTTGGACGAGTTGGTGCGTCGAAATCTGCTGCGCCCCTGGGAACCGCGCAGCTCGCGTGCGCCTCAGGCGCATTTCCATCGGCTGCATTTATTTGTGCTGGCGAGCTATTTTGATGCGGTGCGCGCGACCCGTCATCCCTGGGGAGCGGTGGTGCCAACGGTCGGACTGCCCGAAATCGCGGGTCTTGCCAAGGAGTGTCGTGATCTCATTGGCCTGCTGGTCGAGCGCGAAGCTGGCGATGATACCGATGCCGTTGGGCCGGAGTTTCAGGAGCTTGTGACGACCTGGGCACAGGCGCTGGGCGTGCGCGCTTCGCAGATCAACCCTTTTGGCCCGCTGCAGGGTGTGATCGCGTTATTGAGTGAGGATGCTCGCGCCCAACTGCGTGGCGATGGCCTCCTTTATCTGACCTTCGCGCAACTCGCCGATGCCTTCCAGGCGCTGGCAAGCCACGGGCAATCGTTTGCGCAACCCGTGGAGGCATCGCTCGCACAGGCCGAAGAGGCGCCCGAAGTTGTGGAGGCGCCCGAAGTTGCGGAGGCGCAGGTTTCGCCGGCTGAGGTGGATGTGCGCGAGACCGTCGAGCAGGCCGCAGTGCTGCGCGACGCGGTCGAGTCGGAGGCTGAGCCGGAGCTATCCGAGGTTTCCTGGGGCGAAGATGAGGTGACGGCGTTCGACGACGCGCGCTCGCGGCGCGCCCTGCAGCAAGAAGATGCGGTGTTGGATTTCGAGCCACAGGCCGAATCCACGCCGCAGGTCGCTGAGGCGCCGCACGGGTTTTCGAGCGACTATGTCGAGGTCACCTCGCGCAGCGAAAGTCTGCAGAGTCGCCTGGCACGCCTGCGTCGTCAGGATGAAACCGAGAAAAGTGAAGTCGTCGCACAAGAAGTTGCCGCTGAAGAAGAAATTGCACAGGAAGTCGTCGCAGACGAAGTCGTGCCACAAGAGGCGCAAGTTGAAGCGAAGGGTGCCGACGAATATGTGCTTAACGAGCTGGTGCTCGATGACGAATTATTCGATGACGAATTATTCGACGACCCGGCCGAAGGAGCGCGTCCCTTAACCGAGATCGCCTCGGCAGAGATCGACGCGGCCCCAGAGCCCGAAGAGCCGGCACATTTGAGCGAATTGGACGATATTTTTGATGAAGCGCTCGGAGACGCGGATTTTCTCGATGATAGCCAGGCCTTTGACGAGGCGGAGCTTGTCGAGCAATCCGAGCAGGTCGAGGATATTGGCGAGCCAGAGTCAAAGCCAGAGCGGGAAGTCGAGCCCGAGCCGCAGCCCGAAGCTGAAGCACCCGACGCCGATGAGCAAACCGTCGAAGCCGCGCATCGCGAACTCCAGGCGCGCACCGACCGGCTCAATCAGTTGCGCCGCACTTACCTCGCCGAGCAAAGATGGGAGGAACTTGTCGAGCTTTATGAGGACGGGCTCGACCTCTTTGTCGACCCAGCCGAGCGCCAGCGGGTCTTTTTAACCCTCGCGTTGCTCTATGAGGTCAAATTGAAGCAGGCCGATCTGGCCTTCGAGCAATTCGCCCAGGCCTATGAACTTGGCGGCGATGCCCAGGGCCTTGCCAAGGCGTTTGAGGGGATGCATCGCTTGGGCGCGCAGCCGCCGCTGCAATCGCGATGGAGTGAGTTTTTGGAGGCGCAGCTGGGCCGCGAAGAGCTCGCCGGCGCCGAGCGCGCCGAGCTTCAGCGCCACCACGCGCTTGTGCTGCACGCGTTGGGCGCGGGGCAGCGCGCATTTTATACCTATACGGCCTTTTTGGCGGATGCGCATTTTGAACAACTCGACGAGCGCGCCTTCGACGATCTGGAGCGACTGGCCGCAGGCGTCGACACCGACGAGCTCGGCGATATTTACGCCGATTTGCTCGGGAATACGTTGCCCGACGAGGCGTTTGAGCGGATGGCCTTGCGCGCGGCGCGCCATCACGCTGACGAGGGTGAGGTGGGGCTGGCGATGGAGTATTATGAGCGGGTTTTGAAGCGTTTCCCCCGCCACGAAGTCGCCTTCCACAGCCTGGGGCAATTATACGAAGATGCCGCGCGCTGGGTGCCACTTAAGGCGCTATACCAGGCGCGCGTTGAGTTGAGCGGCGAGGGTGGATCGGGCGCGTTGCGCTCGGAGCTAGAGCGCATTGAGCGGTTGATGCAAGCGGGCGCAACCTCCAATTAATTCAGTGATTGCGCGCAGTTGACACCGGGCAGCACGGCGCTTACTTTCGCACAGTTAAGGGCTGTTGTCCTGGTTTCGGAGTTTAATCTATGAAATGTGCCGTATGTCACGCTCATCTTGCGAGGGATACGCCGGCTTGCCCGCATTGCGGCCATACCGTCGAGGTTGAGAACGCCCCCAAGAAAACGATGATGGGACTGCCGGCGATTTTACCGACGAGCCCCACGAGCGCGCCGAAAACCGGCACAAAGCCCGCCCATCGAGTCGATCGAAATACATTATACGGAACGCCCGCGGTGCTCGATGACGCCCATCGTCATGGCGCGGTGGACACCCCCAACGACGACTCGTCTGAGCGGGATGGTTCGACTCAAATCGCGCCGCCCAGCCTGGTTGAGGCGGCGCTTTCGGGGTCTTTTGCAACTTCGGTCGGCCTGCCCGCGGGCGAGGGGAAGTCGAAAAATTCCCAGTCAACCGAGTTCGGATTGCCTGCGGTGGCCCGCGACCCGAAGTCGAGTTCCAGGACGCCGGAGTCGTATTCGCAGGCATGGGGTCTGGAGCAGGACAGCGATGAAGTCGATGAAGACGCGACCCGTGGCTCCACGCAGGTCGCCGGCGCCTCGATGCTTGCGGCGATTCGGGATAGCAAATTTGACCTCCCCGCAGTCCAGGATCGCCCCGCTGCGCCGCCCCACGAGCGCTCAGCCAAGCATACGATGATGGGGCTGAACTTCGGGATCTCCCAGGAAGATAGTACCCGTCCAATTGATACGAATCAGCTGGCCAGTATTCGTTCAGGGGTATCGCCCGCGGCAATTCTTTCGGGACGAGGCGCGCTCGCCGAGGACTCCTCGGCCCAGGAGGTCGATGGAGGGCCAGCGACCCAGGCGCTGAAGCCGGCCGATCTGGCCGCTCTTGAGCGCAACGACGGGTCGGAGAAGCGAAAGAATCTGCTCAGCAAGCTTCGGGCAAACTCGGACAAATCGACCTCCTCGCAAACAGCCAGGCGCTCGCCGGGCGGGGCGGGCGGCCCCGCGTTTCACGTGCCGTCGCCGACCCCGGCAGAGCCCGAAGAGGATTTGGAACTCGCACCGCTGGAGCCGCCAGAGGTCCAGGAGATTGTTGAGATCGAGGCGCTTGAGCCGCTCGACGACAGCGATGTTTTTGATCCTTTCGCGGAGCCCGACATCGCCCCACCACCGGTCGAATCCTGGGGGCGTGGGCCGCGCTTTTCGATCCCGGAGCCCACACAGGCGCCTTCTGCCCCGGCCCTTCGGCCGGATGCCTATGATGAGCTGGATGCCTATGATGATGACGGGGCCGATGAATTTGGCGCCGGGCGCGATGAGTCGGGCCTTGTCCAGGAAAGTTTTGTTTCGCAGGAGTTTCCAAATACCGACGACCTTGAGCAGGTCTCATTGCTCGATGCGTCGCACCATCAACACGCGCATAACGCATTGAGCTCTTTGGGGGCGACCTCATCGGCCCATGGCGGGCGCGGGGTTTTTGACTCACTCGATGGGATTCCGGCGGATTTGGTTCTGGGCGAGGATGCGCTGCTGGAAGACCCGGCGGCCCTGAGCGTTTTGCCAGATCAAGAGATCCAGCCTGCGCCTGCGCAGCCAGATCCGTCGTCGAAAGCTGGTGCCGTGCGGGTGATTCGAATCGTTTGCGCGGCATTGGGTGCGCTGGGATTGACCCTGGCCGCGCTGGGCGCAGTGATCCTTCTCGGTGGAGAAGGGTTGGGTGTGGCTATCTCGGCGACGGTCGCCACGATATGCCTGGTCGTCGGGTGCGTACTTTGCGCGTGCACGGGCCTTTTTGTACTCGCACTGAAATGGATATCGTGAGCATTCTCGTTCAGAAATTTGGGGGTTCTTCGCTCAGTGATCTCGCGCGGGTGCGCGCCGTGGCCGATAAGGTCGTGCGCACCCGAAATGCCGGTCATGACGTGGTGGTGGTGGTGTCGGCGATGGGGGATTCCACCGACGAACTCTTGCAGATGGCGCGCGAGTTGGCGGCGAATCCGTCGCGCCGCGAGCTCGATATGCTGCTGTCGGTCGGGGAGCGCATTTCGATGGCGCTTTTGTCGATCGCGATCCAGGAGCGCGGCCACGAGGCGGTGAGCCTGACCGGGTCGCAGTGCGGGATTATCACCACCGACACGCATTCGGACGCGCGCATCATGGATGTGCGCCCGTTTCGGGTTCAGGACGAGTTGGCGCGCGGGCGGATCGTGATCGTCGCGGGCTACCAGGGCAGCAGTTATCGCCGCGAGGTCACCACGCTGGGGCGCGGCGGCAGCGACACCACCGCGGTCGCGCTGGCGGCGGCGCTTGGGGCCGAGGCCTGTGAGATCTACAGCGATGTGGACGGCGTCTATAGCGCGGACCCGCGCGTTGTTTTTTCGGCGCGCCAACTCATTGAGCTCGACCACGATGAGATGATCGAAATGGCGCGCTCCGGGGCGAAAGTGCTCAACGAGCAGGCTGTGAAATTTGCGCAGCTCTCAAAGATCGCGCTATATGCGCGCAAAACCGATGCGCCCCACGCGGCCGGCACGATCGTGCGCGTGGGGGACTTCGAGGCGCAGCGCGCCCGCGCCGAGCGCGGTCAGCCGGCCGTGGCGGTCACCCACCTTGAGCAAGGTCTCTGGGTGCGCGCCGCGGCGTCCGCCGACCGGGTCATCGAGGCGCTGGCCGAGCGCGAGTGCATCATCTGTACCTGGGCGCCCGGGCAGGGCTGCGCGATCTACCTGGGCACCCAGAACCTTCATGACGGCGATGCCCTGCAAAAGGAACTCGCCGCCATGGGCCCGGACGTCGAACTTCGCATGGCTGGGTTGCTCAGCGTCGTCGGCAGCGGCATTGGCGCAAAGGCGCGCTGGATGCGCGACGGACAACAGGCCCTGCAAGACGCAGATATTGCCCCCTTAGCCGCCGATCTCAGCCTCTCCCGGCTCTCCTGGGTGGTCGAAGCCGACGCCGTTCCCCGCGGCGCCAATCTTCTTCATGAGCTCTTTATTCAACCAGATTGATTCGACCGGCAGTGTCGGCAAGTTCCACACGCAAAAAAAGACCGGCGCCAGGTGGCGCCGGTCTTTTTTGTTCCCTGTGGCTTTTCGTGTGCAAGGTAAGTCAGAGGATTTTACGGAAGGTACTTTCGAAGAAAGAAAGGAGTGAGTTGTGGAAAGAGTCTTGAAATGATGCAACCTACCTCGCACACGAAAACCCGCAGGGAAATGCTCTTGTCTGTTAAAGCGTTACAACAACCGGTTTATTCCATCGTAACTGTAATATGTCAACCGTACTGTAAAAATTATGAAATCGTTGCGACAAAAAACGAGGTGGTTATGAGAGTCATAGAGTTGGACCACATCGAATGATTATAAGGTTTAGCACGATTAACTAAGCAATGCAACGATTTGTTTATCAATTCTTTCGAGTACTCGAAGAGCCCGTGGCACTCAGAAAATTTAAGCTTTCCAGCTTCAAGTTATCGGCACGGGCGTTGGCCCGAAGCAGCTATTTTATCGTAAGCAGGGACAATCTTAGGGGCGCATGATTCAAAATCAAGTACCTAATTTTTATCGTCCCGAACTGGCTCATCGACGATTCGGTGTTAAAACAGGGGTTGATGAAGATTTATTCTGGAAATCTTCTAATTTATAAAAAAAGACGATTTGAAAGATGATTCGGCGACCAAAAATCGCGTTTCGCCCAGTATTTGTGGGCCGGCCGCGCCGGGCGAAGTAATCAAAAAAATTATCGGATCATAACAAAATACAGCCAGGCCAGGTTACTGATGAGCAGGAAAAAGAGTGCCACGCTCAGAAGGCGATCAGAGGGCCCGGGCTCGCGCTCAAGGAGTTCCGCCCGGCTTGCCGCAGCGTTGGTCGGGATGACGGCGGGCTCAGTGCGCTCTTGGGGCGCATCCTGGGTGTCGGCGCGATTTGCGCCGGACTTCGCGGCCGCCTCGGGATGCGGTGCGATCGCGGGGTCCGTGCGCCCACAGGCCGCGCAGAGGGCGTCGGCCAGACTGCTCGCGTTGGGAAAACGCGCGCGCGGATCCTTTGAGAGCGCGCGCAGGATCACGTCGCTGATCTTCTCGTCGATCCCCAATTGGGAGAGCGGGCGCGGCGCGCTTGTCTGGATGCGCTCGATCGCCTCGTCGAGGGGCTGACCCGGGTCCAAAAACGGATGCACACCGACCAGCGCGGTATAGGCGAGCACCCCGAGCGCCCAGACATCCCCCGCAGGGCTGGTGGTGGCCGGGCCAAGGTCGTCTTTCATGCGATAGCTGTCATCACCGGGCGCGTCGTCCGGGATATCCGCCGGGTTGCGCGGGAAAAACTCCGGGGCAAAGGCCGCGATATCCTCGGAATCAAAGCCCGACGGCGCCAGCTGCAGGCGCTCGGCGGGCGTCAGTTCGACCTGAAAATGCCCGATGCGCATGCTCTCAAGCGCCAGGGCGTTCCCCGCGCCTTGGCCCAGGTAGATCCAGCGCGGCCCCAGCGCGCCGTGAGCGGCGCGCCGCCGGTGCAGCGGGGCGAGGATCCGGGCGATCTGAGCGATCAGGTCGCAGGTCTTGTCCGCCGACAATATGCCTTCGGCCTGCAGAAGATCCTCCAGGGTGGCGTGCGGGCTTCGCTCCGAGATCACAAACGGCACCCCTTCCTCAAGCTCCCCATAGTCGATAATTCGCAGGATGCCGGGATCCTGAAATTCGCTGGCCACCCGCGCGCTCTCCTTGAGGCGCGCCACCAGCGAGCCGGGCATCGCGCGCCCGCCGTCCAGGCTTGTGAGCCCGTCGTAAAATTTTATCCAGACCGGGCGGGCGAAAAAATCCCAACTGCCATGGTAGGCGCTGATAAGTCCGCGGCGATCGCGCAATTCCAGGACACTATATTCGTGCTTAAGCGCGAGGGTGCCTCCCTGAAGATCATCCATGCCAACTTCCTTATCAGTCCAATGGGTGAGTCTTAACTGGCTTAATTAATTGGGAAATCTATTATTTCGCCGCCGCATCTTTGGCGATTGGCGCACCGGCAACCGGCGCGCCCATTTTGCGCGAATCGCTCACGCCGGTCTGGGTGCCATCTTCGTTATGCAGCACAATCTGAACACTACTATAGGAGGGCGCAACCTTTAAGATATGCCCCCATTTTTCCAGGGATTTTTGCCCCGGAATATCCGGCTCGACATAGAGAATATCCGGGCGCCATTGCTCATGGATTCGCCCGGCGCTGATGGCATCGCCCGGCGACATCTGAAAGTCCATCAGGTTGAGCATGCTTAAAAGTGTGCCGGTGATAATCGTCGGCCCGCCGCTCGCCCCGACCGCCAAAAACGGCTCGCCATCGCGCAGCACCAGCGTGGGAGTCATCGAGCTGAGCGGGCGCTTCTTGGGCTCCACGGCGTTCTGGGCGGTGCCGATAAGTCCGTAATTATTGGCCTTGCCGGGTTGAGCGGTGAAGTCGCCCATCTGGTTATTGAGCACGATCCCCGACTTTTCGTCATATACCATCGAGCCGAAGCTGGTATTTACGCTCGAGGTGCAGGCGAGCATATTTCCGGCCGCGTCGATGATGCTCAGGTGGCTGGTGCCGCTGTCGTCGGGCGGCAGCGGTGCCGGGTTCTCGGTGGGGCTTCCGTATTCTTCCAGCGGCAGCACGCCTTCGGGTTTGATCTTTTTGGCCAACTCCCGGGCGTATTCCTTGGATGTGAAGTGCTCCTCGGGGATCTCGACGAAGTCCGCATCCCCCATCCAGCGGGCGCGGTCGGCGAAGCTATGCTTGAGCGCCTCGGCGATAATATGGATGGCGCGGGCATCGCGCGGGCCGGCGCCCAGGTCAAAGGATTCCAGAATATTAAGCGTTTCGATCAGCACCAGGCCGCCCGAAGAGGGCGGCGGCATGCTCAGGATCGAGAAGTTATGATAGGTGCCGGTGATGGCTTCGCGCGTGGCGATACTATAGCCGCTAAAATCGGCAGGCTGGAAAATGCCGCCCGCCTTATTGACCGCGTCGATGACCTGCTCGCCGACCACACCGTGATAAACGACCGCCGGGCCCTCGTCGCGATACAGCGCGAGGGTGTCGGCCAGCGCGCTGCGCTGCAGCGTGTCGCCTTCCTCGGCCCATTCCCCGTCAACTTTATAGAGCGCGGCAAGTTTCGGGTGTTTATTCAGGGCTTCTTCGGCCCGCCCGCGCAACCGCGCTGCCAGCAGCGGTCCGACTTTATACTCGCGCGCAATTTTGACCGCCGGGTCGACAACCTGGGCCCATTGCAGCGCGCCAAACTGGCGCTGCAATGCCCACAGGCCCGCCGGCTCGCCCGGGATTCCTGCGGCGAGTCCGCCGCGCATCTGAAGCTCGCGCACCGCCTCCCCGTCGACCAGATACATGTCGGCGGTGGCGTTGAGCGGCGCGGTCTCACGAAAGTCGAGCACATGTGTTTTGCCCGTGTCGATCGGGCGATAGAGGCAAAAACCACCGCCGCCAAACCCGGACGCGAAGGGGTTGAGTACGCCGTTGGCGAGCAGGGTCGCAGCCCCCGCATCGGCCGCGTTGCCGCCGGCCGACAGGATCGCCGCGCCGACCCGCGACGCCTCGATATTATCCGCCGCCACGACCCCGTTCTTGGAGGTTACACTCGCCGCGGGCGGGCGCGCAGAATCTTTGGCAGCCCCATCCTGGGCAAACGCGCTCGCCGGCCATGCGATAAGGATCGCGCAAATAAACGTGAACGGCGCACGCGGCATCAATATTCGGGAGGTCATAGGCTTCGGGGCTCAGGAGGGCGGTTGATCGGCACATAAATAAATTATCGCAAAACGGCGATTCGACCGGGCGATTCTGGAGGCGATCGCCTCGTCTTAGGCGCAAAAGTTCCGCCTCAAATACACCCTCGAACCAGCCCCTAACTTGTAATGAGCAGAGCCCCGATCTGGCAAGCGCCGCATTCCTATGCGCCGGGTTTTGCGGCAATTCCCATCGGATGGAGAATAGGGAAGTCCGAAAAGATCGGATATTCATGATTTTATAAGTTGCTGAATAGAATAGCCTTTTTGAGGATCCGTGCGGAGCACGTAATTTGTTTCTGTGCCTTTACGCAACAATTCGCCCTGATTTGTCGAAAACGAATAGGAGCAATGACGATGACGCCACCGGGGACCGATAGCGGTTTTGCAGGTGATGCACGATATACTAAGGAGCGAAAAATGCTGGCACGAATCAAGGCGGGAGCGGTACTGGGGATTGAGGCGTACCTGGTCGAGGTCGAGGTGGATATTTCCTTTGGATTGACGGCGTTTCGTATCGTCGGGCTGCCCGACGGGGCGGTGCGCGAGGCGAGGCTGCGGATTCCGTCGGCGCTGGAGAATGCGGGCTATGAGATGCCTCAGAAGCGGATCACCGTGAACCTCGCCCCGGCGGATATCCGCAAGGATGGCACGGCCTTCGACCTGCCGATGGCGGTGGGGACGCTGGCGGCCTACGGGGCGCTGCCGCACCAGCGCCCGGGCTTCTCGCTGGAGGATTATCTCTTCGTCGGAGAGCTTAATCTCAACGGGGAGGTGCGCTCGATTCGCGGGGCGCTCTCGCTGGCGGTGATGGCGCGCGACGAAGGATTGCGCGGGATAATTCTGCCCCAGGAGAACGCCGCCGAAGCCGCGGTGGTCAGTGATATCGAGGTGCTTGGCGTGCGTCACTTAAGCGAAGTGACTGCCTATGTGCGCGGCGAGCTCGCGATTGAGCCCGCCGCCGCCGAGTTGGTGGGCGAGGATGGGCAGGAGTGTGGAAATCGCATTGATTTCTCGGAGGTCGCCGGCCAGGAATCGGTTAAGCGCGCCCTGGAGGTCGCGGCGGCCGGCGGGCATAACGTGCTGCTGATCGGGCCGCCGGGCTCGGGCAAATCGATGCTCGCCAAGCGCATCCCCACGATTCTGCCGGGCATGACCTTTGAGGAGGCGCTGGAGACGACCAAGATCTACAGCGTCACCGGCCAGCTCGGCGCCGACGAGGGGTTGATTCGGCGGCGACCCTTTCGCGGGCCGCACCATACCATCAGCGACGTGGGGCTGGTCGGCGGGGGAAGCGGCATGCCGCGCCCCGGCGAGGTCAGCCTTGCGCATAATGGCGTGCTATTTTTGGATGAGGTTCCCGAGTTTCGCCGAAACGCGCTGGAGGTTCTGCGCCAGCCGCTCGAAGATGGGTGCGTGACGATTAGCCGCAGCCTGATGACCCTGAATTACCCGGCCAATATCATGCTCATCGCCGCGATGAATCCGTGTCCCTGCGGGTATTTTGGGGCGGCCAAAAAACGTTGCTCCTGCGGTCAGGAGCGGGTGCGCGACTATCGCAATCGCATCTCCGGGCCGCTGCTTGACCGCATCGATATTCATGTCGAAGTCCCCGCGGTTCCCTATCGCAAGCTCAAGGCGGCCGGCAAGGGCGAGTGCTCCAGGCAGATTCAGGCGCGCGTGCAGCGGGCGCGCCAGGTGCAGCGGCAGCGCTTCGCCGGCGGGTCAACCTACGCCAATAGTCAGATGCGCCCGCATGAGCTGCGCGCGTATTGCAAGATCGATGAGGCCGGCCACGATCTGATGGAGATGGTGGTCGATCGCCTCGGCATGAGTGCGCGCGCCTATGACCGAATCCTGAAAGTCGCGCGCACCATAGCCGACCTGGAGCAAAGCCCCCAGATCAAGGCCTCACATATCGCCGAGGCGATTCAATATCGCTCGATGGACCGCGGGCTGGGGGAGGCCAGCGCGGCGTGATTCAATGCGCTTTTACAATCGTTGAAATCTGGATTAGAGTGCCGCCCATGTTGCCCTCACCGCTCACACAAGCTGGGTTGGTGGAATGGCAAAGTGACTTCATCCACCTTTATTTATAAGGAATGCAAATGCGTAGCTCAAAATTTATTGTATTCGGTCTTCTTGTGATGTTTCTCAGCGCTGGTCTGATGGCCTGTAGCTCGGGCGATGACGCCGTGGCCGACGACCAGAATGTCGCCGAGCAGCCGGCCGCCGCTGAAGTCCAGACCAAAACGGTCACCCTGTATAATTATAAGTTTAACCCGGCTTCGTTGACGGTTCCGGTCGGAACGGTCATCAAGTTCTCCAATAAAGATCCCGACCAGCATAACGTGAGCATCGCTGCGCTCAACGTCGACCAGACCCTGGCTGCCGGTGAGTCCTTCGAGCTGGCGTTCGATACCGCCGGTGAGTTCGCCGTGAGCAATCGCTTCGCGACCACGCCGATGGCGATGACCATCATCGTTCAGTAAGTCGAAAGTATGCAAAAAAGCCCTGGCCAACTTCGGTTTGGCCAGGGCTTTTTTGTGCGCGGGTTTCGGCCAGAATTTTAGGGCTTGGGCGGCGCGGTTTTGATGGGCGCTTTGAGGTCGGTTCCCATGGGGGCGCCCCAGGGGGCGGGCAGAATGGGCGGGCGCTCCTCGGACTGCTGGGTGCGCTGCAGCTCGATTTCGGTGGTCAGCAGTGCCGGGGCGATCGCCGAGACCGGCACATAGCCGCTCTCGGCGCCGCAATAGCCGTTAAAGACGTTGGTCTCCTGGCTGGCCGCGACGATTTTATTGATGGAAGTCAGCGGCGTGCCCACCACTTCGACCCCGCGCACCAGGGTTTCCTCGCCAGTTTGCGGATCGACCCGGTAGACCATGCGCGTGGCCCCCTTGAACGCCTGGTAGCCGTAACCGGAGGTATTGGTCGAGCCGCCGGCGATGTCACGGATGATCAGCCCGAAGGGTTTATTGGCTTTGCGAACTTCTTCGAGCAGGCGCGCTTTCAGCTCTTCGTACGGCAGGGCATGGGCGGGGTCGGCGACGACGAGCAGATTCCCCATGCGGGCCATCGGTTTATTCAGGCCGCTGGCGCGCCCGTGGCCGTTGGACTTCAGCGAGCCTTCGATGGGCGTGCGGCTCTTCAGGAAGTTGCGCAATACGCCGTCTTCAACCAGGTGCACCCGCTCGGAGGCGACGCCCTCTTCGTCAAAATGATAGTAGCCGTTGAGGTCTTTTTCGCCCCAGGTGCTCAGGGTCGGGTCGTCGTAGATCGACAGGAATTTGGGGATGATGCGTTTGCCCACGCGCCCCTTGAAGGTGCGGCCTTCCTCGGGGTTTCGCTGGCGCTCGCCCTCGAGTCGGTGGCCGATGGCCTCGTGAAAAAGCACCCCGCTGGCCTCGGGCATCAGGATAGCCGGGCCGGTATACGGGTCGAGCACCGGTGCCTGGCTGAGCGCGCTCAGCTCGGTGATCATCTGGTTTGCTTCGCGCTGAAGCGTCGCCAGATCCGGCAGCTTCTCGGGGCTTCGCGCGTAGAAGGAGCGCGCGTTGTCGACCATCATACCGTCTGCGGCGCGCGCCCAACCCTGCAATTGGATCGAATAGATCACCCGCCCCTCGACAATCCGGGCGCCCTCGGTGTCCAGAAAGTGCGAGCGCGTGCGGTCGGCGCTCACGCTCATCTTCACGTCGAGGATATTCGGCACGTCCATCAGTGAGCGGGTGACATCGCGAATCGCCTGGGTCCACTTGGCCTCATCCAATCGGATGGTAGAGAGCTCGCCGCGATACTGGGCGGGTTTCTCGCGCGAAAAGCTCGGGGTTTCCAACTTCTCGGCGGTCTCGAAAACCGCGCCGCCTTTTTTGGATAAATAGTCGCTCAGCGCGACCTTGTAGACCTCGTCGCTCAAAAGCCAGAGGGTGCCGCGGATAGAGTCGGTATCGGGCTCCAGCGGCATGGTGCGCTCGGCCGAATACTCCGAATAGCGGTAATTCTCGCCGGAGACATTGGCGTAATTGTCGAATTGATAATCCCCCACGCGCACCTCCACATAGGCCAGGCGGCTGCGGTCGGACTGGTCGTCGACAATGGCACCGTAGCGCCCGCTAAACGCGCGCGTCTCGTGGTCGCGCACCCGATAGGCGATAAAATACGGGGCTTCGTAGCCCTCGATGCGCAGCTCTGCCATGGAACGGTCGAGCTCGGTCTGCATGGCCTCCAGGACGGTTTCGGAGTCCTGAAGGCTCTGCAGCGGGTCGGATTCGGCGCGCGTGGGCGTCGCGGCACACCCGCCCACGGCCGCTAAAAGCGTGACGAAAAGCCAGAGTGAGCGGGAGGATTGGCGAGCAGCCGAAATGCGATTCATGAGCTGAGATCCAGGTGGTGGAGTCTTGCGCGAAGAGGGGGGCCGCTTACTAGCGCTGTTCTTGTAGGTTTTTGAGGGTCAGCGGGTCTTCGGGGAGCAAATTGCGCACCCAGTGCGCCTCCCAGGGGCCGCCGCCCTGCATATCCTCATTATAGCCCCATTCGCCCCGGAGCTCATAATCGTGATTCTCATCGCTACTCTCGACCAGCTGCAGGTACCCGCCACCTTTCATCGAGCGGCGCGCGCGCTGTTTATCGCCGGGCTCCACCCAGGTGAAGGTGAGGATATTGCCGTCCACCGTTCCCTCGATGCGCCCGCCGGTGCGATAGGTATAGACCCCGGCGACGCGATCGCCGGTCTGGCGAAGATTCATATGCTCAAATTGGGGGGAATACCAAACGCCGGTGAAGTCCTGGCCGGCGGGCATCGGCTGGGCCTGGGGCATCGGCGCGGCGGTCGAGCAAGCGCCGAGCATCAGCCCGAGAAGAAGCAGCGAAAGCAGCGAAATAACGAGACGTTTTGCCGTTGAAGTTGCAATCATATCCAAGACCCTATTCGAAAATTAATCTGGCCAATCAGCGGGCATTATTGCCTTAATGGATTCACGAGTTTCAGTGGTAGCGCGCGCAAGCAACTCCTGCAAGACTTCGGTGACCCGGTCGTTTTCGAGCAGTAATTCCCAGTGCTTCTCGGACAGAATGCTGACGCGGTGCCCGCCGGAATTGGCAAAGACCAGCCGGATCACGATGCGCTGGGCGTCGCGCTCCAGGGCCTCGAGCTCGACGCGCGCCTGCGGGTCGCCCGGCGAGATCTTGAGCAGGTCGTCTTCGACGCTGCGAAGGTGGCGAAAAATACGCCGCGCGCGCTGAACCCGCGGGTCTTCGTAGGCGTCGAAATTCTGGTTGCGACTAAAGCCCACTTCCTGATCGCGGAGCAGGCGGCGCACAATTTTGTAGGTCAGATCCATCGAGGTGCCTTTGCGAGGGGCGGGTCTGGCGAACGCGCTCCCAGCATAGCATGATTGCCGGTGGGGTTAATATATTTATTCGAGGGGAGGGTGCGGCGGGTGCGACGGGGCGAAATGGAGCCCCGTCGGCGCGAAGATATGAGATCGTTAGGATTGCATCCTCGCAGCCTGGCGCCCTCAGTCGCGAAGCGCCGCGATGCGCCGGCAAAAGAGGGTGGAAAGCGCGGGGATAATCGTCGAGACCAGCACGGCGCTCAGCGTCGTGATGAAGAAAAACGACAGGCTAAAGATCGCGCGCCAATCGCTGTGAAACGGATTGCTCAAAAAGGTATACCACAGAAAATAGACAAACCCGCTGCCGGCGGTAGCAAAGAACGGGAAGAGCGCCAGACCGCTTAGAAAGCGGCGCGGCGACTGGCAGACCGCGGTCGCGCCGATATTTCTGGCGAGCATCGAGCTCGCGGCGACCGTCCCAAGGCCGGTGAGGCCGAGTCCCAGCCAGATGATCATCGCGCCCTGGCCGATCCAGAATCCGGCCCCCGCCAACCCCAGCAGCAATAGCCCCGGCAGCACGGTCATCATCTGCATGGAGGCGCGCAGCAGCCGATTCTGCGCCCAGACCAACCCCGACCAGCTTCCCCAGGTCAGCGTGAGCAGCGCGGTGGCTGAGATCATCACCGACACTCGAAACATCGGAATCCCCAGCAGCCCGTGCATCAGAAGATAGACGGCGCTCGTCGGCACCAGGACGCCCAGCGCGTTGGCCAGCGTCCAGAGGGCAGATTCTCGCAGGAAACTTTTCATCGACCTTGCTGGCTGCATAATGGACTCTCGGGCGTGGGAAGATGCGACATTGCTGACTCATTAGAGTATAACCACATCTGCAAAAACACTCAAATCATCGGAAGTTATTCCATCGAAGGTAGCCTCGCCGAGTTGTATGAGCGGGGCGCTGGGATCGCGATGAAATTCGCGGCTAGATTTGCCCGCCAACATTTGCGAAGGTCTCTTCAATAATGGCGGTGTTTTCTGGCATCGCCGCCATCACTCCGTATTTTTTTGCGCCCAATCCTAAACTCGTCGAAACGAAGTACGCCCATGAATCAGCCCACCCAAAAATCAACCCCGACGGCGCACGCGATTATTCTTGCGGCCGGTTTTGGCTCTCGTTTGCAGGCCGATGAGGGGCATAAATTGCTCGTGAAGATCGGCGGGCGCACGATGTTATCCTGGCATCTTGAGAATTTTCATCGCCTCGGGGTGAGCCGGGTGACGGTGGTTACCGGCTACGAGAATGAAGTCCTGGCGCGCGCGATCGCCGAGGGCGCGGCGCGCGAGTCCATCACCGTGCGCTGCGCGCATAACCCCGACTTCAAGACCTCCAACGGGATCTCGGTGCTCGCCGGGGTCGACGCGGCGCGCGCTGAGATGGGCGACGCCGCGCTGCCCTTCTGGCTGACGATGAGCGATCATTTATTCGATCCGGCGCTTTTTAAGACCTTGGGTGCGAGCTTTGCCCCCGCTTTTCATCAGCGCGCGGGCGGCCCCGAGGGCATGTTGGTCGTGGACCGCAAACTCGACACGATCTTCGACATGCCTGACGCCAATAAGTTGGCGTTTGAGCCCGGCGCGGACCCCGGCGCGGCGCCGCTTCGGGCGATCGGCAAAGATCTGGCCGAATTTGAGCTCGTCGACGCCGGGCTCTTCTGGTGCGGCGCGGGTTTTGTGGAGGCGCTGCGCGCCGAGAAGCGCGAGCGCGCCGATTGCTGCACCTCCGACGCGGTGCACCGGTTGGACGCGCGCGGGGCGTTCGCGTACTGGGACCTCGGCGCGCACCTCTGGCAGGACGTGGATACGCCCGAGGCGCGCGCGCACGCAGAGGTGCTCGCGCGGGCGTGGCGCTGATTTTTTAAAGGAGCGCTTTTTTTAAAGAAGCGCTCGGATTTTTTCGGCGATTATCTCGCGGGGAAGCGCGGCGTCCAGGCGCACGATTCGCTGGCCCTCGGCGCCCAGACGCTCCATGATCTGCGCGTAGCGCTGCTCCATGAGCGTGAGGTGCTCGCGGGTTTCGAAAATATCGTGCGCTGCGCGCTCCCCGAGACGCTCCAGGCAGAGCGCGACCGGCGCGTGCAGGTAGACGGTGAGATCCGGGGTGCGCGCGCGCTCGTTGAGCGTGCGCACCCAGCGAAGATCGAGGGCATCGGCGTCCCCCCCCGCGGGGTCGCCCTGGTAGGCAAAGCTGGAGTGATAGTAGCGGTCGCTGATGACGATCTGGCCGGCCTCCAGCGCCGGTTCAACCTCGTTTTTTAGGTGGTCGAGGCGATCGGCGGCGAAGAGCAGGGCGAGGGTTTCGCGGTCCGCGGGCTGCGCATCAGCGCGCATGGCGATCAACTCGCGAATGAGCGTGCCGATTCGCCCGCCAGATGGCTCGTTGGTGCAAAGTGCAGGGCGGCCCTGGGCCTGCAGAAAATCGTGGAGCAATGCGCTCTGGGTTGTCGTACCAGCCCCGTCGATGCCTTCGATGACGATAAATTGCGCCGCATTTATTTTTGTGGACATAGGGTTTTTCCGATCATCGATTGGAGGGGGTGTCTTCCAGAATCTGCGCGGCGGTATCCCGAATGGGCGGCAATTCGTGGCCCTGGGCGACGGTTTCCAGGTAGGTATTTGCGCGCGGGCTGCCGATATTTCCGAGGAGGTAGAGAAGTTGGCGAAGGTGCTCGAAGTGGCGCGCGCGGCCGAGGTCGCCGGCGGCCTCGATGAGCGCGAGATCGGCGTCTTCGGCGCCGAGCCCCTCCAGGGCGGCGGCGGCTGCGACAACGAGCTCGGGGTTGTTGCTGCGCAGCAATTTTCGAAGCTCTGGGATCGCCCTGTGGAGCTGCTGCTCGCGCGCGCTATGAATGCTGTCGAGGCGCGCGTCGTCGGAGGCGCCTGGGTCGGCCAGGGTCTTCAAGATATCGGCGCCGGTGCTCGTGGCGGTCGACTTTGCCGACTCGCCCGGCGCCCCGGGTTTGGTGGCATCGCAGGCGCCAAGCGCCGCGACCACGGCGAGCAGGGCGGCAATCGCTGCTCCACGCGGTGCAAAACGCGTGAGGCACGCTTTAGGACTTTGCCAAATCGTCCTCATTGCACCCCGCTCCCGCCCGGCGAAGCCAGCCCCCGGCCCGCCGAGGACGGGCCATCGAGCAGGTTCAGATAGATCGCGGCGGCCTCCTCGGCGCGCCCCATTCGCTGCAGGATCGAGGCGCGAAAAATCGCGCTATATTCCAGGACCTTCGGGTTGGCCGAGCGCGCGTATTCTTCGAGCTCCCCGAGCGCGCTCAGCGCCTCGGCGTAGCGCGTCAATTCAAGCAGCGCGCGTACCTGAAACCAGCGGATAAAGGGCATATCAGGATTCTGCTCGATCGCCACAAGGCTCAGCGAGTGCGCCTGTTCGAATCGCCCGGTGAGCAGCGCGATGGCCGTCTTGGCAAGCGGCGTGCGCCGCTCGATGACGCTCAGAAATCCGGGGTCATCGCTGAGGGCGCGCGCGGCGTCGAGGCGCTCAAGTTGCAGCGTCCAATCCGCGAGTTCCAGGCGCGGGGCGGGTTGGTCGGCGTCGGGCACCAGCAGGCCGACAAATTCGTTCAGCAGCTTTCGAACCAGGCGGCGTTTGAGCTCGGCGAGGTCGGGTTGGGCATAACCGGTGCGCAGCAAAGTCTGGTAGATGCCCCACGCGCCGCCCTCGCCGGCGCTAAGCCCCAGGCCGTCTTCGAGCGCGCTGTGGAGCGCGGTGAGCGCCTGGGCCTGCGAAGTCGGGATTCGCCAGACCTGGGTGCCCGCGCGGGACGCCGCAAGGCGGCGCTCCGACTGGACCTGGCCGAGGTCGGCGGCGTCCGGGGCAAGGCGTAAATAGAGGTCATAATAGGCGACCGCCTCCGGGTAGATCGCCTGCCAGAAGTAGCTCCTGGCGAGGTTTCGATACGCGACGGCATGCTCGGGCTGGGCCTGGATCAGCGCGCGATATTGGTCGGCGGCCGCGGCGTAATCACCCTGGTTATAGGCCTGATTTGCAGCCTTCTCGAGATTCGAGACGGCCTGTGCTGCGCCGCGGCTCTCGGTATCGTCGCTGCCAGTGGCCCCGTAGGCGGGCGTAGCGAGCAAAAACCACACTGCACCAAAGCCAAGGGCCGCGCGCATTCTTCCCGCTTTAAAAAGACGTAATATTTTCATTCTAAAGTCTCCGGCGGTTCGGGCTCGACGCCAAAAATATTGGGCAATGCGATGCCTGCGCCCAGGCTCAATACGTGCTCAGTGCCCGGCCCATCGTCGATATAGGCCTGCGCGCTATAGCGAAACAGCGCAAAGATATTGGGGGTAAAATAGTAGGACGTCCCGATTCCAAGCGCCCAGAATGCCTCCGAATTCGACAGACTCACCGGCGCGTCGAGCAGGTCGCCGCTTGCCCGGATCCAGTCGATATTAATGCCGGTTCCGACTTCGGCAAAGATGGCCAGATTCTTATAAAATACCCGATAGCGAAGTTGCAGCGGCCGAAGTTGCAGGCGGCGCATTCTCTCGATGCGCACCTCGATCGGCTCATTGACCGCCGAGGAGTCGAGCAGCGCATCAAACTCAAGCGCGGTCGACAGATAAGACGCCGAGAGTAGAATCAGCCCGACATTCTCCCAATGATAGCTAAAATCCAGGCGCAGGCCGTTGGGCGAGACCAGGTGGTTTGGGGGAGGTGAGCTGCCCGCGTCGCGAAAAGAACGAAAAGAAAAGCGGGTCGAGCCAACCGCGGCGCGCGTGTCCTGAAAGGTCGCGCTCTGAAAGCTGTGGTCGTAGGAGAGGCGCGCGATATAGCGATTTTGCACGATCGCGTCCGCGGCGATATCGCGCAGCAAAGGATGTGTTTCGTCCATCTGGACACGGCGCTGAATCGCCTGACCCTGCAGCACCTCAAGCGTCTCATGGTGAGTATCAAAGCCCTTGGCGCGCACCTCGATCTCGTAGCTTCCCGCCGCCAATTCGACCCGATGATCGGCGGGGCCGCGCGGCTCTCCGTCAATGATAAGCTGAGCGCCGGGCGGGGTATTGAGCAGCACCAGCGCGCCGGATTGCGCCTCAAGTTCGTGCTCGATGCGCTCGGCGGTATCCGCAAGCAACGTGAATGTGCCCGTAACCGTTTTGAAATGATCCATCTTTAGTTGGTAGCGGTGCTCGCCGAGCGCGAGGCGGTAGGTCAGCGGGGTGGTGCCGACCGGGTCGCCGTCGATCTCAACCTGCGCCCCGGCCGGCTCACTGAGCACCGAGACGCTCGCGGTGGAATCGAAGATCTCACCGGCCAGCTCAAACGCCAGATCGCGCGCGCTCAAAGCCTTCAGGGACGCGCGCCCGGCGACCTCGCCGCGCCGATCCACCCAGCGGCCGTTGGCGACCCACTGGGCGTCGGCGCGGGTAATCTCCACATGAATGACAAGGGCGAGCCCCAGGGCGTCAAAGGCCAGGGTTTGCGGCGACACACAGGTCTCCAGGCCGATCAGACACTGCGCGGGCGATGCGGTGTTCTGGGCGATATATTCCTGCAGAGCCTTCTCCCCAAAAAGATGGCGCGCACCTTTATTTGGAAGGGCTTCACGGAGTCCGCGGCGGATCTTCTCGATGGAATCAGCCGGCGTATCCGGTGCGATAAACGTCCACAGAATCACCTGCTCAGCCTGGGTGTCCGCAGCCGGCCCAGACTGTGCAGAGGCGCTCAAAGTGGGCAAAATAAGCGAGGCGATAAGCGCTAAGCTTGCGAAATATAGACGGAAATTGGGTTTGTTTGGCATCGGGTCAATCATATTGCTATACTGAGTAGGCTTCATTCACGCAGTTTGGGCAGGAGATGAACGATGAAATCACCACAGGAATCCATTCAATGCACGACGAATTTACTTCATTATTTTCGCGAGGAGCTCAAAATTGCGCTCGAGCGGGTCGGGCTGCGTAGCTCCGAGAATACCGAAGCCTATCTGGTCTATTTGCTCCAGAGTTTCGTGCGTGTGGAGCCCGAGTTGCGCCAGGACCTTGGGTTTGAGCGGGCAGCCGGGTTGATGCTGGGCGACGCGATGAATCAACCCGGCGAGCTTAAAATTGAGGCATTTCGGCGCCTGGGTGATGCGAGTCTATTTAATTGTGGCTTTTTCGACGCCCATCTGACCCGTCGCGGGGCCGTAACTTCGCAATACTATCGCAATATCGGGCGGATTGCCTACGGGCAACTCAGCGATCTTTTGGTCCTGAAGCGATCGGGCGAAATATTTCGCCAGATTTACGCCGAACTATCGGCTCAATTCGACGCCTTTGTCCAGGCATTGCAATATTTGGGGCGGGGTTCAAAGTCCGCAAAGCGCGAGTTCGCCAGGCCCAGCGGCGCGCCGAAAGGCTCGCCACAGGCCGGCGAGGATCCCATGGCGAAGTTGCGCCGCGGCGAGCGACTCAATTTTGAGGATCTGCGCCGGGCGGGGTGGGTGTCGGGCGCGGACCCTACAAAAAACTAGCGTAAAAACTCTCAAGAAACACGAAAACGCGCCGAGGCATCAAGGCACCGCGACGCGAAGTCGTTTCGTCAAAAAATAGTCGACCCGGGTCGATCAGCCGTTTCCTTCGACTTTGTCCGGGCGAATCAACACGGCAGCCAGCTTCTTTTTGCTGCGCTCGTCAAACTCGACATAGCCGGCGGCAATTTCGCGCAGCGCCTGCACGGTCTCTTTATTGCCCGACGGGAAAAGGCGGTCGGCGCCGTTTCGCAGATCGCGCCCGCGTTTGGTCGCAAGAATGACCAGAGCAAAACGATTCTCAACCTTTTCAAGGCAATCTTCGACTGTAACGCGTGCCATAGAACTCTCTTTTGTTTAGTGCAGAAAACGAATGGATTGCCCGGACGATACGCCCATGCAACCGATAAGGCTGCGCACGCTAGGCCCTTCGACGCGCCGCGTCAAGTCCAACGCTCGGTCGCTACCATGACCAATCAGCGCTCGGGCGGGTCCTGGCCCGAGCGCATCCAGCTCTTTTCGTCGTATTGAATCTCGGGATCGCCGCGGTACATGCCCACCACACCCTCGACGTAAATATACTGGTCTTTCTTCGGGTCGATCCCGGCTTGGCGCATATCGACCGGCTCCACGGCGACGACCGGAAGGTCGCGACGGTAGCGGTAGACAAGGCGCAGCCGCTGGGGTTGGGAGTTCTTGGCGAAGGATTTGACGTTGCCAAAGACGATGACGCGCTGGCCCACCTTCTGGCGAAGCATGGCGTAGGCCACGTCGCTTGCCAGATCGATGGCGTCGGGATGGGTCTGGGAATAGGCACGAAATTTTTGGATCTGCTCGGCCATTTCATTCCACCAGGCGATGCGCGCGTCATAGTCCCCGTAGCTCTGGGCGCCCGGGGCCCAGATGCCGCGCCGCTGCTCTTTGGCCTGGCGCTCGGCCAGGCGAAACGCCTCGTGCAAGCGCATATTATAGCCATACTTACTATAATACGGGGACATGCCCGCGCGCACCGCCTCCACATTATAGTTGAGCCACTCGCCGCTGGGCGCGCCCGGCACTAGTTGCGCCGGGACCCGGTCGGATTTGACCCAGATCATCACCAGGTGGCGGTCGAAAAACCCGCGCGTATAGATGGGCGATTGGTATTCCAGCGTGACCTGCTCAATATCGCGAAAGAACTGGCGCGCAAAGGATGTCGCCCGTTCTCCCATCGGGGTTGCGAAGGTTCGAAAATTGCCCGATTTCATGGCCTCAGCCCGGTAGGTCTCCCAATTTTGGGCGGCCTTGGCCTCTTCGTTGCGCGACTGAAAGACCTCTTCGGTATCGACGTTGATCAGGCGAAGGCTCTTGGCAAAGCCGACCACTTTGAGGGTGTCACCATCGACCACCCCACCGGGCTTGGGGCGTAGGTCGGCCTGCTGGATCTGGCCGACGGGCTCCATGCGCTCAGAATCAGAAGACGCGGCAGGTTGTGGCGCCTGGGGCGTCTCGGGCTTTGCGGCGTCCTGCGGCGGTGCGACGGGCGCCGCGACGGGCGCCGATTCGCCCTTGGGCGCCTCACAGGACGCGATGACCGGGGTCATTGCGGTGAGCAGCAGTGCGCTGAGCAGGGCGAGCAGATGGCGACATTTCATGGTGTTGGGCCTCGGGTAATGGCGTGAGGGCTCGGGGCCAACATAAAGAGAGGCCACGAAGGAAGCAATGACGCTTCACCTCGTGGCCTCGTTGAGCGATCGCAGGGCGATCATCTGCTTAAGATATCGCCCCGCTAATTACCCTTACTCCGCTGCATCTTCGGGCGAGTCGCCCGCTGCGGCGTCGGCATCCTCCACGTTTTCGATCTCGACATCGTCGGGAATCTCGTTGGCGGGGACGGTCCTTTTGATCTCATCCTGCTCAAGGATGATGAACTCAACGCGACGGTTCTGCGCGGCGACTTCCGAACTCTCTTTCTCGCCCTCGGCGACCGGAACCAGCGGCTGATTCGAGCCATAACCCTTATAGGTCAGGCGCTCGGCGTCGACGCCCTTATTGACGAGGTAGTCATGGACCGATTTCGCGCGCTCCTCCGACAGCTTGTCGTTGAAGCTTGCGCGGCCGGAGGAATCGGTATGCCCCTGGATCTCGATCTTCTTGATCCGCGGGTTATCGTTGATGACGGTGGCAATCTCGTCGAGCAGGTCGAAGGACTCCTTCTTGATGTCGGCCTTGGCCAGCGCAAAGAAGACCTTCTCGCTGATCTTGATGCTCTTGACGGTCACGACCACGCGTTTGATCGGGCAGCCGTTATTGTCGGCGGGACCGGCTTCGGTCGGGCACTCATCGACGTCATCGAGGACGCCGTCGCCGTCGGTGTCGGCCGGGCAGCCATCATTTTCGGGCACGCCGGGCACGTCGGGGCATTTGTCGACGGTATCATAGACGCCGTCGCCGTCGCGGTCGGCGGGGCAGCCGTCATTTTCGGGCACGCCTGCGACGTCGGGGCATTTGTCGTCGATATCGTAGATGCCGTCGCCGTCGCGGTCGGCGGGGCAGCCGTCATTTTCGGGGACGCCTGCGACGTCGGGACATTTGTCGTCGGTGTCGTAGACGCCGTCGCCATCGCGGTCGGCCGGGCAGCCGTCATTTTCGGGCACGCCTGCGACGTCGGGGCATTTGTCGTCGGTGTCGTAGACGCCGTCGCCATCGCGGTCGGCGGGGCAGCCGTCATTTTCGGGCACGCCTGCGACGTCGGGACATTTGTCCTCATCGTCGGCGACGCCGTCGCCATCGCGATCCGGTTTGACATGCGCCGGGTAGGAGCCAAAACGAAGACCGAGCGCCAGGTACGGGCCGCCCTCGTCCAGCTGATCCTCGTTGGTCGACTGCTCGTAGCTGCCGAGCGTTAAACCGTCGGTTTCCAGGTCAAAGGGAAGAAACTGGTTAAACCCACCGCGCAAATAAATCGCGGCGTGCTCGCCCAGGTAGCGGCGCACTTCCAGGAAGGGGCGCAATAATACAATATTTGCGTCCGCGCTCAGGTTCGGGTCGACTTCCACCCCGGCCTGGCCCATCGCCACGCCAAGGCCAATGGCCATTTCCCACATATCCCGGCGGAACGCGAAGGCCGGCTCAAGGCCGATATACCACGCGCTGAAGCTCGGGTTATCCACAAAAGGAGTCGTATAACCACCAAAGAGCGTCAGGCGAGTACCTTCAAAAAAGGACGCCTCAACGGCCGCGTCGAAGTGGTAGATCCGATTGATATCGAACTCGCGATGCCCGTCGAGCAGGTGGGTATTCCAGCGGTCCATGCCGTTGAAAAAGATCCCGCCTTCCACACCGGCGCCCCAGGAGGGTTTCCACTCATAGGTATCCGTGGCGGCACTGGACTCCTCTGAGGTGCCCTCGTCGCTGGCGGCGGCGCTTTCTTGCTCGCCGGCTTCCTCGCCGTCTTGTGCGAGGGCGGAGGCAGGAGCCATCGCGAGAAGCGAGGCGATTAATAAAGGATATAGGCGCAAATCGCGTATAGTCATGTTGAAGCACTCCAGAATTTTACGATCGAAAAAAAACTAATAACCACTGACCGCACTGCCATTAGCACATCGTTTAGGGTGCGTCTATTTAGGGCGGTTTTTCCGAGTGCGCCGGGCTCACCTGAGATTCGGGCGCACGCTGGCAAGCAGGGCGCGCGCGTCAAGGGTATTGAGGACGTCCGCGGCGCCCAAGCCCGCACGCCGCGCCTGACCCAGCGCGTAGCGCAGCGCCTGCAGGCCCTGAGTAGAGTGGGCGTCGGAGCCCAGCACCAACTTCGCCCCCAATCGATGGGCCTTTCTGGCCAGCTCGGCGTTGAGGTCCAGGCGTCCGGTTGAGCCGTTGATCTCAAGGGCAATCCCATGCTCGACGGCCGCCTCGACGAGCGCATTAAAGTCATAGGTATAGCCGTCGCGCCCGCCGAGCATACGCCCGGTGGGATGGCCCATCTCCGAGACCAGGCCGGTTTGCATGGCCCTCAAAAGGCGCTCGGTCATCGCCTCGGACTCCATGCGAAAATAGCTGTGCACGCTGGCCACCACCCAGTCGCATTCGCGCAAAAGATCGGCGTCCATATCAAGGCTGCCGTCCTGCAGGATGTCGACCTCAATGCCGGCGAGGATCTCGAAGTCATCGATCTCGGCGTTGGCGGCGCGAATATTTTTAAGATGCGCTTCGAAGCGCTCGGGCGTCATCCCGTTGGCGACGGTGACCGCCTGGGAATGATCGGTGATGGCGATATAGGCATACCCGAGCGCCTGGGCGGCGCGCGCCATCTCCAGGATGCTCGCGCGCCCGTCGGTTTCGGTGGTGTGCATATGCAGATCGCCGCGGATATCTTCGGCCTCAATGAGTTTTGGAAGACGGCCTTCTAGCGCCTGGTCGATCTCGGTGGTGCCCTGGCGAAGCTCGGGCGGAATATACGCAAGCCCGAGTGCCTCATAGACCTCGGCCTCGGTCTGCGAGGCCACGGCGGTGTCGGAGTCGGCGCGAAATACCCCGTACTCGCTGACCTTGAGGCCCTGGCGCTTTGCCCGGGTTCGCAGCGCGATATGGTGTTCTTTACTGCCGGTAAAATAATGCCACGCCGAGCCGAAGACCTGCGCCTCGACCACGCGCAGGTCCAGCTGCATCCCATTTCGCAGGCGCACCGACGTCTTGGTATCGCCGCTGGCGAGCACCTCGGCGACCTCGCGCAACTCGATGAGCGCGCGGGTCACTTCGGCCGGCTCGGGCGTGGTCACCAGAAGATCGATATCCCCGATGGTCTCGCGCTCCCGGCGAATCGAGCCGGCAATCTCGATGCGCTGCACGCAGTCGAGCGCCGCGAGTTGGGCGCGGATATCTTCGGCGACCCGTCGCGCCTGGGGCAGCGGGGTGCGCCCGGCGTGCGAGCGCAGCCGCTCGATCTCGGTGAGAATGCGCTCCTCGGTCTTCTTGCCCAGCCCCGGCAGCGCTTGAATCTGGTGGGCGCGCACGGCCGCTTCCATCGCGTCGAGGTTCGACACCCCCAGCGAATCATAGATCAACTTGATGCGCTTGGGCCCCAGCCCCTGAATATTGAGCAGGTCAAGCAATCCCGGGTCCAGCGCGTCGAGCAGCTGGGTATGATAGGTGCAGGTACCTGTGTCGTGAATCTCGCGAATATCCTCGGCCAGGCTTTTGCCAATGCCGGGAATTTCGGTAAGAGTTCCGGCCTGAAGATGGGTGTCGACCGGCTCGCCGAGGTTCTCCAGGGTGCGCGCGGCGTTCTCAAAGGCGCGAACTTTGAACTTGTTTTCGCCGGAGATCTGTCCTAACTTAGCGATTTCGCTAAGGATTTTGGCGTAATGGCTATTATTCATGGGCGTCTCGCAGGTGGATAGGTGAAGCGGAGAAAATCGAATCGATACCAGATAACCCGCGCCACAGCGACCGCAGCAAGCCGCCCGCGCGAGGCCCGTCGGCGCCGCCGCGCGCGTGATGTCGACGGTGCAATTAACGCGTTACTTGACTCGACAAGGCGAATGCATCATTCTGCGGCCGTATTCTGTTCTTTTGGGGCGTTTGCTCATGATGGTTATATTCCTGAATTATTCGTATCAAAACAAGATGGGATGTAAACGGTAGAGTCGGGCAGCCAGGGCGCGTATTTGCGCGGGTTTTCGGACCCGTGGCTGCCTCCCAAAGCGAAACAAACAACATGAAGTGACCCAGCCGTTGCCGGCCAAGTCGTTCATTATTTTGGTCAATCTTAAAGGATTCACTGTATGAAAAAGCGATCCCTTTCATGGCTGGCAGCGTCTCTGCTGGTTTTGACGGTGAGCCAATCCGCCTCCGCCCAGGATACCCCGGACGTCGACGCGGAGCAGGCTGCTCCTGCATCCACAGAAGACACGGCGGCCCAGCCCGCAGAGGACGACGCCCAGGCTTCGGACGAGGGTGAGCAAGATGCGCCCGCCGACGCACCCGCTGCGGCTGCTGCGGGCGTCGGGGCCGGCGCACCGACAGGCCCGGTGACCGGCCCCGGCGGCAAACCCCTGCGCGAGGATTACCCCGGCACCGAGGAGTCCAAGCAGGCGCGCATGGACACCGAGCGCATCGAGGGGCTTGTCTTCAATGAGGGTGAGACCGCCGACGACGTCTATGACCTGCGCATCCGGGAGTTGGAGACCAAGGTCGACGACCTGAAGGAGACCGTCTTTCGCTCCAAGACGCGTATCGTGCTGCTCAAGGAGACCGTGCTCAACGGGAGCATCTCGGGCAGCCGCGCGATCGTCAGCCATCTTAACGAGCTGGGCAGCACCTATGTGCTCGAGCACGCGCTCTACTCGCTGGACGGCTCGCGCATCTTTAATGAGCAGAATAAGAACGGCAGCCTGAGCGACCAGAGTCAGTTTGACGTCTATAAAGGCGCGATCACCCCGGGTACCCACCGGATTTCGGTGCTCATGGAGCTCAAGGGCAGCGGCTATAAGCTCTTCAATTATATGGACGGCTATAAGTTCCGCATTCAGGATTCCTGCGAGTTTACCGCCCAGGAAGGCCGCGGCGTGACCGTTCAGGTGCGTCTGTACGAGAAGGGCGGCGCGCTGGCCAATTACGAAGACAGGCTCGGCGTGGATTGCACGGTTAATTTGGTCGCGCTCTCGGAGGCCGAGGTGCTCGACGCAAATGAGGATGTTGTTTCAACGGACCCGTCCGCTGCAGCGGTTGAGTCGGCGCCTGGAGCGCCCTGAGCGACGCCGGCCGGCCGATGATGGAACGCGTTGAAGCGAATCGATTCTTTCATTCCGCGGCGATAGACGCCCAAGAATGTGAAACTCGCCCTGAGTGACGTCTGACGTATGAAAGACCCAATCAATTTGAAATCCGCCGATCGACGGTTTGCCTTCCCGCGCACCTGCGCCCTTGTGGCCGGTGTCGGGATGGCCATCTTGCTGGCGCCGGCCATGGGGCCGGGCGTGGCGCATTCCCAGGAAGTCCGCGCGTTCACGCCCGAGTCGGTCACGCTGAAGCAGCAGGTCGTTGACCTCGAGCAGCATTATCTGAAGCCGGCGATTCTTCGCTCGCGCTATAAGGTGGAAGCCCGCTTTAGCGATGCCAAGGTCGCGTATCTTCTCAAAGATTACCCGCGCGCCGCGCTGCTATTTGTGGGGCTGGTCGAAGACCCGAATTTTCAGGCCCTGAGCACCTATCCCGAGGCGCTGTATTTGCTGGCAGACAGTCTGTATTTGCAGCGAAATCTGGTCGCCGCGCGCAAGTATTTCGAGCAGGTGATCAACCATGGAGACGGGCCGTATTATCAGATTTCGGTGGTGAAATTACTCGAGCTCTCGGCCAGGACCGGCAATTATGAGGGCGTCGACGAGCTCTATGCGACCCTGGACGGCCAGGCGAAGCTCAACCCGGCGGTGAACTATGTTCGCGCCAAGGTTTTGTATCGCCAGGGGCGCTTTGCCGAGGCGCGCCAGCTCTTTCAGAAGGTCGAGGCCGACCCGAGCCTGGGGATGCGCGCGGCGTATTTCCGCGGGGTCGCGTTTGCAGCCGACAACCAACTCGAGAACGCCCGTCAGGTATTTGACGCGGTCATCGCCAAGTATGAACCCGAAGATGCGAGCCAGCAGCGCATCCTGGATCTGGCGTATCTTGGCGCCGGGCGCGTGGCCTATGAGACCAAGGATTACCCGCGCGCGATCGACTATTATCAGCACCTGGACCGAAATAGCCCGCACTTCGACCAGATGCTCTATGAGTTGACCTGGACATTGGTCGCCCAGGAAAAATATGAGGCGGCCAGCCGGGTCACCGATATTTTTATGTTCTTGTCGAACCCGGACCCGACCTTTGTGCCCAAGGTGAAGTTGCTTCGCGCGGATCTCCAGCTTCGACTCGGCAACTATGACCAGGCCACCGAGAGCTATGACGATGTGGTCGAGACCTTTATGCCGGTGAAGCGCGAGCTCGACGCATTCGTCGACGAAAGCCGCGACCTGGATGTCTTTTTCCGCGACCTGGTCGACGCGCAGATGCGCGGCGAAGACCCCGAATATATGCCGAGCCTGGTGGTCCAGTGGGTGGAGGGCAGCAAGGTCCTCAATAAGGCGAAGCTCACCGGGGCCGATCTCCACGAGATTCGCGCCCATATCGCCGACGCCCAGCACGCCCTCGACCAGATGGACGCGCGCCTGGCCTCCGGAACCCGCATTCAATCCTTCCCGGAGCTGGCCGAGGGGATGATCCTTGCGGTCACGCTCGAGAATCGCATCGTCGACCTGCGCAAGCAGATGGTGCAGGCGGAGTACCAGCAGGCCGTGGCGAAGATGTCGCCGGCCCAAAAGGCGCAGTGGGATGAATTGCAGCGCGAAGCCGACGCGCGGCGCGCACAATATGAGGCGGCGCCCAGCACCAAATCGGAGGTCGAGGCCCGCATCGCGCGCATTGATTCGCGATTTGCCCAGATGCGCCGCGAACTCGACACGATCACCTTTGAGCTCGACGGCCAGAAGGAGCAACTTCAGGCCATCGAGCTATATCTGGTGCAGAACGCCGATCGCCCCATGAGCCCGGAGCGCCAGCAGAAAATCAGCGAGCTCCAGGCGCAGGCGCGCACCGATATTGACGCCTTGCGCGCGGCACAGTCCGCGCTGCGCGCCAAGATCAGCGTCGAGCGCCAGCGCCTGGGTGTGGGCGACCAGGTGACGACCCAGGAGGGAAGCGTTCGCGCGAGTTATGGCGACGTGCTGGCGCGCCAGCGCGAGCTGATTGCGCAGGTCGGCGGCGGGGCAAATAGCTCGGATTTGCGCGTGGCGCGCGAGAATCTCGCCCAGGCCGAATCGCGTTTGCACGGCTTCTCGGCGCAGATGGACCGCTTCGTAGGCGAGCGCAGCGCCGAGCTTCTTCAGGACCTGGCGCGCGAAAAGCAGATGCTGGACGAGCTCGACCAGAGCGCCCAAAATCTGCTGGAAAACTCAAAGACGCTCACGGCGCATGTCGCCCATCATAGTTTTCTGGAGGCGCGACACGATTTTAATCAGATTATCATGCGCGGGGACATCGGCTTGATCGATGTCGCGTGGCAGAAAAAGGAAGACGCTACCCGCCAGATCAACCAACTTTTCGAAGATCGAACTGCAGAGCTCAAGACTTTGCAAGAAGCATTTGAAGAAGTTCGATGACACTCGAGTGATTGGGCGTGCGGCGTGATTTTTGCCCCCCCGCCCAATCCGGACGTTCGAAGCACCAGGCCGAACATGCTCTCTTGGAAATTTCAGCGTATCACTTCTTCTCCGCTGCGCGCCGCGGGATGCGTCCTCTGTCTTTATGTGGGGCTTGCGTCTCCGGTGAGCGCGCAGGAAACGCCGCCGCCCGCCGAAGATCAGCCCGCGCTCACCGGTGATGCGCCCGCGGCGGAGACCCCCGGCGATCCGGCCTCCGCGCAGGCCCAGGCGGCGGGTGCGCCGGGCATTGCATCGGATGCCGATACCGAGGCGCAATCTGAGGCGCGCGCCAAAGCCCTGCGCGAGTATCAGGAAGCCTATAAGCATTATTCCGCCGAGATGGATGGCTATAAGGCGACCGTCGACTCCATCGTGGAGGCCGAATATAACCGGCGGGTCGCGCAGGTGACCGCGTCCTATAGCTCCCAGATCAGCACGCTGGAAGTCGTCGAGCAAAGACGGCGGGACGGGGCGATCGCGGCTTTTGAAGAGTATATCCGCCGCTATCCTCGGACACCGGGTTATACCCCGGACGCGCTATTCCGCCTGGCGGAGCTGCATTTCGAGAAGGCCAACTCGGATTATCTCAACGCCGATGAGGCGTACCAGGTCGAGATGCAGGCCTACGAGGACGGCGAGCGCGCCGACCCGCCGGCGTTGCCCACGCGTGACTTTTCCCAGACCACGGCGCTATTTCAGCGCCTCGTGGACGACTGGCCCGAGTATGAGCAGGTCGACGGCGCGCTCTACCTGCTCGCCTATACGAAGTTGCAGAGCAATGACGAGGAGGATGCGCGCGACCTGTTGATGACGCTGGTCGAGAAATACCCTGAAAGCCGCTTCGTGCCCGAAGCCTGGGTGCGCATCGGCGAGTACTGGTTCTCCATCGCCGACAATGCCGAGGACCTGGAAAACGCGCGCTACGCCTACGAGCAGGCGATGCAGTATCGGGATAGCTCTTTCTTTGATAAGGCGCTCTACAAGCTGGCGTGGACCTACTATCGCCTGGATCAATTCGACAAGGCCATCCATGAATTCAAGCGCCTGGTCGAGTATAGTGACGAGCAAGAGCGCCAGACCGGGCGCTCCGGGTCGGTCCTGCGCGCCGAGTCCATCCAGTATATCGCGGTGAGTCTGGCCGAGCAGGATTGGGACCTCGACGGTTCGGTGGACAGCGAGTTCGGGATGCCGCGCGTGCGGGCATACCTGAGCGGCGACGAGCCCTATGAGCGCGAAGTTCTGGTGCAACTGGTCGACTATATGTTCGACAATACCCGCTTTGATATCGCGGGGGATGTGATTCACTTTACGCTCGAGAAATACCCCCGCGACGCCGATAATCCCCAGCTTCATGAGAAGTTGATCCTCGCGCTGGTTCGCGATGGGCGCCAGGATGAGGCTTTCACCGAGCGCGGAAAGTTGCTGAGCTATTATGGGCCCCAGAGCGACTGGTACGCCTACCAGAAGCGGGTGGGGCGCGAAGTTTCGCTTCGCTACGCCGATAATATGGTCAAGGATAACCTGATCCAGTCGGCGACCTGGTTCCACGAGCAGGCGCAGAATCTCAAGGACGAGGCGATCGTTCGCCAGGACGAAGAGATGCTCGCCATGGCGCGCGACAGATACCGCAGCGCCGCCTCGGCCTACGCCGATTTCCTGGCGCGCTACCCCAACGATAAAGACATCTATCAGTGGAATTTCTATTACGCCGAATGCCTATTTTATTCGTCGCAATACGATCCCGCCTACGAGCAATATAAGGTCGTGCGTGAGCTCGATCTGGTCAAAAATACCTACCAGGAAAAGGCCGCGTTCAACGCGATCAAATCCCTGGAATTTGACCTCCAAGAGCGCGTTGCGCGCGGGGAGATTAGCGGTCGCGCGCTGACCGGTGCAGCCGCCGATGACGCGCGCGAGGCCGCTCAGCAGCAGACCGAAGAGGCGGGAGCGTCCGCCGAGAATGACGGCCAGATCGTGGTGATTCAGCCCGATCCGATCCCCGAGCGTGTCTATCAGTATGTGACCGCCATGGACCGCTATGTCGTCCTTGGCCTCAAGAATGACAGTGACCCGGAGCTCGACCTTAAGTTCGCCTTCCAGGCGGGCAAGCTTTTCTATGACTATAAAGATTATAATACCGCCCGCGAGCGATTCGCCTGGGTCGTGGATAATTACCCCGAGAGCGAACTCGCCTATCTTTCCGGCAGCCTGATCCTGGAGACCTACCGCCAGGAGCAAGACTACGCGAATCTGGCGATGTGGGCCGAGAAGCTGAGCACGGTCATCAAGGGTGACCAGGCCCAGGCGATCAAGGATGAGGTGCGCCAGTTCCAACTCGGCGCGATGTTCAAGTCGGCCGAGCAGCTCTTTAACGCGGGCAAATTTGACGAGGCGGCGACCGAATACCTGCGCCTGGTCAACAACGCGCCGGACCATCCCTACGCCTCCAAGGCGCTCAATAACGCCGCGGTCGCCTACGAAAATATCGGCAAATACGAGTCCGCGATGAACCTATTTGAGCGGGTTAACCGGGATTATCCCAATGACCCGCTTGCTGGCTATGCGCTCTACCGCGTGGCGGTGAACTCCGATCGGTTCTTTGACTTCGACAAGGCGATCCAGTCCTACGAGTTATTCTACGAGAAGTATAAAGGCGGGGATTCCGAGACGCTGCGCGACATGGGCTTTGATGTGTCCGAGCGCCGCCAGACCGCGCTTCGAAGCGCGGCGATTCTGACCGCAAATATGCAGCGCTATACCAAGGCGGCGCAACTTTTCGAGCAATACGTCAGCACCTACCCGAGCGCCGATGATGCGGCCGGGGCCCAGTGGCTGGCGATCGAAAACTGGAAGAAAGCCGGCAATACCCGGGCGATGACCAACGCGATTGGCGTCCACCGGCGCAATTACGGCAGCCGCTCCGAGGAGAGCGTGCGGGTGCTCGAAGGCATGACCATGATCGCGGATAATCACGCCGACTCCGGCAGCCAAAGCAAGGCGTTGGCCGAGTACCGTAATATCCTGAAGGAATATAGCGCCCGCGGTATCGCCAAGGGGCAGCCGGGCTCCTATTACGGGGCCAAGGCGCGCTTTCAGCTCGCGGAGGCCGAATTCCAGCAGTGGCGAAAGATCGAGATCAAGGGAAGCATGAAGCAGCAGGGCAAATTGCTCGAGAAGAAGGTCGCCGACCAGGCAGTGGTCGCCGCATCTTTCCAGGATGTCTTTAATTACGGCAGCCTTGAGTGGACCCTGGCCGCCTACTTCCGCACCGGCAGCACCTATCAGGCGTTTGCTCAGGCCCTCTATGAGGTTCCGATTCCGTATGAAGAGGGCAGCGAGCAGTGGGAGATTTACCGCACCCAGCTCGACGATATGGTCGTCCCATTGGAGGATAAGGCCATCGAATATTATGAAGGTGCGGTGCAGAGGGCGCGTGAAGAGAAGGTCGTCAACGAGTGGACCAAACGTACGCTCGAGCACCTCAATGAGTATATGCCTGCGAAGTACCCGCTCTATAAGGAGGAGCAGCGCGAGGTGGCCCAGCGCACGCGCACCGGTCACTCTTATGTGAGCGCCGAGACCTATCAGCAGAGTTTAGTGGCTCCCGTTCCGGCTTCGCCGGACTCGACAGACGCCGCGACCAATTCGCAGGGAGAGCAGCCATGATCGACTTTATTAATCGGCCTCGCATTGCCCGTTTTGCGCTCCTCGCAGCGCTTTCGGCGAGCGTCGGAGCCTGCTCCACAACGGCCGCGAAGCCGGACGCAAAACAGGCGCTTGAATCCGAGGTTGTGCCCGAAGGCGAGCAGAAACTCGCAAGCTCCGACGAGCTGACCCAGGACTTTCCGGCGCCCGACGCACCCGCCGGCGACGTGACCACGAAGTCCGCGCTGAGCAGCGGTTTTGTCTCGAGTCTCAACTCGGCGCTTGATGCCGCGCAGCGCGGTGATCGCGACCGGGCGGTCGACCAGCTTCAAAACCTGGTATCCGATCCCGACGGCGGGTTCCTCGCCGCCTACAACCTCGGGGCGCTCTACGAGAATGAGGGCGACTATGCCAACGCGGCGAAGCGCTACTCGCAGGCGCTCAGCAAGAATCCGGATTTTTCGACTTCCTTGCAGAACCTCGTGCGCCTGTACCTTCGCCTTGGCCAGGCCGCCGATGCGCGTAAGATCGCCGATAAATATTCCGACGCGCGCCCCGATAATATGACCCACCGCGCGGTTGGGCTTGAGGTTGATCTCAACGCGGGAAAGTACGAGGAGGTCATTCGCAAGGCCAAGCAGATTCTTCGGCGGGACGAAACCAATGTCGAGGCGATGATGGTGATGGCTCAGGCCAATATCGAACTGGACCGCCTTGAGCTGGCCGGCGCAATTCTTGAGCGCGCCCGCGAGCTGCGCCCCGAGCAGGCCGAGATCTACTATAAGCTCGGCCAGATTCGGATCAAACAGGATGAGATGGACCGGGCGATTACGCTGTTTCGCCAGGCCGTTTCGCTGAGCGCGGACTACCCCGAGGCCCATAATAACCTGGGCATTCTGTATCACCGCGCCGGCGACTATCAGGCGGCATCCGATGAGTTCAGCGCGGCAATCGCCGATTTTCCCGATTATAAGGAAGCCTACCTGAACCTGGGCAACTCCCTGAAGGGGCTGGGTCAATTTACCCAGGCCGTCGCCAGCTTTAATAAGGCGCTTAAGATCGACCCCAAATACGAAAAGGCTCTTTTTAATCTTGGCGTAATTTATCTCGACAGCGAGATCGAGGGGGTCGATAAGATCGCTCGGCTGAATAAATCGATCGAGTATTTCGACCAATATAAATTGGCGGCGGCGAGCAAAATTGCCAAAGACGACCCGACCGACAAGTATATGAAAGAGGCGCGCAAATCGATCGAGGATGAGAAGGCGCGCCAGGAAATGATGCGCCAGGCTCAGATGCAGGTGGATGACACCGAAGAGGTCGAAGATGACGGCCAATCTTTCGAAGAATAGGGGCCGGCTGGCGGCGATTGTATTTGTTTGTACCCCGGTGGAAAAACGGCTGTACTTCGCGAATACCCTCGCATAAGATGGCGAAGACACCGCACGATAACGTTGGAGATTCGGATGCGACCAGAGCGGAAGATTGTGGCAAATCAATTGCGTAGAGCCCTGACCGGGATATTTCTGGTAGGCTCGCTGGGGTTCGCCTCAAGCGCATTTGCCCAGCAGGGTGTTATCGACCTGGAAGAGACCGTCATTCAAGGGCGCATCCAAAAGCCGGAGGCATTTTATATCCTGCAGCCGGCGAATCTTGACTACGAACCCTTTAAAGAAAAGCCTTCTTTTATCCCGGAGCTGGTGAAGTCCGTGGATGAAGATGACTTTTGAGCCCCTCTTTGTTTCGACAAGGATCCACGCATTGCTCGCGTACATTCCTTGTGCTATAGAAACGACTCCTCGTTTTCGGACGTTAATCCCGGGTTGATTCGGGAGTTCATATCAGGAGCGTTTAGCACACGAGGCAACGACCGAAGTTAATTGGAGTTGTTCCGGCTTTCTACAAGGCCCCACACACACAGTTTTTAGACACAAATTACCCATGGAGAGGTAAACAGGACATGAACGAAATTGCTAACGCATTCCGCGGTGACGGCGTAATCTGGATGTATCTCATTCTTGCGACGAGTATCTTCGCAATTGGTATTACGATTGAGCGATTCATCTTTCTTTTCTTCAAGTATAATATCAACGCGCAGGCGTTCATGGCGCAGATTCAAAAGCTGGTCATGGCCGACAATATCGACCGCGCCATCAAGCTGTGCAACGCCGCGCCGTCGCGCGCGCTGCCGCGCGTCATCAAAGCGGGTCTGACCCGTGCGGATAAGGGCGAAACTGAGATTCAGAACGCCATTGAAGAGATTACCCTGGAAGTGGTGCCGATCGTGCAAAAGCGCACCCCGACCCTGGCGGCTATCGCGAACGTCGCGACGCTCCTTGGTCTTCTGGGTACCGTTATCGGTCTTATTGACGCTTTCCGCGCGCTTGAGCAAGCCGACCCGTCGCAGCAGCAAGCCATGCTCGCGGCCGGTATCGCCCTCGCCATGAACACGACCGCTTTCGGTCTGATTGTCGCCATCCCGACCCTTGTGGCTCACCTTATCCTCACCGGGATGACCAAGAAGATTCTTGACGAGATTGACCTGCATAGCGTCAAACTTGAGAATATGTTGGTCACGCGCGGCAAGGGTGCTCAGTAATCTCAGGCACGAAATGAATTGCCCGTGAGAGTGGGCGACAAAATGGGCAGGTCAGCGGCTCGATAAGAGAGCCGCTGGCGCCCCGCTAACCGACGGGCACCGGCTAAGCTGTGCCGTTCGATTCAAGGAGAGCAATTATGGCGCGTTCCAAACGCGAGATGGCAGACGATGTTCCGGAGCTCGACCTCCTGGCTTTCATGAATATGGTTGTTATTCTGATTCCGATGCTCCTGTTATCGGTCGTCTTCATCCAAGTTGGTGTGATCAATATTACGGCTCCGAAGCTCTCGGTGGGTTCTTCAACGGAGCCGCCGCCCGAGCAGGAAGAGGAACCTCTAAATCTTACCATCGCTATCAACGCGAAGGGTTTTCGCATCGCCGCGCGCTCGGCGCAGCTTGAGCCGATGAGCGGATGCCCGCAGCCGGGCCCAACGATTTGTCTGGCCAATCCAGACGTCAATGTGGCGGCCAAGTTTGATGCGGCACGCTCGCAGTTGGCCAAGGGTCAGAAAGAAGCCGCGGACGTCGCGCTGAGTGAGGGTGTCACGGCCTATAATTTCCGTGAACTTTATAACACACTGGTTCAGGTTAAGAAGAATTATCCGAAAGAGACCGTCGTGAACCTGACCGCAGATGCTGGCATCCCGTATGTCGTTCTGGTTCAGGTGATGGATGCGGTGCGCTATGTTCGCGAGAAAGACTCGTATAGCACGAGCGCTGAATTTTTTGACGCCGAGCCGAAAGTCGAAGCAGCAGCCCCCGTCGCCTTATTTAGCGACCCGGTGCTTGCAATCGCTCAGTAAATCGTTTTCGCAGCGTAAAGCGCTCCGGCGCATGGGAGATGAGAGATGGTGGAAAAAGCAGGCGCTAAGGGCGTCGACCAGGCAGAGAATGTCTGGCTCGAAGAGCAGAGCCGACGGCGCAATAAAAAGAAGCGAAAGGAGCCGGCTGAAGGCGGGCTGACCATGAACTCCTTCATGGATATTCTGGTCATCATGCTCGTCTTCCTGATGAAGAACTTCGGTGACCTCCCGATTCAGGTGGCTGGGCCGGACCTCCAGGTCCCGACCAGTATCGCCCAGCTGGGAGCCGAGGATATGACGACCATTACCATTTCGCGAAAAGCGATCCTGGTGAACAACGCCAAGGCCGTTGATATCAAGGATGGCGCGGTCGACAAGAGCCAGAAGAAGGGGGGTGAGGCAAGCCTGCATATTCAACCTCTCTTTGACCGGATTACTGAAGAGAATAAGAAGGCCGAGCGATTGGCGAAACTTCTGGGCAATAAGCACGAGCCCGTCGTCACCGTGGTAGCCGACCAGACCACGCCCTACCGTTTGATCACCGAGGTGATGTACACGGCGGGCCAGGCGGAATTGAGTAAGTTTAAGTTTGCTGTCATCAAAGGTCAGGCTTCTGAACTTGGACTCGGTTTTTAATATACTTGGGACGTGTCGCCACAGGCCCACCGAGAATTTACGGGACAAAGGGGACACAAAGAGTCGACCGGTTTCGCGTCTCTTTGGTTCCTTTTGTCCCGTTTTGACGTACTGGCGAAGCGCAAGGAATCTTCATGTCCAGTAAATCCGGCAATACCAATAAGTCCGGCAAAAAAGTGCTTCGGATCGGTCTTATCCAAAATGGTAAGATCCTCGAAGAGCGCGTGTTTCGCGTCGCTGTGAACGTACGCGTCGGGACCGATCTCGCAAAAAACGATCTGGTGGTCCCGGCTTCGGATTTGCCCAAATCCTTTCAACTCTTTGAGGTAAGCGGGGGCGGCTACGCACTCTGCTTTACCCCGACGATGGGCGGTCGAGTTTCGACCGGCGACGGGGTGCTGACCCTGAAGGAATTGGTCAGCCAGGGCAAGGCGAAGAAGACAGACGCCGGCTTCCGAATTGAGCTGAGCCCGCGCGCGCGCGGGAAGGTTCAACTCGGCGAGGTCACGATTCTTTTTCAATTCGTGACGCCACCGCCGCCGGTCGCTCGACCCGTTCTGCCCGCTTCGATGCGCGGCGGATGGTTCAAGAATATGGACTACCATCTGCTCGCCATGATTGCCCTGTCGGCTCTCTTGCAGATCGGATTTGTCGTTTATCTTCAGTCTCAAGAGTGGCCCGAGCAGCTTGACGGGCTCAATCATCAGATCCCGGACCGTTTCGTTGAATTGATGAAGGCGCCCGAGCCTGAGTTGCCGGATATTCCGGATAAGGCCGAGGTGGTCGAAGACGGGGAGGGTGAGCCGGACGATTCCAAAGAAGCGAAGGTGGAAGAGCCGAAAGCACCGTCGAAGCCGGAGCCTCAGGAAGACAAGACTCCTGCGGTAGAGAAGGCGCCGCCGACCGCCGAAGAGCTCGCTCAGGCGCGAGCCGCCGAGAAGAAGCGCATGGAGGACGAGGTTCGCAACTCCACGCTGCTGGGTAAGCTTGGCGCAAAGAATGGCGAGGGGCCGGGCATCGTTGATAGTCTGGTGGACGGCGCGGCCAATGTCGGTATGGATGCCGCCTTCGACGGCAGCAGTGGCGTCAAAGATGGGATTGCCGGCTACGAGAAGAGCGGACTGCGAAGCGGCGGCTCCTCGGATGCCGATGGTTCTGGCGCGGCAGCTGGCATCAGCGATCTGGGCGCCAGCAGCGGCGCCAAACAGGCGGCTAAGGGGGTCGATACGGGCTCCAAGGCTGAAGAGAAGGTGACTGCGCGCGTCAAGGTTGAAGATGGCGGCCAGGTGATTGGCAGTGGGAAGCTCGACGCCAATAGCATCTCGAGAACCGTCAAGCAGAATGCCAGCTCGATTCAGCGATGCTTTGAGCGTGTGCTTAAAACGGATCCGAGCGCGGGTGGCAAGCTCGTCCTCACCGTCACGATTGGGCGCGCGGGGCGTGCAACCAGCGTCAAGGCGAATACCTCCATCGGTGGCGGATTCAAGAGCTGCGCCGAGACGGCCGTTAAGGGCTGGAGGTTTGAGAGGCCTCAAGGTGGCGATGTCATGTTCAACAAGACTTTCGTCCTGCAGGCATCCAAGTAGGTCGCCAGTAAAACCCTCAAATCTGTGCTCATGGGAATGGCTCAGCTTTGAGGGTTGTTTTCTTAGACACCCGGCACCGAGCTTCTTGATGTTCGCGTCAACATTGTCTAGGGTGAGTGGCGATATACTCGTTTTTGGGTCGGTTCATTCTTTGGTGCGTGCTTCAGTGACCCTAAAAGGTGGAGATTAAATGCAATTTTCAAATATTATGAAATATCTGGTGCTGATTTTGGCGCTTCAACTTGTTGGAGTCGCTTCTGCATGGGCCGTCGATACGGAGGCTACACCGACGATCGAGGCGGGCGATGTGTCGCTGGTCGATGAGGATATCGACGCGATGCCCAATTCCGAGAAGCTCACCCGCGGTGCGGACAAGATCAATCAGATGCGCGCCACCCTCGACCAGACCAATCAACTGCTTGAGAATGTGCGAAGCCAGGATGAGGACATCATCCGGGTGAACTGTGTGAACGAGAAAGTGGCCTCGATGAAGGGCTTCGTGAAGGTCGCAGAGCAGAGTTATACGAGTTTGAATGCGGCGGTCAGCGCCAATGATAATAGCGCCGCCAAGCATCATTATACGCTAATCTCGGTGGGCAGCGAAAAGGTGCGCACCCTGGCGAGCGAAGCCGCATTATGTACGGGTGAAGAGATGCGCTTTACGGGCAATACTCAGATTGACGTCAACACCCCGGATACGACCGATGGATCGTTTGCCGAGCCCGATGACGTGTTGCTTGTCACTGATTTGCCTGAATTGACCCCGTATCAATAAGCAATCGCCTTCAGATTTTGGAGGGCGTTTGCCACGCGGTATACTTATTGATTTTGATATTGATGTGCGGCGAAAGCCGATTTGGAACTACGTATGATTTTCCCGAAAACTCCGATTATTTTCGCCGCTAGCGTGCTCCTGTCACAGGTCGCTTTCGGGCCGGTGGCGTTCGCCCAACCCGGTGACGCACTGCACTCGGATGGGGGGTGGAAACTCAGCCCCTCACTGAAATTGGCGGCTAGCTATAATTCCAACGTCTACCGTGCGTCGGAAGATGAGACCGCGTCGACGGTGGCGGATGCGCCGGTAATGGGCATCGAGCCGGCTATTAGCATTCAGAGCCCGCGGGAGCGTGTTTTTCTGCTGGATTTGGACGGTGGGCTTCGTTGGGACCAATATTTTAATATCGGAGATGATGCCTCCTTTGATGTGGGCGACCAGAGCGGTTTGAGCGCGTTCGGAAATATCAACGCGACCATCAATCCCGAAGGTTCGCTCAGCCTTCGGCTCGACGAATCGATTATTCGAAGCAACGAGCCCTCGCCGTATAGCAGCACCGATTCCTATAACTGGATCACCAATGAGCTGGGCGGCGTGGTCGGAATTCGACCGGGCGCGGGCGTTTTGTCTTTTGATCTCGGGTATCATTGGAAATTATACGCCTTCGATACGCCCACGCTGGAATCGCTTGACCGCGACGTGCACCGCTTCGATCTTGATATCAACTGGAAGTTTTTGCCCAAGACCTCGCTGCTCGCCAAGGCCGATTATCGCCTGGTGCGCTGGCGTGAGGCGACGCGCAGCGCCGCGCGCGAAGACGGCGATTTTCCGGCGCTCGTTAATAACGACAATAATCCTTTGCGGGTGCAGGGTGGTTTGTCGGGACTGTTGACCGAGCGATTGTCGGTCCAGGCGCTGGCCGGTTATGGGGCGTCAATGCATGAGAATGGCGAGTCATTTAGCGGGGTTATCGGCTCATTTGCCCTGGCCTATGCTTTTGGGCGATTGGACCTTAATAATTCGCTGAGCACCGGCTACCGGCGTGATTTCGGAGACGCCTCGGTCGGCAACTATTTTGCCTCGCATCAAGTTTATCTGAAGTATCTTCAGAATCTGCTCGATAAGCGGCTGTCCTTTAATCTGGGGGCGCGTTTTGAGTACCGAGATTATTCTGCCGAATCCTCCATCTTCGGCAATGATCTGTCTGACCAACTTCTCGTCGGTGACGCGGGTATTGGGGTGAGCGCAACGGACTGGTTGCGATTTGGCCTGGATTATCGTCTCTCGATGAACCTGACCGATAACGAGTATTCGATTGCGGCAGTCGACCCGACCGACCCGACGGTCTCGATCCTGCGCGGATTTACCCAGCATATCGCAACCTTGAGCATGACGGCCAAATATTAAGTTGATGAATCAAACACGTCTTTCGGCTGCATCTCTTGCCGTATTCTCTATCGTTCTTCTGGGGGGCCTGTCGGGTTGCGCGACTGATCGCGTGGACCCGGCCTACGAGGCGCTCGTCGCTCAGCAGGCCACCGGCAGCACGCCCGTGGCCGGTTCGTTGGGCCCGGGCGATAAGTTCTCTCTTCGGGTCCACGACGAAGAGGGGCTCTCCGGGGATTTTACCGTCTCGGGCGATGGAACCATCAACTATCCCTATGTCGGGCGTATCGACGTAAATGGGATGACCTGCGGGCAGATCGAGCGCGCAATCACCGAGGGTCTGGCAGACGGCTATCTGCTTAACCCGAGTGTCTCCTGCGCGATCGTTGAGTATAACTCGAAGAAGGTCTTTGTCTTTGGCGAAGTCAAGAAGCCTGGCAGTTATCCGTATCAGTCGAACCTCACCCTGGTCGACGCCTTCGCGCTGGCAGGTGGGGTCACGGCGCGCGCCAACGCCAACCGCACCAAACTCACCCGCAGCGTTCAGGGGGCGGATGTCCAGGTGCGGGTGCCGATGCAGGAAGTCGTGGAAGGGCGCCGCTCGAACGTGAAATTGCTCCCCGGCGATATTATTTTCGTGCCGGAATCAGCGTTTTAGGTTTCTTGCAAATCGTGGTGGGATGGGCGCGTTGATCAGTCAGCGTGGGCGCTATTATAGTATTTCATGGCCTGTGCGACGTCGTCGTGCATCTGAGCGACCAGGGCTTCGACCGACTCAAATTCGACCTCGCTTCGCAAGAATTTTCGAAAGCTGAGTTTGACCGACTTGCCGTAGAGCTCAAGCTCAGACTTCTCGGCCTGCCCGTCGAGCACAAACGTCTCCACGCGCACATCTTTGCCGTTAAAAGTAGGGCGGGTGCCGATGCTGGTTAACGAGCGTAGCGTCCCGAGGCGCTCCACCGTCAGCTCGCTGATATAGATGCCGTTTGGTGGGAGCAGCGGATTTAGAGAGTCGATATTGGCGGTCGGAAACCCGAGATCTCGGCCGCGTTGGTCGCCGCGAACCACCGTGCCTTCAATTTCATAGGGTCGACCCAGCATGCGCGTTACTTCGGCGAGGTCTGCGCTTTCCAGGGCTTTTCGCACGCGCGTTGAGCTTATCTCGGTGTGGTCGATGCGGATATTCTGGGCAATCTCGACCTCGATATTCTCGTGCGCGCATAATTCAATAAGTTCTTCGGTGCGCCCTGCGCGGCCTTTTCCAAACGCAAACCCTTCTCCGACCACCACGCGGCATGCGTGAAGCCCGTCGCGAAGCACCTGTTGCACGAACTCCTTGGGGCTTAAATGGGCCAGCGCAGCGTTAAATGGGAGCAATACCAGTGCGTCGAGACCGTAGCGCCCCATTAACTCGGCCTTTTGGGCGTCGGTGCTCAGGCGAAAGGGCGGCAGTTCCGGGCGAAAATATCGCACGGGGTGGGGCGTAAAGCTCAGCGCGACCGCCTCGCTTTGGCGCGCGTTGGCGAGCTCGCGCACGCGCGCAAATACGGCCTGGTGGCCGCGGTGGGCGCCGTCAAAATTACCGATGGTGACCACGGGGGCGCGAAGATGCGCCGAGGCCTCCAAAAGGCTGTGATATGTGGGAATCTGGCTCATTAAATTCGTTCTCGGGTTATGCGGCATGCCGGGGCGACCGGCCAATTATATCGGGGCTGGCCCCGACTTGATACTTGGGCCGGTTCCGCGTAGTTTTCGCCCAAACAAGCGGGGCGGACAGCGCGGTCGCTGTCGGTCATCTGGTATCATATTTTTTTGAGGTTATGAATGAAGGTCGCGGTCATTGGTACGGGGTATGTGGGGCTTGTAACGGGTGCCTGTCTGGCAAATGTCGGCAATGATGTCGTCTGTGCGGACAACGATGCCGCCAAGGTGGAACTGCTCAATAGCGGCGGTATTCCCATCTATGAGCCCGGGCTCGACGATATTGTTGCCCGAAACCTGGCGGACGGGCGTATTCATTTTACCACCGATACCGCTCAGGCGGTGCGCGACGCCGAGGTGATCTTTATCGCCGTGGGCACTCCACCGGATGAAGACGGTTCCGCGGATCTTCAACATGTCATCGCGGTCGCCCGGGAGATCGGCGAGAACCTCAACGGCTATAAAGTTGTCGTGTGCAAGTCGACGGTGCCGGTGGGCACCTGTGAGCGTGTCGCCGAGACCATTCGCGGGCTGAGCGACCAGGATTTCGACGTCGCTTCCAATCCGGAGTTTTTGAAGGAAGGCAGCGCGATTCAGGACTTTCAGTCGCCCGACCGCGTGGTGATTGGCTGTGCAAATCGGGAGGCCGCCGAGAAGGTTGGGTCGCTCTATAAGCCGTTTTTTCGCCGCAGCGACCGCATCGTCTATATGGATGTGCGAAGCTCCGAGATGACCAAATATGCGTCCAACGCAATGCTGGCGACCAAGATTTCTTTTATCAATGAGATCGCCAATATCTGCGATCAGGTTGGCGCGGATATCGAGCAGGTGCGCACCGGCATGAGTTTGGATGAGCGAATCGGGCCGCATTTTATCTATCCTGGTGTGGGTTACGGCGGCAGCTGTTTCCCCAAGGACGTGCGCGCCCTGGCGAGTCTTGGGCGCGAAAGCGGCGCGCAGACCCTGCTGCTCGACGCGGTGCGTGACGTCAACCGTGAGCAAAAACTTCGCCTTTATCACGCGGCCAAGAACAAGCTCGGCTCCTTTGAGGGCAAGCGAATCGCGGTCTGGGGGTTGAGTTTCAAACCCCGCACCGACGATGTTCGCGAGTCGGCCGCGCTGATCAATATCCGTCGTTTTGTCGCCGAGGGTGCGAGCGTCTCGGCCACCGACCCGGAGTCCATCGCCAACGCCCGTCGCGACCTCGAGGCGGACGGCACGAATCTGGACGCCGTCTCGTTTTATGAGGATGATTATGCGGTGCTTGAAGGCGCCGACATGCTCTTTATTTTCACCGAATGGCCGCAATTTCGAAGCCCGGACTTCAAGCGCATCAAGGTGCTTATGAGCGCCCCGGTCATCTTCGACGGGCGAAATCTCTACTCGCCCGAGGCGATGAAGAAAGCAGGATTCGATTATTTCAGCATCGGTCGCCCCTGAAATCGCTCATCCTTGACGAGTCCCGAATTTTGAGCCGTACCGAACCAAACCTGAGCCGAAATCGGCGCCGCCATGTCTGGCGTCTGGGGATCGCGTTGGCGCTGCTCGCGTCGACTGGCGTCGCCAGCGCGCCGGTATTTGCCACCGAGGGCGATGATGTGGAAGGGGCTGCGACCCGGCGCGGCGTCGCGGCTGAGTTGACCTATGATTCGATCGCTGGCGACGGTTTTCTGGGTCTTCGCTTAAAGTTGGACTACGCCTTCGACGTCGCCCAGATCTTCTGTGATGAGGCGGGCGAGGGCGCGTGTCGCACCGATCTTCGCGTCGGCCTTCAGGCTCCGCTGCGTCTGCGCGTTTACGAGGCTGAATCGAGCGAATCGGGAATCGTTCGCAGCGAGGATTGGGACGAGATTGGTGACTATTTGCGCGTGCTGAAGACACTCGAGTACGGGCAAAAAGGGGAGGCGCTTCACGTGCACGCCGGCGAGCTGGGTCCGATCTCGTTGGGCCACGGGACCCTTGTGAGCGACTATTATAATGTCATCACAACCGACCATTACCAGATGGGCGTTGCCGGTGAGTTTAACTCGATCTTTGGCGGCGCGGAATTTCTGCTCGACAACCTCATGGACCCCGACGTGATGGGCGCGCGTGCCTATATCTATCCATGGGCTTTTGTGGATGCCGAGAGCTTTTTATCGCGCATCGCGCTGGGTTTTAGCGTCGCCGCCGATATCCAGGCGCCCGCGGAGCTTGCCAGCGAAACCGATGCGGGAGTCGTGGTCGACGATGCCCTCAATCCCGTCATCCTTCGCGATCAGTCGACGGCGCTTATCGGCGTTGACCTGGAGGTCGCGCTCGTCGACGAAGAAGCGTTTAGCCTGGTTCCCTACGCTGACTTCATCACGCATACGAGCCTGGGAACCGGTTTTCATGCCGGTGCGTTTCTTCGCGGGAAAGCCCTTGATTCGCTTGAGGTCTTCTCCAAGCTTGAGTATCGGCGCGTGGGAAGTCGTTTTTTGCCCAATTATATCGGTCCGGTATATGAGATCGAGCGCCTGCAATTTATGGGATGGGGGCAGGCGTTTCCGGCGCCCAAGGTGCGCGTCGCGGCGAGTTTGACGGGAGCGGCCGCGCACGGATTTTACGGGTCGCTGGGCGTTCGTTTGCACGACGCGTGGATGCTCAGCGCGGCCTGGGCGGATCATGAGGGGCCGATGAATCAGGTCTTTCATGCCAAGGCGTCGGCCAAACCGACCGAGGCCCTTCAGCTTGGCGTCTTCTATCATAAACAATATTTTGACCAGTTTTCCGACGCCTTCGACCTGGACGGCGCACTGGTCGCGGCCGAGTCGCGGGTGAGTATCTGGGGGCCTTTTTACGCCATCGGCCGCTACGGACGGATGTGGAAGATTGCGCCCAATGGAAGTTATCAATCCGTGAATGATTGGAGCCTCGGGGCGGGCGCGTCCATGGGATTTTAAGAGGGTTTCCCATGCGTCCTCGTTTCTCGAAATATTCCACCCATCCCTCCAAAACAAAGACTCCGGTTGCCCGAAGACTCGGCGGCCATTGGCTGATGCCGCTTCGATTGCTTCTGGTTTTGCTGCTCTGGCTGCCGTTGATTGCGGCGCTGGTGGCTGCGTTCGCGCTGGCCGAATGGGCCGATGAGATCCCGAAGACGCCCGACCTTGCGACGCTTTTACCCGCCCAACCCAGTGAGATTGTTGCGCGCGATGGCTGGCGCCTGGCCGGGGCGCCTGCAGGAGAGCCGGTCGCGATTAGCGACCTGCCACCGGAAGTCGTCGCGGCGTTTATCGCCGCAGAAGACGCACAATTTTTTGAGCATCGGGCGTTTAATCTCAGCGCAATCCTGCGCGCGGCGCTGGTCGACCTTCGGACTGGAGCGGCCTCCCAGGGCGCAAGTACGATCACGCAACAGCTCGCAAAGCGCTTCTTGTCACCCGAGAAGACCCTTCGGCGAAAGTTCAACGAATTGCTGCTGGCGCGGCGAATCGAGGCGAATTATCGCAAGTCCGAGATCCTCGGTATCTATTTGAATAGTGTGTTTTTCGGGCAAGGCGCCAACGGCATATCGCAGGCGAGTTGGACCTATTTTGATAAACCCGCCCCTGAACTTCAGGTCGGCGAAGCGGCGCTGCTGGCGAGCATTTTGCCCGCGCCGAGTCTTTTGAATCCGGTGAGCAATCCGGAGCGCGCGCGCCAGAATCGTGACCAGGTATTAGGGAAAATGCGCCGGCTCGGACTGCTTTCCGAGGCGGAATATGCGCGTGAAATCGCGCGTGCGCTGGCGCTTGCGACGCCCCGGAATATCCAGGCTGAACGCATGCCCTACGCGGTCGAAAGTGGGCTGCGCGCGCTCGAATTCGTGGCGCCCGCGACCCCGAGCGCCTGGTCGTCGGGCGGCTATCGCGTGCGCGTTGCGCATCAACCCCGCGCGCAGGCACACGCGCGACACGCCGTTCGCGACGCGCTTCAAGCCCATGACCGGCGCCAGGGTTTTCGCGGCGCACTGGGTCGGGTGCGCGCGCGTGAGAAGATCGATCCACTCCTCGAAGAGCAAGACCCCCACGGCGATTTTATCCTTGCGCGCGTCGCGTCGATTCAGGCCACATCCGCCACCATCCTGAGCGCGGGCGGCGCCCAAATACTGAACCTGGAAGACGCCGAATGGGCCGCGCCCGCCGAGCTTGAACGCCATTTTAAGCGACCCGCGCGCCTGCGAGATTTGCGCGATATTCTGGCGGTCGACGATCTTATTTTCGTGCGTCGCCAGCGGGCCAAGGACGCTTCATTCAAGTGGTTGCTCGTGCAAGAGCCGAGCAAGGAGGGGGCATTTATCGCCCTGGATTCGCGCAGCGGTGCGCTCATTGCGTCCGTGGGCGGGATGGATGCTGACCGCAGCATTTTCCAGCGCGCCGAACAGGGCTGCCGGCAGCCCGGAAGTGTTTTCAAGCCGATTGTCTATGCCGAGGCGCTCGCCCAGGGGCTGACGCCGGCGACGATGCTCTCCGATTTACCCGGGGCGAGTCCGACGGGGCGCGGCGGGGCGGCCGGGGAACAGGTCTGGCAGCCGACCAACGCCGACCGTGACTTTCGCGGCTATATTCTGCTTGCCGACGCGCTCGCCCAGAGCCGCAATATCCCGACGATTCATCTGATGAATTATCTGGGAATTGAGCGCGTGATCGCGCGCGCGAAACGCCTCGGCATCGAGTCGGAGATCGCGCCCACCGCGAGCGCTGCGCTCGGGGCAAGCTGTGTGCGCCCGGTTGAATTGGCCGAAGTCTATGCCGCCATTCAGCGCCACGGCCGCCCGGTTAAAACATCTTCGGTCGCCACGATTTATGACGCCTCGGGGCAAATTATCTTCGACCGCGACGACTTCGCGGTCGCCGATTGGTCGAGCGCGGCGCGCTTAACCCGAATGGCGCAGTTGGGCTCGGCGCCGGCGCGCCCGGGCGTTTCGGCGCAAATTGCCTATATCGTGGCGCATTTGCTGCGCCGGGTTGCGACCGCGGGCACGGCTCATAAGCTCCCCGATGCGTGGAAAGTCGCGGCGAAGACCGGCACAACGAATCGCTATGATGGATGGTTTGTCGGATTTGACGGCGAAATGACCGGCGTTGCGTGGGTCGGCAGCGACGCAAATACCCGCGCGCTGGGGGCCGGCGAGCACGGCGCGACGGTCGCCATGCCGGTATTTGAGTCTTTTTATGCGCATTATTTTCGGCCCGAGCCGGCCATCTGGACGCAAGATGCGCCCCGGGGCATCGTCTGGCAGCGAATCGACCGGCGCAGCGGATTGCGCGCACATTCAGGAGAGGCAGGCGTTGATTTCCCGTTTATTCAGGGCAGCGCGCCCACCGAATTTGCGCCCACCCGCGCGGCGCGCCAGGCGGAGCAAATCGACGCGCTTAGCCAGGAGTTCTAGTCCTCGATCTGGTATTCGATGCTGCCGGCGGGTTCTGCCACCTGATGCTCGGTCGCCTTGCCAACTTCGGTTTCCCTGCCATTTTGAACGCGCGCGCTCGACGCCAGAATCGCCTCGGCTTTTTGAAGGTGGGTCGAAAAGGAATCGGGCGGCGATTGTAGGCTATAGGTGACGAGCAAATCATCGCGATGAAATTGCCATATCTGGAGCACGCGCTCCTCTTTATTGAGGCGCCCACGGATGCGAAGCGTCAGCCCGGGATCGTCGAGAGCGCCGGTTGATTTGGGCTCGCTCACGCGCAGAAATTCCAGGCTGGAATCGTCGAGTGATATGCGGATGGCGTCGCCGACTTTGGTTCGGTACTCCGCCGACTCGAAGTCGGGGCCGAGCGGGTTATCGAGCTCGACGCTGAGCTGCAAAAGGGCGCCGTCCTGGTGGCTGGCAAACCAACGCAGCGAGCCCGCGTCGGGAGTTTGGACGCGCCAGCCGTCGCCAAGCGCCGTGAGATCGATGCGAAGGTTGGAGGCCGCGCCCTGCCAGACTCGCTCATTGAGCGTCGACGCACTCGCCGCGAGTTCGTCGCGGCGCGTCGGGACGAAAGTGAAGGGCAGCGGGGGGCGCGGCAATAGCTCGACCTTATGAGCCTTGAGCAAATGCTCGGCGCGCGCGCGCCGGGCGGTGCGCAACGCGTCGCTATCGGCCCCGTCTTCGATAATCACACCGACCATCAAACCCTCGGCGAAGACGCTATAGCGCCCGCTGGACGGGGCCTCGTCGCGCGCTCCGAAGCGCTCGCGCAGGCGTTGCTCAAACGCGGCGGCGACCTGAGAAGCGCTGCTCGGCGAATCCCATAATGTCAGCCACTCAAAGCGCGCCGAATTGTCCGGGGCGCCGTCTTCGAAATAGCGATACGCGTCGGATAAATACCCCGCGAAGAGCGACTGGGTGAGGCGCGCGTCGACGACGTCTTCAAGCCAGATGGAGATGAGCGCTGGGCCGACGCTGCCGCGCTGGGGCGCGTTGTTAATTTCGCCGTCTTCTGGCCACGTCCATTTGCCCACCGGCGCGCCGCGCATCCACTGGTCCGGGCGCACGATATCGGCGGTTTGCGTCGGGCTCATTGCCCCGGACAACTCCACGCCCGACCATCCGCCGCTGCGGTAGAGGGCTGCGGCGAGTTGCCAGGCTTCGCGTGTGATAAAGCGCTGTGCGCGCCGCGAAAGAACACCCGGTTGCCCACTCTTCGCCCCGGAACTCGCCGGGTCGCCGTAGGCCATCCAATCGGCCAAATAGGGCAAATTTGTCACCAATTCTGGACGACTGGCGAGGAGTTCGATGGATATATCTGGATGCCCCTGGCCGAGCATATCGCTGGCGAGTGCAAATAGGACAGTCGCCTCACGGCTCACCGCCTGGCTCAAGGCTTCGTCCCAGGAATTCGCCGTGCCGGGAGCCTCAAAATTTTGCGCATCAATCGCCGATACGATCGCTGCAATCAACCCGAGTGCAACTTCCGCCTCGTTATTTTGAGCCGTCACGTAGACGATTCGATTCGCCTCACGCTCGTATCGCGCGATGTGCTGATACGGTTGGCGAGGGTTGAAGTCATTTGGGAGATCACCGAAACCGAAGAGTGTGTTGCTTAGAAGTTGGCGCTCGGGAATCTGGGAGCGCGTCGGTTTATCCAACTTCTCGACGGCCAGAAAAGTCGGGCGGGTCTGCAAGGGGCGATCGCGCGCTTTTTCGGCGCGCGCGATGAGCTTCGCGATATATGCCTCGCTTAGGTCCGCTGTCTTCGAAGTCTCAGGTCGCGACTTCTCAGACGTGCTCGTCGAGGTGTCGACCGACTTCGGAGTTTCGCAGCCAACGGCCAGAAAGACCCATGAGCCTAAGATTGCGGCGACGTTTCGAGTTTTCATATATCTATGAATTATTTGGGTTTTATTGGGTTATTGGCGGCATTGAATTCCACTGGATTGCGCCGCACACCCATTGAGATACGGCGTGCGAGCGCCTTCGTCAAATTCTCTCGCCCGGGCGCTCGCCAGAATCCGGGCCAAACGGGTGGGTGATTCTAACTGGCGTTTTGCATCTGTTTTGAACTATGCGAATCTATGCGCAGCAGAGTGCTTTGAATCACTGAATTCGTCGAAATTTTCGATGTGCTCAAGTCCGTTTTAGCCAGATCACAAATGACGACCATAGATACGATGCCTGGGGTAAATAATGACTGAATTTATTTGTGCGATTGACCAGGGAACCACGGGGAGCACGGCGATCATCGTCGATCATGAGATGCGGATTCGCGCGAAGATCACGCAGGATTTTGAGCAGATTTTCCCGCATCCCTCGTGGGTTGAGCATGACCCCGAGGCGATTTGGAAGTCGACATTGGTCGCGATTGAAGGCGCGTGTCGCCAGGCGCAGATCACCAGCGCGGATATTACGGCGATTGGGATCACCAACCAGCGCGAGACCACGGTGATCTGGGAGCGCGATACCGGCGCGCCGATTTATAACGCGATTGTATGGCAGGACCGGCGAACGCGCGACAAGATTCAGGCGTTGATCGATGCGGGGCAAGAGGAGTGGGTGCAGGAGCGCAGCGGGCTTTTGCTGGACCCGTATTTTTCGGCAACCAAAGTGCAGTGGATCCTCGATCATGTGCCTGGAGCCCGCGCTCGAGCGGGGCGCGGGGAGCTCGCGTTCGGGACGATTGACAGTTTTTTATTATGGCGGCTCACCGGCGGGCGCGCGCATCAAACCGACGCATCAAACGCCTCGCGCACGCTGCTGATGAACCTTGAAACGCTGGAGTGGGACGAGGAGCTGCTCGCCCTTTTTGAGGTTCCGCGCGAGTTACTTGGTGAGATCGTGGGCAACTCGCAGCTCTACGGCGTGACGCAGGGTGTCAAGGGACTTCCTGACGGGATTCCGATCTGCGGGATGGCCGGCGACCAGCATGCGGCGCTCTTTGGGCAATGTTGTTTTGAGCCTGGCGAGGCGAAATGCACCCTGGGGACCGGCGCCTTCTTGCTGATGAATACCGGGTCAAAGCGGGTTCATAGCAAGCGTCGGATGTTGTCGACGCTTGCCTGGCAAATCAACGGCGAGGTGACCTACGCGCTGGAGGGAAGCGCATTTATCGCCGGCGCGATGATTCAATGGTTGCGCGACGGCCTCGGCATTATCAAGACGGCCGAGGATATCGAGGCACTGGCCCTGCAGGTCGAAGATTCGGGGGAAATCGTGGTGGTGCCGGCGCTCTCCGGGCTTGGCGCGCCGCACTGGAGGCCCAGCGCGCGCGGTCTGATCTGGGGGCTGACCCGCGGGACGACCTCGGCGAATATCGCGCGCGCGGCGCTTGAGGGGATCGCGATGCAGAATGTCGACATCCTCAGCGCGATGGAGGAAGACGGCTCCGAGAAGTTGGTGAATTTGAAGGTGGACGGGGGCGCGTCGGCCAATAACTTGCTGATGCAGATGCAAGCCGACTTTTTGGGACGAAATATTGTTCGCCCCGCCATCACCGAGACGACCGCCCTGGGCGCCGCGCTGCTCGCCGGGTTGAGTCACGGGACCTTTAGCGGGCTGGAGCAAATTCGCAATAATTGGCGCGTTGAGCGGATCTTTGAGCCCGAGATTCAGGCCGCTGAGCGCGCCGAATTTATGGAGCGCTGGCAGCAGGGTTTGAAGCGAACCTAAGTTAGGGGCTTGCGGGACGCGCTTTGGCGGCGTAGTCGATGATCGGTCGAGTCCAAATACGGCCGCGAGTATTTTCGATAACCAGGAGTATTTGATGGCATCTAATCAAGGAAATGGCGTGGAAAATTCGGGCGCAAAGAAGAAACGTGCGGTGTTGATCGTCCTGGATTCGGTGGGCATCGGCGAGGCGCCGGATGCGGCGGATTTTGGCGATGCGGGGGCCGATACGCTCGGGCATATTGCCCAGGCGAATCCGGGCTTTGCGATGCCAAATATGCGCAGCCTCGGGCTCGGAAATATCGAGGGGGTGAGCGCGATTGAGTCGGTGGACGAGAGCTGCGCGAACTTCGGGCGCATGCAGGAGATTGCGCCGGGCAAAGATACCACCAGCGGGCATTGGGAGTTTGCCGGGGTCCTGATGGACAAGCCGTTTTTGACTTTTCCGGACGGATTCCCAGACGATATCATATCGGAATTTTGTGCCAAAATCGGCGTCGATGGGGTGCTCGGCAATTGCCCCGAGAGCGGCACCGTGATCATTGAGCGGTTGGGGCGCGAGCATATCGAAACGGGCAAACCCATCGTCTATACCTCGGCGGACCCGGTCTTTCAGATCGCGGCGCACGAGGATTTTGTGAGCGTCGAGACGCTCTATGCCTGGTGCGAGGCGGCCTATGAGATCGTGACGCCCCGCGGGGTATCACGCGTGATTGCGCGCCCATTTGTGGGCGAATGGCCCCATTATAAGCGCACCGCAAATCGCCATGATTTCGCGGTTCCGCCGCCCTCGAAAACAATGATGGAGGCGCTGCAGGAGGCGGGCGTCGACGTGACCGGCGTGGGCAAGATCAGCGATATCTACGCCGGCCACGGGATCGCCACCTCGCTGAAGACAACCAGCAATGACCACGGGGTGGCGACGACGCTCGGGTGTATTCGCGAGCGCGATGGCTTTATTTTCACGAATCTGGTGGATTTTGACTCAAAATACGGGCATCGACGCGACCCGAAGGGTTATGCAGACGCTCTGGAGCGTTTTGACTCCCAGGTGCCCGAGATTTTGGAGGCACTTGAAGATGGTGATTTGCTGATGATCACCGCCGATCATGGCAATGACCCAACCTATCGCGGCACGGATCATACGCGCGAATATGTGCCGATTATCGCCCTGATCAAGGGCGCAGCCTACGGCAATGACCTGGGGACGCGCCGCTGTTTTTCCGATGTCGGGGCGACCATTGCCGATTATTTTGGGGTCAAATGGGAAGTTGGCGAGAGCTTTTTGCAAAGCCTTCGTTGAGTCTCGAATTTGCGCACCCACCCGGCGTCGGGGGCATCGGCGAGCAACTGAGTGAGAAGCTCAGGGATGGTGCGATGCAGGTGCGGGTGGGGCAGGTCGGGGGCTGATTCGCGCATGATTTCGGCCAGCGGCACAAGCACGAATGTGCGCGAATGCAGGCCTGGGTGGGGCACCTGCAGGTTGTCTTCACATACGATTTCTTCGCCGTATAAAAGGATATCGAGATCGATGGTGCGCGGCCCATTTGGAATGGAGCGCGCGCGCCCCAGGTTATGCTCGATGGCCTGAAGTTCTTCGAGCAAGGCGAGCGGCCTAAGCCGCGTCTGGATCTCAAGGCAGGCGTTTAAAAAGTTTGGCTGTGAGGTATAGAAGCGCGGCTGAGTTTCGTAGATGGAGCTCTGCGCGCATAGTCGGGTACCCGGGATCTCGGCGATTGCGCAGGCGGCCAGCGCGAGGTTTTCCAGGCGATCGCCAAGGTTTGAACCCAGTCCGATGTAGATCTTGTCGACCGATATTTCCATGACTTCCAAAAAGCTAGCTATGATGACTTTATTAAAGGATGCCGCGAATAATGCGCGATCGTTTCGGCGTCAAATCTGGCGGGTCTCCCTCGCCGGGCTGCTCGCCCTGGCGGGTTGCGGGGGCGATGAATTCGCGGCGAGCGAGAATTCGAGCGTGCTCTTTTCGCCGCTTCGCACCCAGACCGCCGCGCCGCGTGTGGTCGAAGATCCCGGCGCCCCGGCCAAAGACGGGATTCAGGAGATTCAGGACATCGTGGCGGAATTCGAAGCGGGAATGAGCGCGGGGGCTTCGGCGCCGAGCATGGTCAGCCTTGAATCGCAATTTATCCAGCGCGGTCGCTATCTCGACCTGGTGGGCATCTATCAGAATATGATCAAGAAACACACCGTGCAGGCGCCTGGTGAGGGCGGCGCAAGCGGCAGCGGCGCGATCGAGGTGCGCCTGGCGCGCGCCTATTTGCGCCTCGGCCAGACTCGCCTTGCCCGTGAGACGCTCGATCATATGATCGAGGATAATCCGGACTCCCCGATGACCTGGTTTCTCAACGCGGCCTACTGGTTACCCGAGGCCGCGGATTCGCAGGATGCGGCGGCGCGTGTGGTCGCCAACTGGCAAAAGGCATTGGATATTGAGCCGAATTTTGTCGGCTTTGACCAGCCCAATATGCCCTCCCTAAAGGAGCAATTGGCGGTTTTGCGCACGCGCACGCCCGCCGATAAGATCGCCGAGGCGACCGCCGAATTGCACAAATTGATGAACCCAGGCGCGGTCGAAAAAGGCGCCGAAGCTCCGGCCGAGGCCGAACCGGTGGAGGTCGCACAAATTGCGCCCCCGCCTGTTGTGGAGGCGCCGAAAGAAGTTGCGCCGGCGGTCGTCGTGCCCCCAGAAGAGAACGCGCCGCCCCAGCGCATTCCCTATATCATGGCGCACGCGAATATGGCCTTGGCGGGCGGTCAGATGGCCCAGGCGGCGCAGCTATTTAGTCAGGTATTGGCGCGCGAGAGCGATCATTTTGGCGCAAAATTTGGACTGATTCGCGCCGGATGGATGAACCCGGCGCAGCGCCCGGCGCTCGAAAAAAGCCTGCGTCAACTCGCCGCGCGCGCCGATCTCAAGCCGCGTGAGCAGGTCGAAGTCGGCCGATTCGTCTATTATGATCTCAAAGATAGCGGGCTTGCGATTTCGGTGTGGGAGCGGGTGAAGAAGCAAGATCCTGCTGTGGCTGACGCGCTCGGACTGGATATGCTGATTGAAGATGCGAAGCGCCCGGTTGAGCCTTGATTCAGGCGCCGGAATCAGGCGCTTGTACGTCCCAGACGCTGGTAAATCTCCTCGGCGATTCCGTCCACTTCGATGGCCAGGGCGGGGTCGCGAAGGTTGAGCAGGCGCGAGAGCTCGTCGAGGGCGAAGGCGGCGTTTTCGGAGCAAAAATGCTGGAGCGCGGGGTTTTGTGCCAGTCCCTTGATGATCTTCTCTTTGACGATCTGGTCGACGCGCAGGCGCTCGCCCATTTGCTCCAGGATGAGCGCCTGGAGCGCCTGGCACCCCAGGCGGCCGCGCTCGTCTTGGAGCGTGCGGTAATCGGCCTCGGCGCGCTCGACGAGTTTGAGCGCGCTCTCGAGTTTTCCCAGGTCGTGCTGAAGTCGGGCGAGCAGAAGTTGGGTCGCCGCGATATGGCGGGGGTCTTCGAGTTTTCGAAAACCGGCCAGCGCGTCGCGCCCAAGCGATAGCGTTTCTTTATGCCTCCCGATGCTCAAGGCCAGGCACGAAAGATGGTATTTGCAGCGGGTCAGGCCGCGGCGATCCTCGAAGCGTCCGAAGGCTTTGTGGGCGCTGCGAAGGTTGCGCGCGGCCGGCTTATAGTCGCCGCGCTGCCAGTGTAGAACGCCCATCAAAAGCAGGCATTCGGCTTCCAGGTGCTCTTTTCCAAGCTGTTGGAAGGCCGCCAGGGAGTCGGTGAGTAATTTCAGGCTGCGCTCGGGCTCGCCGATCTCAGCGAGCAGCGCCGCGGTGCTCAATTGCACGCGCGCGCTGCGCTCCGGGTCGCCTAATTGGGCGGCGAGGGTTGCGGCCTGCTGGCAGAGCGCGTCGGCCTTTTGGAAGTCGGCGCGGCTGGCTTCGACCCGGGCCTTGCACTCAAGGATATCGGTCTGCAGTCGGCCATCGCCGGTATCTTCGGCGATGCGCAGTGCGTCGTGTAAAAACGTGTCGGCGTCGGTGAGTTTGGCGCGCATCCACGCGATTCGGGCAAGCGCCAGCAGACAAGTCGCGTCGACCGCGGTGGAATCGTGGTCGTTGCGCCCGCGATTGATGGCTGCCAGGGATTCGCGCCGGGCGGCCTCATACCAACCGATGGCTTCGTCGAAATCGCCGCGGCGCTCGGCGAGTTTGCCCAGCCCCCAGCGCGCCCAGAGGGTCACGGGGAGATGGTCGCCGCTCAAGAGTTTCCGATAGTGCAGCCGCGCCGCGTCGTACTCGCCCACGCGCCGCTCCAGGTGGGCGACCTCGAGCGCGACTTCGTCGCTCTGGAGCACATAGGAGGCTTCGGCGAGCATGCCGTCCAGCGGCCGGCCGCTGGCGGCGGCCGACAGTTCCTCGGCTTCGCGATATAGCTCCATCGCGCGCTGCAGATCCGAGGAGTTTGCGGCCGCGCGCGCGGCCTTTAAGGTATAGATATAGACGCCCTGGGGGTCGCGCGCGCGCCGATAATGCTCGATGATTTCCTCGGCGTGCGCGTCGATGCGCTCGCTGAAGAAGTCGATCTTTGCCTCGGCGGCCAGGCGGTGCAAATTGCGCAGGGAGCGGCGCCCGTCGAGGTCCTGGAGCAAGACTTCGCGCATCAGCACGTGGTCAAATTCCAGAATATCTTCGCCGCTATGGCCGACTTCGCGCAGGATCGAATCGCGCACCAGGACCTCGAGCGTCGCGTCGAGCACGTCGCGAAAAGGTTGCGCGGGCTCGCGGGCGAGCATCGACTGGAGCAGGTGGAAATCGAAGTGGCGCCCCAGGATGACTGCGCGCTCCAGCACGGCCTTCATCGCGGCGGGGTCGTCGTAATTCTCCCAGACCTGGCGGGCGCGGTAGCGCATCATATCGGCGAGTTCGGTGGGGATCTCCGACTCGATATCGACGCCCGGGGCGAGCGCCCATTTACCGTTATGGTAGCGCAGCTTCTGGCTTTCGTGCAGATAGCGCAGCAGCTCGGTGGCGTGCAGCGGGTTTCCGGACACGTGCCGGGCGATCTCCTGGGAGACGTTGTCTTCAACCGGGACCAGATGCTCGATGAGGGCGACAATTTCGGCGGTCTGCATGCGACCTAAATCCAGGTGCAGCACGTCTTCGACCTTGACGCGTTTAAGCCGCTCAAGCGCGCTAAAAAGATGCGCCGCATTGCGCGCCTCGCCGCTTCGCAGCGTGGCGATCACCATCAGCGGGGCAGGGTCAAATTGCAGGCCAACCGACAGGTGTTCCAAAAACGCGCTGGTCGGCTCGCCGGCGAAATGTAGGTCCTCGAGCATGACCAAAAGCGGGCGCTCGCGCGCGGCGCGCCGCAGGATATTTTCCAGCGTGGAGAAGATCTGCTCGCGCCGGGTGGTGGCGCGGGTGGTGTCGAAATCCGGGGCTTCAAAGACCGCGTCTTCGCCGCCTGGCTGCATCAGGCTGATGGCCTGCTCGATCTCGGAGTTGGCAAAGGCCCACTGCTCCAGGCGGGTGCGAATCAGGTATGGAAGTTGGTCGTAGGATGCGTCACGGGTGCCGAGAACGTCCTCGAGGATGGCGCGCACGCCGTTAAACCCGCCGGTGCTGCGCGAGTAGCGCCCCTCGACCACGCGCATGACGCCCGATTCCTCCACGCGCACCCGAATCCACTCCACGAGCCGGGATTTTCCCGCCCCGGGCGCGCCTTCGACAAAGATCAACCCGCCCGAGCCTTCTTCGACCGCCTGGCGCACGCGCCGCTCGATGCTTCGGCGCTCGTCGACGCGCCCGACCAGCGGGGCCTTCTGGCTGGTGGGCATGGCGAAGTCGGAGGTGCCCCCGAAGATCGCCGCCGGGGGGACCGTCTGGCCGCCGTAGCCGCTCAAAAATCCGGTGCCCGTGCGATTGCCCGCGTGGTTCATGGCGCTGCTGCCCGGAAGACTCGGGCCCGGAAGCATCCACGGGACATAGCTGAACTGGTTGATGACGGTCTGGATTTTCTCGCGCGCCTCGGCCGCGCTCTGGATGCGCGCGTCGGGGTCCTTGGCGAGCAGGCCGTAGATGCAGCGCTCAAACTCGGCGGGCAAATCCTGGCCGCCGCGCACAATAAGTTGGGGAATCGGCGCGTTGAGGTGGGCTTGCATCACCTTTTTGGGGTCATCTCCGGGGAAGGGCGGCTGGCCGGATAAAAGCTCAAAGAGGATAATGCCCAGCGCATAAAGATCGACGCGCGGGTCGACCGGTTTTCGGCGAAAAATCTCCGGCGCCATATAGCGCGGCGTCCCAAGGATCACCCGCTCATTGGCCGGCTCTCCGTCGTCATCTTCGTCGAGGTCGCCGGGTGCGTTGGTCAGGTCGAGGTCGCCGGATTGGGTGGCCGCCAGGCCGAAGTCGACGAGTTTGATAACCTCGCGGCCCACGTCGTCTCGGCCCACCAGGATATTCGAGGGTTTGAGGTCGCGGTGAATGATCCCGCGCGCATGCGCCGCCGAAAGCGCGCTCAAGATCTGGTCGGTCAGCGAGGCGAGCTGCAGGATATCGACGTCTTTTCGGCGCAATTTGCTCATGGAGTAGCCGTCGACCAGCTCCATGGCCAACCAGAGCGTCTGGTCGTCGTTATCGGTGCCGAAGTCATATACCCCGGCGATATGCGGGTGATTCAGGCGCGCAATCGCGCGCGCCTCGCGGCCGAATCGACGGCGCGCGCGCGCCGTAAATGCCTTGTCGGAGTGCAGCACCTTGAGGGCGACATTGCGATCGAGCGAGGTTTGAAGCGCCCGGAAGACGGCACCCATTCCGCCCTGGCCGATCTTCTCAAGGACCACAAATCGCCCCGCAATGGCTGAACCTTCTTCGTAATTAGACATGCAAACCAGGGATGCTCAGTCGGGGATATCTCACGGTTATAACGTAGCCTAATTGGCGGTGATTCTCCAGCAAGGATATTGACGAATATGGCGGATTTGGGGGGATAAAAAGTAAGGCGCCACGTGGACGGGGCTGTCCGCGTGGCGCCTTCGAATTTGATGGACTCGCTATAATATAAGGATGATGCGTGCAATACGCGCGACTGCTCATATTGCGCGGCTACGCTCAGTTCGCGATTGTCACCGCGCTCACCTGTAGCTCGAGTCGGTAATCGCCATCGCCGCCTTCTTCGCGCGCGCCGTCGAACGCGACTTTCTCAAGAGGGTCGGGAGCAGATAATGCACGGTAATGGTCCTTTAAAATTTTGATTGGCATTATTATGTCGTAAATACTAGCAAATGGACTGTCTCCTTGCGTTCATGATGTCGTACCTTGGCTTGGCTTTCAAACGTACGCGTTCAGTCGGTTCACGTAATTCGGAGCCGGGCCCGCTGGGGCTGGCAAGCAAATGACCCTCTGCGAGGCCAAGAGGGCCTCGCTCCGGCTAAAAACGTCGTCGGCGTTGATTTTTCATAAGCCAACTGAACGCCTATTTTCAAACTGTATTCTCTCCTGAAGCTGTGGATAAAGTTATGATTCAGAAAGGCTATTATATTCTTTTTATTTTTATTTTGTTCTCCGGTTTTGCCTGCGGCGACCTGGGGCGGAGCAACGACGAGCGCGCCGAGGAGGCGAGCGGCGAGTTAAATGACCTGCACCGGGAGGCGGCCGAGCGCTGGTGTGAGTGCTATGCCGACGATGATAATTATAGCCGCTGCATCAACGACCACTTTGAGCGCTTTGATTTCAGCGCCTGCCAGCAGGCCGCCGCGGCCTGTTATGTCAACGAATACGAGGACCACCTGGGCTGCGAGCGCGAGGCCATCCGCGAGTTTCGATATTGCCTGTCCGAATGCTCCAGCGCGCAGCGCAATTGCATCAATGATTATCGCCGCGCCCAGGACTATTGTGTCGAGTATTTATCCGAAGACCTGAAATTCGCGCTGTTAAGCTGCGATCTCGGCACAAATTTCAGCTGCCGGTGAGTTCGAATACATTTGGCGACGCGGTTTTGGTGAGCGTTTACGGAAATTTCGCCGGGCGTGACTGCAGGCCAAACGCCTCCATCCTTTCGAGCGCGTTGACAAGTTGTTCGCGCAGCTCGGCCGCCTTGGCCTGCGCAGCGGGATTGCCGACGCCGTTGACCAAGAGCGGGGCTTTTTGCCCCGGGTCGTCGGCCAGGTCAAAGAGCCAGGATTTCTGGGTGACGCGGTCGAGCATCAGGCGATGGCTGCCATCGACCAGGAGCGTTTGTTGGCGGTACGGCGCGCCTTTTGTGTCGGTGATAAGTAGTTGTGAAATAACGGGAAAACTCCGCTCGGAGCCGGCGCTTATACGCCGCAGATCTTCGCCCTGAAAACTTGCAGGAGGCTGCAGGCCAGCGACAGCAAGGGCGGTGGTGGAGACGTCGATCAACGAGACGGGGCGGGTGATGACTTCGCCTTTTTGCGGCGTTTTTGTGGTCGCAGCGGCAGGGTATTTTGCGAGCAGCGGGATACGCACAAATTCTTCGTAGGAGTCCAATCCGTGATGAGAGAGCCCGTGCTCGCCGAGCGCCTCGCCGTGGTCGGAGGTGATAAAGAGGGCGGTCGTATCCCACAGATTGGCCGCGCGCAACGCCTCGGCGATGCGTCCGATGGCCTGGTCGGCGTCGTGAATCGCGTCGCGATAACATCCCAGGCCCGGGGTTGGGCCGAAGTCTCGGCACGGTGGATATGCGGCGTGGGGATCATAGATATGCAGCCACCAGAATCCTTCGGCCTGGTCGTCTTCGATCAGTGAGACGGCGGTGTCGGTGAGCGTATCAAGATTCCAGGCTTCGGGGCCGGGGCCCTCGGGGAGGTTGGGGTAGTGGAAGGTGTCAAAACCCTGCTCAAAACCGAAGCCTTTTTGGAAGATGCCCGCCGGCCCGTCGTCCACGATGGCGCGGGTGAGACGGCCGGATTGCTGAAAAATATGCCCGATCGTGGGGTGTTGGTCGGCTCTCGGCGAGGCGAAGACGCGGTTGGTATAGCCGGCTTCCTCGGAAAAAACATAGCGCGTATCGAGAGTGCGGTAGGCGGGCTCAAAATCGATCGCCATCGGAATACGCCCGCGCAGCAGGCTCGGCAGGGCGAGGGTGGTGATGCCGCCGGAGGTATAGGCATGCTCAAAGCGCGTCCATTCGTGCTGGTGGGCGTGCAAATAGGGCGTGGTCGCATCTTCGGCGCCATAAACCTGCATGAAATCGGGGCGCAGCATATCGATGCTGATCACGATGACCAGGCGCGCGTCGGCCATTTGGGTGGGATCGTTGGGCGCGCGGGTGGGCGCGGCGCTCGCGCCAGCCGGGGCGTCGCCGCGGACGCAATTATCGTCGAGGCCGTTATCGCGGCGCTCGCGGGCGAGTGGGTTGACCTCGGCGCGGGCGTCGTCGCAGTCGATGTCGCCGAGATAGGTCGGCAGATAACCGTCGGCGTCGTTATCGAAAAGCCAAAGATACGGCTGGGCGAAGAAGCCGGCGAGGTAGTCGCTTCGCCGCGCGACCGGCTGGCCGGGCGCGGGCGTCGCGAAGATCAAAATCGCGTTGCTCGCCAGAAATATCGCTCCCAGGATGCCGAGTTTAAGCGGAATCTTTGTGCGATTGGGTTGGACAAAAGACGGCCTTAAAATGGCGAGCCAGCCGAGGGCGCCGACGAGCAAAACCCACTCGAAGAAGGCGAGCAAAAGATGGGTTTCCAGGTAGAGTCGCGGCACGAGAAGCGCACGGTTGAGCCAGATAAGGGCGATGGCGCCCACCAGCAAGCCGGGCGCGATAAGCGCGGCCCAGCGCCGCTGCGCGTGCAATGTCTCGCGCACCGCGCGGCCTGCCAAATATGGAATCAACGCGACGCCCGAGCACAGACATAAGCTCGTCAGAACCACGAGCAATTGCGCGTTGGGATCCATAAATCGCTCGCCCATCGACTCGATGAGCAAGTAGCGCCGCTGCAGCATCCAAAGCCCCAGTGCGCCCGGCACGATGCCCGGCAGTGCGAGGATCAATAGGCCGCGAAGCGCGTCGCGCCCCGCCGCAAAACGCAGCAGTGGATATACGATTAACAACGCCCCAATTCCTGCGAAGACCTCAAAGTCCGGCAGCCCGAGCACGCGGCTGCCAAAATAGAGAATAAGGCTCACGCAGGGAACGAAGCACAGCGCGAGGATGGCCAGTACGCCGCGCTTGTCGAACCGCTGCGCGGCCGCGCTAAGCGGGCGCATTGCCCAGAAAAATATGGGCAACAGCAGGCTTAACGGCCAAATATACCCGGTTGCGCCGAGTAGGTTGGGGTTCCAGACAAGGGCCGTGTCGGTCTCGTAGTATTGGTAGATCCCGCCGCCAAGCAGAAGCGCGACGAGCGCGGCGAGGGCGATGCTCAGAAGTTCTTGCAATCCGCGCGAAAGCCATTGTTTGGGACGGCTGGTGCGCGTGATTTCAAGGTCGTTTGGGATATCAGCGGTGGGCATATGGGTCGGCCGAAGGTGCAGTCAACGAAAGCGGAAGTATTGGCCGAAAGCCCCGTCGGGTCAATTCTCAAGGGGGCACGGCACGCGGGCACGGAAGGCCTGCGTTTGCCGGTCGCATTGATGCAACATATCCCTGCACCTATATTTAAGGAGCGAATCGCGTCGTGCCAATATCGTGCGATGCTACGGTCCTGGGAGATACGATGAAGTCTACAAAATCCAACACACAGACGTTTCGCGACAAGCTATATGCAAGCGTTGAGCAGCACCAATATGCAGAGGTGGCGGCGCTTATTAATGCATCGGTTTGCGGATCTGATCGTATTGAAGGCATCTACCGTCCGCGCATAAGCTATGAGGTCGAAAGCCCCGACGCGTTGCCTCGCCGTCCGCGCGAAGAACGCTAAAAGTTTAGTCGCGAATTTTTTGGAATTGTCCCGCTAAACGAACAATTTGGCGGGTTTTTTTTTAGTCGCTTTGCGTTCAGACAGATCACTTTATAAATCAGCTTGGCCAGTGGCCACAGATCCCTGGCATCCAAAGAATGGTTTGGTTGGTCTCTTGTTCCGTGATGGACGCCGCAATATTGAGTTCTTCGAGCGTGTCGACGCTTAGGGTTTTCCGATCGCCGCCTCGCCCCACCGAAGCGCCCACTGCGCCGGGCTTGCGTCGGCGACGCGTTGCAGCCTCAGCGCGGTGGACGCGCTGATCTGCGCGGGGCGGTAGGTGTTGCCGGCGCTCGGGGTGTTTTGAAGCACCCGGTAGAAGACGCAGGCGGCCAGGTAGGCACCTGCGAGGTTGGCGTGGTTGCCGTCGGGGGCGTGCAGGCGTTTGTCAGGGTTTTGGCCCAGATAGTGGTGCCAGGCAGTGCTCACGGGGGCGACGCGGGCGCCGGTTTGCTGAGCGCCTTGGGCGAAGCTAGAGTTTAGCGAATCGGCCAGCGCTTTGGGGGTGGGGAAACGGTTTTGTTTCTGAAAAAAGACGTCGTCGACGTTGCGCGGCCAGGTGGCGTAAATGACCGGTGTGGCGCCGGCGTCGGCGACCGTTGAGGCGAGTGCATCGAGTGATTGAAAATAATAGTTGGGGTCGAAGGCGGCTGCGGTGCTCTGCTCCTGCAAGATCACGAAATCCCAGCGGCCTTCGCGCAACTTTGCGACGGTAGCGGGGCGGCGCAGGTGGTCGGCGAGGTAGGCGCCGCCGACAGTGAGCTCCTCGACCCAGATGGGGGTATCATTCGCGGCCCCGAGGCGTTGGAGCATGCCGGGCACATCGTGCATAAAGGTGTGACTATTGCCGATGAAGAGCACGCGCAGCGCGCTGTCGGGCGGGGCGTCGTAGAGGCGCTCGGGCGGCACGGGCGCGTTAAAGCGAAAGCCCGCGCCGTAGGCAAAGATGGCACTCATCGCCAGAGTGGCGGCGATGAGAATCGCGATGCGGATGGGCGTTAACTTCTTCATCGACGGCCTTTAGCGGCAATGCGCCGGGATCTGCTCCACCAACACGTCGCGCGGCCTGCACCCGTCCGACTCGCCGACGATTCCCTCGGCGGCCATGCGGTCGACCATGCGCGCGGAGCGGTTATACCCGACGCGCAGCTTGCGCTGGATCATCGAGATTGAGGCCTTCTGGGATTCAACGACGATGCGCACCGCGTCATTATAATACTCGTCTTTCTCCCAGTCCTCCTCGAAGCCGTCGCCGTCGTCGTCCGCGTCGGCGTCGGCAAGGATCGACTCGTCGTACTCGGCGCCGCCCTGGCTGCGCAAAAAGTCGGCGATCTGGTGGATCTCGGTCTCCGAGACATACGCACCGTGGACGCGCTGCAAGTGGCTGGTGCCCGGAGGGACGAAGAGCATATCGCCGTTTCCGAGCAGACTCTCGGCGCCGTTGCTATCCAGGATGACGCGGCTGTCGGTCTTGCTGGTTACCCGAAGGGCGACGCGCGTGGGGAAGTTGGCCTTGATAAGCCCGGTGATGACGTCGGTGGAGGGGCGCTGAGTGGCCAGGATCATGTGGATGCCTGCGGCGCGTGCCTTCTGGGCAAGGCGCGCGACGGCCTGCTCGACGTCCTTTGAGGCGGTCATCATCAGGTCGGCGAACTCGTCGATAACCACGACCAGGAACGGCATGCGCTGGTGGCGCGGCGAGCCGTCTTCTTCGATGTCGAGCTCGCGCATGGCGGCGGATTCTTCCTTGCCGTCGAGCGCGTCGAGCTCGGCTTGCTTGGTGAGTCGTTCAACCTTTTTATTATAGCCCTTGAGGTTTCTGACACCGAGGTCGGCGAGTTTCTGGTAGCGCCGCTCCATCTCATTGACGGCCCAGTTCAAGGCGATGGTGGCCTGATTGGGGTCGGTCACCACGGGCAGAAGCAGGTGCGGGATATTCTCGTAGATATTGAACTCGAGCATCTTCGGGTCGACCATGATCATGCGCACGTCCTCCGGGGAGTTCATGTACAGAAGGCTGACGATCATGGTGTTGACGGCGACCGATTTACCCGAGCCGGTGGCGCCGGCGACCAAAAGGTGGGGCATCTTCGCCAAATCGGCCACGATGGGCGCGCCCTCGGTGCCTTTCCCAAGCGCCATGGGAAGTTGCATCTCGGTATTCTGGAAGACGTCGTCGGCGATGATTTCCTTGAGCCAGACCATCTCGCGGCTCGGGTTGGGGACCTCGATGCCGACCACGCCTTTGCCGGGGATAGGCGCGACGATACGCACGCTCAGCGCCGAAAGGCCCATGGCCAGGTCGTCGGCGAGGCCTGCGATCTTCGAGATCTTGACCCCCGGCGCGGGGCTGAATTCAAACATGGTGATGACCGGGCCCGGGCAGATCTCGACGATGGAGCCCTCGACCTTGAAGTCGGCCAGGGTCTGCTCGATTTGCGCGGCCATTCGGCGCAGTGCATCGGTGTCGATCTCGATGGCGGCGGTATCGTCGAAGTCCAGAAAACTGATGGGTGGCAGGTCGTATTTACCCTTCTTTTTGGGCTTGAACAGAATGCCTTCGCCATCGTCGGCGGCGAGCATTTCCTTCTTCTCGCGCGAGCGCTTCTGGCTCTCGCTCTGCACGATCTGGGGGCCGAAGTCGGCGTGCACGGGGCCGGAGGATTGCTTCTCCTTGCCCATATCAATGATGTCCGCGTCGTCTTTGGACGCGTCGATAGGCGGTGTCGGCGCCGGTGCATCATCCTCTTCGTCCACATGGCGAATGAAGATATCGGGTTCGGTCACCAGCGGCTCGCCCATTTCCCATTCGTCCGAATCGTCGGCCACGCTGACTGCAGTGGGGTCGGTGGCATCGTCAGCTTTAGGCGCGCTGATTTTGGGGCTGCTTTTTTGTGATTTTTTCTTCGGCCCTGGTTTTTCTGCGTCGAAGTCGAGTTCCTGGCGCAGTATACCGGTGAGCTTCTGGGTGAGCTTTTCCTGGACTTCCTTTTCGGGGTCATAATCGTAGCCCTGCTCGATGAGCGGCTTGAGCGAGAGCTCCGCGGCGATGCGCGCGGGGTCGTCGGCGTCGAGGCTTTGCAGGGCAATCAACTCGTTTCGCGCCTCAACCAGGCGTTCCTTATAGAGCTTTCGCACGGTGCGTTTGTGCTGAATCCAGGCGGAAAAGTGGTGAGTTTTAGCGGTGATTTTTCGCACCACCGCGCCCAGGCTCATATCGGTGGCGAGCATGAGGCTGAGCAGAAGCGCGCTGACGCCCAGGATGCTCGCGCCCACGGTGCCCAGCAGCCCGCGCGAGATCTCGGCGCTCAACTCACCGACCATTCCCCCGGGCATATGCCCAAAGAGGGTATGCTCCACAAAGGCCAGGTGGGCGAGCATGGCGCCGGATAGAACAAAGAGTAATTGGCCGCCAATTTCGGACCATTTCCACTCGATCAAGCGCCCCACGATGAGCATAAACCCCAGATACCAGAGCAGGGCGTCGAAGAAGAAGACGCCCACGCCCACCAGGTATAAAAGCAGGTCGCCCAGGTGCATGCCGACCGGCCCGATCAGGTTGGTGGGCGGGCCCGCGCCGCGCATGTCGGCGGGCTCAAAGCTTAGGATCGACAACAAAACCACCAGCGCGATCGCGATGAGGATCAGCCCGCCAATTTCGCGGCCCAGCGCCATCGACCGGGCGGTCGACGCGCCGGTGGAGGGCGTCGAATCCTTCTTGGATGCCGACTTCTTTTTGGAGGTCTTTTTCTTGGCAGAAGACTTTTTTGCGATCGATTCTTTTGCGGCGTCCGCCGTGGTTTCTGTGGCCATACTGCGCTTCTCCGTGGTGGCCGATTCCGTGGTTATAAATGCTTACTAATCACAGATTCGCTCGTTTTATCGCATCCTTGCGATCGAGCCGCGCCTTCGAGAACACCGATGAGAAATGAAGGGATCGGTGTGGCGCGGGGTATCCTGCTGGCATATTATCATGGTTGTGCGACGCGTCAATTTTGTCGGCGCGCCGCGTCTGGCCCTAACTTCGGACCAGCAATACTTCCTGGAAGATGGCCGGATTCTCGACGCTGCTGACGCCTGAAAACTCGTCGTCCAGCCGCGCCAGGGTCGCCACGACCCAGCGGGTAAATAGCGCGCTGGGCGAAGACGGTATCTTCTCGTTGAATATGTCCAGCAGCGGTTTGAAATAGGCCGCGCCGGCTTCGCCGTCCCAGGGGGCCTGGTCGACGCGTTTGATGAGCTCGGCGATTTCGTCGCCATTGAGTGGGTCGACCCGGGGCGTGTCTTCCAGGATAAATCGGGCAAGCCAGGTGGCGAAGAAGATGTCGAAAGTCGTGGTGGTTTCGTTATTGGCCAGCCCCTGAGACTCCAGGGCATCGCGCAGGGATTCTGGGGTTTGTTCCAGGGCGCCGAATAGCCAGATTTGCTTGAAGGCGAGCATGCCGATGCGCACCGCGGCGTGGTCGAGCTGCTCCTGGGATTTGAAGATCTCAAAGCTTCGCCAGTCCCAGGCAAAGGTCGGGCGCGGGCGGTCAAGGGATTCGGCCAGCGCGCGTTCGTCTTCGTTGAGCAGCGAGTAGCGCTCCTCGTCGAGCAGGGTCAGCGAAGGGCGCGCTTCCAGGCTTGCGAGCTGTGCCTGGAGTTTTCGCGGCAACGAGAACCCGACCTGAAAGATGCGCTTGACCGGGATGCTGGCAAGCTGTCGGGTGGCCAGTGCGATGTCGGCACGGCTTATAAATTCCAGGCCAAGGCTCAAATACCCCAGCGTTCGCCGCGCGACCTCGCGCCCACTTTCAACCTCGCCGGGCTCAATGCCATCGGCCATCATCGTGCGGTTTGTGAGCGCGCCGATCTGATATAAAACGCTCTGGACTTGCCGGGAATCCTCGAGGGTACGAAGCGCGCGGTAGACGAAAAACTCGTCGTCGAGCTCATCTTCGAGGACTTCGGGCAGGTCGATATTTTTGGGCAGCGCGCGCGCGACAAATTCGTCCAGGCGCACCTTTTTATCCAGGCCATCGCGAAATTTTGCCGGGTCCATATACTGGTAGACTTCCATGGCTTCTTCGCGGCTGACGAACCCGAACTCCTCCAGCCGGCTATTGCGCCATTTGTAGGCGACTTCCTCCATTTCGCTCATCAACTCCCAGCGCGTCGCCTCAAACAGCGTCCATGCCAACACGCGGTCGACTTCATAGATGCGCTCGACCAGCGCGCGCATCAAGGCGGCGCGATCTTCGTTTTCGGGATAGACCAGCGCATACGCGCCGTCCGGACTCATGGAAATATTGCCCTCCAGGTGGTCCGGGATGCGCCCGTCGTCAAGGTCCTCGACCTGCAAGAATGCCTTGAAATAGATCGAGATGACCTCGGCGTCGACCTCGCGCATCACGGATTTAAGTTTGGCGTCGTCGGCCTCGGTGACCAGGGCGAGCAGCCATTTATCCATCTTGTCGGGGATGAGGCGGTCGCGCGTCCAGCAGTCGAAGTCGACGAAATTCTGGATCTGGGCGGGCGTGGCGTATTGGATGAGATCGTAGGTCTGATCCCAGCCGGCCGACTTGATAAGATGATAGAAGACCTGCGCGTCGAGCTCTTCAAAGAAGCCCTCCGGATCGTCCATGTCGAGGATGGCTTTGATCTGCTCGTTGGGCTCGCCGGGCGGCAGGCTGCGCGTCAGGTGACTCAGTGGGGAGTCGGGGCGATGCGCGTCCAGATTGATGATATTATCAGTCATAGTTTTACCGCTATAGGGTGGCATCGGATATCAGGCGCGAGAACAAAAACGCGCGATTTTTTTGGCATCTTCGAAGCGGCGGTCTCAGCCGTCTTCGCCAAGGCGCTGTGCGATGAGGTCGAGGGTTTCCTGGACCCCGTACATGCTCACAAAGGTGCCCACGCGCGGGCCGCGCTCCTGGCCGAGCAGCAGGCGATACAGCGTGGCGAACCATTTGCCCAGTTTGACGCCGTGCGCTTTTCCGGCCTCGTAGCAGGCGTTTTGGATGACGTCGGCATCCGTGCCCTCGTATTGCTCCAGGAACTGGCGAAATTGCGCCAGCGGCGCGAGCATCTCTTGGGCGGGCAGCTCGAATTGAAGCGTGGGGACCACGAAGTCGCGGTTGAAGCGCAAGGCGCGCACGATCATATCGTCGATGACGGCTTCGTTTTTGCGCGCGCTTTCGTCGTAGCGCAACAGGTAATCCCAGACGATCTCTTTGTCGTCGGTGCCCAGCACGTTGACCAGGTTTAATAGCATCGAATAGGTGACGTCCGACTCGAATTCGACCGCTTCGCCCGCCACGATTTTGTCGTGGTCGACAAACCAGGTCGGGTTATTCATGCGCGCTTCGCTCTCGTCGCGCCCGTATTCCTGGCGGTCTTTAAGATACTTGTCGACGCTCTGCGGGATGATGTCGAAGTGCAGCTTTTTGGCCTTCTGCGGGCTCTGGAAGATAAACCAGCTCAGGCTCTCCAGCGGGCCGTATTCCAGCCAGCGATCGATGGTCAGCCCCTTGCCGACGCTCTTCGAAATTTTCTGGCCGTTCTCGTCCAAAAACATCTCATAAAACAGGCCCACCGGCGGCTCGCCGCCGAGTGCGCGCACGATCTTTGCGCTTAATTCGGCCGACTCGATCAGGTCTTTTCCGTACATCTCATAGTCCACGCCGTAGACATACCAGCGAAGCGCCCAGTCGACCTTCCAGCCGACCTTGGCGTGGCCGTCGGTGACCGGAATGCGCCCGGAGTGCCCGCAGGAGGGGATATTGCGGTAGTCCTGGTCGCAAATATAGGTGATTTCACCCGCCTCGGGATGCGTCGCGGTGACGCGGGTGGAGTTGATCTTTCCGCATTGCTCACAGATCGGGAAGAACGGGCTCCAATCGGCGCGATTCTCTGCGCGCAGTGTCGGCGTGATGATGGCGCGCACGGCTTCGTAATTCTGAAGAATTTTGAGCAGCCCGGCGTTGAATTCACCGCCGCGATACTGCTCGCTGGATGCCTTGAAATCGTAGTCGAAGCCGAAGGAATCCAAAAAACCGCGTAGTTTCGCGTTCATATGGCCAGAGAAACTGTCTTCTTCGCCGAAAGGATCGGGGATATCGCAGAGCGGCTTTCCCAGGTGCTCCAGGACAAGCTCCTGGTTGGGGATATTCTCGGGGACCTTCCTGAGCCCATCGAGGTCATCAGAGAAGGCGTAGAGGCGGGTGGAAATTCCCGATAATTGCTCAAATGCGTAGCGCACCCACAGGGTACGCGCGACTTCGCTGAAGGTGCCGATATGGGGCAGACCACTGGGGCCAAATCCGGTCTCAAACAGCACATCCTGGTGCTTGCGCTCGCCGAGTTTCTTCTCACGCTCGATTTTGGCCAGGATTTTACGCGCTTCTTCGAAGGGCCAGGAATTGAGATCAGCGGATAGGGAGTCTTGAGACATCGGAATTCCTCTGGGGTGCGAGAATGCGTGGTGAACGGTAATGGCCACAAATTTGGCGGTGCGGATCGCGCACCCCGCGCCTTTTATGGTGTGCAGCTTGGCTTCGTCAACCCCGGGCGTATTTTTGAAGCCGCGGTGGGTCTTTGGAGGCGTGGCGGATGGGGCGTGATCATGTATCAAGGGCCGTGTAATTAGTTGTTGATGCCGATGCAATTGCTTGTCGCCTCATGGCGGGGCATAAAACAGCAAAACCAGATTGATTGAGTTTTCCGTCTGGGCTATAATTTTGTCGTGATGCGCGAATTCTTGAGAGGATCGAGGAGAGCAATCGATGCAAATAGAAATACGATCGATTATCCCCACTCATCGTTCTCAAGCGTTGCGCAGTACCGTCGAAAAATGCGGGGGAGGCTGGGTCAGCGATGCGGTGCGCCCGGAGCGCCTCAAAGAGATATTGCACGCGCAAACCCTGCAGACGATCGTTTTGATCACCGCCGAGAATGACGTCGCGGCGATCTGCGCGCTGCTTAACTCCGTGGTGGATTCGGTGGCCTGCGCGTTGCCGGCGTATTTTATCGTTATGGGTGTAGGCGATGGCGTCTCGCACGCGATGCAACTCTATGGATGCGGGGCCGATGAGGTCCTCGAAAAGACGCTCGTCAACCCGCTGCTGGACAGGCGCCTGAAGCCGATTGCCCGGCGCTTGCGGCGCACCGAGGAGATTCAACGCATTCGTCTGCGCCTGCAGGAGGCTCAGGAACTGGGGAATATCGGCAGTTGGAGCTATAACGTAGCCACGCGCGAGGTTTGGTGGTCACCGCAAATTTACCGGATCTTGAACGTCGACCCGGCCGGTGGGGAGTTGGATTTCTCCACTTTTATAGAACTGGTACATGGCGAAGAACGCCAGATGGTTCACGATACGATGATGGGGGCGCTCGAGAACCAAAGTGAGTTTGGGGTGGAGTTTCGCATCCCTCTTGATGACGGCAAAACCCGCAGGCTGTATTGCACGGGTCGCCCCGGTTTTGGGGAAGACGGTGAATTTATCGAATTCGGCGGCGTGGTGCAGAATATCGAGGAGCGCTGGCAGGCGGAGTCCAAGTTGCGCCGGCAGGAGGAGATCCTGGGCTATATCAGCGAGTATTTGCCCGCCGCGCTTTATCAAGTTCACCAAAGGGGGCGCAATCAGCTGTGGGTGGACTTTTTTACCCTCGGCAGCCTCAAGGGCTTCGAAAAAGCGACCGGATATGTCGGCGCCCAGATCACGGACGTGCCCTATCATATCATCGAGGAGGACCGGCGTCGGCTGTTTAAGTCGGCCTCGCGCGCCTGGAATTTGCTGCAGAAGTGGGTCGATGAGTTTCGGGTCGTCGACGATAACGGTGAAATTCGCTGGATTGCCGGGCAATCGACGCCCGAGAAATGCGCCGACGGCAGCACGATCTGGCGCGGGGTCCTGATTGATATCACCGAGCGCAAAATGCTCAGCGAGCAGGTCCACCACGCCGACCGGCTCTCAACCATCGGGACCATGGCCGCCGGCATCGCCCACGAGGTCAATAATCCACTGGTTTACCTGCTGGGAAACCTTCAATTCGTCCTGGAGTTTCTGGATAGTGAGGTCCTTGACGCCGACTCGTTGGCAGCCGATGAGGTGGGCGCGGCGAGCAAAGAGATGCGGCGCGCGTTGGTTTCGGCACGAAATGGCGCCGAGCGAATCAAGATTATCGTCGATGATTTGATGACCTTTGGGCGCGCAAGCCCGGTGTCGGATGAAGAGGTGGACCTGGGCAAAATTGGGCGCTCCGCCGCGCGAATGTTGGATAGCCAGATTCGCCACCAGGCCAAGCTTATTTGCGAGTTCCAGGAAATTTCAACCAGCCGCTATAATGGCGGCCAGCTGCGCCAGGTACTGGTGAATTTGCTGCTCAACGCCGCCCAATCCATGCCCGCCGAGCGCGCCGACCAGAATCGAATCTATCTGCGCATACAAGAGCGCGACGAGATGATCGTGGTCGAGGTCGAGGATAACGGACAGGGCATCTCAGAGCGCGACAAATCACGCCTTTTCGAGCCGTTCTTCACGACCAAGGCGCTCAGCGACGGCACCGGCCTTGGGCTTTATGTCTGTCGAAATATTGTCGAAGCGATGGGCGGCCGAATCGAAGTGGAAAGCAAGCTGGGAGAAGGCAGTCTTTTTCGCGTTCTGCTCAAGGCGATCTAATCGCGCCGGTATGAGGGGAAATTTGTTCCCGGGAAATTTTCACAATTTGGCCCATCCGATCTATTCTCGTGAATTATGCCGCTTTGCGGCTTTTGTCAGGGCACCCACGCTTGCAAAGGCGCTGTATATCTTTAGGGTGGGCGTGTAACTTTTTTCGTTGAGTCGGTTGTGTGTGGGCACTCCAAAAGTTGAAGTCATTGCTATTGCGAATATTGAAGTTCAGTTGCGAGGGTCGCATTTGGGGGATGCAACGTACTAAGTTTGCGTTGTTGAGCGCGCTTTGTCTGCTCGGGTTGGGCGCGCCGCGCGCTGCATCGGCCCAGGAGCGAAGCGAGCTTGCCTCGGCCCAGGCGCGCACGGCGCAATATATTTTTGTGGTCGACGACTCCGGGAGCATGAGCCGCGCGATTTCGGGCGAGGGGCCGGCGGCCGACCCGGACCGTCTGGCGGTTTTCGCGGTGCGCTCTACCTTAAGCATGCTCGACGACGTCGATGAGGCGACCGTGGTGCGCCTCAACGCGGCGGATGACGGCGAAGCGATTGTGCCCATTGCCCCGCTTGGCGAGAATCGCAAAACACTCGAAGGCAAGCTCTCGCTGAAGGGGGCTTTGGCCGAGTATGCCGGTCGAAGCACCCCGTGTGCCGACTCCCTCGCCCAGGTCAAGAGCGCACTGAACGCCGCGTATCGCCCAAATGTCGCCCAGGTCGTGCTGTTTATGACGGACGGGGCGTGCAACGGGACGAAGTTCTCGGGCGAGGCGTTTTTAAATGGGCTGAAGTCGGCCGATGATGAACTCTTCCGCTTCTACCTTCTTCGCTTCGACGGGCGCGCCTATACCCGCGAGCTGGCGACGCTCGCCGAGCAAACCGGCGGGATGTCGATCGTGGTCAACGCCGGCGATCCGACCGGGATACTGGAGCCTTTCGCCAGCGCTTTGTCGCGCTCACAGGGCTATGAATCCTATCTTCTAACGCCGCAGAATCATCAACTTGACGCCCATAAGGGCGCGCGACGCGTGCGCCTGCTCGCCGTGGCGCCCGATCGGGGCAAAGACCTCGAATTCTCCATCGATCCCGCCAGAAAGGGCGAAAAACCCAAACTTTTGGGCTCGCCAAATACCGGCGTGCATCAATTCGAAGACGGGCGGCGCTATCGCTATGCGGCGCTCGATTATCGCCCGGGAACCGTCCCGGTGACCGTGAGCGTCAAGGGGGCGGGCAAGGATTGGAAGGTCGTGGCGGTGCCGGAATATCGGCTCTTTGTCGAGATGGATCTGCGCGCTGGTGGGTGCTCTGAGAAGGCAAAAAGTGCGGGTGGGGCGAACCTTAACTACGCCGAAGTCGGCAGCCAGATTTGCGCCGAAGTGCGCCTGGTCAATGACGAAGGCGAAGTCGTGACTTCGGCGGTGGCGAGTCGGGGGAGCGAGGCGCTGGTGCAGTATCAGCTCCCCGGCGATGCGTCGGCGCGCGAGCTGCCGGCGGCGCGCCAGGGCGAAGACGCGCGCTTTCATTTTGAGCGCGCAAATCTCATCAAGGGCGACCATATTATCCGCCCGATTGTGCGCCTGGCCGTGCCGGGACAAAAGGGCCAGACGATCGCGATCAAGGGCGCCGCCCACGCCGTGCAGGTCAGCTCCCTCACCATCGAGGCCGCGCCAGGTGACGTGGATTTCGGGGCGCTGACGCCGGGTGCCACCAAGTTTTCGGAGCTTCAAATCTCGGGGAATTTTCCGGCCACTCACGGGCGTCTGGTCGTGCAAAATCGCCAGGACGTCCCCGATTGCGTGAGTTTCGCCCTCAGCGGTATCGAGGAGGGAAAGACCCAGAAGATCACGCCGGGTCAGAGCTATAATTTGGGTGTCGACGTCGCGGCCTATTGCGGGGCGTCCTCTTTTAAGCGCGCAATCAAGACCGCGGTTCGCATCGAATTCAAACCTTCGGATTCCGGGCTTCGCCCGCCGACACTTGTGGTGCCGGTATCCTTTGGGCTGCATAACGAATTCGCTGCGCCGCGAAAACTTGCAGCCAGCCTCAAGGCGGGCGACTCCGCCGTGATGAACCTGACGGTCGACGGAAATTTCAAGAAAGACGCCGAATTCACGATTCTGCTGCCGCCCGAAGATCAACGCCAGAGCTGGCCGTCGGGCTCCGACCTATTAGCACTGCAATTTTTGGACGCGGCGGGCGACCCGATTCGCAGCGACGGTAAGATTGCGCAGGCGACGAAGACGCGATTTGCGCCGGGCGGCCACGGCGCGCCGCTGCGGATTCGCGCGACCTCCGACGCCTGCTGCGCCGGCGGCGTCTACCGGACCGAGCTCGTCCTGGCCCCGACTTCTGGAACCAAGGAGCCGATTCGAGTGCCCGTCGAGCTCACCGTGGAGCCGGCGAGCATGTGGCAATGTTGGGGACCGGTGATTCTGTGGGCATTGCTCGGGCTGCTGCTCATTCTGCTCATCCTTTATATTTTTAATATCTATCGAAATAGTCATTTTTTGAGAAAAAAGAATATCGCCGCTGACCTCAAATTGCTCGAATGGGGGCCGACCGGAATGACGACCATGGCAAGCGACGGTCCGCGCAAGGTGCGCAGCATTGTCGATAAATATATGAGCTTTGGCTCGCGGGCGAGCGCCTGGCTGAAGGCAAATCCGCTCAAGATGGGGCTTCCAAACGCCTATCATTATGACGAGACCGTGCGCATCATGCTCAACTCGGAGCAGCCCCAGCTCACGCGCCTGAAGGTGCTTGAGCAGGTCGATAATTTTGACAGGCTCAACGCGCATCCGCGCACCGCGGCGCATTTCTTTGTCTCCAGAAGACGCGGTTTTTATGGCGTGCCCGATGAGGCTGGGTTTCTGGGGGCGTTTCGGTATTCGCTCCATATGCCCTCACCCGGCGGTGAGCTGGAGGTCGTGAATTTTCGAAATGACAAATTAGTGCTTGAAGATAGCGACAGAATGCAGGGTAATTTCGCCGGTTGGGAGATCGGTTAATCGATATTGAAGGGGATTAAATATGGCCAATGAACGCGCGATTATCGAAGAGTTGCTGACCAAACCCAGTCTGGTGGTTCCCACATTATTTGTCGGGATTGGCGGATGCGGGAGCAAGATCGCGGTGCGCGTCGCCAGGCATCTTAAGCGGCGCCCGGATTATCAGGAGCGCTTTAAGGACCTGACAAAATTTGCGCTGATCGACACCAATATCAATGACCTTGAGACCTTCCGCGAAGACGCCGATGAGACCTTCCTCATCAGTAACTTCGAGAAGGAAGAGTATGCAAATCTGGCCGGCGGGAAGTTATTTCTGGAAGCCGATGATTATTTCACGCAGTGGGTTCCCCAGGATTATCGCTTCCGCGCGGGCGACACCGCCGGGGCGGGCCAGATTCGCATCGAGTCGCGCCTGGGCTCTTATTATCAGATGAAGCATAAGGATATGATGGCGCGCTTTCGGCGCATCCTGGAAGGCATGAAGGACCATAGCCACGGCCATCGCAGGTTGACGACGCCCGAGATCCGCATCGTATTTTGCTATTCGGTCGCCGGCGGCACCGGTTCGGGGAGTTTCCTGCCGCTGGCCTACGCGCTGCGCGACCAGGCCAGGGCGCTTGGGAAGCCGACGATAATCGGCGTCACCGTGATGCCGGCGGTCTTTGAGGATAAGACCGGCACCAATAAAGATGGCACCTATGCAAACGGTTATGCTGCGCTCAAGGAGGCCGAGCATCTGATGAAGTTGGGGGCGCCGGAGTCGCGTTTTTATCCCGAGGACGGCATCGAATTTCATTATAATCCCTCCGATCCCTCCAAGCGGCGTGTGTACCAGCAGCCCTTTGAGTTCATGTATATTATTGACCGCCCGGAGTCCTATAGCCTGAAGAATCCGGTCGATGCCGCCGCCGATGGGCTCTATTTGCAGCTCTTTTCGCCGCTCTTTAAAGAGCAAATGGGCGATTATGATAATTATACGCAGCACCAGCGCTTCCTGGTGCCCTATGATTTCGAGGGCAAGGGAATCGTCGGATATACCCAGTATTATGGGTCCTTTGGCTCGGCGGTATTATTGGTTCCGGTGCCCGGACTGGTCGATTATTGTGCGCGTTCGGCGGCACTCGGCCTGATGCGATTGAGCTTCCTGGGGAGCATCCCCGGTGAGAAAACCTATAACGCGCTTCGCAGCCATTCGGACGGTTTTTATCAGGTAAGAGAGACCGACGACGAGAACGCCGCGCCGATTCGGCTGGCCGATTTTTATAAGCGCGACTCCGAGACCCAGAAGCGCCTGCGCGATCGGCTTTTTCAGAAGCGCGTATGTCTTCTGGCCGCCTGCGAGCACGAGGAGCGGACCTCGGCGCAGTTTATGGAGATCTTTCGCCACGGGCATAAGCCGGGGAGCGTCCCCAAGATCGACGGCAAGGTGGACTTCGACGCCGAAGCGGAGCGGCGCGACCGCGAGAACCTCGGCCAGAGCGGCATGAAATTCTCGATCGGCGCGATGCTGCTGGAGGCCGTCGCCGGCGACCCCTGGCCGGGGCTGACGACGCACGCAAACGCGGCGATTCAACGTGCGATGAAGCGTGCCATCGAGCAGATGCCTTTTGAGAAGGGTGTGGATCTTGGTGAGCTGCGCTCCCGGGTGTCGGGCAACGTTCGACACCTCAGCCTTGCGGGCCAAACAATTATCGAGAATGGCTACCTCGACCCGCTCAATAAGGTAGAGGTTCCGGGGATGCGCGACTTGGTCGACCTGGACTTCATGAAAAACGACGCCGGCGAAGTCAACCTCGCCGCCCAGCGCTACGCGGCGTTGAGCGTGCTCGACGCGCTTAAGTCCGACAACGTCCAGAACCCCGAGCCCAAGCCGCCCCAGTTTGAGGCCGACGAGGGCGATCGTCTCAAGGAGGATGATTATAAGCGCATCGTCGACCAGCTCTTCGAATATGAGGCGAAGCGGGCTTTTTATGAGGTGCAGAAGACATTTTTGGAGCAGCGCGCCGTTTTTCGTACGAAATTGGCCGGCATCGCCGAGCAACTGCGCGGATTGGAGCAAGGGTTTGAGCAATTCGCCCGCGACCAGCAACGCGAGCTTGAGCGCCAGCGTGAAGACGGCGATGAGTCGGCCAATCAATATGTCATCGACACCGAGGCCCTGCAGATCGAGAACGGCCGGCGGATGTGGGATTTCTATTACGAGGATCAGGTCGCGACGCTCGATGGATTGAGCCTGCAGAGCAAGCCGATTCAAGGGCTGTTAAGCGGGGTGATTCGCATGATGAGCCTGCAGTCGAGCCTGGGTGATTCGGCCAAATTGCAGCGGATTTTTGATGCCTTGCTCGGGCATTTAACCGGCGTGCTCAAGACGCATATCGGCGGCGATCCCAAGTCTCAAGACGCCGCGCGCCGAAACGGGCTGCGCCTGGACAAGGCGCTTGCGCTGGAAGCGGAATACCGCGCGCTTTATCGCAGCAACCAGGAAAAAATCGACGCTGGCGGCGCCCAGGGTATCCGCGAAGCGGTGGCCCAGTATCGCGGGAGGCCCCAGGAAGATCAGATCAACCTGGGCGACTCGGTCTATATGGACTATTTCCGCGACAAGATCACGCGTATTCAGAACGAGAAAGCCTCGCTTTTGTGCAGTTTTGATGAGTCGCGAAGTGAGCAGGGCGGCGTGCGCCCCAACCGGGTGACTTTGGGGCTGATGTCGCGCGATTTCTCCGATCCAGTCATCCGGAAAGCGATCGAGAGCGCGGACAATATTGGCATCAAGTGGCTTGACGATGATTGGCATGACCCGCACTCGATCGTCTTTTATAACGCGGTCCTCAACGTGCCGCTTTATGTCTTCGGGCGCATCCGCGAGATGGGCGATTATTATCACCGCTTCAAGGGCATGGCCAAGCGCGCCAAGGTCCTGCATATCGATAAAAATTGGGAGAATTCGCTGCCCGACCTGGACCCGGATGGCGCCCAGGAAGAGCACCGCCAGCAGTTGGTGCGCCAGCATATCGTGAACTTCGGCGTGCTGCTTACGCTCAAGGATCCCTACGGCGCGCATTCAGGCTATTTGATTCATCGCGATGGTCGCTACTATCTGCGCGACCCTCAATTTCGTCCCGATGCCGACGACGCCGGGCTGGCCGAGCTCGGCGAGACCCTCACCGAGGCGATTGAGCGACTTCCCGATTTGCTCGAGGCCGAGAAGGTAAAATATCTGCCCTTTCAGCAGATGCTCCAGGGCGTTCAGGATGGATTGGCGCCGTTGGTGCTCGAGAAGGTCGTCAAGCTGCCCTATAAGTGGCGCAAAAGTCGCGACCAGTTGCGCACCCAATACGGCACCGAGCCCTCGCCCGAGCAGCAGCTTAAACTCAAGGACTTCACCGACTCCTACGGGCGCATCACCGAGGCGCTGGAGGCGCTGCTTGAGCGGCTGCGCGAGATCGAGGCCGAGCAGCGGACCATCGGCGGTGTGATGGAGTCGAACTCGGCGGGCCTTCCGGATCATGTGGCGCAGTCAAACCTGCGCCAGTCCATCGAGATCCTGCGCTATTTTGTGGAGGGCTGGCGCGCGATGGAGCATCCCGAGGAGAGCCGGACGGTCGCCTCGGATTTCCGCAATATCTTCAATCCCATCGGCGAGGATCAGTTCAAGCAAACCCTTGAGATCCTGCGCTCCGGCGAGATCGACCGAGCGTCGTTCCAAAGCCGGCAAAAGCCGGCGGAGAATCAAAGAGCGCAGGCCAGAGCCGTCCCGTCCATTGATCCCTCTACGTCCGACAAAAAATGAGCGAGCAACCCGACATGCGCCTGCCTTATCCCGCGCCGACGATTGTGCTGGGCTTGGGCAAGCTGGGGTTGGCGCTGCTCGAGCGCCTCGGTGAGGATTGGGAGACGCTCGAGCAGGCCGGCGCGGGGGCGTCGCTCAAGAACTTGCGCCTGATTCACCTGCGCGCCGACCCGTCGGTTGCCGACGTGCGCTGGCGCGAGAGCGAGCGCCAATTCGTCGAGATTGCGCGCTATACCGGCGAGGGCGATTTGCCCACGCTCGCGCTGGATTTTGTGATTTTGCGCTCGCTCGGGCTGATTCGCTACCGAAATGGCACCTACCAGGTCGCGGTGCCTCGCGATCAGGGGGTGGTGGAGGTGCCGGCCGGGGTGGGGCGCGCGGACAGCGATGAGGCGTATTTTGCCCGGCGGCGATTCTTTGAATGGAAGGCGCTGAGCCCCGATCCCATCACCTCGGTCGAGCGGCTGCGCGCGCTTAAGGAGCGCTATAGCGAGGTCGATCTTTTTATCTCGCCGCTGCTCAATCGCATCCGCCAGGGCCATAGCCCGCGCGCGGTCCTGGGGTGTGTAAGTCGCTGCCGCGCGCTCGCCGAAGGCCGCGATCCGTCGCCGTGGCAGTGGTTTTCGCAGGCACTTTCGCCCGAGCAGGCGGCCGCTTCGGGGGAGCAAACGGTCTTATTTGAGCGGGACTGGCTTGAGCCGGGCGATATTTATGGGTTTTTGGAGGGAATCGCCGAGCAGCCGCGCGACGGTTGGTCGGATTGGGTGCACGGGTTGCGCACCGCCGACGCACGATCCGATCTTCGGGATATTGCGCCGCCTGCCGGCGCGTTTTCACTCACGCTGCCCGAGCCTTTTATGCCGCAGCGAAGCGACTTAAACGCCCCGCTTGAGCCCTTTAATTTATTGCGCGTGGATTGGCAGACCAACGGGTGGGCGACCCAGGATACCGGGGTGAGGGAGTCGGTGGAATTCGAGCCGGTCGGGGTCAGTCCATTTCGTCTCGGGCTCTTCGACCATGATGACTGCTCGCGGGTGCATCAAACCCACGGCGAGGAGTTCAAGAAGCGGCTGCGTGAGCTCGCCGTTCACACCCATCGCGGCCTGATTCGCATGTGGGTTGACCTGCAGCGCGAGCGCGTTGAGAAGCCCGATGAAGGGCAGCAATCCTCGCTTTATCGCGCCAACTCCGACGACTCATTGAACCAATCGCTCGAGGTACTTGGCGAGCTTTTGGTGCGCCCGCTGATAAGCGAGCAGATACCCGAAGCGTCGACGCCGGACGTGGTGGAACCGGGCTTCGTGGAGGACTCGCGCGATGGCGGGCTGCCGGATGCGGCGAGTGAGTTTTTGCGGCGCCTGGTGATCGCGGAGCACTCGCCCGACAATGAGGTTCAGCACGTCCTCAACGCGCGTCTTCAGGAGCTTGGTTTTGGCCGCCCGACGAAGGTCGCGCCGCCAAGCACCCTCTTTCATGAGGTGCGCCTTTGCCCCGAAGATATCATCAACGAGCCGGATTCATCGCGGATGATGGACCTGGATCGGCACAATCAACGAAGCCCGGGGCTTTTGGAGTTGCGCAGCCTTCTGAACGCCCAGGCCCGCGAACTCTACGGGTTTTCATTTCTCAAGGAGTATCGCGTCAAGCCGGCGCGCCGCGCGCCGCGCCTGACGGTCTTTGTGGTGGGTGATGTGAGCGAGGCGTTTTCGCGCGGGTCGATGCGCACCATTTTGCGCGAGGTGCACGCGGAGTTATTGCGCGCCTACGGGCCGATTTTTGAGACCTTTCGCGAGGGCTTTGACCGTGCGCTCTCGGTCGTCCCGATCCTCTGGATGCCGCATCCTGCGGACTCATTTGGCGGCAAATATCCGATCGAGAACCGCGGCGAAGAGGCCGCGATTATCGAGTCTATTCAGGGGGTTAGGCGTTGGGTGGAGTCGGTGCCGCGCGGAAAGCGCTGCATTCCGCAGGTGGTCATCAACAGTCGCGTGACCGATAACGCGGTGCTGTCGATCTGGGATTCGGTGCGCGAAACCCGCGACTTTTTGAACTTCCAGATTCGCAGTGATTTGGCGGGCGATAAGTGGCTGCGGCGCACCGCGACCGCGGCGCGCGGCGATGATCTTTTTGCGTCATTCTCTTGCCACGAGATCGCGTTTCCGGCCGAGAAGGCCCGCGAGTACCTGGCAAATCGGCTGGCCAGGCAGAGCCTGGCGCGCATTAAAATGGGTGAGTTGGGGCCGCTGCCCGATGTCTCGGATGCGCCGATTGCGCCGCCCGAAGTCGCCGACCTGGTCGAGCAACCCGAGCGCTCCCTGGCGCGCGACACCGGGCGCGCCGCCGACGCGATGGCCACCAAGATTCTGGGGCGGGTGACGGTCAACGCCGATACCCGCGGCCAGCTTGTCGAGGCGCGTTTTGACGAGGCGTTTGAGCAGGCGCTGCGCGCTGATATTTACCGCGAATGGCGAGATTTTACCCGCCGCCGCGGCCAGATGGACGCGATGGTCGACACGCTTCGGCGTGATACCTCGGCCGCGCTTGGCAAGACGCTGGGCGTGGTCAAAGAAGTCGGCGACCGGCTCATCGATAAACATGCGAGCAAGGGCGGTTTAAAGCGCGCGTACGCAGGTTTTGAGGAACTTCATGAGATCGGGCGCGACCATCTTCGCAAGCGCGAAGCGACCCGCCACGACAGCGAAGCCATCTGTCTGAAGCACCGCATTCCCAGCACCCGCGCGCTCAGCACAACCCGCGAGCAGGTGCTCGAGGCGGGGCTTCACAAACCCGATAATGACCCGATGAAGCTCGGTCTTCTGATCTGGGCGATCATGGCGCCGGTGCTCGGGGCGCCGCTTGCCTGGGCGCTGGCCGAGGGGCTGGGGTTGGACCAAAACCCGGGAGTCGCCGAGTTTATCCTGGGGCCGCTCGGTCCGCTGGTGGGCGGCTTGCTGCTCTTTTTGCCGGTCTTCTGGCTGCTGCGTCATCATATGAAAAAGCATGTGGAGGCGCTCGGTGAGGCGGTCAAGCAGATGAGCGAGGCGGCGCGGCGCGTGGTCGATGGCGGCGATAATCCGCTGGCCCGCGCGCCCTCGATTCGCTCTTTTATGCAGGCACGTCTGGTCCATACTGGCTCGCTCGCCACCCGAAATTACGCCGGCCAGGTCTATGAGCGGGTGCTGCGCGACCTCAGCCACGCCGGGCGGCTGCGCCGCAGCGTTGACCTGCAAAATGATCTTCTGATGCGGCGCGCCGAGAACCTCGGGGTGCAATTTGGCATGGTTGAATCCCAGTCTGATGCGAGTGCGCCTTCCGACGATCTGAGTCGTCTCTTTGATTCCCAATCCAGGATGCCGCGCGACCTGCTCGTCTCGCCGCAAAACCTCGTCGATTATTATCACGGGCACGTCGGCGGTATTCGCGAAATCGATGCGATGCTTGAGCAATTTATCAAGGCCGTCGGTGGCTTCGAGAATTGGCGAAAGGCCGCGTCGCTCGCCGATGGCGAGCGGATCATGGAATTTATGCGAGAGCAATTCGAAGAGATCGTGCAAGAGCCGATCAGCCGCCAATTCGACTTCGCCGATGAGCTTCGCGAGCGTCTGGTTGAGTTTATCGTGACCAATTCACCCAATATCGGCTTTGGCGCAAAGTTTATGGGCTATGAGGGATTGGACCCCGATGGGGTCAATATCCTCGCCCAGACCACCGTGGTGGTGCATCCGGGGCTTGAGTCGGTGTTGGATGCGGCGCGCCGCGCCGCCGACGCGCCCGCGCAACTTCAGAATGTGGGGATTCAAGTCGCCGATATTCAACCCAACGCGGCCTATATGCTCTCATTGGTCCAGGGCATTCGTCCGCATAGTTTGCGCAACCTGCGCCGATTTGAGTCTTTTCATCATCGCGCGCAAATGCCCGATGACCGCACATTTCCGCTCTCCGGCGAGCGCCGTCAGAGCTGGGAGAGCCGGCCGATCAACCAGTTGACGGGTTATGAGTCGCTGCAAAAAAGTATTAACCGTGACGTCCTATATCACGCGCGCGAGCTCGAATCGTCGGCGCAGCAGGCGGTGACTCCGCCGGCGGACCCAACCTCGACCGGAGGCTCGAATGAATGAGACTCCAGGCAGCGGCGGATTTTTTGCGGGCCTTGTTTTTTTGGTGCGCACCCTCATTGAGCAACTCTGGACCGGGCTGAGCGCGGCGTTTGATCTTAGCCAGAATATCGGTCCGATGGGCGCAGCGTTCGTGATTGTGGGCGTGTGCCTCTTCGCCTATGCGATTGCGTTTGCCATGCAGCGCCGGCTCAATCGCGCGATCATCGCCAAACCCGGCGACACCGTCTCGATGCTCATCCAGGAGGTGCGCTTTACGCTTCCGGCGATTGTGGTCTTTGCAATCGCGCTGCCAATAAGGCTCATATCTGCGCTTTTTAGCGCCGTGGGACGCTGGCTGGGTTCGCTTGGGCGAAGCTCTGAAGAGGGCGCGGAGAAAAAAGATGCGGCGGCCGAAAAAAAGGAAGATCCCTCGATTGTCGTGGCGAGCATCGGCCCGTCGTTTTTGGCCGCTGGGCTGATTGTGGCGCTGATCTTCGGGGTGAGTTGGCTGATGGAGCCGCTGCTTCGCCACCAACTTGGGCTGGGGGAGGGCGCGCCGGCCTGGCAATATTTGCTGCTCGGCGCACGCCCCGAGATGCAGTGGTATCTGCCGCTTGGGCGCTTTCCGTATCTGAACCTGCTGGGCGCGTCGGCGCTGTGGTTCGGGATCTGGTGGTGGGCGGCGCGGATCGTGCGCCTTGTCTACGGCTCGGAGCTTGGCGCAAACCTGGCCGCGCGGATCAAGAATAATAGCGTGCTGGCGAGCTGGCGCGACTGGTTTGGGGCGAGCAAACTCTTTAAACCCGATGAATCGTATCGAGGCTGGGCGCTGTGGTTGCTGATTATAGCGGTGCCGTTTTTGGCCTGGAGCCTCGGCATGATTTCGGGCGATCCCTACCGGATGAATAGTTCGTTTTTTGCGGTGAGCATCATCTTGTGGACCTCCTGGGCGATTCATCTGACGCTGTCCGGGCATTGGTATATGTCGGAGCCCGAGGTCGAAGAAATCCCGGAACCCGAACCCGAACCGGGCAAGGGCTGGCCGGATATCCTCGCCGATCTCAAAACGCGTCTGCAGGTCGATGAGCCCTATACATTTGAGCCGCCGCGCGCCGTCGAACCGATTCAGCCGGCTGCACGCGCGCCCGGGCGCGGGCTTATCTCGGAGCTGCTCGCCGAGATCTACCCGGCGGTGGCGGGCAACGCGCAAGACGCCGACGCCGAGCCCGAGAAGATCGGGCTGACTCATATGCAACAGACGGTGCTGGAGACGCTGTCGAGCCAGGCGTATGTGCACCTGGACCCGCCGGCCAGCGCGGCGAGTCTGGAGTTGGGGCGGGTGAGCGGGGCGGGCATTGAGGACGAGTCCGGTCTTCGCCACCGCAATCAGGTTATCCTCGCCCCCGATGGTTCCGGAAAGACCACCCTGGCGATGCTTGCCGCCTGCAATCACGCGCTGACGCATACCCGATCGACCCTGGTCGTGACCCGCGATGAGGCATCTGCCGAGCGTTTCAGCGAATTGCTGCGCGCGACGCTCGAGCCGTCGACCCTGCGCTGGACGTTGCGGGTTAAAAAGGCCAACGCCGGACTTATCTCGGATCTCAGCCAGGGAATTATTCCCGATGTGATTGTAACCAGTCTTCGCCAACTTGTGGTGTCAATCCTCGATGAACCCCAACTTTATGCGCCGTTTTTAAAGACGCTTGGCCTGATTATTATCGACGATGCCGAGTCTTTTTGTGGTCCGGTCGAAGTGCATATGCAGCTGGCGTTTCGCCGGCTGACGCTGCGCGTTCGCGAGTTGCTGGGCACGCGACAGCTCGGCGAAGACAGCGCGCCGGTGACGCTGATTTTGAGCACCGATTCGATGCATAATACCGCGGCCTGGCTGAAGTCATTATGCGGCATCGACGCGGTGACGCGCACATTCGATTATGGCGAATCCGGCGATTTGGAAGGGACTGCGGCAAGCGGCACCGCCGCGCTGGAGGGCGCCGAGCCGGGGCGCTATCATCTTTTTTATCAGCTCAGCGATTTCAGCACGCAGACCGGCGACGGCGTCTCGCTTGCCGACCTCATCGCATCTTGCGAGCGCCTGCAAATCGCCTGGCATTATCATCGCTGCGGCGACGCGCTTCGCCGCCAGGGGCGCAGTCATCTAAAGCTCGCCCAGGAGCCGCAATACGATGTTGATTCGCCGCTGGACGCGTGTGTGGTCTTTTTGGAAGGCCATATCAGCACAGTGCGCCGCGAGATTCGCCACTTAAGCCGCGCGGGGCTTCGCTATCAGCCGGCAAAGGGCGAGACCCAGCTTGCCGGACCGGTGCCCATCGCGTTTATCAGTATTGTCGACTCCGACGAGCGCATGGCGCTGACCGAGCTAAATCCGAACTCCTCATTGGCCGAGATCGTGCGCACACTGCCGCGCCCGGTGGTGCGCGCGCCTTTTGGGCAGGCGGTCGAAGCGCATCTTGCCTCCGATCTGGTCGATACCTGGCTTGAGGTCGCCGATATCCTGGACGTCTTTGGAAATACCGCCGTTCATACCCTGGCGCGGCTGGCCGAATCGGGGCTTTTGCTGCACGAATCGCGCACCGGGCTCGACGATTTGCAGAATGGTTATCAGACGAATTTATATGTGCGCGTGCCGCTCAAAGCGGTCGCCGACGCCAAGGCGAGCGATGCGTCGGGGACGGCGCATTTATTGCCGCCGCGCGTCGCTCAGGTCGAGCGGCCGCCGGGGCTGAATGTGGCGGTGCGCGACCGAACCAACCTCACGATTCTGGAAGAAACCGACCAGATCAGCGCGCGCCATATCTACTATCCGGGACGCATTTTCGAGAGTGCGAAGGGTCGCTATGTCGTGGTGAGCCGGGCGGGCGAGGCGGGGCGCGAGCGGCAAAAAAATAGTGCGGTTTCGGCCTATGATATCCTGGTTGAGCCCTTTTTGAATGATGAGATCTCAAGCCCCAGGCGGCGCACCTATGTTGGCCCGATGCGCGCCGATGAGATGCTCCCCGGCGCGGTCGCCCCGCTGGGAGCGAACGCTAAATCTGGCGAGAATAATCTCGATGCCGAGCCGCTCTTTATCGGCGACTTTCCGCTGGCGGTGTCGCTTGGGCCGGTGCAGTGCCGCACGCTTCACCGGGCGACCTTCCGCCTCGATGCGCATCATTTTGAGGTGCGCCAGCGCCTCTTATTCGACGAGGGTGATGTCGATATAGAACCCGAGGTTCTGCAAACCGTGGCGCTGGGGATCTTTCCAAATCCGGCGCTCGAGATCGTCTCGGAGCCGGATTGCCCGCGCCTGCAACTGCGCGACGCGCGCCTGGTGGCCGCGGCGATGCGCGCGCTGCTCCCGTCGATTTATCGCGGCTCTGACAGCGATATTCAGGTTGCCCTTCATATCGGGGACCCCGACGCTCAGCCGGAGCATGAGCTGCGCGCCGACGAGGGTTTTTATCTCTATGACCCGCACCTTGGCGGAAACGGCAGCGCCCACGCGATCCACCGCGATGGGGTCGAGTTGCTCCTGCGGTTTTGCCGGGTTTATTTGGAGCGTGTGCTCTACCATGACCGGCTTTGCGCCCGCTATGATTTCTGGGCGGACGAAGGCGAGTTGCGCGGGCGCCGCCGCGTCGGTCAGGCGCGCTCGCGCGACGATATCTATTATGAAGATCTCTCGGCTCGCGAGCGCGATCAATTCGCTCGAAAGCGCGTCTTGGCCTGGCTCGACAGCCGTCTGCGCCCCGAGGGCAGCAGCAGCGGGGGCAAGCGGCGCGCCCAGTTTGGCGTGGGATCCGAGGAGGGAGAGGGCGATATTTTCGACCTCGGCCGCTGTTGGTTCAGCGCCGACGGGCGGGTCACCGATCTTATCTGGACGCGCCATCGCTGGATGCTCGAGACCCCGCGAAGGCTCGATGATTCGGCCCACGCGCAGACGAGCGAGGAGGCGATGTGCGATATTGGGATCGGCCGCGAGATTGCGGCGCGCGCGCGCGTCTATGACGCCGACACACCGCAGCTTCAGGCGCACCTCGCCGCGCTCAAAAAACAGCTTGAGAACCCCGCGTTTTTGCTCGACGACCAGAGCGTGTGGGGGACGCCCGGCATGGTCTGGCAGGTGGATGGAAATAGCGACGCCGCCACCGGCTCCGACGCCGCTCTGCTCAAAGATCCCGCCACGCTGGAGTTCCAAAAGCTCGCCAATGCCGTGGTATGCGATAACTTCGAGATGCTCGCGCCGCTGGCCGAATTGCTCGCCGAGCGAAGCGGCGTTTCGGCTCAAATCGACGACGAGAATCTGCGCCGCTACCAGCTCGTGCGCTTTTTGGCAGACTTTGTTCAGGGCATTCCGTTTGCGCCCGAAGAGGACCCGAAAAAGATCTTCGGGCCGGTGCATACGCTGCTGTATCGCCTGGGAAATCAGGAGTCGCAGTCTCTTCTGCTTGCGATTTTATTGCGCCAGGTGGGCATCGATTCGGGGCTGTTTTTGCATCCCGAGAGCGGCTCGATTTACTGCGCTGCCGCGCTCCCCACGGACACGAGCGCCGAGGGAATCGCGCGCTGGCGCGCGAGCTTTGCCGACCCCGAAAAACGTTTTATCTGGGCGGAGATGGAGCCCCAACCCGGCTCCACTGGCGAGTCCATGCAGGCGTTTGTGCCCATCGCGACCGACGCCTACGCGCCGCTGGGGAGCATCGACCGGGTGCCCGCCGGCGAGGGCACGCAGGGCAAGTGGGTCTTCGTGCCGCTTGCGGTGGCCTGGCTTCGACTTGGGGTTATCAAGCGCGCAATCCAGGAGGACTTATGAGTTTTCGCCGACGCATAACTCCTGCGCTCTGGCTCGTCATGGCCCCGATGCTCGTCGCCGCGAGTTCGTGCAGTGACACGGGCCCGCGCGAGTTGACGACGCCGATATTCGACGCGCGCGCGCCGTTTTTGGAGCTTTCCTCCGCCGGAGGGTCTTCGTCGACCGGCGCGAGCGACTCTGCGAAAGGGGCGAGTGACTTCGAAAAAGCCATTGCCGCATCGATGGCCCAGGGCGCCAAGGAAGACCCGGAGGACGTCCCGGATGATGCGATTTCAAGCGCCGCGGTGCAGATCCAGACGGTTACGCTGCCGGGCGGCCTGGCATCTTCGATTCCGCTTGATTTTGATACCTGGCAGTGGCGCTCCGAGAACGGCAAAACCATCATCACCCACCGCGCTCCGGGCGCCACGAGCCCCGACGCGATGATCTACGCGGAGCGATTTGGCGCGTTGGTGCGGATCTACCCGTCTCAGGAGATGGCGCGCTTTCGCCGATTCGCCGACCCGTCCTTCATTCCGCTCACCGAAATCCTCAACTCGCCCCAGCAAGTTGACGCCGAGCAGTTGCGCGCGCTCGGCATCGACCCGGCCCAACTCCTCGAACCCGGCGGCCTCGCCCCGGAGGATATGAAACGCGTCCTCGACGCACTCGACGACGCGAAACAAAACGGGCAAGAAGCCCCCAAACCCGCGCCCACCCTCCACTACGAGTCATCGCGAAGCACCTTCAGCGGCTGGACCTGGTTCGGCCAGAACGCCGCCGACGTCACGCTTCGGCTGGGTCGAACAGAGGGGCGATGGAGCGCCCCCGATTCCAGCGGCGAAGGCGCTCCGAGTAGCGCCTGGATGCTGCTGGGAAGCGCCGACCGGAGCGCGGGTCTGGGCATGCATATGGCGATAATTTGTAAGCAAAGTCCGCAATGTCCGGTCGCCGAGGAGCTCTCGGCGTTTCTGGCGGAAATGACACCAGCGACTGAGTAGACCGCCCGATAACCCCCAGGGAAGCTCGCCTCCCCGGTAAATCAGAATGATGGCCATCGTGGCCAAGCCCGAGGATCACCATGGCTCATATCTTGATGCAGGCTGCTGAATTTCCGTCGGTCGCGGATGCCGGGTGTGCATTGGAAAAGATGCAAGTGCTCTATGACACGTATATCGATGGTGAACGGGTTTTTTGAGCGTTTTAAGGTGGCATATTGCTGAATAGACAAAAAGCTCTGGCGGGCGGTGGCATCACCCTTGGGGTGGCAATTCTGTGCGCGTCTGGCCTTGTCGCCTTTAGCACCACGTACTATTTTTTTGACGGCTGGGGTGTTTTCCCATCGGCTGTATTTTATATTTGCTTATTATGCAGTGCCGTTCTCGGTGGCCTTTTGGCGTTTTACGCCGAGAAAAAACTTAGACCGACGCCTGAACATATTTCTATATGTGCAATCGGTGGCGTGTTTTTATCCTTGTTATTTATTTGGGTTGGTGGTGCGGCTCATATTCTATTTGTGGACTGGTATATAAGCTGTCAAACCCATGATGCAGGCGGTTGTTATTCGGTGGGTCATCTTCATAAAAATGATTTGTTGCTTTGGAGTGACCCCCAATCTGCGACGCAGTATTTTAAGAAGGCCTGCGCGAATGGCAGTTGGGGCGGGTGCATCTACGCGCTCGAAGGCTCCTCAGAATCTTTTGAGCCGGCCTGTGAGATGTTCGCGTATTGTTCGGAAAGATTAAAAGACGAAATCGAACAAACGACGGGGACGAACGCCATCAATTCCGTGGAGTGTCAGTCTTATCGTGCAAACTGTCTCCAGAATTAATGGCGGGTACTCGGCCAGCATCAGCCTGCTCACCAGCGGGGCGATTAGCCTGTCCACTCACGATACTCGCCCAACAAATCCTCATACGCATCACCGGGCGGAAACCCCTCGAAGCTATGAACGGCGGGCGTTTGGGCCCATGGCAGCTTTTCGCGGGTCCACGTTTCGATAAATGGTCGATACCACGAGGGGTCTTCGAGCATCGTCGGGCGAAGGTTGACGAAGCCTTCCATGGCTTCAGAGCTGGTGTAGATCCAGCTCATGCAATGCGGGCAGAAATGGTGATGGGCGTCTCCGTGCAGGCCGCCCAGGACCGGTGTTCCCCGTGTGATGCGAAATCCATCGCGCGGAATCGCGGCGCTTAGCGAAAAGGCGCTGGCGCTCATGCGTTGGCAGCCGGTGCAATGGCACGCCATCGTAAGGAGGGGGGCGCTGCTGATCTCGAGTTGCACCTGTCCGCACCGACATTCGCCTTTCTGGGGTAATATTAAATCGCGCATTGAATGCTCCTCATTATAGCTAAGATTTTTCAGCGAATTAGAGCCCCTCAACCACCGTTAAATATCTCTGCCCGTTGACGCCGAAGACCAGGCTCTTCCCGTCCGGGGAGACGTCGATGAATTTGGTCGCGAAGTCGTCGATGAGGGTGCTGCGCGTGCCGGTGGCGATGTCGACGATTTCAATCCCACGCTTCGACGTGATTGCCAGGCGCTCGCCGTCGGGGAACCAGTCCAGCGAGCTCAGATAACTGAGGTCTTCGGTGTCGGTGGTGACGTCGCGCCCATCGGCACCCTGGGCGTCCATGACGCGGATCGCGGAGTCGGTGATATAGGCAATTTGGGAGCCGTCGGGGGAGTAGCGCGGGGAGTTGCCGGAGAAGTCTAGTGTGACGGAGTCGCGGGTCTGAAGACCGACGATCGTTAAGTTGCCGCCGTTGACTCCGTAGACGATATGCCCGTCGTCTGGCGAGAGATCCAGGTCCATCGCGGCGAAGGCGGGGAGCAGGGATTCGAGGCCGGAGCCGTCGGAGTTGATGCGCGAGATATCGTCTGCGTAGAAGACGATCGACGCGCCGTCGCTCGTCCAAGTGGGGGCGGTGAGATAATTCGCGTTCTCGGCGAGGAGGCTCAGGTCCGTTCCGTCGACGCCGAGCGTTGCGAGTGACTCGACCTCGCCGTCGTCGTGCACCAGCGCAAAGCGTTGGCCGTCGGGCGAGAAACGCGCGTGGGAGAGGTAGACATCGGTGATGGCGACCTTGCGCGTGGTCATTTTTTTGCCGCCATCGCTGCCATTATTGAGCGTCGTGGAGTCCCCGTCACCATCCGCGTCGCCGCATCCCACTGCGATGCCAAGGGTGAAGAGCAGGCCGAGAAAAAAAAGATATTTGCAGAGATGCTTCATGGAATTCCTTTGGTGGGGACGAAAATAATCACACAAGATCGATTGAGGATCTCATAATGCGTGCGTGTTGAACACAGGGCGTTCATCGGGGGTATTACAGCCGGCGTGTTTGCCCGAGGCTCTCGGCGAGCATCTGGAGCAATGACCCTCCCCAAATAGGTGAGGCGTTATCGAAATGGCGAAAATTCACGCCGCAGTGGGGGGCCTGGGCACGATTTCTCGAAGCCTTTTCGTCTTGGCACGCATTCTGCTTAAGGGGATTTCACGAGTCGCATTGGCGAGCTCGAATCACTCGCAAAGTGAGTATTATGTGAGTTTTTCAGAATCAAGTGAAATTACCCTTTTCGAGAAATTCAAATGCGTAAAATTTCGCTTTTGTTGGTTTTAGTTTTGAGTGTTGGAAGTTTTTCGATGGCCTGCTCGGATGATGCCGGCGAGCCGACCCCTGGAGAAGACACGTCCCAGGAAGATCCCGATACCGTGGATGAACCGGACACAATCGATGAAACGGTCCATTCTGAATTTCGCGAGGATTACTCAGAGCCGTACGCCAAAGCAGTATGTGAACGCATCTTTTCGTGTTGCCCGTTTCTAGACCGCGACAGAGCGACCCGGCTGCTCGGTGCATCGGGGGAATTTAGCACGGAGGAAGAATGCCTCCTTTTGATTACGGATGCAGTCGACGCTCAATTGACCGACGAAAGTATGACAGAGTCTCTTGAAAGCGGACGTCGTCGCTACCAGGCGGATAAAGTCGACGACTGTATTCGCGAGATCGAGGCGGCCTCCTGTGGAGACGGTTTGTTGCCACGCGACGCCGAGTCCGCTTGCGCGCAGGTTTTTGAGGCCCAGGTCGAGGAAGGGGGGGATTGCACCGAGGCCGACGAGTGTCGGGTGGGAAATTGTCTCGGCGTGAAGCGCGATAACGACCACACCATCACTCAGGTGGGGACGTGTCAATCCACGGTTCCTGGGGATGATGGCGAGGAATGCGACGCAATGGGCTTGTTCTTGGGTACGATGTGCACGGAGGAAAATTATTGTAATCTCGAAACCTTTATATGTCAGCCGAAGGTGGAAATTGGCGAGGCGTGCGCGGAGAATCGGGAGTGTGTGAGGGGCGCGTATTGCGACGAGTCCTGCAAGGTGCAGAACACCCTTGGAGAGTCGTGCACAAAGGGCTCGTGTGATGGGCAGAGCTATTGCATGTTAGCTGGCTACGACGATGAGAGAAATAGGTGTGCGCCGCGCAAGATCGTCTCCGTCGGGGATGTCTGTGATGAAGGTGCTAGCGACTCTCAATGTCAACGCGGCAGCTATTGCAGCGGTAATGAGCCGGCTCGGTGCGTTGATCTCAGAAACGCACAACAAGTGTGCGTTGGGATTAACTAGATTAGAAAGACACGAGTCAGCGAGGCCCCGACTTTTAAATGAAGTCGGGGCCTCGCCCTTATACGGAGTAATGAGCATCCAACGCCGGCGGAATTTTATCCATATAGCGAAAAATATGGCCTCAAGAGGGCCTGGAGATGCCTTTGTTCGGGGGAAGATGTGATGGCATGATTCGTGCTCTTCATTCGTATTACGCTGCATTACTAAACTCAAACGAGAGAAGTCCGATGTTGAAGAAGTCAGGTTGGATTGCGTTGGTTTTGTTGATGGGTGCATCCACGGTGTCGATGGGATGCACGCACGCGTATCTTCATTCGCCTTCGGCGCGCGTGGCGCCCCTGGAGGCCGCCCGGACCGT
>Ga0209075_1000023_pt1 | contig 109418 bp, 96 predicted proteins | sample Stecom2011_FD_187523 | JGI IMG/M metagenome (GOLD analysis project Ga0209075, IMG submission 187523) | Agricultural soil microbial communities from Utah to study Nitrogen management - Steer compost 2011 (SPAdes) (version 2) | ecosystem: Environmental > Terrestrial > Soil > Agricultural land... | reverse complement strand
ATTTTTGCGGGAGGAAGCTATACCTACGCACAGACAAAAGTGCATGTGGACACTATGAACGTTAAAGACTTAGAACATTCCGCTCACTTCAAAATAAAAGCATCGAAACGGTTCAGTAATTATTTTAAACTCCATTTCGGGGCCGAACATTTTTCGACCGCTTTTGATGAAGACTATAAAGCCGGACCAGGGATTGCCAACTTTAAATTCAACAATAATATTACCGCTTCATTTGTTGAGGGCGATGTGATTTTCTCCCGTAGATTAGCTTTAAAAATAGGCGTCAGACAAGAATACAATGGATTGCAAAGTCAAAATACCATATCGCCAAGAGCATCTTTAGCGTTTAAAACCAGCAAAAACGGACAGGTTTCTTTCGCTTATGGCGATTTCTATCAACAGCAGAATAATGAAATTCTGAAATTTGAATCCGATTTAGACGCCCGTCACGCCCAACATTATATCCTCAATTATCAATACGCTGCCAACAGTCGGGTTTTTCGGGCTGAAGTGTATCGAAAAAACTACAGTCGATTGGTGACCTATGCGGACAACGACCCAAATCCAAATTCATCGTTTTTAACCGATGGCGATGGTTACGCACAAGGATTGGATGTGTTTTTCAGAGATAATCGAAGTTTTAAAAACTTGGAATATTGGATAAGCTATTCCTATCTAGATACCGAACGGCGCTATAAGAATTATCCAACATCGGCAACACCGCCATTTGCCAACCGGCATAATCTATCGGTGGTGACAAAATATTGGATCGACGATCTAAGAAGTCAAGTAGGGTTTGGATATCAGTTTGCAAGTGGTCGTGCTTATACTGATTATAACAAGCCTGGATTCCTTCAGAATAAAACAAAAAGCTATAACGATGTCAGTTTCAATTGGGCGTATTTAATATCGGCGCAAAAAATCTTATACGTATCCATCAGCAATATTCTGGGGATTAAAAACGTCAACGGATATCAATATGCGAATAGTCCAAATCCTGACGGAATGTTTCCGCGAAGAGAATTGCGTCCTGCATCGGATCGTTTCTTTTTTGTCGGTTTCTTTTGGACGATCAGCAGCGATGGGAAAACCAATCAATTGGATAATTTATAAACTATAACACATGGCACAGTTCATCCTAAGAAAACGACAGTTCAGAATGATGTTTTTAATAAAGAGGGATGTGTTTCGGATATTTGAATCAGCATAAACCTTAAAATCAATACCTATGAGAAAAATTGGAATACTACTTAGTTTTTTCGTCGCTACGTTGACGATGCAAGCACAGACAAATGATCTTCAGTCAACTTCAAATTCCCATCCGTCCAAATATGAAAAAGGGATGCAGCAAGCTTTTCAATTATGGGAAGAAGACCAATCTTGGAAAGCAGCCAATATGTTCGAACGCATTGCCGCTGCTGAACCTGATCAGTGGTTGCCACCGTATTACGTGGCGCAGATTAATGTAATCAATAGCTTTACTGAAAAAGATGTGGATAAACTCAGTGCGCAATTGAAAAAAGCACAAGATTATATTAATGATGCCACTGCAATTTCTAAAGACAATCCGGAGATTCTCGTGCTTCAAGGACAATTATACACCGCGTGGATAGTTTTCGACGGTCAGAAATACGGTATGTTGTATTCGCAAAAAGCGTCGGAAGCCTATAACAAGGCGTTGAGCCTTGCACCCAATAATCCGCGTGTGATGCTTGCTAAAGCCGAATGGGATATAGGAGGAGCCAAGTATTTTGGCCAACCCATTGATGCTTATTGCAAGGATATCGAAAAAGCCATCGAACTTTTCCCTACTTTTAAACCAGAAGAAGCATTCTATCCAACCTATGGGGAGGAGCGCGCCAAGGAGATTTACGCAGCCAATTGCCAACAATAACAGCTGATAAAGCGAGTAGATTTTCTGAAAATTAATAACCGCACAATGATTTTTTTAAAAGATATACTGAGGGCATTTTTATTGGGAACACTGGTTTTCCTCGTACTGGTGATTATCCAATATGCCAATGACTATGTGTTTTCCGGCACAAGAGAAATCGCTGTTTGGTTTATGTATAATCAGATTTATGCGGTGATTCTGTATTTTGTAAATGCCTATTACTTTCGGTTTTTACTCAAGGTATTCGGCAGAGATACTTTCAAAATAAACAATCTTTTAAAAGGAGGGTTCGGTGGAGTTGCCCTAACGCTTATTACACTATTTCTAATTCGAATCACAACCGAAACTTTGATAGAAGGAGTAAGTCTGTCTTCTTATTTTGAAGAAGAACGGATTCAGAATTATTATGTGTCCTTTGTCATTTCAGTTGTTATCACTGCTGTGTTTTACGCCGTTTATTACCGCCAAAACAAACAGGATATAGCTGTAAAGCAGCAAAAAATTATTGCTGGAACCGCGTCTGCAAAATTCGATGCGCTTAAAAACCAATTGGATCCTCATTTTTTATTCAACAGTTTGAATGTGCTCACGAGTCTGATTGAGGAACATCCTGCTATGGCAAGCAAATTCACAACTTCACTTTCAAAGGTCTATCGCTATGTTTTAGAACAGAAAAACAAAGAATTAGTCACGTTGGAAGAAGAATTGAAATTTGCCGAATTGTATATGTCTTTGCTTTCTATGCGATTTGAAGACAGTATTGATTTTACGGTGCCCGCGCAATTAAAAAATCCAAATGCGCAGGTAGTTCCGCTATCCTTGCAACTACTGCTTGAAAATGCCGTGAAGCACAATCAAGTTATGCCATCTAGAAAACTAAATATTTCTATTGTCGAAAAGAATGGTTCTTTGGTTATTACCAATAATTTACAACCTAAAGAAGTGCTGAAAGAGAGTATGGGGTTTGGTTTGCGAAACATACGCGATCGGTATGCGTTGCTGACCTCACAACCTGTGGAAATCACACAGACGGAAAATGAATTTCGAGTAACCATTCCCATCATCGATGAACACACAGAAATAATCGATTCGCAAGAAACCTATATTTCAGAAAAACGGTATAAACGGGCTAAAAAACGCGTGGAGGACATAAAGGTTTTTTATGTGCATTTGGCAATCTATTTCGTAGGCGTTCTGATATTTATTTATCTAAACTACTTGTCGCAAGCAGGTTTCCCTTGGGCATTATTCCCCATCGGAGGTTGGGGTATAGGGGTGGCAAGCCACGGTGCGGAGGTCTTTAACTTCAATCCGTTTTTTGGGAAGAAATGGGAGGAGCGAAAAATTAGAAAATTTATGGAAAAAGACTCTTGAGCAGTTTATGCCAAGGTTGATATCCCAGAAAAGCAATGGGATCAAACAAGAAGGACACAGTATAATTTTAACGACATTAATTTACGGTTATGGAGACAAATAAAGAAGACGCCAAGTATTTAAAAGCTAAAAAGAAAGTGGCCAAGATAAAATCGTTCTATGGCAGTTTGATCAAGTATGTTATCTTCATTTCTCTGCTGGCAGCGCTGAATTACTATTTAAACGAATGGCGTAATCCATGGTTTTTGTGGGCGGCATTTGGCTGGGGCATTGGTCTGTTTTTCCATGGTATGAATGTCTTTGGTTGGTTCACCATTTTTGGTAAAAATTGGGAAGACCGCAAAGTGAAAGAGTACATGGAAAAAGAAGATGAAAAAAGGCGACAAAACCTTTAAACAGCAATGAATATGGAACAGAAAAAAACTCCGGCATATCTAAGAGCCAAACGAAAAATGGAAATCCTGAAAGCATTCTACCAACACCTGATCGTCTATATAATTATCAATTCGGTGATGATTCTTTTTATGGCCAACGTTTTTGGTAGGGGAGCAGTGGATTTCTCAAACATCGGGATCTACTCCATCGCTTTTTTCTGGGGAATAGGATTGGTTTCGCACGCCATTTATGTTTTCTTTGAAATCCATTTTAAAATCAACTTTTTGCGACGATGGGAAGAGCGGAAAATCGAACAGTACATGGATGATGATGAATATTAATCTTTTTCGAAACTGAAGAAAAATGCGAGTAATTATTATTGAAGATGAACAGCCATCTGCCCGACGACTGAAACGCATGTTGGAAAATCAGCAAGTGCACGTGAGCCATATGCTGGCAAGTGTGGAAGAATCCATTGATTGGTTTCAAAACAATGCCCATCCCGATTTAATCTTTCTAGATATTCAGTTAAGCGACGGACTTTCCTTCGATATCTTCGAAGCTGTGGATATAAAAAGTGCCATCATTTTTACCACCGCTTTTGACGAGTATGCGCTTCAAGCCTTCAAGCTCAACAGCATTGATTATTTGCTGAAGCCTATAGACGATGATGAACTTCACGCCGCTGTTGAGAAATACAAAACGTTTAAACCCGAGAAACAACAACTTTCGATTGACTTTGAAGAAATTAAAAAACTTCTGGTAAATCCTTTAGAGAGAGAATATAAAAAGCGATTTACCACAAAAATCGGTCAGCACATCAAAATGATTTCGGTTGAGGATATTGAATGTTTTTATTCTGAAAATAAAGGAACCTACGCGCACACCACAAACGGAAGAGATTATCTATTAGACACCACTTTAGAGCAATTGGAAAATGAACTTTCACCTGAAGATTTTTTTCGTGTCAGTCGTAAATTCTTTGTCAGCATCCACGCGATCAAGGATATTATTTCCTACACCAATTCCCGATTGCAAATAAAATTAAACAGTTACAGTGAAAACGACATCATCGTCGCCCGAGAACGCGTCAGAGATTTTAAGTTTTGGTTGGAATAAGCCAGCAATGTGGGAAACAAGACGGAAAAAAAACCAGGAGCCAGGACGACAGACGTTATTAATTTGAGACTAATGTTGTCCCAGTCCTTTCCTCGGGAAAGGGCTGGGGATGGGACTCCTACGTCTTAATAATTGTTCAGTTTGTCTAGATTCTAGATTCTTCAACCTAATATCTAACATCTAAATCCGTCCTACGTCTTACGTCCAAAAGTCCTACGTCTTAATAAATGCCCAATCCGTCTATGTTTAGCCGTATAGATTCTAGGCTCTCAAGTCTCAAATATAAAATCTCAAATCTACCATATTACTTCTCCTTTTCAATCCGGTTGCTCTGAAATGCCGAAGGCAATAATTGGGGGATAAATTTAACGAGTAAAGGCATCAAGACGCTACCTCCGGGCAAAAGAAAAATCGTCAAACTCGGAATGGTTTTACACACATCTAAAAGCTGGTTTTTAACTTTGATTTTTTCTGCTGGCGAAAGATCACGAACTGTGGATTGTCCAAGAAGCAAGACCAATTCGCCACTTTCCTCTAATTCCAAAAGCAAGCGGCTTTTATTTCGAATAATCAAAAGTTTTACGGTTGAAGCCGCGTGTTTGTAGAAACTTTTCACTGGATTGGTGTGTTCAAACAGCTGTAGTTTTTCAGTGTGTTGTGTTGCAAACTGAGCAAGTTGCATCAGGCTACCACTAAGGGCGTCATCATCCAACGCAAGCATGGTCATTATTTGGCTGAGGTATTGTTGTTCGCCTTCGTCCATTTTTAAATCCTCCCAGATGGTCAAACAACACAAATCAAGAATATACTGTCTTTCTATCGCCCCCGAATGGTGGAGGTATTCCATTTTATGGAAAAACTTACTGCTTCCATCAATATCCCAATCCATGACATATTGGGTTGAGGTTTCGAATAATTCGATGAGGAGTTTGTCGTATTTGGTTTTCTTGCTTTTCGATTTTAGCGTGAAAAAACAATAGTTGAGCACGCCTTCTTCCAGTTGTTTGTACGCTTTTTTTGCTGTTTTTGGCTGCGACAACCAATGTTTAAACGCCAAGACATCCAACATCAAAAGGGCGTAAGTAAGTAGAGAAAGAGTGTTTTTGTTAAATAGCGTATTGGCCTCATGGATGCGAGCCGAAAGCGTACTTTCTAAAGTGGAGTACGCATTGCTCGAAAAAGAAAGCTTCTTGAAAAAACCCACTTTTCCTTTCTCCATGTGCTCATAGAATGTCAAAATGGCTTCAACGGCATCTTGGTCGCTCGCATTTTTGTGGCAACTGAAATACTGAAAAACCAATGCGTGAAATAAATTTACTTTGGTGAGCTCTTCTTTGGTCAACTTCAGGGTTTCCTGAAAGTTTTTAGGAACGAGATTCATCGAAGCGCCGTATATAAACCCGGTACTTCTCAACGATTCATAAAACGACTGTTCGTCTTGAAAGTCATCGACGAGCTCGTTTCTATCAAAAAGATCAAAAAATTTCAAGATCCAATCGGAAGCAGAAGGATTCATATATTCAGAATGACTATTTTTACGGTTTAATTGATATGGTTTTGATTCAGTTTGGTCTATCTAAAATCATATCCGTACATTTAAAGCCACAAATAATTTTTTACAAAAATATTCAATTCGAAAAACAATGATGAAGAAATCCAGACTTATTGCCATGATAAGTTCGTTAGGTGTGATGGCATTAGCTGTTGTGTTGATGAGCGGTGACCACAACGATAGTCCTACTATTTCAGGAACGACCTCGGATATCGCCGATTTTTATGCATTTCAGCCGTCAGATCCTAATAATTTAGTCTTAGTAATGAACATGCAAGGGCTCATTCCAGCGGGTAGAGCAACCGAAGAAGCGAGTTTTGACGAGAATGTATTGATGGAATTTAATATCGATTTAAACAACGATTTAAAAGAAGATGTTTTAATCCAAGCCATTAAAAGAGGAGACAGTATGTATTTCTTCGGACCGTTTCTCACTTCTCAAACAGGATTGATGAGTGAAATTAATACGGATGCTGACTTGAAAAACAGTGTAAAGATCTCGACCGTGGAAGAGGTCTTCGTTGCAGAAGCCGATGGCATGAAGTTTTTTGCCGGCCCTCGAGAAGATCCGTTTTTCTTCGATAGAAACCGTTTCGATGAGTACTTGAGAGGCAATGCGCCTGGTGGTTTTAGCACGCCAGGCACAGATACCTACGCCGGAAGCAATGTGTTGTCTTTGGTTGTAGAACTGCCTAAGTCGTTATTGGGCACACCAGCAACAGACGTGAACCCTTTTGCGCTCGAAACACCGACCTACAATATGTGGGTGGAAACGAAAAAAAGATTACCATAAAAAGTTAGATTGAAATTACGATGAAGATTCAAAAAATATATCCAATTGCCCTAATGTTGTTCTCGCTGCTGTTTGTGCAGTGTATTAATGACGACGATAACGCCATCTATCAAGATCGATGTAATGACGGAATCCAAAATGGCGATGAGACTGGAGTGGATTGTGGAGGAAGTGAGTGCGAACCATGCGACGAAGAAGAACTCTTTGCCGGAACCTACATGCAAAAAGACCAAATGGGACGCCCTGCGACCAACATACTTTTCAATCAAGTAGCGCTTCGAGACAGTCTGAATATCACCGAACCATACCTCATGCAAGAGCGCTTTAAAGATGTTTTCAAAGACAGAATCAACACGTTAGACACCACGTATACAACGAATGTATTGGGTCTTGATGCCGATCAGCTGGCGATCATTTTTTCTCAAGACGTGCTTTGGGTAGCAGCAACAGGCGGGACAAGCTATAATAACGGATCCGAAATTCTAACAGGTAGAGCTCTCGGCGAAGATGTTATGGATGCAAACTTGTTGTGGGTTTTTGGAGGACCAGACGGAACTAAAAATAGCGAAGATCCCTTGCTCATCCGCGATAACGTCGATGAGAACGATGCTGAATTTCTAACGGAATTTCCTTATTTAGCACCGCCTTTCGAAATCGAAGACTAGTAAATTATTGCATTGCTCATTAGCTTATTCGCTAATAAATGCCGTCTATTAGCTTTAAAGCTAATAAGCTTCTATTATTAGTGTTTTTGCTAATAATTGACTATCTTTGAAACAAACAACCCCCTTATGTATTACTCAGTTATATCGGGAGATGTCGTTTCGTCAAGTAGTCTGATGCCTTCAGAAAGAGAAGCTTTGTCGCTTGCGTTACAAAAATTGATAGCCTTGCTCAAGGAAGAATATGATGTTTATGGGCGTGTGGTTAAGGGAGATTATCTTGAGTGTGTTGTGCCAACTCCCGGAGACGGACTGCGCATCGCGTTGACGATTAAAAGTTTTGTCAAGTCAATTGCAGCATCGGTAACTGTATCAGGTAAAGATGCCAACCGAATCAAGCAACATAAAACCCATGGCATCCGGCTTGCCTTAGGTTACGGAACCTTAACCCAGTTCGACATTGAGAAAGATATTATCGACGGCGATGCCATTTACTTCTCGGGTAGAGAGATCAGTGGCGAAACATCGTACAACAAATCGCGTGTAGTTATAAAAAACACGTTGTTCTTTGCCTCTAAGAACGACGATTTGAATGAGTCTTTCCATCCTTTATTTGCATTGTTAGACGTAATTTTAACGAAAGCTACTGCACGACAATGCGAGGTGCTGTATTTCAAATTGATGAACAAAACAGAAGAGGAAATTGCAAAAAAACTCGGCATCGGTCAGTCGGCCGTAAATCAGCACTCCACAAGTGTGGGATGGAATGCCATAGAATCGGCGGTGAATTATTTTGATAACAGCATTTCAAAATTATAATATGGGAATTATCGAATTTATACTGCTCCAGTTCATCGCCCATTTGTTTTTGGATTATTTTTTCCAAACGGGTAGTTTGGCAATAAAGAAAAATTCCGAAGGATTTAAAAGTGGTTTTTTATATTGGCATGCCCTGATATGCTTCATCCTATCGTGGGTGGTTTCCTTCCAGTTAAATTTTGTCTTCGGCGCGTTGATCATTGCTGTAAGTCATTTGTTGTTGGATGGATTCAAAAAAACATGGAGTCGCAATAAATTCGTGGCGCGGTATCTGTTTTTCATCGATCAGACATTGCATATTGTTGCCATTGTGGCTGTTGTTTTCTTTTTTAATCGGTGGGTAGGTATTGCTCCATCTTGGGACATACCGTTTAATCGAACTTTCTTATTAATTTTAACTGCGTATTTGTTGTGTTTAAAACCCGCAAATATCTTTATAAGAGAGGTTTTTCGCATAACTGAAATTGAAGTTACAAGCGATAACGAAATGCCGAATGCCGGGAAAGTAATTGGTGTGTTGGAACGCATTTTAGCACTCACCTTGATTATCGTATCGCAATATTCTGCAGTGGGGTTTCTCATTGCAGCAAAATCCATTTTGCGTTATCGCAGCGATGAAACTTTAAAATCTGAATACGTGCTTATAGGCACCCTTTTGAGTTTCGGAATTGCAGTGATTGCCGGAATTCTTGTAAATGTTATTGCAACTTGGTAAATAAATTCAAAGAACATATCGACACTTATTTTTCTTTTCTCAAAGGAAAGAAAATCCTTATAGCTTGCAGTGGTGGATTAGACAGCGTGGTTTTAACACATTTGTCAGCAGCTTTAGATTTTGATTATGCCCTGGCACATTGCAATTTTTCGCTACGCGGGAAGGATAGTGATACCGACGAAATGTTCGTGGTCGGTTTGGCAAAAAAGATGGATGTTCCTGTTTTTGCTGAAACTTTCGACACTGTGAAATATGCCGAAAAAAAACACCTTTCTACGCAACTGGCTGCGCGCGAGCTTCGGTATAATTGGTTTGAAGATTTACTGAAAAATTTCAAATACGATTATGTGTTGACCGGGCATCATTTAGACGATGATTTGGAAACATTTCTAATCAATTTATCACGAGGGACAGGATTGCGCGGACTGACGGGAATTCCTGTGCAGAACGATAAAATTGTAAGGCCTTTATTGGCGTTTTCCCGAAAGGAATTGTTCGATTGGGCTACTTCCGAAAACATCCCATGGCGCGAAGATAGCACGAATCAAGAATCGGAATATCTGCGCAATAAAATTCGATTAGAAGTTGTGCCACCGCTAAAGGAAGCGAATTCAAGTTTGCTTAAAAATTTTCAAACCACGCAACGAAACCTATTGGCCTCGGAAAAGTTGATAGAAGATTATATGGCTTTGATTTTCAACTTGGCAGTTACCAAAGATCAGGAAATGTACAGTATTGATATTGAGAAGCTCAAGGCATTGCCCAATACCGATGCGTTGCTTTATGAACTCTTAAACGGTTTTGGTTTCACAGCATGGAACGATGTGACCGATTTGATGGATGCTCAAACCGGGAAACAATTGTTCTCAAAAACACATCGGTTGCTAAAAAATAGAGATGCGTTATTGTTGACGGAAATTACCTCAGAAGAAGATACTGAAGTTTCGGTCTCTGAGCAGGGACTCGAGTCTCCAATACATTTAAAGATCGAACGCGTAGAGAAAATGGCCCAAGCTGCAGATAATATTATCTATGTTGACTATGATCGCTTGCAATTTCCGTTGACGTTGCGAAAAAAGAGAGCAGGAGATATTTTTTATCCGTTTGGAATGAAGGGGAAAAAGAAATTGAGCAAGTATTTTAAAGATGAAAAATTTTCGATTTTTGATAAAGAAAACACGTGGTTGCTGTGTTCAGGCGATGAAATTGTTTGGGTAGTCAACCACCGAATGGACAGTCGGTTTAAGGTCGATGCGGAAACCAAAAACATTGGGAGAATTACAAACTCAGAATGAGCAATGTATAAAATGAAAGAATCTCGACCTTTCGATCGAGATTCTAAACAAACCTAACTTAGTAAACTTATAAGATATGCTACAAACTTTCTATCCCCACAAAAATGTCATAGCAAATCTATTCACTAATCCTATGGTACAAATATAGTTTAGATAGCCTTACAATAAAATACGTACTTACACGTATTTGAGAGAAAATCGAATATATTTACCTGAAAAATTATGAAAAAATCTTTTTGACTATGGTGGAAGTGAAAAAAATAGCTGTTTTAACAAGTGGCGGTGATTCGCCTGGAATGAATGCGGCAATTCGGGCTATTACACGGGCGTCGGCATTTTACGATATAACTTGTGTAGGAATATATCGTGGCTTTCAAGGAATGGTCGAAGGCGATTTTAAAGAATTGACAGCGCGATCTGTTAAAAATTTAATTCACCGAGGAGGAACTGTATTGAAATCGGCACGATGCGAGGTGTTTAGAACCTTAGAAGGGCAACAAAAAGCACACGAAAATCTGAAAAAAGAAAACATCGATGCTTTGGTTGTCATTGGTGGCGATGGATCTTTAAAAGGAGCATCGACTTTTTCGAAAGAATTTGATTTTCCAACCATTGGAATTCCAAGCACGATCGATAACGATATCAAAGGAACCGATTTTACGATAGGATACGATACGGCATTAAACACTGTGGTAGAAGCCATCGATAAAATTCGCGATACCGCAAATTCGCATAATCGTTTATTTCTGGTAGAGGTTATGGGGCGAGATACCGGAGAAATTGCCTTAAATGCTGGCATTGGGGCAGGAGCCGGAGCGATATTAATTCCCGAATTAGATCGCGGTCGCGAAAACCTGTTATCGGCGTTGAGCAGAGGGAAAATAACGGGGAAAACCTCAAATATTGTTGTGGTGGCTGAAGGAGATCAAATAGGAAAAAATATTATGGAACTCGCAACCTACATCGAGTCTAATCTGGGGGAATACGAAGTGAGAGTGACGGTTTTAGGACATATTCAACGAGGTGGATCGCCGAGTTGTCACGACCGTGTGCTCGCCAGTAGGCTTGGTGTTGCAGCAGTAGATTCACTTGTTGGGGGAAATACTGACGTTATGGTTGGAATTACCCAAGGAAGTATAACCCTCGTGCCACTGTCTGAAGTTGAAAAAGAAAAATCGATGATTGATCGGGAATTGATTCGAGTTGCCGATATTATTTCGAGATAAAAAGAAAATAATTAAATAAAAAATTAAAAAACATATAATGATAAAAATAGGAATTAACGGATTTGGACGTATTGGACGTTTGGTATTGCGCGAAATAATGAAGCGTAAGGATATGAAAGTTGTTGCTGTCAACGACCTTGTTGATGCAGATCAATTGGCATATCTTTTTAAATACGATTCGGTACACGGTAAGTATCATGGGCAGGTTGCTGTTGAAGACGGCAATTTGATTGTTGACGGTGAAAAAATTCGAGTTATGTCAGAAAAAAATCCTGAAAATTTAAAATGGGATGAGGTCGACGCTACCATAGTAATTGATGGAACGGGTGTTTTCAAAGAAATCGATTCGGCTTCGGCACACCTTACGGCAGGTGCCAAAAAAGTGCTTATTTCTGCACCCTCTAAAACAGCGCCTATGTTCGTTATGGGCGTAAATCACGAGCAGATCAAAGCGTCGGATACGATTTTGTCGAGTGCGTCGTGCACCACAAGTTGTTTGGCGCCACTGGCAAAAATAATCAACGATGAATTTGGCTTGGTTGAAGGTTTAATGACAACAATTCACGCAGTAACTGCTTCGCAATCTACGGTAGATCAAGCGTCGCGGAAAAACTACCGCATCGGACGATCAGCGTTGAGCAATATCATCCCAACCACAACAGGTGCGGCAATTGCTGTAACGAAAGTGCTTCCCGAACTCGAAGGCAAATTAACCGGAATGGCTTTCCGTGTGCCCACAACCAATGTGTCTGTGGTGGACCTAACGGTGCGAACCGAAAAAGCCGTCACGTACGATGAGGTAAAAGTAGCTTTCAAGAATGCGGCTGAAGGAGCCTACAAAGGAATTGTAAACTATACTGAAGATGATGTTGTTTCGCAAGATTTTATTTCCGATCCTTATCTCTGTACCTTCGATGCCAATGCGGGAATTGCGCTGAATGATAACTTTTTCAAGTTGGTTGCTTGGTATGATAACGAATATGGCTACGCAGCTAAAATGGTCGATATGGCCGCTTATATTTCAGCATTATAAACTATGATTCTAATTGCCGACGGAGGTTCTACAAAATGCGATTGGGTTTTGCTAAATCGCGAACGAGAGGTGGTTTTTCGAACTAAAACATCTGGATTAAATCCCGCGGTTTTAGCTGTGGAAGAACTGAAAAAACGAATTTCTGATAATCGAGAATTACGCGATGTATCCGAAGAAGTAACAACAATCGATTTTTACGGCGCAGGCTGTGGAACCCCCAAACCAAAAAATAGTTTACACCAAGTGCTATCCGCATTGTTTCCGAAATCTGAGATAACAGTCCTTGAAGATACTGTAGCTGCAGTATTTGCTGTTACAACGGATCCCGGAATTGTTTGCATTTTGGGAACAGGCAGCAATAGCTGTTATTTCGACGGAAAAAATATCCATCAACCTATTGCTTCATTAGGATACTCCATTATGGACGAAGCCAGTGGTTCTTCTTTTGGAAGGGAACTGATACGCGATTACTTTTATAAACGAATGCCTCATACAATAGCAGAATCTTTTGCGGCCAATTATAATCTCGATCCAGACGAAATTAAAATGAATCTGTATCAAAAACCACATCCTAACGCGTACTTAGCTACATTTGCACCATTTCTCTTCCAAGAGAATGGAGGAGTAAAAAAGGATGCTTATTTTTACGGCCTTATAAAAAATGAGATTGCAACCTTTATCGATTGCCGCATCTTATCTTTTGATAATGCCACGGAAGTCCCAATCCATTTTGTAGGGTCAATTGCACATTTTTCAAAAGATATTATCGAGGAATGCTTTAGAAAACACAACTTGAGTTTGGGAACAATTGTGCAGCGTCCTATTGATGGACTTATCGAGTTTTACAAAGACAAGTCGTAAATTACTATTATATTTCATGAAAGAAAACATGTCATTTCCAACTGTAAACCCTACAGAAACTGCTTCTTGGAAAGCCCTTGAAAACCATTTTCAAACAATAGCTTCCCATGGCATGGAAAAGGTTTTGACAGACAATGATATCCGAGCAAAAGCGATGTCTTTATCGTGGCAGGACTTTTTCTTCGATTACTCTAAAAATAGAATGACCGAAGAAACCCTTTCGCTTTTAATAGCATTAGCGAAAGAAGTAGATCTAAAGACTGCGATTGATCTGCAGTTTGCGGGTGAAAAAATAAATGCTACCGAAAATCGAGCCGTATTGCACACTGCCCTTCGCAATTTCGATGCGATGAAGCCTGAAGTTTCGCAGACGCTCGAAAGGATAAAACAGTTTTCAGAAGCTGTTATTTCAGGAACCTATAAGGGCTTTTCTGGCAAACCAATAACCGATATAATCAATGTCGGAATCGGTGGGAGCCACCTCGGTCCCGAAATGGTCGTGGAAGCGCTTCACCATTATCGCAATCATTTAGGCATTCACTTTATAGCGAATGTCGATGGCGACCATGTGCAGGATACGTTATCCAATCTCAATCCAGAAACAACGCTGATTATCGTAGTTTCCAAAAGCTTTACCACACAAGAAACGCTTACCAATGCTACTGTAGTGAAAGATTGGTTTTTACAGAAAGCATCTCAAGAAGCTATTGCGAAACACTTTGTTGCCGTTTCGACAAATACCGAGGAAGCTGTAAGATTTGGAGTGTCTGACCACAATGTCTTTCCAATGTACGATTGGGTAGGGGGCCGATTTTCACTCTGGGGGGCTGTTGGATTATCCATTAGCTTCGCACTGGGTTATCACCGTTTTGAAGAACTTCTTAAAGGAGGATTCGAAATGGACAAGCATTTCAAAACAGCCAGTTTCAACCAAAACATCCCGGTGATTTTAGGGCTGCTTTCTATTTGGTATAACAACTTTTTTAAGGTCGAAACAGAGGCCATTATCACGTACTCGGAGTACTTACACAAATTCGTCCCTTATCTGCAACAAGCTTTTATGGAGAGCAACGGGAAAAGTGTCGATAGAAACGGAACAACGGTCGATTATCAAACAGGGACCATTGTTTGGGGCGATGTAGGGAGCAACGCGCAACACGCTTTTTTCCAATTGCTGCATCAAGGAACAAAATGGGTGCCCACAGATTTTATCGGTTTCTCACAGCCCCTTCAAGGCAACACTGCAAACCACAATATCTTAATGGCCAATTTCTTTGCCCAAACCGAATCGCTATGGGAAGGAAAAGAAACGGATTCGCAAAATCCATATACCCGTTTCGAAGGAAATAGACCGAGCAATACACTTTTGATAAAAAAACTGACACCCAAGAATTTGGGAAGCCTGATTGCACTCTATGAACATAAAGTCTTTGTCCAAGGTGTGATTTGGAACATTTACAGCTACGACCAATGGGGAGTGGAATTAGGGAAAAAAGTGGCTCAAGGCACACTTCAGGCCATTGCGCAACAGGATCCAAACCACATGACAAATGCGTCTACCCAACAACTGCTCAAACAATACTTACAAGATCAAACTGAAAAAAAATAAGCATTTCCTTCCAATCGATATTTTTGCTATCTTACTCACGCTTTAACTCCCTAGATACGAATCTGATGCAAAATCTTGAAAGGCTATGCTTACAAAAGTTTATGGAAGTGCTGTTTTTGGTGTTGAAGCCACAACAATTACCGTTGAAGTCAATGTAGATAAAGGTGTGGGCTATCACCTTGTGGGATTGCCCGACAATGCCATTCGCGAAAGCAATTTTAGAATTGCAGCCGCACTTCAGAACAATGGATATAGAATTCCTGTTAAAAAACTAATCCTCAACCTTTCACCGGCAGATATGCGTAAAGAAGGTTCGGCTTATGACCTTCCCCTTGCGATGGGAATCCTAGTTTCTACCGAACAAATAAAAGAGAAAATTCCACTTTCTGAATATATAATTATGGGCGAATTGTCTTTGGATGGAAGTCTGCAACCCATCCGAGGCGCATTGCCCATTGCTTTAAAAGCCAAAGAAGAAGGTTTTCGAGCGTTTATCCTCCCGAAGCAAAACGCCAAAGAGGCGGCCATAGTTGAAGGTATCGAAGTGTACGGAATTGAAAACATACAAGAGGTTATCGATCATTTTAATAGAGAAGAACCTTTAGAACGCACCATAGTAGATATGGAAGCCGAATTCTACGAGCAGTTGGAGCATCCTGAACACGATTTTGCCGATGTTAAAGGACAGGAATCTATTAAGCGGTGTATGGAAATTGCCGCTGCAGGCGGACACAATATTATTTTAATCGGTCCGCCGGGTTCCGGAAAAACCATGTTGGCAAAACGACTGCCTTCCATACTTCCCCCAATGACCTTGCAAGAGAGTTTGGAAACCACCAAAATCCACAGTGTGGCAGGGCGCACCATGGAAAAAGCGGGCATTATGACTTCGCGGCCGTTTCGAAGTCCCCACCACACAATATCGGATGTTGCCCTTGTCGGTGGGGGTTCCTATCCACAACCAGGGGAGATTTCACTTGCCCACAACGGCGTGTTGTTTTTAGACGAATTGCCCGAATTCAAACGCGGTGTTCTGGAAGTTATGCGCCAACCGTTGGAAGATCGGGAAGTCACTATTTCCAGAGCGCGATTTACAGTGACCTATCCCTCGAGTTTTATGTTGGTAGCCAGTATGAACCCAAGTCCAGGTGGTTATTTCAACGATCCCGATGCGCCTGTAGTTTCCTCACCTGCCGAAATGCAACGCTACTTGAGCAAAATATCGGGTCCGCTGTTAGACCGTATCGATATCCATATTGAAGTTACACCCGTTCCTTTCGAAAAACTGAGCGACGATCGGAGAGGCGAGTCTAGTATCGTTATCCGCGAACGCGTAACCCGCGCACGAAAAGCCCAATCGGAGCGTTTTTCTAAAATCGAAAACATCCATTACAACGCCCAAATGGGAGTTAGGCAAATACGGAAGTTCTGCAAGTTAGACGACACATCGCTCCAACTATTGAAAACGGCGATGGAGCGCTTAAATCTTTCGGCTCGTGCTTATGATAGGATTTTAAAAGTGGCACGAACCATTGCCGATTTAGAAGGGGTGGAGCAAATCCAAGGCGACCATATTTCCGAAGCCATTCAATATCGAAGTCTGGATAGGGATGGTTGGTTTGGATAAGACAGCTTAAAGCTAGGTTGTTACAGCTTAATTAACGTGTCTTTAAGATTATAGACTGAATCTTATAGTATCTTTAAGACTTTAAAAATAATCATTAATCAAACTCTACATTATGTTTAACTCACCAATTAAATCCATGGTCTGGATTTTGGGTATAATGCTATTTACGGTTTCTTGTGGAAACCAGCAGTCTGAAACAAAAATGGATGAAAATTCACTAACTATTGACTTCGAGAAATACGAACTCGAAAATGGACTCGAGGTGGTACTACACCAAGATAAACGAGATCCTGTGGTTGCGCTAACCATCCAATACGGCGTAGGATCGAATCGTGAAAAGGTCGGTCGCACCGGTTTTGCCCACTTGTTCGAACACATGCTTTTCCAGGAATCGGAAAATGTCGGACAGGATCAGTTCTTCAAAATCATTCAAGATGCTGGAGGAACGCTAAACGGTGGAACTTGGAAAGACGGAACTGTTTACTATGAAGTAGTTCCTAAAAATGCTATGGAAACCATTATGTGGCTTGAAAGCGACCGCATGGGATTCTTTATCAACACGGTAAACGAATCGGCTTTTGCCAATCAACAAGAAGTTGTTCAGAACGAAAAGAGACAACGTGTGGACAACAATCCGTACGGACATACAAATTATGTAATCGACAAAAGTTTATATCCCGAGGGGCATCCGTATAGCTGGCAGGTTATTGGTGAACTGGAAGATCTCCAAAATGCCACCGTGGATGATGTTTTAGAGTTTTACGATCAGTTTTATGGCCCGAATAACGCCACTTTAGTTTTGGCTGGAGATTTCGAAATTGACGAAGCCAAAGCGATGATAGAAAAATATTTTGGCGAAATAAAAAGACGTCAAGAGGTGGAGTCCATGGAACCACAACGCGTGACGCTCGCGGAATCCAAGAGACTTTATCATGAAGATAATTTTGCTACTGCGCCTCAACTGACCATAACTTGGCCAACACTTGAGCAGTACACAGCCGATGCGTATGCTTTGGATGCCTTAGGTGAAATTCTATCAAGCGGTAAAAAAGCACCTTTATACCGTGTCTTGGTTAAAGAGAAAGATCTGACTTCAAGAACGTATGCCTATAACAGCTCAAAAGAGTTGTCGGGTGAATTTAAAGTATTTATTACGGCTAATAAAGGAGTGGATTTGGATGCGGTAGAAGCAGGAATAAACGAAGCTTTTGCACTTTTTGAGGAAGAAGGCGTTTCAGATCGCGATTTAGAGCGTATCAAAGCAGGACTCGAAACTCAATTTTACAACGGAATAGAGAGTGTTCTCGGAAAATCGTTCCAGTTGGCGAGATATAATATTTTTGCTGGCGATCCGGGTTTCATTACGCAAGATATAGAGAATATCAAGGCAGTGACCAAGGAAGACGTCATGCGTGTTTACAACCAATACATCAAAGACAAACCGTATGTGATGACGAGTTTTGTGCCAAAAGGCAATTTGGAACTCATCGCCGAAAATTCCGAAAAAGCCAAAGTGGTAGAGGAAGAAATAACCGAAAATGTAGAAGCAGAAATTGAGGAACAAGTTGTGGAAGTGGCAAAAACTCCTTCCAAAATTGATCGTTCTGTTCAACCGGAGCCAGGAACGGCACCCAAACTTAATGTTCCAGAAATATGGGAAGATCAATTGGCAAACGGATTGAAAGTTTCAGGAATCGAACAAGACGGCATTCCAGTGGTGAGTTTTAGCCTGACAATCGAAGGCGGACATTATTTAGACGATTTAGAAAAAAATGGCGTGGCGAATTTATTGAGCCAGATAATGATGGAAGGAACGGCCAATAAGACTCCAGAGGAATTAGAAGAAGAAATTGCGCTTTTAGGTGCCAGTATTAGAATGTATACCACCAATGAATTTATTGGTATAAGAGGAAATACCTTATCGCGAAACCTAAAAGAAACATTAGACTTGGTTACCGAAATTTTGTTGGAGCCGAGATGGGATGAAGAGGAGTTAGAGCGATTGAGAACACGCGCTCTAAACGATATCCGACGGTCGGATGCCAATCCAAACATAATTTCGAGAAACACGTTTAATAAAATGCTCTACGGGGAAGACCACGTCTTAGGTCATCCGTCGTATGGATCTATGGAATCTGTTGCTGCTATTTCGATGGACGATTTAAAAGCGTTCTACAACACCTATTTTTCACCATCAGTTAGTAGTTTCCAAATTGTAGGTAAAACGAATAAAGGAGATGTGATGGACTATTTGGGGCAACTTGGTGAGCGTTGGGAAGCAAAAGATGTTTCATTTTCTGAATATGCTGCCCCTCAAGAGCGAGACAAGACGACACTCTATTTTGTAGATGTTCCCAATGCCAAACAATCGGTGATTAATATAGGGTATCCTTCGTTGTCCCGATCCGATGATGACTTTTATGCGGCTCAGGTAATGAACTACAAGTTGGGTGGATCTTTCTCCGGAAACGTGAACTTGATTCTTCGTGAAGAAAAAGGATATACCTACGGAGCTCGCACAGGCTTTAACGGTGGTAAAAACTACGGAAGTTTTGTTGCATCTTCAAGTGTGAGAACAAACACTACCGGCGAATCGGTAGCTATCTTTAGGGATGAGATTACAAAATATAAAGAGGGGATTTCTGAGGATGATTTAGCGTTTACTAAAAATGCCTTAATAAAATCTAACGCACGCCGCTTCGAAACCCAGCGATCGTTGCTCGGGATGCTCCAAGACATCAATATGTACGAGCTTCCGCACAACTACATCGAGCAAGAAGAACAAATTGTTGATTCCATGACTTTAGAACAACACAAGGTTTTGGCAAACGAATATTTAGACGCTTCCAAGATGGCCTATGTGGTGGTGGGTGATGCCGCTACCCAATTTGAGCAGTTTAAAAACATGGGCTTCGACGAAGTCATCCTTTTAGATCGCGATGGCAATGAGATGAGTCGCTAATTGATTTGCTGAGTATAATTAAGACTGTCCTAAAAATGAAGAAGCTTCGACATTTTTAGGACAGTTTTTATTTTATAATTGGAGTGGATTTTACTTTCAAACATTAAGAACAATAAAAAGTCAGCTAAAAGAAATAGATTTCCAAGTTGTATTTTTGCATTGTAAAATGCATTGCGATATGTGTATATTACCGCCAATAAAATTCTCATGAAAATTTTAATCATTGAAGACGATCCCACGCTTAACAAGAACATAAGCGAAGCTTTAGTAGCCGAAGACATGGTTCCGGAAAGTGTTTTCGACGGTCAATTGGCCGAGCGGATGCTGAAGCGCGCTACCTTCGATTGCATCATTATGGACATCAACCTGCCAGGAATAAGCGGGTTTGAACTCTGCAAAAACTTTCGAGCCTATAACACAAAAACCCCCGTGTTGATGCTCACCGCTTTTAGTGAACTGGAAGATAAAGTAAAAGGTTTTGATTGTGGAGCCGACGATTATCTCACCAAACCTTTTTTTATGCGCGAATTGATCTTGCGCATCCAATCGCTGATCAAAAGAAGCCAACACAGCCCGACAACATCACAAGATGCCGATGTGATTGTTGCAGGAGATCTTTTGATAAACCAAGCTCAGAAAAGCATTTTCAGACAAGAAACGGAAATCGCCTTGACCCCTCGGGAATATCAGGTTTTATTGAAACTCTGTCAAAATAAAGGAGAAGTGATCTCAAAAAATAAGTTGATGGAAGAAATATGGGGCACCTCTTTCGACACCAATACGAACACCATAGAAGTGTATATTAATTTTTTGCGCAATAAGGTAGACAAGCCTTTTGGAAAGAATAGTATCAAGACAAAAGTGGGCTATGGATATTATTTCGACTCTAAAGAATAACGGTTAACGCTTTGAATGTTTTTTCACTATGGCGAAGACTCCAATGAAAATAAGAAACAAAATCCTGGTTTACTTTTCCAGTGCCGTGATTGTTTTGTCTGCCATTTCGCTCACGTTGATCTACATTCTTTTTTATGAATATCGCGAAGAGGAATTCCAACAACAACAAAACGAAAAAGTGCGCTACACCGTGGGTTTGGTCACCGAGTTCAAAGAGATGAGCGAAGAGCTTGCCCATCTTTTGGACGCACAGGACATCCACGATTTCTACGATGAAAAATTGCTTATTTTCAACGGACAGAAACAGCTGATTTTTTCCAGTTTAGACTACCTCCCCATCAGAAAGAGGGATGAGATTCTACATGCGCTGTCGCCTTCCAAACAATGGATTGAAACGAAGGAAGGAGATTATGATTTGATAGGTGTTTATGTAGAACACAGAGGTCAGCCGTATTATGGGGTGAGCAAGGCCTATGATTTCTCAGGGTATTCGAAGTTGTATTTTCTTCGAAATGTGCTCATCGCTATCTTCGCTGCCATTACCGTGATTGTGGTTTTGCTATCCATCTATCTCTCAAATATCATATCAAAACCCATTACCCGTCTGGCTGAGAATTTAAACCAATACGACCTGAGAAGTGAAAAATCGGAATTGTTGAAACCCGATGTTTCCTCCTATGAATTGCAATATCTCACCGAGCGGTTTAACGAGTTGTTAAATCGAACCAACGAAGCCTTTGCCTTCCAGAAAAATGCCATCAATCACATTTCCCATGAGTTGAAAACGCCTGTGGCGGTTTTGGTGTCGGAACTCGAAAGGACAAAATCTTATTCCGATGCAAAACAACGCGACAAGGTGATGGGCAAGGTGATAAAGCAAGCCAAATCGTTGGGTGAGATTATCAATGTGTTCCTCGAAATTTCCAAAATGGAAGCGGGACAGCAGATTTCGAAAGAAGATCTTAGAGTCGATGAGGTGCTGTTTGATATCATTGCCGAACTAAAAGTTATTTATCCCGATTTTGCTTTTGAACTGAACTACTTTCCAGTGAAGTTTGACGAAAACAGTCTTATTTTACCAGGCAATAGAATGCTGGTCAAACAGGCTTTCCAAAACTTATTGTTGAACTGTATCAGTTATGGAAGCGAATCGAAAGCACAGGTTAAAATTGACTGCTCGTTAAAAGATCAACTTCGCATTTCCATTTCCAATCGGGGAGAGGTTGTTTCCGAAGAAGAGGAAAAAGAGTTGTTCCACCATTCCTTCAGAGGCAAAAATAGCGAAGGTAAAATTGGCTTTGGGCTCGGGTTGGTCCTCGCCAAAAAAATTATGGATGTCCATAAAGCGGATATTTTTTACCGAAGTTCCGATACAGATCTGAATGTCTTCGAAGTGGTTTTTAATAAATAGCGTTTTTTAAGAACCAAGAACGCTGCGTTTTTAAGGTCTGGAAACAAGAATGAAGTAAAACTCGTCCAAAATCTTTTCAATTAAATATTAATGTTACTTTTTTAAATAAAACCTAAGCTTAAGCGAATCTTAATCCATTTTAAGTTGTTTTTAAGCTTGTGCTGATGATGTTTGCCGCTCAAAAATAAAGCTATGGTAAACTTGGAACGTTGCGTCCTTCTTATCGCTATTCTAATTTCTTTTCCGATTTTTTCCCAAGAAACCTTGATTTTGAGTCGCGAGGAGGGTGAAAGTATATTCTTAAAAGAAAATTTACTGCTCCTTGCCGAAAAGTTGGAAATAGATCAAGCCGAAGCCCAATTGCTTCAGGCAAAACTGTGGCCCAATCCAACCTTGGAAATAGACGAGGTCAACCTTTGGGCAACACAACGGCAAATAGAGACTCTAAGCGATGAGCTGCCGAGCCTGGGCAGTGGCAGTTTCGGAAAACACCAACAATTCGCCGCTTCCTTGGAGCAGCTGATTCAAACAGCTGGAAAGCGAAAAAAATTAATGGCGATAGAAGAAGTTTCGGTAGAAAAATCGAAACAGTATTTCGAGGATCTTCTCAGAAGTCTGAAACTCGAATTTAGAAGCCAGCTCACCGAACTTCAGTATTTGCAATTAAAACAACAAGTGTATCAAAATCAGGTTGCATCTTTAGGACAGCTCACCCAAGCGTATAAAAATCAATTGGACCAAGGTCATATCGCAAAAGGTGAATACGTGCGCTTGAAAGCATTGGAGCTCGAAATCAAGCAAGCGTTGCGAGAGCTCAACAAAGATATCAACGAAGTTCAGAAAGGATTAAAACTCTTGATGCGTCTACCTGCTTCCACGAAACTTCAAATTAGTGATGCTGGTTTTGTCCGAACACCAAAAACCATAGGTCTCGATGCTTTGCAGGAGTTTATCGAAACCGCCAAAGAAAGTAGGCCCGACTTTAAGTTGGCCGAATTGGAAGAACAGTATTTCACAAATCTGTATCGCTACGAAAAAGCCAACCGCATTCCCGATCTCAATTTAAAAGTTGGATACGATCGCGGAGGAAATATTTTATACGATTTCGTCGGATTTGGTCTGGCCATCGATTTGCCAATTTTCGACAGGAATCAAGGGAATATTAAAAGTGCCCAATTCGGAATCGACCAATCGAAGCTGTTGATGGAACAGAAGAAATTGGATTTGGAAAATGAAATTGTTTTAGCCTACAACAATCTACAAAATGCACTTTCTTTTTTAGATGAAATAGATCCTGATTACGAGTCGGATCTCGACGTACTCCTTGAAAGTTACACGCGAAACTTTACCCAGCGGAATATCAGTCTGTTGGAATATTTAGATTTTTTTGAAGCGTATATAGAAAACAAAACAATCATTCTGGAGGCAACGAAAGAAGTAAATAACCTTGTGGAAGCGTTGAATTTTGCCGTTGGATTGGACGTAATTAATTAAAACCCAATACATGAAAATGAAACTATTGAAACATTATATATGGGCGGGAGCCTTGCTACTGAACTTCTTTGGATGTGATAACAAAGCGCCTGATGTTGTTGTTGAAGGAGAACCTTATTGTTTGGATGAAAGTTTTAGAGATCAGATACATCTCGAAACTGTGAGAAAACAGGCGGTTACCGATGGAATCCACTTGACAGGTTCGGTTGAAAGCAACCCCGACAACGTAGTTCATTTTGCGAGTTTAATCGATGGGATTATCTCCAAAACATATTTTTCCTTGGGCGATGAAGTTCGGAAAGGACAAGTGTTGGCCGAATTGCGAAGTACCGAACTGAGTAGCCTGCAGTCGGATTTGCGCAACGTCCGGTCGCAGATTCTGGTGGCAGAAAAACACCTGCAATCCGTTCAATCGATGTTCGACGATGGCATCTCCTCTGAAAAGGATTTGCTGGAGGCGCAAACTCAATTGGATATTTACAAATCGGAAGAACAAAAAATCAAAGCCAATCTCCAGCTTTTCAGTGGAAGTGCCGAAAGTGGGGTTTTTCAGATGAAAGCGCCGACATCCGGTATTATAACATCCAAATCCATTGCTACAGGAACACAGATTACTTCGGAAGGAGAGCCATTGTTTACAATTTCAGATTTGCGTGAAGTTTGGGTCAATGTGAATATCTACGCCACCAATGTGCAACATATTGATACTGGAATGCCTGTAGAAATACAATCGATTTCCTATCCCGATGTTTTTAAAGGCGAAATCAGTGCCATTTCCCAAGTGTTGGATCGAGATGCAAAAGTACTTAAAGGACGTATCGTTCTCGATAATTCCGAACTGAAATTGAAACCGGGAATGTTGGTGGATGTCGTTGCTTTTAAGGACAGAAATATGGATGCTGTTGCCATTCCTACCAAAGCGATGGTTTTCGACAACAATCGAAATTATGTGATTTTGTATCGCGATGACTGCGATTTGGAAATCCGAGAGATTGATATTCTTTCGGCAAATAATGGAAAGACCTACATAAAAGATGGGTTGGCTGAAAACGATCGGATAGTTTCAAAAAACCCGTTGTTGGTTTACGAACAGTTAAATAATTAAAATCGATGAAGAAATTTATCCAAGGAATTATTGGTTTTTCCTTAAAAAACTCACTTATCGTATTTTTCATGACCTTCCTGTTATTGGTGGCAGGGATTGTCAGTTATTTCCATACACCCATCGAGGCTTTTCCTGATGTAACGAATACCCGCGCGCGAATCATTACCCAGTGGCCAGGTAGAAGTGCCGAGGAAGTCGAGAAATTTGTAACGCTTCCTGTAATGAAGGAGATGAATACCATCCCCAAAAAATCGGAAGTGCGGTCCATTTCGCTATTCGGACTTTCGGTGGTGACGGTTATTTTTGGTGATGATGTGAACGATTTCTATGCGCAGCAATATGCGTCGAATCGATTGCAGGGCGTCGATTTTCCAGAAGGTGCCGATGCGGAAATAGAACCTCCTTATGGCGCTACGGGTGAAATATTTAGATATATCATCAAAAGCGATCTGCCCATCAAAGAAATCACGGCCATACAGGACTGGGTGATTGAACGCGAATTGGTGTCGGTCCCTGGAGTTGCCGATGTGGTGAGTTTTGGTGGAGAAGAAAAAATCTATGAAATCAAGATCAATCCCACCGAACTTGAAAACTATGGGTTGTCGCCTTTGGAAGTATTCGAAGCGGTTTCAAAAAGCAACATCAACGTAGGAGGCGATATCATCGAAAGAGGTAGCCAAGCCTATGTAGTTCGCGGCGTGGGACTATTGGAAAGTGTTGCCGATATCGAAAATATCTTGATCGAGGTGCGAGGAAGTACACCGATTTTGGTGAATCATGTAGCTCAGGTAGAAATTTCCGCAAAACCAAGATTGGGACAAGTAGGCTTGCAAAATGACGAAGATGTCGTCCAGGGAATTGTGGTCATGCTCCGTGGTGAAAATCCGGGCGATGTGATTGCCAGTTTAAAAGAGAAAATCACCGAACTCAACGATCGAATTTTGCCAGACGGTGTAAAAATAGAACCCTTTATCGATCGAACCGACTTGGTGTCGGCAACAGTGAAAACGGTAACCACAAACCTAATCGAGGGAATCCTTCTCGTTTCCTTCATTGTTTTCATCTTCTTGTTCAATTGGCGGACCACTGTCATTGTTGCATCAGTTATTCCATTATCGTTTCTTTTTGCATTGGTGATGTTGCGGATTCAAGGGCTTCCCGCGAATCTGATTTCTATGGGAGCCATAGATTTCGGTCTGTTGCTCGAAGGAACTTTAGTGATTGTGGAAACCGTTTTTGTTGCGATGGCAGCCCAAGGAAGAAAAATGGGCATGGAGCGGTTTAACCGTATGGGAAAGATGGGACTTATTAAAAAGAGCGCAGGAAGTGTGGCAACCTATATTGTCTTTGCGCAAATTATTCTGATTGTTGCTTTGATCCCGATTTTCTCCTTCCAAAAAGTAGAAGGGAAAATGTTCTCGCCATTGGCGTTTACGCTGGGATATGCGCTGCTGGGATCCTTGATTTTGAGCATTACGTACGTGCCCGCTCTCTGTAAGGTGATGTTGCGAAGGAATATCGTTGAAAAAGAGAATTTCGCTTCCAGGTTTTTCAACAACAATCTTTTCAAGCTCTTTCTCTGGAGCAGCAGGCGACGCAAACTTACCATCTCAGGGTTTTTGGGAATTTTGGCGCTCTGTGCCGTTAGTTTTGCTTTCTACGGTTCCGAGTTTATTCCAAATTTGAATGAAGGAGCGCTTTATGTTAGGGCAACGCTGCCGAATAGTGTCAATATTGGTGAATCTACCCGCTTGGCAAAAGAGATGAAAGATAAACTTCGCGAATTCGACGAGGTGAAATTTGTGCTGAATCAAGTGGGCCGTCCAAATGATGGAACCGATCCTACTGGGTTTTTCAACATCGAATTCCATATCGAACTCCATCCCGAAAAAGAATGGAAACGAAAGATCAAAAAAGAAGAATTGGTTGAAGAAATGCGCGAGATGCTGCAAACGTATCCTGGGATAGTCTTTGGGTTCAGTCAGCCCATCCAGGACAACGTGGAAGAGTATGTGGCAGGGGTGAAGAGCTCGTTGGTGGTGAAAATCTTCGGAGACGATTTGTTTGAATTGGAAGACTATGCCGACCAAGTTGCCGATGCCATTCGCGATGTGCGAGGGATTGAGGACTTAAATGTATATCGAAACATCGGCCTGCCCGAGCTCCGCATTCAACTTCACGACAATAAACTGGCGCGCTATGGCGTGGATATTGCCGATGCCCAAGCCGTGGTTGAAATGGCGATAGGAGGACGCGCGGCCACTACTTTCTATGAAGGTGAAAGGATGTTTGATGTTCGCATTCGTTTCGAAAAACAATACCGCGACAGCGAAGAAAAGATTGGCGATATTCTCATTCCTGCCGCGAGTGGACAAAAAGTTCCGCTCAAGGAAATAGCGACGATCAGCTACATCACTGGGCCAACCTTTATTTATAGAGAAGGCAGCAGCCGATATATTGCTGTAGGATTCAGTATCGAAGGGCGCGATTTGGGAAGTACAATTGCCGAAGCTAAAAGGGAAGTTGCCGAAAAAGTTAACCTTCCAGCAAGAAATAAGATTGTTTGGGCAGGAGAATTTGAGAGTAAGGAACGTGCGAGCAAACAACTGATGGTCATTGTTCCAGCCGTTTTATTGTTGATCTTGTTTTTATTGTACTTCAACTTCGGAACAGTAAAAGACACACTGATTGCTGCCAGTACAATTCCGTATGCTTTTATCGGTGGATTTATTTCGCTGTGGGCAACCCAGACTATTTTCGGAATTTCCGCCGGAATTGGATTTATTATTCTTTTCGGGGTCAACACGATCAACAGTATTATTTTAATAGCTGTCATGAAAGAAAACATGCAAAAGATGAACCTCAGGGATGCTATTAGAAAAGGAGTTCACAGTCGAATCAGGCCGATTGTTATGATTGCTCTGATGGGGTCTATGGGATTGTTCCCCGCAGCCTTATCCACCGGAATGGGCTCGGAAATCCAAAAACCCTTGGCGATTATGATTGTAGGCGGATTGTTGATTTGTATGATCTTGTCGTTGACCGTTTTGCCGCAGGTGTTTTATCTGGCTTATCGGAATTCGGACAAAAAGAAATAGCACAGCTTTGGCTATTGATTGTTAGAAAATAGTGGAAGTATATAAAAAAGAAAAGCTGAACAATGGAATCATCGTTCAGCTTTTCTAATACAACCAAATAATAACCGCCTTGTTGGGTTATTATCGATCGTATAATATGGAGTATTATTTAATTCCTTTAATACGATTACGCATTCCAATAGCAGCTCCAACTACTAAACCTGTTATTATAAAACCATCTATAGGAAAACGTCTAGGTGGCACGTCATTCACGTTGCCGTCATCATTAGGGAAATTAATCTGTGCATTTGCAGTAAAGCTCCCCATTAATAAAAGAGCTGTAATGAGTAATGTCGATTTCTTTTTTATTGATTTTAAAGAGTTTTTTATTATTGCCATATTTAATTTGGTGTTATTTTATTGCGTCAATCCGATATAAAAATAAGGGATGCTACCGAATTCAAATTTACAAACTTTTTCCTTAGTTCTACAAGTAAACCAATATAACTTTATTAAACCTCAATGTTTTCTTCCTAGTAATTGTTAATAATGAAGTATTTGAAAGAAATAATATTATAATTTAACACGGATTTTCTGCAGACTTATTTTTTTAAACTTTAAAAGAAAGAATCGGTTTCTTTTGTTTTCTATAATGCATAGGATGGATTGATGAGGCTATTTAGTCCTGTAATGAAAGCTTTTAGAATATTTATTATTGTAATGAATATAAGGTCGGGTATTTGTTTTTAAAATTCCTTTTCTAAATATTGAGAATCAGTAGCGAACCAAGTTTCGTCTTCGCATGGCTTTCACTTCTTTTTTGGCTTCTTTTCCGTGGTAATTTCCTCCCAAGTATTCACATTTCGAAAGGTGTTGCATACTTTCAAAAGGGACGATTGTTTTGTGATACATAAAAGTTTGCGACAGTGTTTTAATCAAGTTTTTATCGCCTACCGCAAGATCTGCATCATCCATCGTAAACTGACTTGGATGTTCATAACCGCACGCGTGTGTCATTTCGATTAATTCCTTTCTAAAGTTTTTAAAATAGAAATGGGCGCGCACCGATTTGTCTTGAACGTTGATGCCGCGTTCTAACCATTTATTCTGAGTGGCAACCCCACTTGGGCACCGGTTATTATGGCACAGCTGCGCTTGAATACATCCGATACTCATCATTGCTTCGCGCGCTACGTTAATCAAATCAACTCCCATAGAAAAGGCCATCGCCGCTGTGGCTGGGAAGCCTAACTTACCACTTCCGATGAAAACTACCCGATTACAGATGTCGTGTTTTCGGAAAATCTTATATACTTCGGCAAAACCAAATAACCACGGTAGCGAAACGTGATCTGCAAAACTTGGTGGTGAAGCTCCTGTTCCTCCTTCTCCACCGTCTACGGTAATAAAATCGGGACCTTTCCCGTGTTTTTTCATCAGTGAGGCCAGTCTTTCCCATTCATCCAAACGACCTACAGCAGATTTAATTCCAACAGGAAGTCCTGTAGCTTCAGCTACTTCTTCAATGAAGTCGATCAATTCCTCAATAGTACTAAAGGCAGAGTGATTGGGTGGCGAAAGCACGTCTTTCCCCATGGGTACATGTCTGATTTCCGATATTTCTTTAGTGATCTTACTCGCCGGAAGAACGCCACCTTTTCCTGGTTTGGCACCTTGGGAAAGCTTAATCTCTATGGCGCGTATTTCTGGGTTTTCCTTTACTAAAGCCACCATTTTTTCCAAACTGAATTGGCCCTCGTCATCGCGCACGCCAAAATATCCTGTTCCGATGTGGAAAACAACATCCGCACCTTTCTTATGATAAGGCGAGAGGCCACCTTCTCCTGTGTTGTGATAGGCGTAGGACAATGCACAACCTCTATTTAAGGATTCCACGGCACGACCAGAAAGCGATCCGAAACTCATGGCCGATACATTGATGACCGAAGCAGGTCTATAGGGTCTGCGGCGTTTGTTATAGGAACCCATAACTTTAGCACAAGGCAAAAAGTAAGGATCTTTGTAGTTTGGATTATCTTTTTCAACCTTAAACGGAATCATCGCATTGTTGAGAAAGATGTAGTTTGGTTTATAAATATCCCTATCGGTACCAAACCCCTTATAGTTGTTCATGTTTTTGGCCGAAGCATAAATCCAACTTCGCTCGATACGGTTAAAAGGCAACTCTTCGCGGTTGTTGGCAACGATATACTGTCGAAGTTCTGGTCCGATGCTCTCGAGCATGTACCGAATATGGCCAACTACTGGGAAATTGTGTGTTATTGTATGATATTTATTGAAAAAAATATCGCGAATAGCAATTAAGAGCAAAACTATGAGAATCCATGCCCACCACGGAATCTGCCCCAGGAATGATAGAATTTCTTCCATGAATCGAATTTTGCGGTAAAGATATTTAAATTAAAGTAGTACTGAAAACATCAGCCACTAAATAGGCGAGACGGCGAGCTGTTTTATACTTCAGGATAGCTCTTTTAACAATTGGGCTGCACGTTTGTGGTTATAGGATTGCGATTGGATGATTTTTTCTAATATCGACTTCGATTCATCTATTTTACTTAAGTGAAGTAAATTTAAGGCGCGATACCATTGCACTTTATCTACATACTCCTCGCTCCACGTTCTCGAAGTAAAGATGTCTTGTGCTTCAGAATATTTTTCGTCGGCCATGGCAGACATCGCTTGATAAAAAAAGACATAATCTTCGCCATTGTCCTTAGCGAGATTTTCAAACAAAACATGGGCTTGCTCATAGCTGCCATTTTCATAAGCAACAAAAGCCTCCTGTTTGTCTAAATTATTTTCACCACCTCTTACAATAGGTGCCACCGTATTCGGATAGGGTTCAAAATATGAAGCGTATAACTCACTGTGGGTAGGTTGCTTGTTAAAAACAAACATAGAAATTCCTATTAGAATGATAATGCTGGCCGCTACATAGAGCCATTTTTTAATTTGTGGCCTTTGTTTGTGCTTGGCTTCGTAGCTTTGAAGCTTAGATTTCAACTTGTCTCGTGCTTCTAAAGTAAGAGCAATTTTAGTTTTTTCCTGAAAACGGACAGCTTCAGCAAAAGATGCATCCGATTTCATTAACTGATCGAAAAATAATTCTTCTTCTGCAGTTAAATTATTTTCAAAATAACTTATTATGAGCGATTCTTTATTCATTTTGAATAGATGATATAATATCTTTTAATTGTTTGATGCACCGCGATTTCTGGCTCTTGGCGACATTCTTGTTATCGTATTTCATCAACTTTGTTATCTCGTCTAAATTGTATTCCTTGAAATAAAAGAGGTTTAATATCTCCTGACATTTTTCACCTAATTTAGGCAAAGATTTACGAAGTATTTGGATGTCCTCACTTTCACGTTCGTCGGAATAATCAATCCAATCTCCTTCAACTTCTTCAATGTTTGCAAACTCATTGATGCGTTTCTTTTCCCGCATTTTTGCGAAAATCATATACTTTCCTATCGAAAATAAATAGGTTTTGATCGAGCTTGTCATCTCGTCTAAATGCCCTTTCTGAGCATTTTCGCAAAGCGCGATGATGGCATCTTGATAGATGTCTAGGCTTTGATCCTGTTCCAAACCATATCGATTTGAAAAAAGAAGAAATCCATGTCGGTATTTATTATATAAGTCTCGAATGGTTTTCTCGTCTTCCTTTTTTAATAAGTCAACGGTTCTTTTTGTCTTTTTCATGAATTAGTGTAAATACTTGTGAAAAGTAAACAAATAAAAATATTTTCAACTTCGTGTTTACTTTTTAAATGGTTTGGCACTAAGTTTTAAACAGCGATGATGAACTGTATCGATTGCAAAAATTGATATAATTTAATTAAACTCATCATAAATGTTTTTTAAAGTTATTTCTAGGGTTTGGGTTTAGGCAATTAGAAAGCTTTTAAGAAATAACAAATAGTGCAAATCATCTTAAATGTTTTAAGATGTAACTAACCAAGTTGATAACAGCTCTTTGATAACAAAATTCGAGGAGCTGTTGTTTTTTCGTATCTTAGATTTTATAATATGATAATAGACAAAATACAAATGAAATCAATCAACACTACAATAATAATATTCTTGATGCTCCTAACTAGTTGTCAAAACAAAAATGCCAATCAAAAAGATGATTTGCTGAGACCTAAAGCCACTGAAGCATTGCCTGCAACTGGGATGGAGGAACAGAATTATTTTGTGGGAGAGGGAAAAACAAACGAATACGACCCAAAGACCACACTCTACTTCAGTCACGCTTTTATCTATGAGTATGGGGTTGCAGGATCTGACGAAGACCGTGGTGAGTTTTGGATTTACCACAGTCCCGAAACTGGAAATCTGCTGTACGATCCAAACGATGAAATGATAGATTTTGTAGTAAGTGACCCGAAGGGGAAATATTACTTTTTTGGAACTGACGGACATGGCGCCAATACTGTCGATCATCAAACAGTTGATTGGGTATCCGATGAAAATTCGTATGATACCGCTGCAGCATATCCGATTTCGGATAATTACATCAAATTCACTAAAACAGGAGAGCAGCATACTGTGGAAGATGGTACCGTTGATGGAAACCCTATAATTGGAGAAGAGTATTTGTGGGCGTTTCAAAGACTTTCGGGATATCAAACAACAACTGTAACGGAGCAAATTCCTATCAATTTCTATCAAATTTATGGTTTCAACAAACTCGATGGCGATATCCAATTGCCTGTGAATTCGTTCGATTTTACAGGTATTTTCGGCAAACATCAATCTGTAATCCGTTTTCAAAGCGAGCAATTTATTTTAGAATTAAAAGCCTATCAATTCAATCCCTATTACGCGGAAGCAGGAGATTATGAATATTTCATTTACCGAGGCGATGGGGCGTGGGAAAAGACACATCTTCCACTACTTGAAAAATAAGAGCTTGTGTTTTTGTTTGAAATTATTGGGATTATAATTAAAGTCCTATGCACTTCTTAAAAAGAAAACCCTGAAAAAGAAAGATAAGTTTGGTATTTTTGATTTTGTTATAAACAAACCTATCTCCCTAAATCATGAAATATCTTTGTATTGCACTTTTCTTTTTTGCACAGGTTTTTTATGCGCAAAATTCAGCTATTGATCAAGGCGACAAATTAGCATCAGCTGGGAAATATTCGGAAGAAATAGCATTCCGTCAGGCTGTTTTAGATACTATTTCCGACCGAGATTCTGAAGCGTATAAAACACAAAGCTATAAACTTAAATTAGCTGAATACCACAAGGCAATAGAGCCAGCAGATCAGTTAGCACACATCGCGAAGGCTGAGGAGCTTTATCAATCATTAGAAAACCAAGATCCATACATACAGATAGAGCTCGGTATGTTTCACTTTGAGGCACTATCTCAAATGATGGCGGAGGAAGGCAAGAATAAGATCATCGAAGTCTGCGAATTTGCTTTAAACCAAGAACCTTCCCCCGAGTTAGACAAGTGGTTAGCATATATATTCTGGAGTAGGGGACGGATGCATCTTTTCTACCAAGAATTGGATGATGCGGTTTTATATCTCGATAAAGCATTAGAAAAGAACATTGCGGTTTATGGGTATAATTCGATGGAAACCGCCGATGTGTTTGATGATATCGCGATTGCACATACCTATGCAAACGACTATTCTGCCGTACTGACAAATGCAGATAAAGCGCTGGAAATTTACGAAACCATCCAACCCAAGGACCCGTTTATTCTTTTTAATCAATATGCACAGAACTTTCAGGGGCATAAGTATTATGGTGATTTCGCGAAAGTAGAGGAACTTTATCACAAAATACACGAATATTATCAAGCCAATAAGCACACTAGTTCTTTTGTAAATCTTACCCATCCAGATTTTAGATTTTTAAAACCCGTACCTACTACCTACTATTACGTGGAGTTGCAATATGCTACAGCCAAAAGTGATCCGATAGCAGCAGAAAAAGCCTTTGCAGATTTTAAAGAAACAATGCCGAAAGAACACGTTGGATACACGGCCTATGAAATGAATCAAATATTGTCCTATCACTTAGAAACAGGTTCCTTATTTCACAGGTTAGACAACAGTAATCTTGATAATTACTACAAAGCTAGGCATTATTATTCGGCAGCAACTGAGTTTGCCAACCAACACGGATTCGATTTTGGGGAATTACAGTCGTATATGATGCTCGGGATCTTAGGCGTTGATTATGACCAATGGGAGGATGTGATAACCTACTCCGTGAAAGCATTAGATCATCCAAATATTGGTATTTTTAATCAGACACAAACCATCAAGCACAATCTAGGTCTTGCTTATGGTCAGATGAAGGAATATGACAGCGCCTTTGAAATCTTTGACGAAGAGTATGAATATTATTCGAAAGGGAAGGATATTGATTATTATGCTATTGGAAACCTAATCGATTCGGGGAATCTCTATTTAGAATTGTATGCGGAAAATCCGGAAAAGAAATACATCGAAAAAGCGTATAACAATTTTCACCTCGCATCTGTTCTTTTCTCCAAGTTGTATCGTGGTGGTGAGTTTAGTAGTCGGCTCCAGTCTTTCTCTAGTCAGATAAATAGTGGTTTATTACATACTTCATTAACATTAGTAGAAAACCAAAAAGCAGCCATTGAGCGCGTGGAGATTAACAACTCCGATTACCTCTGGTCAAATTTCCTGAAAAATAGTCATGCCCCCCTAAACCCCGAAGCGCTCGCTGCTCAAAAACGCCTTGATTCACTGCAGGAACAGCAGCGTGAAATAGCTTCGGAAATTGCATCAGGGACGGTGAATGCGGAGGATTTGGAAGCGCTTCGCGAAAGGTTGAAGGATACAGAAAAACAATTTAATACATTACAAGCAGCCTTGCAAAAACAAGACAACGCCTATTATCAATTTTCGCGAACAGATTTCGATCTGAATCGCATCCAGGAAAACATACTTCCAAACCAACGTGTTGTTAAGTATATTCAGACAGATGCTGCGGTATTTGCTTATGTAATGGGTCCAAAAGACTTACATCTTGTCAAGCTCGAAATCACGGGTGAGGCATTGGAAGATAAATTAGAGGGGTATTTAACGAGTTTAAAGGAAATTAAGTCCGATTATCGGGAGAAAGCTAAATTATTATATGCGGTATTAGTCGAACCACTTTCCTTACCAGAAAATACGGCATTGATAATTGTTCCCGATCGGTCTTTGGCCTATTTGCCTTTTGAAACACTAATGGATCAAGAAAATCAGTCAATCATCGATAAACACGCCGTTAGCTATGGATATTCACTGAAGCTAATGCACATTCAAAATGAATTAAAAGGGAGTTTTAACGGACAGTTAGCGGCATTCTCGCCTGATTACAATTTAGATATCGCGCAAAATTCGCAGGCGGAGGATATTGAAATCCTGGTTCGCAATGGGAATTATCAGCTGGCGGGCGCCAAGGAAGAATCTAGTCGAATTAGTTCTATTTTTAACGGTGACTTGTTTTTAGGAGACGCAGCAACGAAATCAAATTTTGTCGAAAACTCTTCGGATTACGACATGCTTCACCTCGCTATGCACGCCATCATCGATGAGGAAAATCCAGAGTTGTCGAATCTTATTTTTGGAAACGATGAACGCTTGTATCTGAATGAGCTCTACAAACTGAAAATTCCTGCACACCTCGCTGTATTGAGCGCATGTAATACTGGGTTCGGAAAAATTAAAAGCGGAGAAGGCGTACAAAGCTTGTCTCGAGCGTTTACCTATGCTGGAGTGAAAAGCACGGTGATGAGCCTGTGGCCAGTACCAGACAAGCAAACCTCGGAGATTATGACCGATTTTTATAAACACTTAAAAGCTGGAGAATCGAAAAGCGAAGCCTTGCGGCTAGCAAAACTTAATTATTTAGAAAATACGCAGGAAGCGGAACTTAAGCACCCTTATTATTGGGCAGGCTTCTTGATCAATGGCGATGTGGAACCGTTGAAAACTGCATCCTCGCAGTGGTGGTATATTGGAATTGGTGCCGTACTGCTTATTTTAATTTTTTACGTGGCTTCCAGTCGTAAAAATCCGAATAACTAGATATTTGTAAAAAATAAAACATTGATAATCAAGGCTTCAGTGGATTCTCGGAAAACAGTGTGATTTTTGATGTTTACTTTTCTCAAGACAATACACTAAGGAGTGCTTACTAGTTTTGACAGAACAAATTCAGCTTCTTAGTTTCTCTATAATCAAAGAGAATTTTTGGGGATTAAGCTCGATACGATTTTAGAGAAACTGAAGCGATGTTTTTGTTTGATTAGTTTAAAAAACCAATAAAGACGTTAAAAAAAGTATTCTTAAAAATTTACTGGGGAGTAGATTTGTTTTTAGAATAATGTGCTCTTACGGTTTTTCGTACCGCTCCGCTAGGAGCGGTTTTTTTATTGGCACTATTCTCGTTTCCTTATGTGCACTTTGTTTGAGGTATGAACCGCAAGCTTCTAAATAAAATAAGTAAAAGTTTCTAACTCTTCATCGCCGCTAGAAATTCCTATTGCTGAATTTAGTACCACCGATTCGCACAGCAAGATAATTGTTATTTAGTTTTTTTATGGTCTAAAAAGAATAAAATCTCACATAGATCTCAATTTGTTTACGATAAATAGTATATTTGTAATCTAATTTAATTGTGTAATTATGAACTACCAACTTATTTCCGACACCATCAAATTAATCGAGGAGTTTGAGGATCAAGCCCGCGACAGTAAGCGGTATCCTGCTGATATAAACGGATTTAAACATTGGATAATCGATAAATACCAAGGTGATTTTTCCGAAGCTGAACCCAATTGGGTTGGGAAAGAAAAGGGGCGCTCTCCCGAAAGTGTAATTAATACACTAATTGTCCGGATGAACCAATATGCAAAATCGTATAGCAAATCGGTGATTCACGATTCTGATTTTTCAACGCAAGAAGACTTTATATTTCTCATCACGCTAAAGACTTTTGGTGCTATGACCAAAATGGAGTTAATCAAGCAAAATGTGCAAGAGAAATCTGTCGGCATGTTGATCATTAACCGGTTGATAAAACAAGAATTTGTCGATCAGACAGACTCTAAGAAGGATAGACGCAGTAAAATCGTCAGCATATCGGACAAAGGAATCGATGCGCTGGAGCGACTAATGGATAAAATTCGACAAGCCACTTCTATTGTTACAGGCGATTTAGAGCACGCTGAGAAAATGGAACTAATCCATCTGTTACAAAAACTCGACGATTTTCACAGACCTATTTACGATGAGAATATTGACGTCGCTGAATTGTTGGACGCCGTTCAGAAAAATTTTATAAAAAACTAATATGAAGCAAAAAATAGCCATTATCGGATCTGGGTTTTCAGGACTTTCAGCGGCAGCTTATACTGCAAAACAAGGGCACGAGGTACACGTTTTCGAACAACACGAGCAGCCCGGAGGAAGAGCGCGACAATTTGTTACCGATAGCGGTTATGCTTTCGATATGGGGCCCAGTTGGTATTGGATGCCTGATATTATCGAAAGCTTCTTCGAGGATTTCGGACAGAAAACAGCTGATTTTTATGAGTTAATAAATCTGAATCCGCAGTTTGAGATGATTTTTTCAGATGAAAACATCGCAATTCCAAAATCTTTTGAAGCCTTAACAGACCTTTTTGAAACAATTGAAAAAGGCAGTAGTGAACAATTGGTGACATTTATGAAATCCGCACGCTATAAATATGAAGTCGGGATGCGAGATTTTGTAAATAAACCCTGTCATACTTGGAGCGAATTTCTTTCACCTAAAATCGCTCGAAGTGCTTTAAAATTAGACTTGCTCTCAGATTTTAGAACCTATGTGGCAAAATATTTCACCAATCCGAAACTGAAAGCTTTGATGGAATTTCCTGTTGTCTTTTTGGGCGCTTCGCCAAAAGAAATTCCCGCGTTATACAGTCTGATGAATTACGGGGGCTATGTCTTAGGAACCCACTATCCCATGGGTGGGTTTTACCAACTGGTTGTGGCGATGAAAACCGTAGCAGAAAATCAAGGCGCAAATTTCCATTTCAATCATCGTGTAGAAGAAATTAATGTTCATCAAAATAGCGTTTCCTCACTGATAATCAACGGAGAAGTTCAAGAGTTTGATACGGTTATTGCATCTTCAGATTATCACTTCACGGAAAGCCTATTGCCTGAAAAGTATAGAAATTACAAAGAGTCTTATTGGACCAATCGAACATTTGCGCCTTCTTGTTTAATCTTCTATCTGGGTTTTTCAGAGAAAATTCCAAACCTGCAACACCATACCTTATTTTTTGAAAAGGATTTCGACAATCATATTACTTCCATTTATGAGGAAAAACAATGGCCAAAAGAACCCTTGTTTTACGCGTGTTGTCCGTCTAAAACCGATGCGAATGTAGCCCCTGAAGGACATGAGAATTTATTTTTATTGATGCCTATTGCAACGGGGTTGGAAGAAGACGAAAATACACGTGAAACGTATTTTAAGGAAATGATCGGCCGACTTGAAAAACGTACGAAAACCCACAATCTGGCATCCAAAATAGTGTATAAAAAAAGTTTTTGTACACGCGATTTTTCAATCGATTACAACGCGTACCAAGGAAATGCCTACGGTTTGGCAAATACGCTTTCTCAAACTGCGGTCTTAAAACCGAAACTCAGAAATAAAAAATTGAAAAACCTTTACTATACAGGGCAACTAACGGTTCCTGGTCCTGGAGTTCCACCAGCTATTATTTCAGGAAAAATAGTCGCCGAAGAAGTGGGTAAAATCAAATTAACAAACCTTAAAAAAGTGGGATGATTGATTTGATTCGGCGGTGAATGGGTAGTCAATATCCCCGCTCGAAGCGTATTGACGAGAAGATAAAGAAGTGTAAATATTAGATGGCTACGAGTTACGGGAAATATTATCAGGGTTATGGAATATCAATTATACAGAACACAGCAGTTGCATTGTGATTTAGAAACAGCGTGGGAGTTTTTCTCTTCTCCCTATAATCTTTCTCGAATTACTCCGGAGTATATGGGATTTGAAGTTACTTCTGCTTTGGAAAATAAAACAATGTATCCGGGAATGGAAATAGCGTATAAAGTAACGCCCATACTTGGGATTCCGTTGAAATGGGTTACAAGGATTACCGAGGTAGAACCGTATAAAAGTTTCACCGATTTTCAGGAAAAAGGACCGTATAAACTGTGGAACCATCGGCATGAGTTCTATGAAAACGACCAAGGCGTTCTCATGAAAGATCATTTAACCTATGAAATGCCGTATGGAATTATCGGTAAGATCGGTCACGCACTAGTCGTCAAGAAAAAGCTGGAAGGGATTTTTAATTATCGATTTCAGGTGTTGGAGGAAATGTTTAATCAATAGAAAGTAGGATGAATTTTATAGTAATACTTGTCGTTTTTCTGGCCATGGAAGGAGCCACTTGGTTTATCCACAAATATATTATGCATGGATTTCTGTGGGTGTTGCACCGCGACCATCACGACCATAGCAGTAAAGGTGAACTGGAGCGAAACGATCTGTTTTTCGTGATTTTTGCTACACCGGCAATTGCCTTGTTGTATTTTGGTGTGGCTCAAGGCGGAAGTTACCTATTGTATATCGGAATTGGGGTTACGCTTTATGGAATCTCCTATTTCCTAGTTCACGATGTTTTTATCCATCAACGGTTCAACTTTTTCAAGAAGACCAAAAATCCCTATTTCCTTGCCATTCGCAGAGCCCACAAACAACATCATAAACATCTAGGGAAAGAAAATGGCGAATGTTTCGGTTTCTTATGGGTGCCGATTAAATATTTTAAACGCTATTTTAATAAAAGTAAATAATGCTTCAATCCAGCACATACCTGTTCGTTAACTTTTTCGCGGTCATTATTTGCTTTATAGCTTCATTTGACAAAAGAATTCAATTTAACAAACACTTCGGAACGTTTCTAATATCAGCAACTCTTGTGGCCATACCATTTATTGCCTGGGATATTTGGTTCACAAAACTGGGCGTTTGGTGGTTCAACACCGATTATACCACAGGTGTGATTGTTGCCGGTTTGCCCATAGAGGAGTGGATGTTCTTTTTCTTTATTCCCTTTGCGTGTGTGTTTACGTATTTTTGTTTCGATAAGTTTTTTGATTTGCGCTGGGCGCGTGCTTTCAACAATGTTATTGTTTTTGTGACAACCATTATATGTGTGGTCGCGGCTTTACACTATTACGATAAAATATACACATTTTTGACTGCATTGATCACTTTGGCAACCATCCTAACACTCCATTTTATTCTGAAAAAAGAATGGATTGGCCAAGCTTCTTTCGTATTTATGATTTTGATGGTCGGATTTTTTCAGGTGAATGGCGTATTGACAGGAACGGGATTGGAATCTCCAATAGTAAATTATAATCCCAATCACTTTGTCGGAGTTCGAATGCTAACCATTCCGATTGAAGACGCTGTGTATGGATATACCCAATTTATGTTGGTGATTTCATGCTTCACCTATTTTAAAGACCGAAAAAAGACGCTTGCCTTTCCAAAGATCTACTTTCCTAAATCGAAAAGTAAGGCGTAAAGAATCGCGCGGTAGATATTGGCTTAGTTGCTGTCTTGATTTTTTTCAACAGAGATTTCGTAAAAAAGCACGGACATTATTGTATTTCTAATCCGTGCTTTGTTTCGCAATATTCCGCAGCATACCGCCAAAAATAAATCCGTGAAATGGAAGCAGACTATACCAGTATAACCTCCCCGCAAGTCCGAGTGGTCTGAAAGTAGCTGTTTGAACAATCTTGTTGTTCTGTACGTTGAATTCCAACCATGCTTCTCCAGGCAGTTTCATTTCGGCCATAAGGAGCAAACGGCCTTCATTTTTATCGGCATATAAGACGCGCCAAAAGTCTAGAGAATCACCAACCGAGATGGTATGCGGATTGGTTCTACCTCTACGTAATCCCACTCCTCCAGAGAGTTTATCGATAAAGCCCCGAATTTTCCACATCCAATCTCCATAATACCAACCAGTATCTCCGCCGATGGCCCAAATTTTATCAATACTCTGTTTTGAATCTGTTGTCTGAGTCGTTCGATTATCAATAAAACAACCATGGGTAGGAACTTTAATAAATTCGGAAACATCCATGTTCAAATTACTGCTTGCAAACGAATCTTTCCAACTCGAGACAACTTCGTGTTTCTCGATTTTTTTAAAAGCTTTTTGGAGCGTTTCCCGGTACGGTGTGGGTTGGATACCCAATAGTTCGCTGAGTTCGTGGTTGCGGCAAACAACCTCAATTTTCATACTGTCAACCAAAGAAACTGCCAACTTGTAGGAAGTAGAGGTTACAAAATAAAGCCAATACGAGGAGAGTCGCGGTGTCATTACGGGAACAGCTATTATTTTTCGTTTTAAGTTTCTAACATCAGCCAGAATTAACAGCATTTCCTTATAACTAAAGACTTCTTTACAACCGATATCAAAATTACGGTCGTAGGTGTTTTTATTGCCAATTACGGCTATTAATAATTGTTGTACGTCGCCAATGCCAATGGGTTCACACTTGGTGAGCACCCATTTTGGTGTGATCATTACGGGAAGCTTTTCAACCAAATCGCGCATAATTTCGAACGAAGCACTACCCGAACCAATAATAATCCCGGCCCGCAATGCAGTGAGATGATAATCGCCTTTGGCCAATTCTTCTTCAACAACCATCCGTGAAGACAGGTGTTCGGATAGTTCGACTTCATTGACGATTCCGGTTAAAAAAATCACTTGTTGCACTGCGGTCTGCGAAATTCTTTTCCTGAAATTCACTGCCGATTGCTGTTCTAAATCAGAAAAACTTTCAGACGTAGCCATAGAGTGCACTAAATAGTAAGCAACGTCAATGTCGTCGGGTATGCGATGCAAACTTGCGGCATCAAGTAAATCAACTTCAATTACCGTTATGTGCTCTTTTAGGGATTCTGGCGGATTAAACCGCGATCGGTCTCTCGTGCAGCAAATAACCTCGTGTCCTTTTTCAACGAGTAACGGTAGTATTCTTTTTCCGATGTAGCCTGTTGCTCCTGTTAATAATACCCTCATAAATTCTGATGTTAAATAGTACTGATTTCAAATGTTGACACCTGTTTTCCGTTCATCACAGTTCGCTGTAACTTGAAAAGTAGGGTCTAGTTCGAAAAGCAAACTTTTATCACACGAGCTACGTCTAAAATACAGAAAAACTGACATACTACATCTTTTTAAGAAGTGGCTTTATGTAATACTATTCAAAAATAAGGAAGATTAATATCCTAATAGCAGCGAAAAATATATAAATGAATATTTATATCTAAATAAAATCATAAAAGTAGTTCACTTCTAAACTAAATAAGTATATTTGTATGCGAGTTAGAATTAATTTATCGTAGAAATACATTAAAGTGATGTTGAAAATTAACTTGAGATTAAAAATTCAATGAGCTTTTTTCATCCGATAAAGATGACAGTGCAGAAGTTGTAATCGTAAAATCCAGAGTGTTATGAAAAGTATATACGATGAGTTGTCTTTTGAAGTGAGTAAGCAAACGACAAAAAAATACAGCACCAGTTTTTCTTTAGGAATTCTAGCCATAAAACCAGATATAAGAAATGCTATTTATGCCATTTATGGTTATGTAAGACTGGCAGATGAAATTGTTGACAGCTTCCACGATTATGATAAAACTACTTTATTAAATCGCTTTAAGGACGAAACCTTTCAGGCGATGGCGGAAGGAATTTCTTTAAACCCGATTATTCAGGCCTTCCAGCAAACAGTGTGTCAATACGATTTAGACCATCAGCTCATTGAACAATTCCTTTACAGTATGGAAATGGATTTGAATCCGGTGCATTATGATGAGGATTTATTCCAGTCGTACATATATGGTTCGGCCGAGGTCGTAGGGTTAATGTGTTTGCAAGTGTTTACCCATAAAGACAGATCGTTATATCGCGAGCTTAAACCATATGCACAGAAGTTGGGTTCGGCGTTTCAAAAAGTAAATTTTCTTCGTGATTTAAAGGAAGACTATGAAACTATGGGGCGTACTTATTTTCCGAATGCAGACCTGAGCAATTTCGATTATGCCTGCAAAAGTGCCATCGAAAAGGATATTGAAGCTGAGTTTAAAGAGGCTTTAATCGGTATACGGATGCTTCCGAACTCATCTCGATTCGGGGTGTATTTGGCCTACTCGTATTACGTGTCCTTATTTCACAAAATAAAAAACACAACAGCCAAAAACATCATCAATAAACGCATCCGAATCCCAAACGGTGTCAAATTAATGTTGACCATGAAAACCTATTTGCGCTACAAAACAGCGCTGTTATAAACAAGTACGGCAACAATCCAAGAAGCGAAAATTCTTAAAACCTACATATATATCAAACGCAATTTAATAACTGTAATTCTAATTTTTAAAAATTCAAACTATGAAAAAGTCAAAAAAATATCTCAAATTTCTAGCCCTAATGGTGATTGTCGCATTTACAATCATTTCGTTTTCATCGTGTAGCGATGACGATGATGGAATGATAGATCCGCCCCAGATGATGACCATAGCAGATATCGTCGCCAATAACGCAAATTTTAGTATGCTCAAAACAGCACTTGAACGCACCGGTTTGGACGTGGTTCTCGGAGGTGATGGTGAGTTCACTGTATTTGCTCCCGATAACGATGCTTTCGGAGCTGCTGGATTATCGAATGACGATTTAGAAAATCTTCCTGTAGACACCTTAAAAGATATTCTATTATATCACACCATAGCGTCAGAGGTCAAAGCTGCTGATGTTCCTGCAGGTCCAAATGCTGGTGTTGAAGCGGCAAATGGCGTCATGGTCTATCTAACAAACAATAGCCAAGGTGTTTTTGTCAACGGAATTCAAGTAAACCAAGCAGATATTGAAGCCAGTAATGGCGTTGTCCATGTCATTGGAAATGTGTTGATGCCGCCTGTTGGAAACATTGTAGAAACTGCGCAATCAAATGAAGCGCTTTCTTATCTAGTGGCCGCTGTGCTACGAGCAAGTGAAGGACAGACCAATGTTGCTGCCTTGCTTTCTGGAACAGATGTGTTTACTGTATTTGCACCAACAAATGCAGCATTCCAAGCAGCAGGATTTGCAACCATTGCTGATATTAACAATGCCGACCCAGATGCTTTGACCGCCATTTTAACCTATCACGTGACCAACGGAAGGATATTTTCGTCCGACCTTATGGATGGCCAAGAAGTGCCAATGCTCAACGGAGACACGACCATGATTGGATTGGTTGGTGGAGCAACCGTAATGGGGGTGAACAATACAGAAGCATCGAATATAATCATCACTAATATCGTGGCTACCAATGGTGTTGTCCACGTTATTGACCAAGTGTTACTACCTTAATTCTTAGTTTGAAGCCTTCTTCATCAGTAAGCAATATTTTTTTGGTTAGGCTAAAGTTTACTGATGGAGGGGTTTTAATTTTCAATCTATTTCACTTTAATTGAGATGGCAAACAAGCGGGTATTCCATTTTTGGAATCTCGCTTTTTAAATTATACTCACCTCCAACCGATTGTTTGTAATTCCATTTGGAAATACGGGTAAAAGAAGCTTATATTGGTTAATTTCACACCCTAAAAGAGAAGCTAATTGGAATCTTATTTAAACGAACTCAATGAGGCTCAAAAAGAGCCTGTACTCCATAAGGACGGACCGCTGATTGTAATTGCCGGCGCGGGGTCTGGAAAAACGCGCGTACTGACCTATCGGATTGCCTATTTAATGTCGCAAGGTGTAGACCCATTCAATATTCTCGCCTTGACGTTTACGAATAAAGCAGCGCGAGAAATGAAAAGTCGAATTGCTCAAATCGTAGGTTCGAGCGAAGCAAAAAACCTATGGATGGGTACATTCCACAGTGTTTTTGCACGAATTCTCCGTTTTGAAGCCGATAAGCTTGGATATCCGTCGAACTTCACAATTTACGATACCCAAGATTCCCACAGTGTCATTCGGTCCGTGATCAAAGAGATGCACCTCGATAGAGAAATCTACAAGTACAAACAGGTTTATTCGCGGATTTCCTCCTATAAAAACAGTTTGATTACCGTAAAGGCATATTTTAATAATCCAGAATTAGTCGAAGCCGATGCGATGGCAAAAAGACCGCGTATGGGCGATATCTATAAAGCCTATGTCGATAAGTGTTTTAAAGCAGGCGCTATGGATTTTGACGATCTGTTGTTGCGAACCAACGAATTGCTCACGCGCTTTCCGGATGTGTTGGCAAAATATCAAGATCGATTCCGATATATCTTGGTCGATGAGTATCAAGATACCAACCACAGCCAGTACTTGATCGTACGCGCGCTGTCTGATCGATTTCAGAATATCTGCGTTGTAGGAGACGACGCACAAAGTATTTATGCCTTCCGAGGGGCGAACATCAATAACATTCTAAATTTCCAAAAGGATTATGACGATGTGAAAGTATATCGATTGGAGCAAAATTATCGATCGACAAAAAACATCGTTCAGGCTGCCAACACGGTTATTGAAAAAAATAAAACACGCCTTGAGAAGGTGGTGTGGACCGCGAACGATGAGGGAAGCAAGATAAAGGTGAACCGTTCGATGACCGACGGGGATGAAGGTCGTTTTGTAGCGCGGTCTATCATCGAAAACAAAAATAACCACAATTTGCAAGATGGCGATTTTGCGATTCTGTATCGAACAAACGCACAAAGTAGAGCGATTGAAGATGCACTTCGCAAACAAAATCTGCCGTACCGTGTTTATGGAGGAACGAGTTTCTATCAACGCAAGGAAATTAAAGATGTGCTGGCCTATTTGCGCCTCATCATCAATCCAAAAGATGAGGAAGCACTCAAGCGCGTCATTAATTATCCAGCACGGGGTATCGGGCAAACCACCATCGAACGCCTTATAGTAGCCGCCAATTCTTACAACCGATCGATTTTTGAAGTGATGAAACACATCGATAAGGTGAATCTGAATATCAACAGAGGAATTAAAGGACGCCTTTCCGATTTTGTCAATATGATTGAGAGTTTCCAAGTCTTAAATAAAGGATACAATGCATTCGAAATTGCCGAACACGTGTCTAAAAAGACAGGGATCTTACAAGAATTAAAAAAAGATGGCACTCCAGAAGGCATTGCCCGTGTTGAAAACGTTGAGGAATTGCTCAACGGAATGCGCGACTTTGTTGAAGAGCAAAAAGAGATTGCCGAAACAACCGGATCGCTCACGGAATTTTTAGAAGATGTGGCACTTGCTACAGATATGGATAAAAATACAGGCGACACCAACAAAGTGGCATTGATGACGGTACACTTGGCCAAAGGACTAGAGTTCCCGGTGGTCTATATCGTTGGACTAGAAGAGGACTTGTTTCCAAGTGCGATGAACTTAAATACCCGAAGTGAGCTCGAAGAAGAGCGGCGTTTGTTCTATGTTGCCTTAACCCGGGCCGAGACAAAAGCCTATATCACCTATACCCAATCCCGCTACCGTTGGGGGAAATTAATCGACGCTGAACCGAGTCGGTTTATCGAAGAAATAGATGAGGCGTATTTGGAGTACTTGACACCCATTACCGAAAACCGCTATAAATCACTTTTGAATCCCGACTTATTTGGTGAGGTAGATCGCAGTAAATTACGAATGAAAAAACCTGTGGAAGGAAAACCACCCACGGGACCTTCGGAGCAGCAGCTACGAAAATTAAGAAGACTCAAGCCCGTGACTAGTTCAGCCAGCAAAGACTTCAATCCAGCCGATGCCAACTTGTTTGAAGGAGCCATGGTAGAGCACATTCGATTCGGAAAGGGAAAAATCCTGAAGATAGAAGGTGTAGGAGCAGACACAAAAGCTGAAATCGATTTTGAAAATGGCGGTCTTAAAAAACTGCTTTTGCGTTTTGCCAAACTAAAAGTGCTCGACGCATAAATGCAAGCTGGGTTTATTTTGATTATTCCACGTTGGAAAATGAGCATATCACCACTGTATTATTTTTAGGCAATACCGATTGTTCAATATGTCAAATAGCCTTATATTTAGAATAAAAAAGAAATACTATGGCAGAATTCATTAAGATTTATGACGAAAACCCAAATCCTAAACAAATAAAGCAAGTAGTAGAAATACTTCGAGATGGGGGATTGGTGATTTTTCCAAGCGATACGGTGTACGCTTTGGGATGCGATATAACCAATAACCGAGCGATGGAACGGGTGGCGCAACTACGAGGTGTAAAACTGGAAAAAGCTAATTTCTCTTTCATCTGTGAAGATTTGAGCAACCTGAGCGACTATGTGCGACAAATAGACTCTGCAACGTTCAAGATTTTGAAGCGTAACCTGCCGGGACCGTATACTTTTATCTTACCAGGAAACAACAACCTTCCAAACGTTTTTAAAAAGAAGAAAGAAGTAGGCATTCGTGTTCCCGACAACAACATTGCAAGAACCATCGTCCGAGAATTAGGAAATCCGATCATCTCTACATCTATTAAAGACGATGATGAGGTCATTGAATACACGACCGATCCTGAACTTATTTTTGAAAAATGGGGCCATCAGGTAGATGCTGTAATCGATGGCGGATATGGCGGGAATGTGGCATCAACAGTTGTTGACCTTACGGGAAGAGATCCGCTTATCGTCAGAGAAGGAAAGGGTAGTTTAGAACTTTAATCAGAGCAAGGTCATCAACAGCCTCTGAGATAGTTATTGTTTGAGTAAGTGTTTCAAACCTCTGTAAATATTCTGTTCCAGAATGTCTATTTCTTCCCCATCGGTTAAGAAAAGCTTTTTAATACTTTGGAACGCTTCGTCGATTTCTTCCTTTGAGTAATCGAGGCGTTCTATGGTGGCGTGTATTTTCTGAATCCTTTGGTAATCATTGTCTTGCTCAAACTCCTGATGGATTCGCTTATAATCAACTTCGTGCACTTTCGATTTGATGTATTCCTTTTCTTCCTTGGTGATAACAAAGTCGGCGTTAGCACAGTACAACAGCATATATGCCTTTAGTTCTTGGTGGGTCCAATCTGTGTTTATATTTTCCATAACGTTTGTTATTAACAGTTAACTTTTGAATTACCTAAGGTACAAAAAGCTATCTGAAGCATGGATAAAAAAAAGCCCGATCTTTTAGAATCGGGCTTTTAACTATAATTAATAAGGGAAGATTATTATCCTTGTCCTTCTAATTCTTTCATTTCTTTTTCAATCATATCGTAGAACTGATCGATTTTTGGAAGTACCAAAATTCTAGTTCGTCTGTTGATTGCTCTGTTTTCGGCTGTAGTGTTTGGCTCAAGTGGCACATACTCTCCACGTCCTGCTGCCACCAATCGCGATGGGCTCACGCCAAGATCTTGTAGGGCACGTACTACCGCTGTAGCTCTATGAACACTCAAATCCCAGTTATCCTTGATAACTCCAGTTCCACGCCATGGCACGTTGTCTGTATGGCCTTCTACCATTGCTTCAAACTCTGGCTTACCATTAATTACTGTAGCTACTTTGCCAAGAACTTCTTTTGCTCTCGATGAAAGTTCATACTTTCCAGACTGGAAGAGAACCTTATCTGATAGTGAGATGTAAACAACGCCTTTTTCTACGCTGATTTCAATATCAGGATCGTTCATACCAACTTCTTTCTTCAAGCTAGTAACCAATGCAAGAGTAACGCTATCCTTCTTGTTAAGTGCGTCTTGTAAACGGTTGATCTTAAGATCTTTTTCTTTTAAGCTCTCTAACGACTTTTCAAGGTTTGAAGCTCCTTGAGCAGTAAGCATCGTCAACGACTTAGAGCTTTTAATTAAGTTTTGGTTGGTCTCTCTTAAGTCAGCCAACCGATTTTCTAATTCTGTGTTTCTTGCCTGCGCAACAGAACGCTCTGTTTCACACTGATTGAGTTTGACAGTACACGTGTTTAACAGGTCTTTCGTAGTTGTATACTGCGCTTCCAACTCATTGTATTTCTTACTCGATACACAAGAGGTCAAGAAAACACTGGAAGCCACAAATAAAAAGAATAACTTCTTCATAATAAATATAGATTATTTTTGGGGTGTTTATTTTACTTTCGTTGCCGAAGAACAAAAATATCAAATCCGTTATGAATCAGACGATGATTAACATTACTTTAATCAAAAAGGACTAAAGTTGTCTGAAATTTCGCTTATTCTGAATGAAATACTTAAAAATTATAACATTCGTTGAGTAGTATGTGTTGGTAGAAGCATATTTTTTTCGTTTCCTTCTCATTTTTGGAAGATTTTTGTAGAAACTAAAATGCGCTCGGAGTATCGCAAAGAAATGCTTGAATTTCCCTTGAACTAAAAAGCGAATTCCCGCCACGGCATCAAACACCAGACGAATAAAGATGATAAGATAGGCACGCGCCCCCTTTAGGTTTTTATAAATATTGAAAAGAGAGTTCCTAAAGTTCAAGAACGTTTTTTGTGGATGGGCCGCATCTAAAGTGGCGCCACCTACGTGATATACGTGGGACGTGCCAACTGCGATTGTTTTTTTATTCTGCGCACTCAGGCGCCAACAAAAATCGATTTCTTCTTGGTGCGCAAAGTAATCTTCGTCAAAACCTCCCGCTTGCCAAAAAGCCTCAGCGCGGACAAACAGACACGCTCCCGATGCCCAAAAAATAGGCGCTATGGCATCATATTGTCCGGTATCTTTTTCTAACGTTTCAAAAATGCGGCCGCGACAATATGGAAATCCATATTTGTCGATAAAGCCACCCGCCGCACCGGCATATTCAAAATAGTCTTTGTTGTTATAATCCAAAATCTTTGGTTGGGCTGCTGCAACATCGGCATCTTTCTCAAATTCTGAAACCACCGGCCCGATCCAATTTGGCGTTACAGCGACATCGCTGTTTAGCAGAATGAAGATGTCTTCAGATAAGTTTTTTAATGCGTCGTTATAACCCTTCGCATAACCTCCATTGACTTTGTTTTCAATGATGTTTACTTCGGGAAAGTTTTCGGATAGATAGGCTACCGAATCATCAGTCGATGCGTTGTCGGCAACATAAATTGTCGCGTTGCCTGAATATGCGATGACCTTCGGAAGAAATTTTTCCAACAACGATCTTCCGTTCCAATTTAAGATGACTACGGCTACTTTCACGGGTTCAAATTTAGCTAAAGTTTTTGTAGGGTTTAGAATTGATATGATGCACAGTTCATTGAGTTGTTAGCCTTCTGGCTTGTTAGGAAGGTCTTTCAGAAAAACATAGCGTTGGTTAGCAAAATCGATTTGGCAGTAATAATGCTCCAAACCATTGGTGACCATCAAATAAGACGCGTTCAGCGCCATGTTGTATCGTGCAATTTGATCGAACGTATCTTGCGTAATCGCCACCGATGGCGCCTTGCATTCAACAATTAGAAAAACACTTCCATCGCTGTTGAAAACAACCACATCATATCGTTTGGTAGTGTTATGGAGCTTCAATTGCTTTTCGACATTGATCAAATTTGCTGAATAGTTTTTTTCCTGAATGAGATATTGCACCACGTGTTGGCGCACCCATTCTTCAGAATTCAAAACGATGAACTTTTTTCTGATAGGATCAAATATCAACGGTTTGTTTTCGCTATTTTTGAATCGAAAGGAATATTCTGGAAATGCTAATCTTTGCATACGGCAAATATCATCGATTTTTCAGATAAACGAAAGGTTCAAGACGTTATAAAAATTTTCGAATAGCCGTCTTGTCCAAGAAAACTGTATATTTTTTATGGCTCTTAATACTGCACGTGCAATTCTAAACGATATTAAAAATGGCAACACCAAACCCATCTATTGTTTGATGGGGGAGGAACCCTACTACATCGATGTCATTTCTAAATACATCGAAGAAAATGTGCTTTCGGAAGCAGAAAAAAGTTTCAACCAAGTTGTGCTTTACGGTCGCGATGTAAGTATTGAAGATATTGTAAGCGCTGCCAAACGCTATCCGATGATGGCCGAGAAGCAAGTGGTAATCGTCAAGGAAGCTCAAGATCTCTCGCGCACTATCGAAAATCTAACGCCGTATGCTAAAAATCCGACGCCTTCCACCGTTTTGGTGCTTTGTTATAAGTATAAAAAACTCGACGGACGGAAGAGCTTGGCAAAAGCCATTAGGAAAACGGGAGTGCTTTTTGAAAGTAAAAAGCTTTACGAAGATAAAATTCCCGACTGGATCAAAAGCGTACTCGCGGCCAAAGGCTATACGATTTCGGTAAAAGGTGCCCAAATGTTGGTGGAGTTTTTAGGAACCGACTTGGGAAAAATCAATAACGAACTCGAAAAACTGCAATTGGTGCTCAAGCCAGGCGAACAGATTACGCCCGAAATTATTGAAGAGAATATCGGAATAAGTAAAGACTTTAATAATTTCGAATTGGTGAAAGCATTGGGAAGCAGAGATAAGAAGAAAGCATTTGCGATTATTCAATACTTCGCGCAAAATCCAAAAGACAATCCCATGCCTTTTACCACTGCCATTCTATATGGATTCTATAATAAATTGTTGACCTATCACGCCCTCGACAAAAAGGCCGATGCGGCAAAAGCACTTAAAATCCCCCCGTATTTTTTAAACGATTATGTCACGGCAGCACGTAATATTCCGATGCGAAAAGCCAGTGAAGCTATCGCAGCAATCCGAGAAGTGGATTTGAAAAGCAAAGGCGTGGGCGCCAATCTCTCACAAGCCGATTTGCTCAAAGAGCTTTACGTAGCACTGCTTTAATCCGGAAACATACCTGTGTGAAGCGAATGTAATAGTCGCTTCATTCACAAGTTTAACAGGTTTTCCAAACGAGAAAGTATCTGCTTATCGTCTATCCAGTGAATATCTTCCCGGGCCAAATAGGGCAATGGCGATAAAAGCAGTTAAGAATAAGATTGCCTTTTCTTTTACTGCGAAGGGATCGTTTTTGTGAATTTCCAAAATAGCAACAAGCATGGTGACAATTAAAGGAAGGGCTGCAAATCGAGCTTTGTATCCGATGATAATCAAAATTGGAAAAACCGTTTCTGCAATAGCCGCCAAAACCAGGGATAAAATAACGCCCATACCAAAAACACTTACAAATTGAGGATCGTCAGAAAGTAGATTTTTAACTTTCGGAATACCGTGTAGAGCGAGCATCATAACTGCAAAACCGATACGTAAAACTAACTTGCCAATATCTGTATTCATAGGGAGCTATTTTATAAAGGTTAAGGGGCTAAAGTAAGTAATTTTACTAAAATTGTCACAGCTAATTTTTAAATGTATTTTTGTGGACGTTAAAAAAGCACCTATGATAAAATTGAAAGCTTGGGTTTCTGCCGCACGCTTGCGGACTTTGCCGCTTTCTGTTGCGGGAATCATCACCGCAGCAGCAGCAGCCAATGAGTCAGGCTTGTTTTCTACTGCTATTTTTGGGCTTTCTTTAGCCACAACCTTAGGACTTCAGATACTTTCAAACTACGCCAATGACTACGGCGATGGTGTAAAAGGAACCGATAACCACGAACGCGTTGGTCCGATGCGTGCGATGCAAAGTGGCGCACTTTCGGCGGCAGCACTTAAAAAAGGAATTGCGATAACGGCCTTCATAACCTTAATACTTGCCAGTTTGCTCATCTACATTGCGTTCAGGAATGAGAATATTTGGCACTCCACAGTCTTTTTGGTTTTAGGAATTTCGGCGATTGTTGCTGCAATCACGTATACCGTGGGCCGATATGCTTATGGATATCGAGCCTTGGGCGATCTTTTTGTGTTTGTATTCTTCGGACTTTTGAGCGTGTTGGGAGGGTATTTCCTATACGTAAAAGCTATAGATAACTACATCGTCCTACCCGCCGTTGTCATCGGGCTGCTGAGTACTGCGGTTCTAAACGTCAACAATATGCGCGACCGACTCGCCGATGCAAATGCGGGGAAAACAACGTTAGCCGTGTTGTTGGGCGGAAAAAAAATCAAACGATATCATTACGTGCTCATACTAGGAGCAGCCATCGCAGCACTACTTTACTTTATTCTGAAAGAGGCGTCGTGGCATAGCTATCTGTCCTTAGTGGCTTTCGTTCCACTGCTGATACATCTAAAAAGAGTGCGCCATATAAAATCCCCTCCCGATTTCGACCCAGAATTGAAGAAAGTAGCGTTGAGCACCTTCCTGTTTTCGGTGCTATTCTTTGTGTCGACTTGGATTTAGTTTTATATTTAAAGAAAAAATAAAGATTATGAAAATTACATTTTACGGACATAACTGTTTAGGGCTTGAAATTAAAGGGAAACACATTCTTGTAGATCCTTTTATTTCGGGGAATGAATTGGCAAAGGACAAGGTGAATATGGACGAGATTAAAGCCGATTATATTCTCTTAACACACGCCCACAGCGACCACACCTTAGACGTCGACGCCATTGCAAAGAGAACAAATGCGGTGATTGTGAGTAATTTTGAAATCACTACGTACTATGAAGAAAAAGGATTTCCGGTTCACCCGATGAATATCGGCGGATCTTGGACTTTTGATTTTGGTGATGTAAAATATGTCACCGCACATCACACCAGTAGTTTCGAAGACGGAACCTATGGTGGGCAACCCGGTGGATTTGTCATTAAAGGAGAACACAAAAACATTTATGTCGCAGGCGATACAGCCCTGACTATGGATATGAAACTCATTCCGCTTTACGCAAAACTCGACCTCGCTATCTTACCTGTGGGCGATAACTTCACCATGGGAATAGACGATGCCTTAATCGCCAGTGACTTTGTGGAATGCGATAAAGTATTGGGTGTTCACTTCGACACTTTTGGGTTTATCGAAATAGATCACGACGAAGCTAAAAAGAAATTCTACGATGCCGGAAAAGATTTGATGCTCTTGGATATTGGCGAATCCATCGAACTTTAAATCCGTAGAAAATGAAAGCATCCTATGCGCACTACCAACTCGATTTTAAACGACCAAGCGGAACTTCCCGAGGTGTGCTAAAACAAAAAGACACCTTTTTTATAGTCTTGACTAAAGACGGGAAATACGGGGTAGGAGAGTGCGGATTATTGCGCGGATTATCGATCGACGACAGGCCGGATTATGAAGAAATGTTGAGGTGGACGTGTGAGCATATCGCATTGGGAGAAGAAGTTTTACTCGAGAAATTAGTCGAATTCCCCTCCATTCAATTTGGTCTTGAAACTGCTTTTAGATCGTTGAAAGCAGAAAATCTTTTTGAATTATTTCCCTCCGATTTTACCCGAGGTAAAGATGCCATCGATATTAATGGATTGGTTTGGATGGGTGACAAGCAATTTATGAAAGATCAGATTTCGGAGAAACTAAAAGAAGGATTCAATTGCATCAAAATGAAAATTGGAGCCATCGATTTTGAAACTGAATTCGAATTGCTAAAGTCGATTCGCAGCGAATTCTCTGCATCAGAAATCACCTTGAGGGTCGATGCCAACGGCGCTTTTGAATTTACAGAAGCCTTGGAGAAACTAAAACAACTTTCCGACTTGGAAATTCATTCCATAGAGCAACCCATCAAGCAAAAACAATGGGAGCAAATGGCAGAATTATGCGCCAAAACCCCCTTGCCAATTGCTTTAGATGAAGAACTTATCGGAGTTTTTAACGAAGAAGACCAAGACAAGTTGTTAGCCACAATCAAACCCCAATACATCATTCTAAAACCATCACTGGTAGGAGGAATGACTGGGAGCGATCGCTGGATTGCCCTCGCTGAAAAACACGGTGCAGGATGGTGGATGACTTCTGCGCTAGAAAGTAATATTGGGCTGAACGCCATTGCACAGTACACTTACACGAAAGACAATACCATGCCGCAAGGCTTGGGGACCGGAAGTCTCTACACCAACAACATCGATTCTCCATTGGAAGTGGTCCGGGGTGCGCTACGTTATAATCCCAAAACTAAATGGGAATGGGAGGTAAGTAATTTTGAATTTAAAAACTAAATCAACAACAAATTTTCAATAAAAGTAAATGTATATAGAACAAGGATTTCGAGGCAAAAACGAATGGTGGCGTTACTTATTAGGATTTCTGGCCACATTCTTCGTCAGCCAATTAGGGGCCATTCCACTAATATTGGCAGTTGCCTTTAAAGTGATGTCGGATGGTGGAAATATCTATGCCATAAACGACCCGGATGTCTTGATGACTACTTTAGATTCCAACTTGACCCTGTTTCTTATGCTTTTAGGCTTTGCAGCGGGCATGTTGGGATTGTATTTTTTTGTGCGCTACGTACATCAGCAATCGTTTAAAGACCTTACCACCACACGCGCCAAAACCGATTGGGGCCGGGTCTTCTTCGGATTCTTTTTGGTGGCAACACTAACACTTGTTTTTACAGGAATAAGTTATTATCAAAATCCTGAAAACTATATCGTGCAATTTCAGTTGGTTCCTTTTCTTATTTTGGCATTAATAGCAATTGTGCTGATTCCTATCCAAACCAGTTTTGAGGAATATCTTTTTAGAGGCTATCTCATGCAGGGCATTGGCGTCAATGCAAAGAACCGCTGGCTACCGTTAATCGTAACCTCTGTTATCTTTGGTGGAATGCACGCATTCAATCCCGAAGTCACAAAGCTTGGCTATATCATTATGGTCTATTACATCGGAACAGGCTTTTTCTTGGGAATCATGACGTTAATGGATGAAGGTCTTGAACTCGCTTTGGGATATCACGCAGGGAACAACCTGATTGCAGCACTTTTAGTCACCGCAGATTGGACGGTTTTTCAAACTAATTCGGTGCTGAAAGACATTTCAGAACCTTCGGCTGGAGTCGATATTTTAATTCCGGTATTGGTTATTTTTCCGCTTTTTCTCTTCATCCTTGCTAAAAAGTATAAGTGGACCAATTGGAGGGAAAAACTCATCGGAAAAATTGATGCTCCTGAGCCTGTAGTAACGGAAAGCGACCGGTTTTTTATTGATACAAACTAAAAACTATCTTTTGATACATCCTGAATTTAAACTCAACGGACAATCCTTTACAACTGTTCAAGATCTTAAAGACCTTGCTCGAAATTGGACTTCGGCGTCGGGAGAAAATCGCTTTATTGGTGAATTTATTTTGGAATGGCTCAATGCCGATAATTTTATTCAGGTAAAAACATCGGGTTCAACAGGAACTCCAAAATTGATGACGCTGCAAAAACAACACGTACGGAATAGTGCACGTGCCACTGTGGAATATTTTCAACTTTTCGAAAACACCAAAGCGCTGCTCTGTATGTCTTCCGAATACATTGCAGGAAAAATGATGTTGGTGCGCGCAATGACTGCTGGATGGGATTTATACGCCGTTGAACCCAAGAAAAATCCGTTGCAAGATGCTACGATGGAATTTGATTTTGTGGCAATGGTTCCTTTTCAAGTGTTTCATGCAGTTGACCATTTGCATAAAGTCAAAAAAATCATCATTGGCGGAGGTGCCATTCCTCAAAAACTAGAAAACCGTCTTCAAGAAGTGGATACCTTGGCATTTGCCACGTATGGTATGACCGAAACCATCAGCCACATCGCTGCACGAGCAGTCAATGGAAAACAGCGTTCCACGGTTTTCACAGCCTTGCCACAAGTAACGTTTTCGCAAACGTCAGAAGGGTGTCTGAAGATTAATGCACCCTTAATATCCGATGAAATCCAAGTGACAAACGATGTTGTTGAATTGATCTCGCCCACAGCATTTCGATTTCTAGGTCGCATCGATAATGTAATCAACACAGGAGGACTAAAAATGTATCCGGAAGCAATCGAACAAAAACTATCGGCATATATCGAAAAACCATTTTTTATTGCTTCGGAAGAAGACGAGGCATTAGGAGAGCGCATTATTATGGTTGTTGAGAACAAAACTGCAATGCATACTGATGATTTCCATGAAGCTTTCGAAAATCTTTCTACTTACGAACGCCCAAAAAAAGTTTACACCGTTCCGAGTTTTAGCTATACCGATACCGAAAAAATTAGACGGTCTGAAGTGTTGGCCAAATTGGGAATTTGAAATGAAATTTTCTTTGATAGGGAAAGAGTCAAATAAGGTTTTATTATTTAACTACATTTGCCGATTATGATACAGTATTCATTTGTCATACCGGTTTATAATCGCCCACAAGAGGTGAAGGAACTCCTCGAGAGTTTGGCGGCAATGGATTTCTCAGAACCTTTTGAAGTGGTGATTGTCGAAGACGGTTCTTCGGAAACCTCCGAAAGTGTCATTGAAAAATTCAAGAAAAACCTGCAGATTTCGTATTACTTCAAACCCAACTCCGGCCCTGGAGATTCTCGAAATTATGGTATGGCACGAGCCAAAGGAAACTACTTTATCATTTTAGATTCCGATTGCTTGATGCCCAAGCATTATTTGGCTACCGTACAGCAATTCCTAAACGATAATTTCTATCACTGTTTTGGGGGCGCCGATGCAGCACATGAAAGTTTTTCGCCCTTGCAGAAAGCGATAAATTATGTGATGACTTCTTTTTTGACTACAGGAGGAATCCGAGGAAAAGAAAAAGGCATCCAGCGATTTGAGCCGCGAAGTTTTAATATGGGAATTTCGAAGGAAGCTTTTCAAAAAACGGGTGGTTTTGGAAAAATACATCCTGGAGAAGACCCCGATCTTTCGCAGCGAATTCGCGAAGCCGGTTACGAAACCGTATTTCTTCCCAATGCCTTTGTCTATCATAAAAGACGCATTTCTTGGAAGAAGTTTTATCAGCAAGTAAGGAAGTTCGGACTCACACGCCCAATTTTAAACAAATGGCACCCTACATTGGCAAAACCTACTTTTTGGTTGCCCAGCTTATTTGTAGTTTTCGTCATCGTCTCGAGTGTTCTTGCCATCGTCTTCGATTGGATTTTCATCCTGCCACTTGCTGTTTATTTGGGGCTCGTATTTCTCGATTCGAGCATAAGAAATAAGAGTCTTTATATTGGGTTATTGACTTTGATAGCGTTGTTTATTCAGTTCTTCGGATACGGATTGGCATTTGCGGAGTCGTATTGGTTTACAAACATTCGGAACAAAGAACCACAAAAGCATTTTCCATTTCTATTTTTTGACTAAATTTAAAGGACTGCAAAAATAATTATATGGCGAAAGGATTTTTCAACAAGTATTCTAACACAAAAATAAAGCAGTTTTTGGTGTTTGTCGCTATTGCCAGTCTTCTTTGGATTTTGACGAAGTTTGGAAGAGAGATTACCGCACCGATGGAGGCGCGTATTGTGTACAAAAACTTGCCCCAAACTGCAGTCTTAGCAAAAGACAATCCGAAATTTATCCATTTTGATATCACGGCAAGTGGTTTCGAAATCCTGTTGTATAAACTAAAGAAACCCGTCTTGGACATCACGGTCGACACCTATTATACCAAGGGAGACAACAGTTTTATTGTGCCTATGAAAGATGTTCTTTTGGACCTGGAGAGTAAGTTTAATAAATATTTTGAAATTCGGAATTTAACCCCCGATCCGCTTCAGGTTAAACTCGCGCCGATAATTCTAAAGGAAGTTACCGTAATTCCAGATTTAGACATTCAATTTAAAAATGGATTTCGAGCGTTAGGCGATTTTGAACTGAATCCGAACACCATTACCATTTCTGGTCCACAGGAAAGTTTGGCCGATATCGATACCGTATTTACAAAAAAAGCATCGCTTAAAAATGTCGATGAAGATATTACCAAAGAGATTGCCATTCAATCGCCTTCAAAAGAAATTGTTTCAATAACTCCTGACAAAGTTGTGTTTCATTGGGCAGTTACAGAATTTGCCGAGGGGCAGTTCTCGCTGCCTGTAGAAGTGATTAATGTGCCACCAGGCGTTGAGCTCAAAACAGTTCCTGGGCATCTGACGATCACTTTTGATATGGCGGTGGAAGATTTTGCAACCATTTCGGCAGAAAACTTCAGAGTGGTCTGCGACTATTCCAAGCGAAATAAAGAAGCGGGGTTTATGGTTCCCCAATTAGTAAAACATCCCAATGAAGCTATCAATGTGATGATAGACCCAAAAAAGATTGAATATTATGTCTTCAAATAAAAGCGACTCTTCTTTTCCGAAAATTGTTGGAATCACTGGTGGTATTGGTAGTGGGAAAACTACAGTAGCCAAGATGTTTTCAGCATTCGGTGCTCCGGTTTATTACGCCGATGCAGAGGCAAAGGAATTGACCGCTACTTCGCCTGAAATTCGCGCGGATTTAATCGCGCTTTTGGGAGAAGCCACGTTTAAAGATGGGGTGTTGGATCGAAAATATATGGCGAATAAAATCTTTAATGACGAAGCACTTTTAGCCAAGGCAAACGCCATCATTCACCCACGTGTCGCAGCACATTTTAAACAGTGGGCTGCTGCACAAAACTTCCCATATGTGTTGAAAGAGGCGGCCATTCTTTTCGAAAGCGGAAGTTATAAAGATTGCGATGTCACGATTTTGGTAACAGCGCCAGAGGAGATTCGCATTCAGCGCGTTATGGAAAGAGATCAAGCAACACGTGAAGAAGTCGTGGCTCGGATGGAGAATCAGTGGAGCGATGCGAAAAAAAGTGAATTGGCCGATTTTATAATTGAAAATTTGTATCTTTTTGACACTCAAAAAACTGTAGAGAATCTACATCCCCAGTTGCTTTGAGATTAACACGACGCCTTTAGTGTTAACATTAGGTTAAATGCCCCCACCGCTAAATGTTAAAATCTTATTTTTGAGGTATGAACAAAAAACTATTCGTACTGCTCATAGGGCTTATGAGTCTCTCTTTGGTAGGTATAGTATTTGTCCAAATTTACTGGATATCCAATGCGTTTCGAACCAAACAAGAGCAATTTGCCATACAAGTTCGACAAGTTTTGTTATCGGTTTCGAAAGATATTCAACTGAGGGAAGTAGAGGCCTATTACGATGTCTACAGTGCATATGCCGATAGTGTTGCGATTCCCGAAAGTGTTGCATTTACCGAGTTGGCTTACATAACCCAGAATAGAGCGACAAACGAAACATATATTTTTACGGATGGAATCTTAGAACAAGATTATAAATTGTCATCCAATCTCTTTGACCCACCTATAGACAGCATTCAGTTTAGAAAGCTGACGAACAGAAAGACGACCACAAGAATTTCGGAAGGATTGGATGGGGTGCCTTTTACCGAAACAAGGACAGAATCATTCACCCGATTAAAGGATTATGAACAACGGCAGTTCGAAAGTTTTATAGGCAAAGTATCCGAATTAACACCCATATACAATCGGATTGATACAGAAGAAATTAGAAGGCTGATTTCTAGAGAACTCGATGGACGTGGGCTACATTCCGATTTCGAATTTGCGGTTTATAGCAATAGTGTAGAAACCAATGTACGGTCGAAGCACTTTAAATTAGATCCGGAAAGCACCTATGTGGTGCCACTTTTTGTGAACGACGAAAAAAACAATTACGAACTTTATGTCGATTTTTCCGATAAGCGCAGGCTGTTGATCAATAGTGTTTTAGGAATGGCAGTACTATCTTTAGGATTCACATCCGTGATTGTATTGGCCTATGGAGGCGCAATCTCGCAGCTGTATAAACAGCGACAGATTGCGGAGATTAAAAATGATTTTATCAATAATATGACGCACGAATTTAAAACTCCAATTGCCACGATTAATTTAGCACTCGATGCGCTAAACAATCCGAAGGTAAAAGATGACAGGAAGTTTTTAGACCGGTATCTCGGGATGATTCGTGACGAAAACAGTCGAATGCACGCGCAGGTTGAAAACGTCTTGCGCATTTCGAAGATGGAGAAAAATGAACTCGACCTTCCCAAAGAGCGGGTAAACCTGCAGGAAGTTGTCGAAGAAGCGATGAAGCATTTGATCTTAATTGTTGAAAACAGAGGCGGGTATATCAAAACCCATTTCAGCGCTAAGAACAATGCTGTTCTCGCAAATAAATCACATATGACAAATGTGGTTGTCAATATTTTGGACAATGCGGTGAAGTACTCAGAAGGTGAGCCGAAGATTGATATTTATACGGAGAATGTAAAAAACAATATCATCCTGAAAATAACCGATCAAGGTGCCGGAATGAGTAAAGCGGTATTAAAACGAATATTTGAAAAGTTCTACCGAGAACACACTGGCGACGTACATAATGTGAAAGGACACGGGCTTGGATTGGCCTATGTGAAAAGCATATTAGACGACCATGATGCCCAGATTTTCGTGAATAGCGAAAAAGGAAAAGGCAGCACATTTACAATTAAATTACACTTAATATCTTAAAATTATGGAAACAGAAAACAAAAAAATTCTACTTGTAGAAGACGATCCAAACTTTGGAACGGTACTGAAAGATTACCTGGCCATGAACGACTATGACGTTACTCATGCAAAAAATGGTATGGAAGGATTCGAAAAGTTTAAAAAAGATGATTTCGACCTTTGTATCCTAGATGTTATGATGCCATATAAAGATGGGTTTACGTTAGCAAAGGAAATTCGTGAGAAAAACGAAGACATTCCAATCATTTTCCTAACGGCCAAAGCGATGAAGGAAGATGTGTTGAAAGGCTACAAAGTAGGCGCAGACGATTACCTAAATAAACCATTCGACAGTGAAGTGCTCTTGATGAAAATCAAAGCCATCATTCAACGAAAGGCTACCGATTCGATTGCGGATAGTAAACAATTTGAATTTGAAATCGGAAACTTTTTCTTAAACTCAAAACTGAGGTTTCTTACGTACAAAGATGAGGATCCTATCAAATTGTCGCCAAAAGAAAACGATTTACTTCGACTTCTTGCACTGCACAAAAACGATTTGATGCAACGCGAATTGGCGCTGATAAAAATCTGGAGAGACGACAACTATTTTACATCACGTAGTATGGATGTATACATCGCAAAACTTAGAAAATACCTAAGTAAAGACGATGGTGTTGAAATCGTCAACATTCACGGGGAAGGATTCCGTTTGGTAGTAAAAGACGAAGTTGACAATTAAGTCATAAAAGCTTTTTTAAGATAAGTGTAAAAAGCCTGTCCTAAGAGTAAAGCGAGTTTGGGTAATGTCTAGAGTTCTTGTTGTGGACACACATAATGTCTGCAAGCATACACTCGCGATAGCTTATAAATTCGAAATTTACTTTTAGGGCAGTTCTTTCTTAATAAAGGCGACTATTTCATCGGTGTCGGTAGTATAATCAAACCAATGAATCGCTGGTTTTTTCTTAAACCACGTCAATTGTCTTTTGGCAAACCGACGCGTATTTTTCTTAATTTCCTCAACAGCTTCATCTTTCGATAACTTCCCATCAAAATAATCGAATAACTCGCGGTAACCCACCGTCTGTAGGGCATTTTGTGCTTTGTGTGGAAAAAGTCCACGGGCTTCTTCCAACAGGCCATGAGCCATCATGATATCCACGCGTTGGTTGATGCGGTTGTAAATAATCTCTCTGTCTGCTGTCAAGCCAATGACCACACTGTCGAACACTCTTTTTTTTGGTTCCTGATTTAAAAAAGACGAGTAAGGTTTCCCCGATGCACGATACACTTCTAAGGCACGAATTACCCGATGAGGATTCTGGATGTCCACTTTTTCAAAATACGCAGGGTCTGCCTCCTTCAATTCAGATTGAAGCTGAGCAATTCCGCCCTCTAAAAGTTCCTCGTTGAGCTTGTCACGTATTCCTTCCGGTATTTTAGGAAAGACGTCCAGTCCTTTTATAACAGCATCGACATACAACCCCGAGCCTCCAACCATGACAAAGGTTTTAAAAGCTTTTTGATCGGAATCTGAAGGGAAGAATTTTTCTGATAAAAAATCCACGGCATCGCGTTCAAAATCGCCAACGCTATACGTGTCGAAAATACTTTTTGAATGAATGAAGTGATGGGGTACTGCCGCTAATTCCGCATCAGAAGGAACGGCTGTGCCAATGCGCATTTGTTTATAAAACTGTCGCGAGTCGGCAGATAACACTTCGGTTTTAAACGCTTGTGCCAAGGCGATAGCCAACGTTGTTTTTCCGATGGCCGTAGGGCCAACTACACTGATAAGTAAAGGTTTTTTTGTCATTGAAACTCGAATCGTCCGTTTGTGTCCTAGCTTGATGATTTTCGAAAGTAAACAAATTTTATCAGTCCGCTGGCTTCGAATTGAGGTTCACAATTTTTAAGACGTTGTGGGTTTGAATGTGCTTCTGAATAATATGTGTGGCATTTTGCACATCCACAATCGGACTGACAATATTTTTTAGAATATCAGGATTTGTGATTTGGTGATTGAGATCGTAAAATCCATAGCCTTTTACTTTGCCGTTTGCTATCCAAATCAAGGACCGCTCTTCGATGGTACGCCCGCGATCGATTAGAAGCAGGTCTTTTTCAAAAATACTTTGGGCACTAAATGCTTCTCGAAGCCGCTGATTATAAGCTTCAGGACATTCTTTTTTCGCCTTATCAACGTTTCTTTTCTGACGGTTGGATTTGTTCTGATGCAAGTCGTTTTCATGAACAAATGCTGTTAGCCATGCTTCGGCTTGCGGATAATTTGAGAAAGTCATTAGCGCTCGCTTTCTACCGTCGGCTTTTTCGATTTTCAATTGCGTATAGCCTTCCTCATTAACAGTAGACGCTAACTGGTGACTGTACAAACGTTTTCTCGTTCTGCGATTGTAGAGCGGTTTGGTCTTGATGATTTCTTCCGACTCCTTGATTAAAGCAATCAACTGACTGCCGGTTTTTTCATAAGCAACCGAAGCTACTTCAGCCTGCAATCGTTTCGACTTGTTGTTGTCGTACGTAAAATGCTGCGTAAGCTTTTTCTTGATGTTTTTCCCTCTTCCTATATAGATAATCCGCTTGGCTTGATTGTATATATAATACACCCCGAGATCGGTTGGCGCATTTTCGATCAATTCCAAGTGTTTGGATTTGATCGAATTTTGAGTGTTTTCCTTAACCGATTTCGATATGATTTCTTTTTCTCTATCCTTGGCAAGCAATAGTTTAAATAACGATACGGTTGCCTTGGCGTCACCGTGGGCCCGATGGCGATTGTTCATCGGAATTCCCAAATGTTTTGTCAGTTTTCCTAAACTGTAAGAGGGCAGGCCAGGGATGAGCTTTTTAGCCAATTCGATGGTGCACAAACTTTCTCGTTCGTAATTATAGCCCAAACGTCTAAATTCGGTTGCGAGTATTCTGCGATCAAAACTAGCGTTATGGGCTACAATAGTACAATCTTGCGTTATTTCTATAACCCGTTTTGCAACTTCGTAAAATTTAGGCGCGCGCCGAAGCATGTTGGCGTTGATGCCAGTAAGCTTGGCGACATAAGGTTGAATAGGTCGTTCGGGATTGACCAAACTCGAAAACTGATCCACCACTTCGTGGCCATCAAAACGATAAATCGCAATCTCTGTGATGCCCTCTTCATTGTATTGTCCTCCGGTAGTCTCTATGTCTAAAATTGCGTACACTTATTTTTTTAAATTTTTGATATTAAATATACTATGAATCCAGAAATAATTTTAACTGTTTTCCTGTTGAGAAACCTAAAACAGACATAAGGCATTGAGTGTTAGGTGAAATGTTTGAGACTATTCTTTTAATTGAGAACTGGGGCCGTCCTAAGTCTTATGTCTTTTTGTCCTATGTCATTATAGAATATAGAATGTCAGATGACTTCCCAGACAATCCTATATTTTTACATAGGTTTTGGTTTCAGGAAGTTTAATATTCTCTTTCTCCAAAAATAGCACTTCCAACGCGAACCATATTGCTGCCATTTTCCAGGGCAATCGGATAATCGCCACTCATTCCCATAGATAACGTGGTCAGTTGATGGTCGTCTTTCAATGTGTCAAAGAGTTTTTTTAACGAAGCAAACTCTTCCGAAACTTGGGCTTTGTCTTCAGTAAAAGATGCCATACCCATAAGCCCTACAATGTTTACGTTTTTGAGCTCTTTAATTTCATCGGAGCTGAGAATTTCGATGGCTTCTTTTTCATTTAATCCAAATTTACTTTCTTCTTGGGCAATTTTAATTTGCAACAGGCAGTCGATAACCCGATCGTTTCTCTTAGCATCCAAATCGATCCGTCTTAAAAGTCGCATACTATCCACCCCGTGAATCAAGCTGACAAACGGTGCTATGTCTTTTACTTTGTTGCGTTGTAAGTGTCCTACCATATGCCACTGAACATCTTTAGGCATTTCGGGATATTTCATTTCCATTTGCTGCACCTGATTTTCACCAAAAATCCGTTGTCCGGCACGGTAGGCTTCCATCATTTGCTCAATGGTCTTGGTTTTAGAAATCGCCACAAGGGTAACGTCTTCAGGAAGGTTTTCTTTTATTGTTTTTAAATTTTCTTCAATCGTCATTGTTTTCACGCTTCTTAATAAGTTTTAAAATTCATAAACGGTTACACCGCTTCTCAATTTTGGTTCAATATAGGTACTCTTCGGCGGCATTTTCAGACCTTGATCGGCAACGTTTTTTAAATCATCGGTAGTCACGGGAAGCAATCCAAAGCCAACTGCAAAAGATCCCGAGTCGACCATAGTTTGCACATAGGCCAATTCGCGTTTGCCGTGTGCATATTCAATCCGTTTGTCCTTGCGCAAGTCGTCAATCCCCAAAAGAGGCTTTAAGATAGTAACATATAAAATATAGGAATCCAAACCTTCTAACGCATTGTTAATTTTATACTTGCCTTTTCTCAGGTGAAGCGAATAGTATTCGCCGTCTAAATACATACTAAAGCGATGTTTTTCGGCGGGTTTGTAATAATTCAACCCTCGGTTTTCGATGCGATAATACTCGTCTAATTTGATTAAAAACTCTTCTTTCTCAAGGCCGTTTAAATCTTTCACCAAACGGTTGAACTCGTAGATTTTTAAGTCGCTTTCCGGAATAAGGTAAGACATAAAGAAATTATACGCTTCCGACCCGGTATGGTGTGGATTCTCTTCCCGCAGATTTTTCGCTAACCGGTAGGACGATGCGCTTCTGTGATGTCCGTCGGCTATGTATAATGCTGGGATATCCTTAAAAACAGCTTGGATTTTTTCAACCAGTGCTTCTTCATCGACCACCCATAGATAATGCGTGTCGCGATAGGTGGTCGTAAATTCATATTCCGCCCGGCGTTTCATTACTTTTTTTATGATTCCCTCCATTTCCGGATTGTCTGGATAGGTCAGTAGCACGGCTTCGGCATTAAAACCGATGGTTTTTAGGTATTCCTTCAGAGCAACCTCGCGAAATTCCAAGGTATCTTCGTGTTTTTTGATGACATCGTTTTCATAATCCTGAACACTGGCCGCTGCCACCATGCCGTGGAAGATCAAACCATCGCGATTGACAATTTTGTAGATGTAAAAGGAAGGCTTCTCATCTTGAATAAAAATACCGTCTTCTTTAAATTCCTGGTATCTGTTTTTGACCAGTCCATAACGTTCCTCGCCCGAAACCTCTTTGTGAAAACGAAAACCCGGATTGACAATGTGTAAAAACGAAAACGGATTGTCGCGCAGACGCGCCTCTACCTGTGCCGTTGTATAGCTGTCGTAAGACCGTGCCGCAAGGAGGTTGGCCTTGTCGCGCGTAGGACGTACTGCTCTAAATGGAATTATTTTTGCCACAAATAGAAATTTAAAATTAATAATCTATGAACATAATCAGGCCGTGCTGAACGATTACGGGGATTGAAGACCAAATCGATACAAAAAACGAATTGCTGATCTGTATATGGGGGTATCGGGCAGGGTGCCAATAAAACAATCCACCCTGCACGCTTTTCTAGATCAAAAGATACTCATTTTATTTCTTAAACTGAGCAGCTACTACTTCTGCTCTTCTGTTTTCGCTATAATCATAAAAACCTTCGCCACTCTTTGAACCAAGTTTTCCTGCCATCACCATATTGACCAATAACGGACAAGGTGCGTATTTTGGATTTTTAAATCCGTCGTACATCACATTCAATATTGAAAGGCAAACATCCAAACCAATAAAATCTGCCAGCGCTAAAGGACCCATCGGGTGGGCCATTCCTAATCGCATCACAGAGTCGATTTCTTGAACACCCGCCACACCATTGTAAAGTGTTTCGATGGCCTCATTAATCATCGGCATTAAAATTCTGTTCGCCACAAAACCGGGGTAATCGTTTACTTCGACAGGAACTTTGTTGAGTTTTTTAGAAAGCGTTTCAACAGTATTATATGTTTCTTGGCTGGTGCTATATCCTTTGATGATTTCCACCAACTTCATAATTGGCACTGGATTCATAAAGTGCATCCCAATAACCTTTTCAGGTCGCGTTGTAGCCGCTGCAATTTGAGTGATTGAAATAGAAGAGGTGTTGCTGGATAGAATGGTTTCTTCCGGACAAAAAGAATCTAAATCTTTAAAGATTTTTAGTTTTAAGTCTAAGTTTTCGGTAGCGGCTTCTACAACCAAATCCACTTTTTCCACACCATCTTTTAAATGCGTAAAGGTTGTAATGTTATCCAAAGTTTGTGTTTTGTCTTCTTCCGAAATGGTTTCCCTGTTCACCATTCTGTCAAGGTTTTTGGTAATGGTCGCCATGCCACGATCCAACGATTCTTGACTGATGTCGATGAGGTTTACCTCAAAACCAAACTGTGCGAACGTGTGCGCAATTCCGTTGCCCATCGTTCCCGCACCAATAACTGCTATTTTTTTCATAATGATCTTTATCTCGTATTATTATATTTTATATTTCTCTAGTCTCTAGTCACACATCTCAAATCTCATGTCTCAAATCTCACATCTCCCTCACAGTTCCTTAAAATTCTCAATCACCATTATCGCCACACGAAGGGCTTCTGTTCCTTGTGCGAGCGGCACATCTGGTGTTCGGTCTGATCGTATCGCTTTTGCAAAACTTTCTAATTCATCTTGAATCGCGTTGTTTTCCTCTACGTTCGGATTCTCAAAATAAATTTGCTTTTTATCGCCTTTTGCATTTTCGAAGATCATCGCAAAATCGTCTGGTTCGCCTGCCACATCTTTCATCCGCACCACTTCGCATTTTTTCTCCAACATATCCACCGAAATATAGGCGTCTCGTTGGAAGAAGCGCACTTTGCGCATGCTTTTTAGTGAAATCCTGCTTGCCGTTAAGTTAGCCACACAGCCGTTTTCAAATTCGATGCGCGCGTTGGCAATATCGGGCGATTCGCTTAAAACCGATACGCCACTCGAGCTCACAGACTTTACTTTGCTTTTCACGACGCTCAAAATAATGTCGATATCGTGAATCATTAAATCCAACACTACCGATACGTCCGTTCCTCGCGGATTAAATTCAGCAAGACGGTGCGATTCGATGAACATCGGATTTTTAATGGTGTCTTGAACCGCCATAAAAGCAGGGTTAAAACGCTCTACTTGTCCTACCTGCCCACGCACTTTATGTTTGCGGACCAAATCGCGGATTTTCTCGGCTTCTTCAACACTTTGGGCGATGGGTTTTTCAATAAACAAATGCCGGCCCGATTCAATCACTTTTTTAGCACAGTCAAAATGGGTGCTGGTTGGTGTGGCTACCACCACCATATCTACGGCGGCGATAAGTTCTTCTTTGGTTGGAAAAGGTTTGTATCCAAATTCAGCTTCAACCTCCGAAGCCGTTCTGTCGTCGGCATCAAAAAATCCGATCAGATCAAACTTTTCGGATTTGTCGAGTAATTTAAGATGTATTTTCCCTAGGTGTCCAGCACCTAAAACTCCTGCTTTTAGCATTGGTGTATAATTTTCACAAAAATAGGATTTTCGAGGGAAAGTATAAAGCCTTTAAACTCTAGAAGTTGAAAAGAATGGTTTTAATGAAGGATATTGAGGGCATGCACCGTCGAAAGAACATCTGTTAGGCTGGGAGATATTGTATTTTCAAGATGATTCAAATGAATTTTTCTCTGTATTTTTGAGATACATGATAATTATATGGTTAATACTTAAATCTTTAATATGATGAAAAATATATTTTTAATCTTTTTGTTTGGTGTTTTTGTTGCTTGTCAGCAAAATCCTACCAAATCTCATGAAAACCGAACACCTGAAATGCAATCGGCTACAATGACTCCAAAACTAGGGGAGTCTTCCAAAACTGCTATCGCTCAAGAAGATGTTTGGTTAGAGAGTTTGATTACAGACACGCCTCAGGAAGGAAGAGAGTTGGCGATTAAGATGGCGCGCAAAACCATTGGCGCTATTCAGAAGGATCCAGAAGTAAAAAAGCGACTTCGTGCAGAATATGCAGAAAATCCCCAACACCTTATTCTATCAGCTCAAGTGGTAGCAACAGAATTTAAAACGGTAGCAGAAGCCAACAATTATTGGCGAAATTAAGGTTGTGAAAATCGTTGTAGCAGTGTTTTGGTTTTAGATTTGCTATGATGTGTCATAATAGAATTCTTAAGTTTTATCTGCTATGTTATGGTCTAGTGGTTATAAGACTTCGTTTCATCCAGCGGTAAGTTGTTATTGAATGCCATAGTTTTGATCGCATGGTGTCCTCAAAAGATATTTACGCTCAAAATTTGTCTTTTAGTCCACTAAAGAGGTTATTTTGCCTGCAGATTTTTCACCTAGAATAAAATTATACGACCTTGAAAGATACATTCATGCACAAAGGAATGCGCAAAAAATTGGTGCGCACACTAAAAGCTAAAGGCATTGAAGATAAAGAAGTGCTTGAAGCTATTGGGAATATTCCGCGCCATCTTTTTATGGATTCCAGTTTTCTCGATCACGCTTATGCCGATAAACCCTTTCCGATTGCCGCCAATCAAACCATATCGCAACCTTACACGGTGGCGCGTCAAACGGAATTGCTTCAAGTGAAAAAAGGAGATAAAATTCTTGAAATTGGAACCGGAAGTGGCTATCAAGCCGCCGTTTTGCTGGAAATGGGAGCTAGTGTTTATACGATTGAAAGGCAAAACGAACTGTTTAAAAAGACCAGCTTGTTTTTACCCAAACTCGGCTATCGTCCGAAGCGTATGGTTTTTGGCGATGGTTATATCGGTCTGGAGGAAGAAGCACCTTTCGACGGCATTATTGTTACAGCCGGTGCGCCCTATGTGCCAAATCCCTTATTGGCGCAGCTCAAAGTTGGAGGAAGATTGGTTATTCCTGTAGGAGATGACTTGCAAATCATGACGGTTTTCACAAGAAAGTCAGAAACGAAATTCGAAAAAAAGGAATACGGCGAATATCGTTTTGTGCCCATGCTCGAGGATAAAAATTAATAACGTTTAAAATTAACATCACTTGAAACTGAAAGAAATTAAATCGAAGTTTAATGACGATTTGCACGGACTTTATCCAGGTTTGGAAATCGATTCGTTTTTCAAATTGCTTAGCGAAGCCTATCTCAACCTGTCGCCTGTAGAAACTGTTTTGCAAGCCGATATGGAGATAGAGCCCGCTATTCACGAGAAGTTTGCGGAGGCTGTAGATCGCTTAAAAGTTTATGAGCCGATTCAATACATCACTGGAGAAACTGAGTTTTTTGGACTCCCGCTTAAAGTGACTCCCGAAACCTTAATTCCTCGACCGGAAACAGAAGAATTGGTCAAGCTCACCTTGCAAGAAGTTGCTAAAGCGGAAACAACAGAAAAACTACGCATTTTAGACATAGGCACAGGTGCGGGCTGTATTGCTATTGCGTTGGCTAAAAATTTACCCGATGCAGAAATTTCTGCCATGGATGTGTCGGAGGAGGCGCTGAAAGTGGCTGAAGAAAATGCCGCGCTAAACAACGTGGATGTGAATTTTTTTCAAGGTGATATCCTGACGATGGAATCCCTTCCAGAGAAATATCATTTTATTGTTTCCAATCCGCCCTATGTGCGTTTGTCCGAAAAAAGGATGATGGATGCCAATGTTGTGGATTACGAACCCGAGCTGGCCATTTTTGTGACTGATGAAGATCCTTTGCTCTTTTATCGGAAGATTGCACAGCTTGCAAAACTGCAATTAACGGAAAATGGAAAACTATTTTTTGAAATAAATGAGTATCTTGGGGAGGATTTGTTGGCCGTAATTATCCCTGAAGATTTCGATAATATTAACCTAATTAAAGATATTTACGGAAAGAACAGAATGTTGCAGTGTACTTATAAACCATAACAAAACTTAAACCTTGATGTATCCTCTTCTGCCAAGGAAAACAAGCGTATAAATACTTACTATTATGAAGGAATTAAATAAAATCTGTGTTTTTTGTGGCAGTAATGAAGGAAACGATTTGGCAATTACAGATGCTGCGGAGGCAGTAGGAAAGCTTTTTACTGAAAGGAATATCACGTTGGTGTACGGCGCTGCAAAAATTGGAATCATGGGGGTTTTGGCAAAAAACGTATTGCAAAATGGCGGACAGGTGATCGGTGTGATTCCAGAATTCCTAAAAAAGAAAGAAGTGGTTCATTTGGGGCTTTCAAAATTGATTACCACGGAAAACATGCACGAGCGAAAACTGCGAATGCAAGATGAAAGTGATGGATTTATCGCCTTGCCTGGAGGTATGGGCACCTTGGAAGAGCTCTTCGAAATTCTCACCTGGCAACAACTCGGGTTGCATCAAAAACCGGTGGGACTTCTCAATATCAATGGATTTTATAACGATTTAATTTCCTTATTCGAAACCATGGTCCGAAAGGGATTTTTAGCGATGGAACACTACAACCTGCTTCACGTAGATACCGATCCAAAAGCACTTTTAGAAAAAATGAAATCCTTCAAAAGCCCGAGGATCCCGAAATGGCTATCGGAGGAAAAAGCATAGCACTTAATCAGGTCTTTTGTAGGCAACTTGGAATTAAAAAACAGTAAGAAAAACGCTGCGAAGCTGTTATTGTCACTCGCATCCAAATCACTAACTTATTGTCCAATCACTCTATTAGCTATAGCATAATCGTGAATTAATATTTTATATTTGCAACTATGAAAATCAAACAGCAAATAGATGCGCTTCGTGAGGAGCTTCGCAACCATAATTATCGGTATTACGTACTGGACGAGCCCAGTATTTCTGACTACGAATTTGATCAGAAACTGAAACAACTTCAAACGCTCGAAAAAGCCCATCCCGAATTTTACGACCCGAATTCGCCAACGTTGCGAGTGGGAGGAGAAGTGACCAAACATTTCGAAACTGTAAGACACGCTTTCAGAATGTATTCGCTCGATAATTCCTATTCGAAAGAAGACCTGATGGACTGGGAAAGGCGGATTGAACGCTTGCTTGGCAGCAAAGTTGAGTTTACGTGCGAACTAAAATACGACGGCGCATCGATCAGTTTGACTTATGAAGATGGAAAATTACTCAGAGCGGTTACGCGGGGAGACGGCGTAGCGGGAGACGATGTAACGACAAATGTGCGCACCATCCGTTCGGTTCCATTGGAATTGCGAGGCAATTACCCGCCTTATTTCGAAATTCGCGGAGAGATTGTTATGCCGTTCGACGGCTTTGCAAGAATCAATGCCGAAAGGGTAGAAGCAGGCGAAGAACCCTTCCGCAATCCCAGGAATACGGCGGCAGGAAGCTTGAAGCTACAAGATAGCGCCGAAGTGGCAAAACGTCCGTTGGATTGTTTGCTGTTTAATATCCACGGAGAAGATTTGCCTTTTACAACGCAGTATGAAGGATTGCAAGCCTTGCGAAGTTGGGGGTTTAAGGTTCCTGAAGACGCAAAGTTAGCCAAGAACTTAGATGAGGTTTTAAAGTTTGTGGAATATTGGGATATCCATCGCCATGAATTGCCATACGAAACCGATGGCGTGGTTGTAAAAGTGAACGATTTTCATCAGCAAGAAGAACTCGGCTACACGTCTAAGTCACCCAGATGGGCCATGGCGTATAAGTTTAAAGCCGAACAGGAAGCTACAGTTTTAGAACATATTAGTTATCAGGTAGGGCGCACTGGAGCCATTACACCCGTGGCGAATCTCGAGCCGGTTTCATTGGCTGGAACTATCGTGAAAAGAGCGTCGCTCCACAACGCCGATCAGATTGAAAAACTGGATGTGCGCGAAGGCGATACGGTTTTTGTGGAAAAAGGAGGCGATATCATTCCGAAGATTATCCGTGTGGATTTCACAAAGCGAGATCCGAATTCCGAGCCAACGAAATATTTGTCGGAATGTCCAGAATGTGGAACGGCATTAGTGAGGGCCGAAGGAGAGGCCATTCATTATTGTCCGAACGCAACAGGTTGTCCGCCCCAGATTATCGGAAGAATCCAGCATTATATTTCCAGAAAAGCTATGGATATCGAAGGGTTGGGAGCTGAAACAGTTGCGCTTTTGGTCAACAACCATTTGATTCAGAATTACGCCGATCTGTATGAATTGAAAGTCGAACAAATTATTCCTCTAGAGCGAATGGCGGAAAAGAGTGCCCAAAATATGATCAGCGGCATCGAAGCGTCTAAGAAAATTCCTTTTGAACGTGTGCTCTTCGCATTAGGAATTCGATTTGTAGGCGAAACTGTGGCGAGAAAATTGGCGCAACACTACAAAAACATCGATGCATTACGGGCGGCATCAAAAGAAGAATTGATTGCGGTGGATGAAATTGGCGACCGAATTGCCGATAGTGTGCTTGCTTTTTTCAGTTCGGAAGAGAACAATAAGATGATTGAAAGGCTAAAGGATTATGGGGTGCAGTTTGAAATTTCGGAAGAAGATATCGCAGATCAAACCGATCTTTTAAACGGAAAGACCTTTGTGGTTTCTGGCGTTTTCTATCAGGTTTCTCGAAACGAATTGAAGAAGTTGATCACCGATAATGGCGGAAAAGTTACCAGTTCCATATCCCGAAATACCGATTATGTTGTCGCCGGAGACCGGATGGGGCCGAGTAAAAAAACGCAAGCAGAAAATATTGGCGTGCCCATAATTTCGGAGGAGGAGTTTCTGGCGATGATTGAGTAAAGGGATTTTGAAACCAGTGAACTTCGGAAGGAACAAAGCATCGTATTCTTTATTAAAAGCGTAAATTTGTAAGACGCGACACAAGGGTTTATGTTAAGAAAATTAAAGCAAAACGCATTAGAAAAACACGTGACGAAAAGTTTGGTTGGGAGAGATACTTCTAAGCGAAATTCCGTCATTTCAAGGTTGGGATTTATTGTTGAGGAGGATTTTTACGACGATTTTGAAGCCTTGCAGCAACTAGGAATTGCGTTAGGCGTGGAGGAAAATAACATCGCGATATTCACCTTTGTCGATACCAAGCACAAAGTGCCCGCCATGCGGCAAAACTACACGACTCCAAAGGATTTTAATTTGTTTGGAACCATTAAAAACCAAACGACACTTGATTTTTTAGACACCGAATTTGATGCGTTGATAGGGATTTATGGAAGCGCCAATAATTACTTAAGAGCTTTGGTGTCGCGAAGCCGAGCGCATTTCAAGATTGGATTTTCAGGTGCCGACGACCGATTGTATGATTTGATAATCAATATAGACCCGTTAGATGAAAAACTGCGAACGTCGGAATTGAAGAAGTATTTAAAAATTTTAAAAAAGATATAATTTCCAAAGAGGAATACAGTTTATAAGATAGCTGTATGAATTATTTAAATTTCAGAATATGAAAGCATTAATAGGAACTGGCGTTGCCCTGATTACTCCGTTTACGGAAGATTTTTTAGTGGATGTGGATGGCCTGAAAAACGTAGTCGATTTCAATATCGAAAACGGTATTGACTACCTCGTTGTCCTTGGCACGACAGCAGAAAGTGCCACCCTCTCTAAAGACGAAAAGCAGGTGGTTATCGATACCGTGAAAGTTGCAAATAAAGGGCGAGTGCCTATGGTCTTGGGCATCGGGGGAAACAACACCCATGAGGTTATCGCCGAAATTGAGAGTCGCGATTTAACAGACTTTGCCGCGGTGTTATCGGTGTCGCCATTTTATAACAAACCCACCCAAGAAGGTATTTATCAACACTTTGCCGCCATTGCTAGAAAGACGCCTATTCCAATGCTGTTATACAATGTTCCCGGCCGAACTGCGTCGAATATCTTGCCAGAAACAGTGATCCGATTGGCGCATGATTTTGAGAATATCATCGGTGTAAAAGAAGCCGCTGGCGATATCGTCCAAGCCATGGAGTTGATTGCAGGATGTCCGAAGGATTTCTTGATTATTTCGGGAGACGATATGATTACGCTGCCGATGGTGCTCGCCGGAGGTGATGGCGTAATATCAGTCATTGGCGAAGGTTTCCCAAAAGAATTTTCTACCATGGTCCGATTAGGACTGGAACGTAAAGTAGATGAGGCGTATCAAATTCACTATAAGCTAGCGCCTGCCATCGATTATATTTTCGAGGAAGGCAATCCGGCAGGAATCAAAGCGGTTTTTAAAAAACTCGGAATTTGCGACGACACCTTGAGGCTTCCTTTGGTGAAAGTCAGTGACGGTTTGAGAGAAAAAATTGATGCTTTTGTCGATGGGATGTAGACGATTGGTTTTTTGTAGTCTACAAAAAATTGATATCGAACGAGTTCCCGTTTGGTCTTGAATCTTGATGCTATTGCCCTCGCGGTTTAGAATCATTAATGGGACCGTAGTGGTTTGTCATTTATATTATTTTAAAATAGAGACTTCATTTAAGTTTGCTCAGTCTCAGTAAAATCCTTATTTTTGCACGATGTTTTTAAGGCTTATGCGTTTACCAATTTTTATAACACTTGCTGTGGCTCTGTTGTTTGCCTCTTGTGGCGAGTATCAGAAAGTATTGCGAAAGGATGATATGGCAATGAAGTATGCCTTCGCCGACTCATTATACAATCAAGGCAAATATAAAAAAGCGTTGAAATTGATGGAGCAATTGGTTCCTGCTTATCGTGGGAAACCACAAGCGCAGAAATTGATGTACATCTACGCCGACACTTATTTCGAGTTGGGAGATTACTTTCTTTCGGGATATCAGTTTGAGCGTTTTGTTCAGGCCTATCCACAAAGCGACAGTGTTGAGGTGGCGTTTTTTAAATCGGCAGTGAGTTTTTACAACCTATCCGAACGCTATTCGTTAGACCAACGAGAGACTTATCGCGGTATGGAAAAACTGCAGGATTTCATCAACTTCTATCCCAATTCCGAAAGAAGGGCAGAGGCCAACCAAATGGTGGTCGATCTGCGCACAAAACTCGAGAAAAAGGAGTTTGAAGTTGCGCGTCAATTCTATCACATAGAATCGTATAAAGCGGCAATTACGGCGTTCGAAAATTTTATTGCAGACAACCCTGGAACCGTTTTTAGGGAAGAGGCATATTTCTATCGCATTAAAGCAGCATACGACTTAGCAATAAACAGTATTCCTTCCCTGGTGGAAGAGCGTTTGATGACAACGCAGGATTATTATAACACTTATTTAAAATATTATAAAGACGGAACTTTTTCAGAAGAAGCAAACGAAATCAACGAAGATGTCGTAAAGCGATTGGCTTCTATGAAAGCGTCAGAACCTACTACTTAAAGAAGAGAACGATGGATATTAAAAAATCAAAAGCTCCAGTAAATACGGTAACTTATGACCGTGACTTAATCGAAGCACCAACAGGGAACATCTATGAGGCTATTTCGATTATTGCAAAGCGAACTGTTCAGATTAACGCTGATGTTAAGAAAGAACTCCTTGAAAAGCTGGATGAATTTGCAACCTATACCGACAGTCTTGAAGAGATTTTCGAGAACAAGGAGCAGATTGAAGTTTCGAGATTCTACGAAAGACTTCCAAAAACGCACGCAGTGGCAGTAGAGGAGTGGTTGGCAGATAAAATATACTACCGAAACACTAAAGACGAGATTATAGAAGAGTAATCTGAATCTGAAATAACGATTCAGCGTTACAGCCTTCCTTAAATTCAAAAACGCTACATAACCATGACTGTTTTAAATGGCAAAAAAATCTTGCTTGGAGTAACGGGCGGGATTGCTGCCTATAAAACAGCTTTTTTAGTTAGACACCTAATCAAAAAAGGAGCTGAGGTAAGGGTGGTCATGACCGAATCTGCCATGGATTTTGTCACCCCACTTACGTTGGCAACGCTATCTAAAAATGAGGTTTTGTCGTCATTTACCAAAGACGAAACTACAGAAGAAGGTGTCCGGAAACACAATTGGAACCACCATGTAGACTTGGCCCTTTGGGCGGATTTAATGATAATCGCGCCCGCTACGGCAAACACCATGTCTAAAATGGCTCACGGTGCCTGCGATAACTTTTTAATGGCAGTTTATCTCTCTGCCGATTGTCCGATTTATTACGCGCCAGCGATGGATTTAGACATGTATCAGCATCCAAGCACTACTGAGACGTTTAAGAAGTTAACTTCGTTTGGCAACATCCAAATCCCAGCAGCTTATGGCGAATTGGCCAGTGGATTAGTAGGTCAAGGAAGAATGGCTGAACCCGAGGAAATAGTTGCGTTTATAGAACAAGACATCGTCAAACAACTTCCTCTTAACGGAAAAAAAGTACTACTCACGGCAGGACCAACTTATGAGGCGCTCGACCCGGTCCGTTTTATCGGAAATCACTCCAGCGGAAAAATGGGCTACGCCATTGCGGAAGAAGCCGCAAGATTAGGAGCGGAAGTCACGTTGATTTCAGGTCCTTCTGTTTTAAAGCTAGACCATAGTAACGTCCATATTGAGCGGGTTACTTCTGCTGCAGAAATGTACGACGCTGCACACCGCTATTTCGATGCGTGCGACATTGCCATTTTAAGTGCCGCTGTGGCCGATTATAAACCGGCAGATGTTGCCACCGAAAAGATTAAGAAGGACGACGGCACCATGACCCTCACGCTTGTGAAAACACAGGATATTCTTATGTCGCTCGGGGAAATCAAAAAGCATCAGTTTTTAGTGGGATTTGCGTTGGAAACAGAAAATGAGGAGGCCAATGCGAAAATTAAACTCAAAAAAAAGAATTTAGATTTAATTGTGTTAAATTCGCTTCGAGATGAAGGTGCAGGGTTTAAAACCGATACCAATAAAGTAACCTTAATCTCTAAAAGCAATAAAGTGATTCCTTTTTCAGTTAAACCTAAGAGTGAAGTCGCTAAAGATATTTTAGAATATATTATTGAAGAATTCCATGCGTAAATTTGCAACATTTATTATAGGTGTATTGAGTATTTCCTTGGTGCAAGCCCAAGAGCTTAATTGCACGGTATCTATCGATGCCCAACAAACCGGACAACCTAATTTACAAGTGTTTCGAACGTTAGAAACCCAACTCAGAGAGTTCGTCAACAATACCAGTTGGACGGATAGAGTGTATAAAACACAAGAGCGAATCGATTGTAATATGAGCATGATTATCAGCCAAATGGATGGCGATAATTTCCAGGCGACATTACAAATTCAATCGTCTCGACCCATTTTCGAATCTACGTACGACAGCCCGGTGTATAACTACTTCGACAGGCAAGTGAGTTTTCAATACAAAGAGTTCGCGCCATTGAATTTTAATATCAACACCTTCGAATCGAATTTAGTTTCTGTAATCGCGTTTCACGTGTACACCATACTCGGTTTGGATGCCGACACGTTCGAACTCAACGGAGGCGAGCCTTATTTCCAGATTGCCAAACAGATTACCAATACCGCCTCGAGCGAAAACTATAAGGGCTGGAAAGCTGCCGATGGAAATCAGTCGCGCTACCAACTAAACGACGCATTATTATCTTCGGTTTATAGAGAATATCACGAAGCACTATACGAATACCACCGACATGGTTTGGACCAAATGAGCACCGATACGCGAAAAGCAAAACAAAAAGTAATCGACGCCATCGAAATCTTAAGAGGAATCAACGATCGAAGACCGAACTCATTTTTGGTCAGGACCTTCTTCGATGCGAAAACCAATGAAATTCAATCGATTTTTAGCGGCGGACCACAAGTAGACATCGTAAAGCTTGTCGAAAACTTGAATCGCTTGGCGCCGACGAAAAGAAGCAATTGGCAGGAAATCAAATTCTAAAGCCAAAGATTCAATTTGGGTTCCGTAGCGATTAAATTATTATATTACGGTTGTTTCTTGATGATTAGAAGTAACACCTAGACAATGTCATAAATCTAGAATCTAACGTCTAACATCTAACGTCTAACATCTAACATCTACCTACTGCGTGATTCAGGTTCTCGTCATAAAAAACTATGCTTTAATCGATGATATCCGTGTGGATTTTCAATCGGGAATGACTTCCATTACGGGGGAAACTGGCGCTGGTAAATCCATTCTTTTAGGGGCGCTTTCCTTGTTGTTAGGAAAACGGGCCGATTTGTCGAGCGTAAAGGATCCTGCCGTTAAATGTATTGTCGAAGCCCATTTCTCAGTCGAAGCCTACCATCTGGAGCCACTATTTACTGAAAATGATTTAGATTACGACGACCACACCATCATCCGACGGGAAATTCTTCCCAGTGGAAAATCGAGGGCTTTTGTAAACGATACGCCAGTAACACTCGCGCAGCTGCAAGCCATTGCACCTTTTTTAGTCGATATCCACAGCCAACACGAAACCTTGCAGATTGCCACAGAAGACTATCAAATGGAGGTCATTGATGCTTTGGCAGGCAATGCTGGTTTACTAAAGCAGTATCGCGAAAGTTTATCGCGCTATCACAATGTGGACCGAGAGCTCACAGCCTTAAAGCAAAAGAAAGCTGAAGCGCTTAAAGAATTAGACTTCAACACATTTCTTTTAAACGAATTAAAGGAAGCAAATTTAGCCAATGTAGATCAGGAAGCTCTAGAGGAGACGTACGAAACCCTAAGCAATACCGAAGAAATACAAGAAGCGTTTGTGCAGGTGGTGAAGTTCATGGAAGATGAGCCTATCGGAACGTTGGAGACTTCAAAAGAGGCGCGTTTGACCTTGGGTAAAATAAAAGATTTTGCCACAACGTATCAGGGTTTTTGGGACCGATTGAATAGTGCCATCATCGAGATGGAAGATCTGTTGGAAGAAATGAAATATACTTTAGAAAATATTTCGGCAGATCCCACACTACTTAATGAGGTTAACACCAAACTTCAAAATATATACAAGCTGCAGCAAAAGCATAGCTTGGGAACGGTTGAAGAACTCCTTCAATTGCAAAATGAATTAGAAGTTAAAGTAAGTACGACCTTAGAGCTCGACGACCGCATCGCAGAACTGGAAAATAAATCAAAAGCACTTTTTGACAATGTGATGAATGTAGGGAGGGAGTTACACTTAAAACGAAAAAATGCCATCCCGGAACTGAAAAAACAACTGGAAGCTATTTTAAACATGCTTGGTTTGCCCAACGCACAGTTTCAGTTTGAATTAGAAGAAACAGATAGTTTCAAGGTTTCCGGAATCGACTCATTAGCGCTGCTGTTTTCTGCAAATAAAGGTGTTCAGCCTGGACTGTTGCGCAAAGTGGCATCGGGTGGCGAAATGAGCCGAATTATGCTGGCAATCAAGTCGGTTTTGGCAAAATATAAAAATCTTCCAACACTTATTTTCGATGAGATAGATACGGGGGTTTCTGGTGAAATCGCCAATAAAATGGCCGATATAATGGTGCAGATGAGCAAGAATATGCAGGTGCTGACCATTACGCACCTACCTCAAATAGCAGCGCGTGGCGACAGCCATTTAAAAGTCTACAAACAAGATGTCGAGCAGGTTACGAGTACGTATTTAAAGGAATTAAAAGGAGAAGCGCGCATTCTTGAAATTGCCGAAATGCTCGGCGGCAAGAAAATTTCTGATGCCGCCATTGCAAATGCAAAAGAATTACTGAATTAAAATGTATCTTTACATTTCACTGTTGGCTTCGAATAGGATCCATCGGAAGATTATTTATTAAATCATAATATTGAAATAGGATATGTCATACAACTTGCTAAAAGGAAAACGAGGAATTATTTTTGGTGCTTTGGACGAGAACTCTATCGCTTGGAAAACTGCAGAACGCATCCACGAAGAAGGTGGAAAGTTTGTGCTGACCAATGCTCCAGTAGCTTTGAGAATGGGCCAAATCAACGCATTAGCCGAAGAAACAGGCTCTGAAGTCATTCCTGCGGATGCAACGGACTTAAAAGACCTTGAAAATTTAGTCGATAAGTCGATGGAAATTTTAGGAGGAAAAATCGACTTTGTGCTGCACTCTATTGGAATGTCTGTCAACGTTAGGAAAGGAAAACACTACACCGATCAAAATTATTCCTGGACTGAAAAAGGATGGGATATTTCGGCAGGTTCTTTCCATAAAACCATGCAAGTACTGTACAAGAAAGAAGCTATGAACGAATGGGGGAGTATTGTAGCGCTTACCTATATGGCAGCGCAACGTGTTTTTCCAGATTACAACGATATGGCCGACAACAAAGCCTATTTAGAAAGCATCGCGCGAAGCTTTGGATATTTCTTCGGAAGGGATCACAAAGTACGTGTCAATACCATTTCACAATCGCCTACGCCAACAACGGCAGGTCAAGGTGTAAAAGGATTTGACTCTTTCATCAGTTACGCCGAGAAAATGTCGCCTTTAGGAAATGCAACAGGCGACGAATGTGCCAATTATGTTGTAGCGATGTTTAGCGATTTGACCAAAAAAGTAACCCTTCAAAACTTATATCACGACGGTGGATTCTCGAATATGGGCGTCAGCGACGAAGTGATGGCAGCCTTTGAGAAAGGAAGATAAAATTTAAAGATAAATATAGAATTAAAAAAGGTCGTGTTCCGAAGAACACGACCTTTTTTGATTGCGTTTTCAAGAAATTTAAACCTGCAATACTCCCATATTGAATGGTTTTTCAATAGGCGCGTGGTTAGCCGCTTCAATTCCCATAGAAATCCACTGACGAGTTTTTAACGGATCGATTACAGCATCGGTCCACAGCCTCGCAGCTGCGTAATAGGGCGAAATCTGCTCGTCGTATCGTGCTTTAATCTTATCGTACAGTTCTTTTTCTTCTGCTTCGGTAATGGTCTTTCCTTGCTTTTTCAAAGAAGCCGTTTCAATCTGCAACAACACTTTGGCAGCGCTGTTTCCACTCATTACAGCAAGCTCGGCACTTGGCCAAGCTACAATCAGTCGTGGGTCGTAAGCTTTTCCGCACATGGCGTAATTTCCTGCCCCATAACTATTCCCGATGACCACAGTAAATTTAGGAACTACACTGTTGCTCACGGCATTTACCATTTTGGCACCGTCTTTAATAATACCGCCGTGTTCACTCTTGCTTCCTACCATAAAACCGGTAACATCCTGAAGGAAGACCAAAGGAATTTTCTTTTGGTTGCAATTGGCAATAAAACGAGTGGCTTTATCGGCACTATCGCTGTAAATCACACCGCCAAATTGCATTTCACCTTGTTTTGTCTTTACAATTTTTCGTTGGTTGGCGACAATCCCAACGGCCCAACCTTGAATGCGCGCATAGCCTGTTAGAATTGTCTTTCCATAACCCGCTTTGTATTCTTCAAACTCGCTGTCGTCAACCAGTCTTTCAATAACTTCGCGCATGTCGTATTGTTCTGCGCGCGACTTGGGAATAAGTCCGTATATATCCTTGGGATCTTTTTTAGGTTTCACCGATTTAATTCGGTTGAATCCGGCTTTTTCGTAATCGCCAATTTTCGAAATGATGTTTTGAATGGTCGTGAGCGCATGTTGGTCGTCTTTTGCTTTGTAATCGGTCACCCCGCTAATTTCGCAATGGGTTGTGGCACCCCCCAACGTTTCGTTGTCGATGCTTTCACCAATGGCAGCTTTCACCAAATAGCTTCCCGCCAAAAAGATACTTCCTGTCTTATCGACGATAAGCGCTTCATCGCTCATAATAGGTAGGTAAGCACCTCCTGCAACACAACTTCCCATCACGGCTGCAATTTGGGTGATGCCCATACTGCTCATCACGGCATTATTTCTAAAAATACGCCCGAAGTGTTCTTTGTCTGGGAAGATTTCATCTTGCATCGGAAGAAAGACTCCTGCACTATCTACAAGATAGATTATGGGCAGCCTGTTCTCCATCGCTATTTCTTGTGCGCGTAAGTTTTTCTTTGCCGTAATCGGAAACCAAGCCCCTGCCTTAACTGTGGCATCGTTGGCAACGACGATACATTGGACACCTTTAACGTATCCAATTTTTACGACGACACCCCCGCCAGGCGCTCCGCCGTGTTCTTCATACATGCCTTCGCCAACAAAAGCACCGATTTCTATACTGGGTTTGTCGGAATCTAGCAAAAAGTCAATGCGTTCGCGTGCTGTGAGTTTTCCTTTTTCGTGTTGTTTATCGATTCGTTTCTGTCCGCCCCCTAATTTTACTTTGGCTAATTTGCTCTTGAGGGTAGATATCAAAAGTTTGTTGTGATCTTCGTTTTTATTAAAATCCAGGTCCATGAAATTTAAATTTTTGCTAAAGTACGAAATAGAAAGAATTCAATTCCACTAAGGTTTATAAATAATCACAATCATTCCGTGGTAATTTCTATCAGATTATTGGCTTTTAGTTGCCTAAAATCTGTTTAATATTACCGATATTTGTCAGGATACTCTTGAATACAATAAACTATGGGAATGAATAAAAATACTGTGCTCGGGTGGGCAACCTTTATTATGATTATCATCGGATTGGGAATGATAGCGCTAGGAGCCTTTCGTTACAACGAAGTCGCCGGATGGGGTTTTGCCGCCGTGGGAATTGGATTTTTTGCCATCGCATGGGTTTTTAATGCCTTGAAAGGAAGGGTGTAAACGCGAGTAGGATCAGAAAATCGCAATAGAACAATGTCAGGAAATATGGTCATTAGAGAACGATTAGTAAAGCAACTTGAAGGAGGCGAGGCGTCTATGCCCGTGACCGAAGTATTGAAGAATATTACTTTTGAAGATATCAATACTCGGCCGTCAAACTTGCCGTATTCCTTTTATGAACTGTTTTTTCACATTGTTTTTACACAAAAAGACATAGTGAAATTTACCTGTTCCGATGATTATACCGCTCCGAAATGGCCCGATTACTACTGGCCAAAAGAAAAGACGTGTCGAAGTCCGAAGGAGTGGGAAAACTTACAAGCCGATTATTTAATCGACCGCGAGCGATTGAAAAACTTTATCCTCGACGAAAACAACAAGTTAGACGAACCCGTAAAGAACGGAAAGGGAGATCAAACGTTACTGCGGGAAGTGCTTTTAGTTATTGAGCATACAGCCTATCATTCGGGACAAATGCTGATAATCTTGAGACTTTTAAATTTGCATTAACAAGTTAGGGTTGGGGTTTAAGGTTGGCGCGATTAGACAGTTTTGTAATGACGAAGCCTTAAATAAACTAGCAAGCCCATACCTCTAATACCAAATCATAAACAACAAACAAAAATCATAAACAACATACATTCATGGCTGACGATAAAAAAGTAATTTTTTCGATGTCTGGTGTCACAAAAACGTATCAAAACGCACAGACCCCAGTTTTAAAAGATATTTACCTAAGCTTCTTTTATGGCGCTAAAATTGGAATTTTAGGGCTCAACGGTAGCGGAAAATCCACGTTGCTGCGCATTATCGCCGGTGTGGATACCAACTATCGAGGCGATGTGGTGTTTTCTCCAGGATATACCGTTGGCTTGCTCGAGCAAGAACCCGAATTGGACGAATCGAAAACCGTCATTGAAATCGTAAAAGAAGGCGTGCAGGAAGTGGTAGACGTCTTGGATGAATACAATAAGATTAACGATATGTTCGGTTTGCCTGAAGTATATGAGAACCCCGATAAGATGGAGGAGCTCATGGCGAAACAGGCAAAACTACAAGATCAGATCGATGCTACGAATGCTTGGGAGCTCGAAACAAAACTCGAAATTGCGATGGACGCACTTCGAACGCCTGAGCCGGACAAGAAAATTAGTGTGTTGTCTGGAGGTGAAAGACGTCGCGTGGCCCTTTGCCGTCTGCTGTTAAGAGAACCTGACGTTTTGCTTTTAGACGAGCCTACAAACCACTTGGATGCCGAAAGTGTGCATTGGTTAGAACATCACTTAGCGCAATATAAAGGCACCGTAATCGCCGTAACCCACGACCGTTATTTCTTGGATAATGTAGCGGGATGGATTTTAGAGTTAGATCGTGGCGAAGGCATTCCCTGGAAAGGAAATTATTCTTCTTGGCTGGATCAAAAATCGAAGCGATTGGCCCAAGAGCAAAAACAAGCGAGCAAACGTCAAAAAACGTTAGAGCGCGAGTTGGAATGGGTCCGACAAGGCGCCAGAGGCCGACAAGCAAAACAAAAAGCGCGATTAAAGAATTACGACAAGTTACTGAGTCAAGACCAAAAACAATTGGATGAAAAATTAGAAATATACATTCCGAACGGTCCGCGACTTGGAACGAATGTCATCGAAGCTAAAGGAGTTGCCAAAGCCTATGGCGATAAATTGTTGTATGACGACCTTAACTTCAAGCTTCCACAAGCGGGAATCGTTGGGGTTATCGGTCCGAATGGCGCAGGAAAAACCACCATTTTCAGAATGATTATGGGCGAAGAAACACCTGATAAAGGAGTTTTTGAGGTGGGCGAAACCGTAAAAATTGCCTATGTTGACCAAACGCACAGCAACATCGACATGGATAAAACCATTTGGGAAAACTTCAGTGATGGACAGGAATTGGTGATGATGGGTGATCGACAAGTGAACTCACGCGCTTATTTAAGTCGGTTCAATTTTAGCGGTAGCGAACAAAACAAAAAAGTTTCTATGCTGTCTGGGGGAGAGCGAAACCGACTGCATTTAGCGATGACCTTGAAAGAGGAAGGAAACGTACTCTTGCTGGATGAGCCTACAAACGACTTGGATGTAAACACACTGCGTGCACTTGAAGAAGGCCTCGAAAACTTTGCAGGATGTGCGGTAGTCATCAGTCACGACCGTTGGTTTTTAGATAGAATTTGTACCCATATTCTCGCTTTTGAAGGAAATAGTGAAGTCTATTTCTTTGAAGGTAGTTTTAGTGATTACGAAGAAAATAAGAAAAAACGATTGGGTGGCGATTTGATCCCCAAACGTATTAAATACAAGCGACTAACCAGAGATTAATCCAGTTTGAAATGTATAGAAAACTAATCGCTCTAGTTGTTGTTCTCACAATGGTTTCATGTGGGAACAATGGAATAACGCTAGGGAAAACCGAAGTTGTAGGTTATAAAAGCCTTGGAAATGGCGTAGCTGATATATCGTTGAAACTCTATGATAACCAAACCTTTATGTTTGAGCTCGAAGGTCTATCACAACCAGAAATTGATGAGAATCCCATCGAAATTTCCGAAATTGGCACGTATACTTCAGAGGGAGAATGGAAAATATTACATTTTTATAATCAGAAGTTTAACTTGGATGCGATTTTTGACGAACAGTTTTTAAATTATAAGGAGTTCGAAGTTATTGACGAATCCAAAGTGAAAATAGATACTACTAAAGAAGTCATCCCAATTTGGGGCGTACTCTGCGAACGGAAATAGCACAACCATGTAAAAAGGGTCTGAAGATGAAACGTTTTCAGACCCTATTTTTTTCTAATAATTTATACGGATATAACATCGCTGACCAAATAAGCGACTGCTTTGCCAACTTGGTTTGGAAATGCGCCAAATTTTGGAGCTCCTTCACAAATATGAACATAGCGCATGTTTGGGTGTTTCGAGAAGTAGGCAATAAACTCACGCGCCTCCGATAACGATAATCCACTTGGAGTCATGGCACTACTGCCCATTAAGTCAATGGAATCCATATCGAGTTCAATACCAAAAGCATCGTCGCAACAAAAAGCTTCAGCGCGATTGATAGCGCCAGAAAAGGTTTGTTTTTTAAGGATGGTTAAGTTTTCATACAGCCCAAATTGAATTCGATCCGGATGTTCGCCCATCGCCTTAAAAACAGATTCAGAAGTGTAATTTCTGTGTAACCCAAAAATGAAGTAATTCTTTAAAAATCCTTCTTCGAATGCATACGAAAAGCCGTTGCCACTATGGCGGTGTTCTAAGGTTCGAAAGTCGGTGTGGGCATCAAAGTTGATGCAATTTATTTTTGATTTCAGCCCTTCCGAGGTTCCGCGCAAATTTCCATAGCTATTATTGTGGCCTCCACCTATAACGATGGGAATTTTTCCGGCAGCCACAATCGTTTTTACTACGGCAGTAACTTTCTCATCGAGTTGCGACACCAAATCGCCAAAAGCTTCGGGTGTGTGCCCTTCTTGCATACTGATGGTTGCCGCTTCAACCATCTGTTGATGGCAGTTGATTTCACCCAAGAGAATCACGTTTTCTGCATCCAATAAATGATTGTATTGAATGTTCAGTAAGCTCGCCAAAGTAGCTTCCCAACATTTGGAAGTTCCGGCATTTCCGTGATTCGCGCGAACGCCAATATCTTCAGGAATTCCTAAAAGCACGTATTTCGCAGTGTGATTTTTTAATTCTTCAACATCGCCTATAAAAGAAATTTTCTCGCCAAACTTGGTTTCTCCCGCTCGCGGACTGATGTAGGACGCCACATCCTTTTTCGCATAAATTTTTAAAATATCAGGAGTAATCGTGGTGTTCATGGTGGTTGTGAATGATTTTTTATTTTGATATGATGTGAATATTTTTTCTCTGATTTTTACGATATCTCCTTGCCGTTGATAATCACGGTGTCGATTAAATTACTTCCAAAGGCGTAGGGTAGATAACCATACGACGGAATTTCTTTCGTGATAATCAAACTTGCCGACTTTCCTTTGGTGATACTCCCGTGGGTGTCGCTTACGCCCATGGCATAAGCACCGTTGATGGTGGCTGCGTTTATGGCTTCCTCAGGAGTGAGCCTCATTTTGATACACGCCGTAGCCAAGACAAAGTTCATGTTTCCACTTGGCGTAGAACCAGGATTGTAGTCTGTAGCCAATGCCAAAGGCAAACCCGTGTCGATCATTTTTCTGCCCGGTGCATAAGGAATACTCAAGAAATACGAGCAAGAGGGAAGGGCGACAGGCATGGTATCTGTATTTTTCAACGCCTCGATATCTTCATCGGTCATCACTTCCAAATGGTCCACACTCAGCGCGTTGTGTTTTACGGCAGCTTGAATACCGCCGATACTGTTGAACTGGTTTACGTGAACCTTCGGAATCATGTCGTATTTTTTACCTGCTTCAAGCAATCGCTCCATATCTTCTACAGTGAAATAACCCACTTCACAGAAAATATCGACATAATCGGCTAAGTTATCCGCAGCTACTTTGGGCAACATATCGTCAATGACCAAATCCATATAGCCTGCTTTGTTGTCTTTGTAATCCGAAGCAACCGCGTGGGCACCTAAGAAAGTGGTTTTGATGGTTACGGGATAATGGTCGGCGAGTTTTTTCGCAACACGCAGCATTTTCATTTCAGCTTCTGTCGTGAGCCCATAACCACTTTTGATTTCTACGGCTCCTGTTCCCAAACGCATAATTTCTAAAAGACGTTGTTCTGTCTGCGCATACAACGCTTCTTCCGAAGTGTTTTGAAGTTTTTGTGCGCTATTGACAATGCCACCACCTCTTTCGGCAATTTCCTGATAGCTCAACCCGTTGATGCGGTCTACAAATTCTTGTTCGCGATTGCCAGCATAAACCAGATGGGTATGGCTGTCGCACCACGTAGGCAGGACGATTTTTCCAGAACAATCTATGGTTTTTTCAGCTTCTAATGACGGTAGGTCGTCCATAGTGCCAAAATCTGAAATCTTTTCATCTTCTATATAAAGCCATGCATTTTTTAAACTAGGAAGATCTTTCATCGCCTTGCCGGATACTTTGCTAAGCCCTGATTCGCGTATTTGTAGTAATTCTTTAATGTTTGTAAGGAGTAGTTTCATGGAATTTTTTGAGTGTCGAAATTAATTTTGCTAAAGATATGGATTCGAGGTTTAAACAAAAAGGGCTTCGAGCTTCTCGTTGTTTTCTCGACGTGCTATGTTGGAAAATGCCGCGTTTTGATATGTAATTTCTGCCCTGCAATCAGACCTCAAATTACTCCATTTTAAAGGTCAACAACGGAATATCCCCGTGGTTTGCGATGTGCTCCGAGATGCTGCCTTGGAAAAACCGCGATAATCCTGTTCGACCGTGGGTTGGAATAGCGATTAAATCGGCGTTGACACGTGCGGCATATTTCATAATGCCGTCTTCGGCAGATTTATCGGAAATGTAATAGACATCCGAAAGGCGCTTTAAATGGCCATCTGCTTGCTGTAGAAAGTGTGCTGTTTTTTCCTTTATTTCGTCCGAACTCATAAAACTTTCGTTGGGTAAATTAACGTGCAGCAACTGCAGCTCGACGTTTAACGGTTCTAATAAGGTAACCGCTTTTTGAAAACACGCTACAGATCGATCAGAAAAATCGGTGGCAAACACTACTTTTTTGATGTCCCAATCTTTTGGAGGATGCTTAATGACCACAACGGGAATCTCGGAATGACGCACGACTCTTTCGGTATTCGAACCAATAAAAAACTCGCTCAGTCCGCTCGAACCTTTCGAACCCATCACAATAAGGTCTGCCTGTTTGTCGGCAGCAATTTCCCCCAATTCACTGAACACCTTATAATGTCTAATGATTGGTGTAACGGAAATTCCTTTCAAATATGGCTTGTTTAAAAATGTCTCGAATTCGAGTTCTGCTCTTTTCGTATAAAAAAATGCTTTTGCAATCCGGTCGGCCTCTGTTTCTTTTCCGTAGGCGTGAACTGTTGCCAGCTCTAACATATGTACGGCGAGAATTTTAGCGTCGTATTTATTCGCAAGAATCGCAGCGGCCTGAAGTGCATATTCGGAATAATCAGAAAAATCAATAGGAACAATAATGGTTTTCATAATAAAAAATGTTTTATACATGAAAAGATACGATATATCGCTGATAATGTGGTGTTAAATAGGGTTATAATTTCTATAAACATCTTGGTTACGTCCTGTTTTCTCTGTTGATTCGTCGAAAATGGCGAGGGAAAACCTAAAGCATTGTTTATTTTTGCAATTGCCAATAGAACAGACACATTGGTTTTGAAAAACTAACTACTTATGAAAATTGACATCCTTGCCATCGGCGCCCATCCAGATGATGTAGAACTCAGCTGCGCGGCCACATTAGCCAAAGAAATCAGCCGTGGAAAAACGGTTGGAATTTTAGATTTAACAAGGGGAGAATTAGGCACGCGCGGTACTGCGGCTATCCGGGACCAAGAAGGCAAGCGCGCTGCAGAAATTTTGGGGGCTCAATTTCGACATAACTTGAAGTTATCGGACGGATTTTTGACGAATGACCGTGCGTCGCAACTCGAAATTATTAAGATCATTAGAAAATATCAACCCGAAATCGTGCTGTGCAATGCCATAGACGATCGGCATCCCGATCACGCCAAGGCGAGTAAACTGACGAGTGATGCTTGTTTTTTAAGCGGTTTGCGAAAGATAGAAACGCATTACGAAGGAAAAGACCAAGACGAGTGGCGACCCAAACACGTCTATCACTACATTCAATGGAAAAATATAGAGCCCGATTTTGTGGTGGATGTAACGGGATTTATGGATAAAAAAATAGAAACCGTCCTCGCTTTTGCAAGTCAGTTTTATGACGAAAACTCTAAAGAACCCATGACGCCTATCGCTTCAAAAAACTTTAAAGAGAGTTTGACCTATCGCGCCCGCGAATTAGGACGGTTAATTGGAGTTGAATATGGCGAGGGATTTACGGCCGAAAGATATGTTGCGGTGGACTCGTTAGATGATTTGATTTAAATTTTCGATTTGCAGTTGCGGATGGATAATAATTGGATTATATTTGCACCTGTCTTTTGAAAAATGACAAGCTTGTTGCTACAACAGGCACGAATAAAGACAATATGGTGGTTGTAGCTCAGTTGGTTAGAGCGCTTGATTGTGGTTCAAGAGGTCGCCGGTTCGAGACCGGTCTTCCACCCCAGACGAAGCCTTCCTTAAACGGAGGGCTTTTTTTATGGCATGCAGTGATGGAATTATGTTTAAGAAGCTTCCTTCAACAACCAATGTATTTGCATAAAAAAACAGCTGTCTCAAATTATCAAGACAGCTGTTCTCTTAGATAAACCAAAGAGTTTTACACCCTGTTCTATTCGTTCAATCGTATCCGTTCGTCGCGATTAGCCAATTCCCAAGCGGTTAAAAAGATGAGTTGGGCGCGCTTGGTCATCAAATCATATTCAATTTTATCGGGTGTGTCGCCAATCTGGTGATAGTCCTCGTGAACGCCGTTGAAATAGAAAATGACGGGAATGTTGTTTTTTGCAAAATTGTAATGGTCGCTTCGGTAGTAAAATCGATTCGGATCGTTGGGGTCGTCAAACTTATAATCGAGTTCCATTTGGATGTATTGGTCGTTTACCGCAGCGGAAATGTCTTGAAGGTCCTGGCTTAATTTGTTGCTGCCAATTAAATAAAGGTAATTAGGATTTTCCGCCTTGTCCGGGTCGATGCGACCTATCATATCGATGTTCAGGTTGCACACGGTGTTTTCTAACGGAAAAACAGGGTTCTCGGTATAATACCGCGATCCAAATAATCCAATTTCTTCTCCCGTAACATGTAGGAATAAAACAGATCGTTTCGGACCCTGGCCGTCTTTTTCGGCTTGTTTAAAAGCTCGTGCCATTTCCATAATCGAAACCGTACCGCTGCCATCGTCGTCGGCCCCGTTAAAGACGTTGCCGTCTTGATCCATCCCAACGTGGTCTAAATGTGCCGAGATAACAATAACTTCTTCCGGCTTTTCCGAACCTTTAACAAAAGCCAATACATTTTCGGAAGGCTCGCCTTTTGTGTATCCTCTGAAATATTCCCCAGGAATCGGTTGGTAATACGTGCCGTCTTCCAAAGGTGATTCGATGTCGTGTTCAATATAAAAATCTCGGATGTATGCCGAAGCTCTTCGCTGGCCTTCAGTGCCCGTCATTCTGCCTTCCATCTCATCGCCCGCGTAGATGTAGAGGTGATCCTTGAGGTTTTCGGCGGTAATCAATTGCGCGTAGTGAAGATTGTCTTTTTGGGATTTGGTGGGTTTTACTGCATTACACGATAAGGCAAAGCTTGCCACCAAAACGGATAGAAAAATTTTCATAGAAGGGATTTTAGGTTTAAACAAATGAGGGATTGCCTCAAAATAAGCAGTAAATATATAATAAGTAACCGACCTATCGTAATTTTCAATCGAAATGCTGTGGGTGTATTTTGCGATACAATGATTATCTTTGTCGATATATTTTTTTAAAATCGAATTATGAAGGTTGAACAAATTTACACGGGCTGCCTAGCACAAGGAGCTTATTATATTATGAGTGATGGTGAAGCTGCGATTATCGATCCACTACGCGAAACGAAACCGTATTTGGAAAGAGCGCAAAAAGATAATGCAGCGATTAAATATATTTTTGAAACTCATTTTCACGCCGATTTCGTGAGTGGGCATGTAACGCTTTCGGAGCAAACTGGAGCACCGATTGTTTTTGGCCCGACAGCACAAACCTCATTCGATTCGATTGTAGCGGAAGACGGACAGGTGTTTAAAATTGGAAAAGTAACTTTAACCGTGCTCCATACTCCTGGGCATACGATGGAAAGCACAACGTATCTGTTGAAAGATGAAAACGGAAAAGACTACGCCATCTTTAGTGGCGATACGCTTTTCTTGGGTGATGTGGGGCGTCCAGATTTAGCCCAAAAAGCAGCCGAGATTACGCAAGAAGATCTGGCAGGCATCCTGTTCGACAGCCTGAGGAAAAAAATTATGCCGCTGGCCGATGATGTTATCGTCTATCCAGCACACGGAGCCGGTTCGGCGTGTGGAAAAAACATGATGAAGGAAACGGTGGACACGCTCGGCAATCAGAAAAAGATGAATTATGCGCTTCGAGCAGATATGACACGCGAAGAGTTTATTGAAGAGGTTCTCGATGGCTTGGCACCACCACCACTTTATTTTCCGATGAACGTAAAGATGAACCGCGAAGGTTATACTTCAATCAACGAGATTCTCGATCGAGGGTCGGTACCTTTAAATCCTGAAAAATTTGAAGAAATTGCAAATCAAATGGGGGCAATCGTCCTCGATGTGCGCCATCAAAATGACTATGTCAAAGGCCATATTCCACGTTCGATTTTCATCGGACTCGATGGCGGGTTTGCACCGTGGGTAGGTGCTTTGTTGGCAGATGTAGAACAGAATATTCTTATCGTAGCACCAGAAGGACGTGAAGAAGAGGCCGTTACCCGTTTGTCTCGCGTGGGATTCGATAATACACTAGGCGTATTAGAAGGAGGCATCGACGCTTGGAAAGCTGCAGGAAAGGAAGTCGATACGCTGGCTTCTGTCGATGCAGAAACTTTCAAGGAAATTCTCCAAGACAACTCCCAAGTTTTTGACGTTCGAAATCAAGGAGAATATGACAACGGACGCATTGCCTGTGCAGAACACACCCCGTTGAGTTTTCTGAATGAATACGTTTCAGGTTTTCCTGATAATGGCAATTGCTATCTGTATTGCGCAGGCGGGTACCGCTCTGTGATTGCAGCATCTATACTGAAGAGTAGAGGCATCCACAACTTGGTCAATGTGGAAGGCGGATTTGCAGGCATCAAAAAAGCAGGCATTCCGGTAGAAGCTTAAAACTACGGCAAAATAAAACCGAAAGTTGCTACGGGACTTCCGAAAGTACCGATACCACTTTAGGAACTCCCGTAGTTGCTTTCTCGGCAAATACTTTAATTTGTTCTGTTTCCGATATAGACGGTCGCGGGTCGACAAAATAGACCTTGGCGTTTGGTTTGGCATATTGAATTAAACCTGCAGCCGGATAAACTTGCATCGAAGTGCCCACAATAATAATCGCATCGGCTTCTGCTACAACAACAGCAGCTTTTTCCAACATCGGGACCATTTCGCCAAACCACACAATATGGGGGCGGAGCTGATGGTTGTTCGGACAGAAATCGCCAATATTCAAATCTTCCTTCCAATCCAAAATATAATTTTCATCTCCTGTGCTCCGTGCTTTCAGTAATTCGCCATGGAGATGGACCACGTTCGAACTTCCTGCTCGCTCGTGCAAATCATCGACGTTTTGCGTGACGATAGTTACGTCGTGATCTTTCTCTAAATCGACTAAAGCCTTGTGCGCTGCGTTGGGTTCAACCGTCAATAATTGTCGGCGTCTTTGGTTGTAAAAGTCTAAAACTAAGGCAGGATTGTTTGCAAAACCCTGAGGAGATGCAACTTCCATCACATCGTGACCTTCCCACAGCCCATCGCTGTCTCGAAAAGTTTTGATGCCACTCTCGGCACTTACGCCGGCTCCTGTCAATACTGCTATTTTCATTTGTTCTATTTAAAGTGTAGTTGTGTTTTGTCCGGTTAAGATATGGATAAACCCGCTGCGAAGCAACTCGATAAAAATTTTTCCAAATCCCGCCTTGGCTCTTGATCCTAGCAACGTCTATGTGCGCTGAAGCTTTAGCGAAAGAGCGAAGGGCTTGTCTCTTTTCTCAGTCAATATTATCGCAATTACTATAATCGTAACTTCAGTTGAATTATTATCTTCGCTGAAAATACAACTTTACTTGGATTTAGAACTTTTTCACCATTTAGAAGGATATCTGACCGAACGACGGAAGAAAGTGTTCCATAAAGTGCTTCGCGATCGAACGCGGCATTTTACGGTGGCAACCGAGGATGTCTATCAACTTCACAACACAAGTGCTGTGATGCGAACGTGTGATGTATTCGGTATTCAGGATTTGCACGTGGTCGAAGAATTGGTCGGGAAGGATGTCGATCGTGAAATTGCCATGGGCGCTCAAAAATGGGTGAGTTTAAATCGGTATGATCGTATCAATGATTGCATCGAAAATTTAAGAAACTCCGGCTATCAAATCATTGCGACCACCCCACACAACGATTCTACCTTGCTGCACGAATTCGATATTTCGAAAAAGAGTGCATTCCTCTTCGGTAAAGAAACAGTGGGCCTAAGTGACACGGTCATTCAGAAAGCCGATGGATTTCTAAAAATCCCCATGTACGGCTTTACCGAAAGTTTGAATATTTCTGTTTCCGCCGCGATAATTCTACAACATGTGGTGGCCAAGCTGAAACAAAGTGATGTTGTTTGGCAACTTTCTGATGACGAGAAGTTAGAAATTCAACTGGAGTGGATGAAGCGCAGTATAAAATCGTCGGATAAGATCATTGACAGATTTTATGCCGATTCGTAAAGCGTTTTTTGAATCAAAGAAAACTTATCAATAAGAAACTGTATGAAACTCGTTTTTGCAACCCACAATCAGAATAAATTCACTGAAGTAAAAGCAATGCTACCGGAGCACATCGAATTATTGAGTCTCACCGATATTGGCTGTCATGAAGACATTGCAGAAACTGCCGACACCATTGAAGGAAATGCGCTCTTAAAAGCACAATATGTGTTCCACACCTATCAGGTGAATTGCTTTGCGGACGATACGGGCCTTGAAGTTAAGGCGCTCAATAACGCACCTGGAGTTCACAGTGCGCGGTATGCCGGAGCACACGATTCCGAAGCCAATATGGAAAAGTTATTGAAGAATTTGCAGGGAAAAGAAGATCGCACAGCGCAGTTTAAAACAGCCATTGCACTCGTAACAGAAGATACAACAAAGGTGTTTCTAGGTATTTGCGAAGGCGAAATAACCCAAGAACGCCGTGGTTCATCTGGTTTTGGATACGATCCCATCTTTCAACCCAAAGGATGGGATAAGACCTTTTCGGAAATGACACTCGAACAAAAAAGTGCCATTGGCCATCGTGGAAAGGGAATGCGGCAGCTGATAGCCTTTCTTAACCAATAAGAAACGCATGAACATGGAAGTGAGGATTGATTAAAACAGGTCTTCACATTGGCGATTACAGATAAATGCAAAATATAAAGGCGAAACCAATTAATTGATTTACTTTTGCACCTTCGAAAAATCCGAGGAAAAAGACTCGGGTATCGATTTTTTCCCCAGGGTGGGGAGGTGTTATAGTGAAGCTGTCCGTGTATTTATGTGTCCAGTAAGCTTCCCGCTAACACATAAATAACAATTTCATATTACAACATGACAGCATTTAAAGCACTCGGCTTAGAAGAGAACCTTCTTAAAGCCATCGCCGACATGGGGTTTGAAACTCCGTCGGAAATACAACAAAAAGCAATCCCAACGCTTCTCAACGACGAAACCGATATGGTTGCGCTGGCCCAAACAGGTACGGGTAAAACAGCATCATTTGGTTTTCCAATGTTGCAAAAAATCAATATCGATAGCCGCACTACGCAAGGCTTAATCCTATCGCCTACACGCGAACTCTGTCTGCAACTTGCAAACGAAATGGAACAATACGGAAAGTATTATCCTGGATTGAACGTAGTAGCCGTTTATGGAGGCGCGAGTATCACCGATCAGTCGAGAAAACTCAAGCGCGGTGCACAAATTATCGTAGCAACTCCTGGACGAATTAAGGATATGATCAGCCGACACCTTGTCGATATATCTAAAATAGAATACTGCGTTTTAGACGAGGCGGACGAAATGCTCAACATGGGCTTTTACGAAGATATTACCGACATCCTCGCGCATACGCCGAAAGACAAAAGCACGTGGCTTTTCAGCGCGACGATGCCCAAAGAAGTGTCTAACATCGCGAAGAAGTTTATGCATGCCCCGATAGAAATTACGGTGGGAAGCAGAAATATTGGAGCGGAAAACGTGTCGCACGAATACTACTTGGTAAACGCAAGAGACCGTTACAACGCTTTGAAACGTTTGGCCGATGCCAATCCGGGAATATTCTCTTTAGTCTTTTGTAGAACCAAGCGCGATACGCAGAAAGTAGCCGATAACTTAATTGAAGATGGCTATAGCGCAGCGGCACTTCATGGCGATTTAAGCCAAAGCCAGCGCGACACGGTGATGAAGTCATTCCGAAACCGTCAAATTCAAATGTTGGTCGCTACCGATGTGGCGGCACGCGGCATTGATGTGGATGATATTACGCACGTTATCAACTATCAATTGTCTGATGAGGTTGAAGCTTATACACACCGAAGCGGTCGTACGGGTCGCGCAGGAAAGAGCGGTGTTTCGATGGTGATCGCATCGAAGAGTGAGATTAGAAAAATCAGAGCGATAGAGCGGATTATCAAAAAGGAATTCATTCCAAAGGAAATTCCATCGGGAATGGAAATCTGTGAAATTCAATTGCTACATCTTGCCAACTCGATTAAGAATAGTGAGGTGAACGACGAGATTGATGAGTATTTGCCTAACATCAACGAAATCCTTGAAAATGTATCGAAAGAAGAGCTCATCAAGAAAGTTTTCTCAGTTGAATTTTCACGATTGCTCAATTACTATAAAAGATCGCACGATCTCAATGTTTCTGCCCAAGGCGCAGAGCGTGAAAATGCTGATACAACGCGCTATTTCATCAACATTGGCGCTAAAGACGACTTCGATTGGATGAGTCTAAAAGACTTCCTAAGAGATTTATTGCAATTAGGAAAAGACGATGTGTATAAGGTCGATGTGAAAGGAAGTTTTTCCTTTTTCAACACCGATAATAAACACCAGGAATTGGTCTTGAGTATTTTTAAAGACTTTAAACTCGATGGAAGAGCCATTAACGTTGAAGTGAGTAAGGATTCCGGAAGACGTGGTGGCGGAAGACGTGATGGTGGCCGAAGAAGAAACCGAAGTGAGTCTCGAGGCGGACGTCGCAGCGGTTCCGACAGAGGCGGCAGATCTGCATCTCGCTCCAATAGAGGTAGGCGCGAACGCCCGGATACTAAAGGGACCGGAGGAAAACGACGACGCAGAAGATAACCGAAAAACGGTAAAAGCTATTCAGGCTGTTCTTGTTATAAATCCTGTAATCTACAGGAAACAAGAACAGCCTGTTGTTTTTGCGTGTATCTTCTATATTTTCACTAATTTTCCGACTTCATTTATATTCATTTATTTATGCAGTCTAATCTCAGGAGAATTCTTCCACATGTCGGTGTTATTTTAGTCTTTGTCATTGCTTCTATAGCCTATTTTAATCCCGTATTGCAAGGGAAGAAAATATTCCAAAGCGATATCGTCCAATACATTGGAATGGCAAAACAGCAGAACGATTTTCGCGCCGAAACGGGAGAGGAAACCTATTGGACCGATGCTGCTTTCGGAGGCATGCCCACCTATCAACTCGGAGCGCACTATCCGAATAACTACATAAAAAAGCTGGATCTCACGCTGCGATTTCTTCCCAGACCGGCAGATTATCTCTTCCTGTATTTTATAGGAATGTACGTGCTGCTGCTGATTATGAAAGTCGATTTTAGACTCGCGTTTCTCGGCGCATTGGCTTTCGGATTCTCTACCTATCTCATCATTATTCTGGGCGTTGGACACAATGCGAAAGCCCACGCCATCGCCTATATGCCGTTGGTGCTAAGCGGGATATTACTCACTTTTCGAGGGAAATACCTTTGGGGTTTCCTGCTGCTTACGGTTTCAATGGGATTGGAATTGGTGGCCAACCACTTGCAAATGACCTATTATTTGTTGCTGTTGGTCATTGTTATCGGCATTGTCTATTTCATCGATGCCTATAAAAAACAAAAACTGCCTAAGTATTTTAAAGCACTCGGGGTGATGGTGGTAGCTGTGGCGATTGCCGTTGGTCTTAACGCTACCAACCTTATGGCAACGCAGGAATATGCAGAGACATCCACACGAGGAAATACAGGTCTTACGATCAATCCAGATGGCACGCCGAAAGAGCATAAACCAGGCTTGGATTACGATTACATTACCGAATATAGCTATGGAAAATTAGAGACCTTCAACCTGTTTATTCCGCGGTTTATGGGTGGGAGTTCAATAGAGCCACTTCCTAAAGATTCGCATACGTTCGAAGCTTTAATCCGTATTGGGGCATCACCACAAGAGGCTCATGAAATTGCTAATCAAGTGCCGATGTATTGGGGCGATCAGACCTTCGTGGGCGCGCCCGCATACATAGGAGCGGTTGTTGTTTTCTTAGCAATCTTGGCATTGTTCTTAATTCGCGGTAGGTTTAAATGGTGGGCCATCAGCGGTCTTGTGCTGACGCTGCTGTTGTCATGGGGCCGTAATTTCCCAGCTCTGACAAACTTTTTCATCGAATATGTGCCTTTGTACAACAAGTTTCGAGCCGTATCATCTATTCAAGTAATCGTTGAATTGATTGCGCCCATGCTCGCTGTAGTCGGACTCCATCATTTTTTCTTCAAATCGGGGTTGCAAGAAGAAAAAAAGAAAGCGCTTGTTTGGACTTTAGGAATAGTAGGCGGTATAAGCGTGTTATTCCTGCTATTTAGAGCGACACTTTTTGACTATGCGAGTCCGTACGATCGTATGTTTAGAGAAAATTTAGGTTTGCCCGTAGTCGAAGCTATCCGAAAAGATAGAATGGCGTTGCTCACATCCGACACGTTACGTTCCTTAATTTTTGTGGTGTTCACGGCCGGTGTGTTATGGTATTCACTACAAGCGAAACTAAAGCAAGGTTTCGCCTTTATCGCTTTGGCGCTATTGGTGGTGGTGGATCTGGTGGGAGTGGATCGCAGGTATGTCAATGAAGAGGCTTTCGTGCAAGCTCGGGTCATGGAGCGTCCCTTTCAGAAAAATGGTGCGAATATGCAGATATTGGAAGACGACGGACATTTTCGTGTTTACGATGCCACTAAAAACGCGTTCAACAGCGCCGAAGCCAGCTATTTCCACAATGCGTTGGGCGGGTATCATGCGGCAAAGCCTGGACGTATTCAGGATTTATTCGATTTCTATATCAGCAAGGGCAATGTTGGGATTTTAAATATGATGAACGTTCGGTATTTCATCATCCAAAATGAAAATGGCGGGCCGATAGCACAACGAAATCCTTTCGCCAATGGCAATGCGTGGTTTGTTGAAAACATTCAGCCAGCCGATGACGCCAACGAAGAGATTATGCTTTTGGATAGTTTAAACACCAAAACGACAGCCGTGGTAAACAAGGAGTTTATTCCGCTGATTCCTGCAGAAAATGTCGAGAGAGACAGTTTGGCTACCATTGACTTATACAGTTATCAACCGAATCATCTGGTCTATGAAACCTCATCGAAAACGCCTCAAGTGGCGATTTTTTCAGAGAACTACTATCCGAAAGGATGGCATGCGTATATCAATGGGGAACCCGCAACTTATTTTAGAGCAAACTACGTGCTCCGCGCTATGGTCATCCCACCGGGAAATAATAAAATTGAATTTAAATTTGAGCCTGCAGTCATTCAAACAGGAAGCACCATTGCATTGATGAGTAGTGTGCTCTTTTTGTTGCTGGCTGCCAGCGGAATTTTCCTCTCATTGCGGAAACAGAACGTGAAACCTGATCCGACACATTCGGAAGAACCCTAAAAAACTCTAATTTGAAAGTTGCACTTGTCATTACATATTATTGGCCGCCAGCAGGTGGTCCGGGCGTGCAGCGTTGGTTGAAGTTTGTAAAATACTTCAGGGAGTTTGGCATAGAACCAATTGTTTATGTGCCGGAAAACCCAAACTATCCCTTGGTGGATAAGAATTTTGCTACAGAGATTCCCGATGATATCACCATCTTAAAACAACCAATCAAAGAACCCTACCGATTTGCCAAGTTGCTCTCCCGAAAGCAGACCAAAAAGATGAGCAGTGGGATCATTTCAAAGGAAAACCCGTCAGCTCTTGAAAAGCTGATGTTGTATGTGCGTGGAAATTATTTTATTCCCGATGCTCGTGTGGGGTGGGTGAAACCATCAGTGACCTTTCTGTCTGAATTCCTCGCTAAAACTTCGGTGGATGTGATGATTACTACCGGACCGCCACACAGTTTACACCTGATTGGAATGGCGATGAAAGAAGCTTTTGGAACGCAATGGATTGCAGACTTCCGCGATCCCTGGACAACGATTCATTACCACGATTCTTTGCGATTAACAGAAGCGTCCAAAAGAAAGCACAAGCAGTTGGAGAAGGACGTGCTCGATGCGGCGGATGTTATTGTCGTCACAAGTCCGACGACGAAAAACGAGTTTTCGCAGTTGACAAATACGGCCATCGAGGTCATAACCAATGGTTATGATGTCTCAGAGGAATTGGAAGTAGCGTTGGATTCAAAATTTTCACTTGCACATATTGGTTCATTACTGGGCGGAAGAAACCCCAAAATCTTATGGGAGGTACTGTCCGAAATATCCGATGAAGTCGCCGGGTTCCAATCAGATTTAGAATTGACTTTTGCAGGGGCGGTAAGCGATGAGGTCAAAACGAGTTTAAAGAAGTTTGGTTTGGATGGATGCGCTAAGTTTTTGGGATACATCCGACATAAAGAGGCGTTGCAGTTACAACGTAAAAGTCAACTGCTATTGTTGATTGAAATCGACAGCGAAGCCACGCGCGCCATAATTCCGGGGAAGTTATTTGAATATCTTGCGGCCAAACGACCTGTTGTAGCACTAGGACCAAAAGGAAGCGATATCAATCCGATTCTGTCGGAAACAAAGGCAGGAGAATTTTTTCTTTGCACGGAAAAGGACGCCCTGAAAGAACATTTGTTAACGCAGTATGCAAATTTCAGAAAGGGGAGGCTTACTGTGGATTCTAAAGGGGTTGAGAAGTACAGTCGGAAGAATATAACACGCCAAATGGCTGATTTAATTCAAAGGATTTCATAGCATAAAAAAACCTCCGCGTGTTTTAAAAATATACGGAGGTTCTCATCAATCACCAATCAAAACCTTAATACTACCCGCTTCCTCGTGCGGCGCTCATGTTCGACCGTTTGAAAGTGCTTCGGCTCGAAGTCATTCCTGAGCTTCGCTTTGGCGCTGGACTTCTTTTTACTGCAGACCTGGTAGTTCGAGTTTACTTCGGTGCCACGCGGGTGTTGTTTGAGCGCTTTGTACTTGTTCTATTTACAGAAGACGTGCTTTTTCTCGGGGTTGTAGTAACGCGTCGTGTGTTTTTAGGAGGCGTAGCTTTTACCCGAGTGTTCGTTCTGGTACTATTCGTAGAAACACGCTGTGTATTTCTTGTAGGTGCTGTTTTTACAGCCCTATTCCTTGTTGTATTGTTTGCAGAAACGCGCTGCGTATTCCTTGCAGGTGCTACTTTTACAGGCGTGCTTCTTTGTTTGGTAGAAACACTGCGCTGTGGTGCTGCTTTTACTGGAGTGGAATTTCGCCCTATGTTAACCGATGGTTTTCGGGTTGTGTTCGTACGCACCGTTCCATTATTCCGACCTGTTGTGGTCGCACTGTTCCGGCCCGTGGTTGTCGCATTATTTCTAATGCGAGCATGCGAACCTGGTGCCTGTCCGGCTTTGCTGGTTCTTCCACTGTGTGCGGTAATCATCGTGTTGCGTCGGTTTGGATCAAAGTCGTTGTTGCGAACGGTACGTCCATCCTCACGGTGAATTCTACTGCCCGGTCGGTAGAAGTCGCGTCTTCCGTTGGCATATGCCACGCGATGTCTGTTGTTGTAATACCTTCTGTGATCGTGATAGCTATAGCGAACCGGACGATAATACCTTCTGTAGGGGTAGTCGTACACAATGACGTAGTTGAAATACGGACGCATATAATACACGTGCCACGGTCTATACACATAGAATCTATTGTACGTATTGATATATCCTGTGTAGTGGGAAAAGTGTCCGTAGCCATTGTAATAGATCCGCAAACCACCAACACGGGTTAAGCGTCTGTCGTTGTAGTGTATTTCGACACTTCCAGCTCGAATAATCCTTCCGTATACATCGTAGTAAATCGGAACGTCTTCAACTTGGATCACAGCGCCGTAATCATCGTATTGGACATAGGCGTTGTAGTCGTATCCTGAATTAAAACTCAGGTTCATTTTCGGGGTGCTGATGACCATTTGGCTCGATTTTCCAGGTCCGATATAGACAAAATCAAATTGTCCGTCGGGAAACACAGAAAACTCAACAGAACCTTCCGTGAATATGAAGGCGTTGCCGTCATACCCTGTAATGTAATTAGTTTCACTGATCAGGGAATTGGCTTGAACAGTAATTCCCATCAAGAGAAATCCGAAAATGAGTGCTAATTTTTTCATAGTTCTGTGTTTTTAAAATGAATATTAAGCCGAGATACCTCGTGGCCTTCTGTGTTCGCTTTGATAATTACAATCACCGTGCCATCTTTGTAAGGTATTGATTTTCAGTGGGGGTTTGCGAGGATTCCTAATTGAAGATGAAAAGGGGTGAAAAATAGTTTTAAAGAAATCTTGTTTTGGTAGCGACTCCTCTGAAAATAAGAATCCGCCGAAAAAATCAAATTTCCGACGGATTCTCAACAAACTAACCAACCAAAAAACTTAAAAAGTCTAGTACTGGCACAATTACAATATCTGTGCCAAATACTCTTTTAGTTGGTTAATTTACTGCGTAAATAGTTGCCTGTATGCGATTCTTCCACAGCCACAATGTCTTCTGGTGTGCCTTGAGCCACGATATAGCCGCCTTTTTCACCGCCTTCAGGACCTAAATCGATAATGTGATCGGCACATTTAATTAGGTCGATGTTGTGTTCTACCACGATAACCGTATGCCCTCTTCCTAAAAGTGCTTCAAACGAAGTCAACAGTTTTTTGATGTCGTGAAAGTGAAGTCCGGTGGTAGGTTCATCGAAAATAAACAAGGTTTTATCTTTTGAAGTTCCCTTCACTAAAAAGGAAGCGAGTTTTATGCGTTGCGCTTCCCCGCCCGATAGGGTCGAGGAACTTTGCCCAAGGCGCACATAGCCCAATCCCACATCCTGAAGCGGCTTTAATTTCGTAACAATGCGGTTTTCCTTGTGCTTTTCGAAAAAAGCCAGGGCTTCATCGACAGTCATGGTAAGGATGTCGTCAATATTCTTGTCGTTGAACTTTACCTCCAAAACTTCCTTCTTAAATCGTTTGCCGTTGCACGCTTCACATACGAGGTGAACATCGGCCATAAACTGCATTTCGATGGTTACCTCACCTTCACCTTTACAAGTTTCGCACCTCCCGCCATCGACGTTGAAGCTAAAGTGTTTGGGTTTGAAGTTTCTAAGTTGCGATACTTTCTGAGAAGCAAAAAGACTCCGAATATCATCATAGGCCTTTATATACGTCACTGGGTTACTTCTACTGGAACGACCGATAGGATTTTGGTCGATGAATTCTAAATTTTTAATACTGTTCAAATCGCCTTCAATCGCTGTAAACTGACCGGGTTTTTCACCGTAATTACCTATTTCCCGACGCAGGGCAGGATAGAGGATGCGTTTCACAAGGGTGGTTTTTCCACTTCCTGAAACACCTGTTACGGTGGTAAACGTATTGAGCGGGAAGTCAACATCGATGTTTTTGAGGTTGTTCTGCCGTGCGCCAACAATCGAAATTTTCTTTTTCGAAGTACGTCGTTTTTTCGGCACTTCAATTTCCATGTTGCCGTTTAAATATTCGGCGGTGAGCGAGTCTGATTTTAGAATTTGGGCATAGTTTCCTTGCGCCACGACTTCGCCTCCGAATGTTCCCGCTTCGGGTCCCATATCGATAATTTCATCCGCGGCCTTCATAATGTCTTCATCGTGTTCTACTACAATAACGGTGTTGCCAATATCGCGCAACGATTTCAACACCCCGATAAGCCTTTCCGTATCGCGTGGGTGCAAGCCAATACTGGGTTCGTCTAAAATATACATCGACCCCACCAAACTGCTTCCTAAAGAGGTTGCCAAGTTGATGCGTTGCGATTCGCCGCCCGACAGGGTGTTCGATTTTCGATTCAAGGTAAGGTAGCCCAACCCGACGTCTCGTAAAAATTTAACCCGATTGTTGATTTCAGTCAGCAAGCGCTTGGCAATGACACTATCGTATTCGTCCAGTTCCAAGTTTTCAAAAAACACGGCTACTTTATCGAGGGGTATTTCTACCAACTCTTGGATTGGGGTGTTGTTAATCTTTACGTAACTCGCTTCTTCGCGAAGGCGTTTTCCTTTACATGTGGAGCACCGCGTCTTTCCTCGGTATCGCGAAAGCATGACGCGGTTTTGAATTTTATAGCTCTTCGATTCCAGTTGGGCAAAAAAGGCGTTGAGTCCTTCGAAATGTTCGTTTCCGTCCCACACCAATTGTTTTTCGGCTTCTGTCAACTCAAACCATGGTCGGTGAATGGGAAAGTCGAATTTGTAGGCGCTGTTCACCAATTGATCGCGATACCAGCTCATGCTTTCCCCGCGCCAAGGGAAGATGGCATTTTCAAAGATCGAGAGGCCCGTGTTGGGGATGACCAAATCGGCGTCGATGCCAATCACATCGCCATAGCCTTCGCAGGTCGGACACGCGCCATAGGGATTGTTAAAACTAAACAAGTGAACGTTGGGCTCTGTAAATGTCATGCCATCGACTTCAAACCTGTTGTTGAATTCGGTAACTTCTCCAGTGGACAGGGATTCGATATACAACTCGCCTTTCCCTTCAAAAAAAGCCATTTCTACGGCGTCGGCTAATCGGTTATAGAAGTCTTCGTCGTTTTTAGTGATGATGCGGTCTACCACCAAGTCCATGGCATCCGGCAAGGAATCGGTAGGCAATTGATCGATTCTAACAACCTCACCGTTCATCTTAACGCGCGCATATCCTTGTTGCGCCAAGACTTGGGTTTTGTTTTCCATAGTGCGTCCTTCTTCGAGGTGAATCGGCGCAAGCAAAAGCAGTCTTTCGCCTTCGGGAAACTTTTTTATGAAATCGATAACATCCGTGGTGGTGTCTTTTTTAACTTCTCGACCAGAGATTGGCGAGATGGTTTTTCCGATACGGGCGTAGAGCAATTTCAAATAATCGAATACTTCGGTTGAGGTCCCTACCGTAGATCGCGGATTTGTCGTGTTTACTTTTTGTTCGATGGCAATAGCAGGAGCAATACCGATAATGGCATCTACCTTTGGTTTGTCCAGACGGCCCAAAAACTGCCTGGCATAACTCGAGAGGCTTTCAACATAGCGTCGTTGGCCTTCAGCGTAAAGCGTATCGAAAGCCAGGCTAGACTTGCCGCTTCCGGACAATCCTGTAATGACGACAAGTTTGTTTCGGGGGATGGCAACAGATACGTTTTTAAGGTTGTGTAGTTTGGCTCCTTGTATATAAATATGCTGCTTTGTGTCTCTTGTTGTACTATTCAATTTCTCTCCTTTTTTAAGCTGGGTTGCAAAGATAACTTATAGGTTTTAGCTTCGGGGTTAAGAAGGGATTAAATGTTTGGGGTGGTATGGTAGGATTTCGGTTCCCATTTTAAGATGTGGGTTAGGGAAAGCAAATCTTTTAAAAAATATTAACGTAATTTTTGCAATTGTGAATCCTTTGTCCTTATATTTACCCCTGTCAACCCATAAATTAATTTTTTGCCTATAGTACACAATTACTCTTAAACAATAAACATTGCGTTTAGCAACTGGTAGAAATTCAGTTGTTTATTAAAAAAAGAATGATTGACATGGAGCAAAAAGCAAATTCCGATGCGGTTTTGGTGAGCGCATATATCAAGGGTGACGAACACGCACTTTCCGAGCTTATCACACGCCACAAACAAAGAATTTACAGTTTTATATACTCAAAGGTATACGACAGGGATATCGCTGAAGACATTTTTCAAGATGCCTTTATCAAGGTGATCCAAACCCTGAAAAAAGGAGGCTATAATGAAGAAGGTAAGTTTTTGCCTTGGGTCATGCGCATCACACACAACCTTATCATCGACCACTTCCGAAAGAGCAACCGCATGCCGAAATTTGAAAATAAGGACGATTTCGATATTTTCTCGGTGTTGAGCGATCACACACCTAATGCAGAACGCAGGTTGATAAAAGAACAAGTGGCCGAGGATGTTCGTAAACTGATTCAGGAATTGCCAAAAGATCAACGCGAAGTGCTTGTAATGCGCATGTATAAAGATATGAGTTTTAAGGAAATCAGTGTCCGAACTGGCGTGAGTATCAATACGGCCCTAGGTAGGATGCGATATGCCTTGATCAACCTTAGAAAAATTATTGAAAAGCACAATATTATATTAATCAATTGATACAATAAAGCATATTTTGTTACGTTAATTGAAGACATGAACCTTTAAACTAACAGTCTATGCAAAAAATGTACTCAAAATCTTCACGTAGGGACAACGTGAATAAAAATCTTGTCCCAAAAGAGGAGACCATTCGGTTCCTTTTAGATTATTCGATGGCTTTAAGTGTTATTAGCTGCCAAAACGAGAAGTTTGAAACTATTTTAAACTAAACTTTGATAGAGACCTTAGGATTCATTTTCTAAGGTCTTTATTTTGTTAACCTCTCGGACATTTACAAGCCTAGATTATTTCAAATGAATTTAATTAATTCACTTCTTCTTAAATTTACTTGATTGTTCTTGTTTGTTTTCAGCTAGATGTGTACTTTTGGGCTTCTATAGCGTCGAGTGAATAGAGATATTGCTAACCTTAAAAATAAAAAAAGCGAAACAATACATTTTTGCAGTAAAACAAAAGATATTTTGCTTTGTGTTGCAATAATGTGCTATATTCGCACTTAAATTCGTCAAATTATGAGAAAACTATTACTTTTAACAATTCTAATCGTAGGGTCTAGTGTATATGCACAAGAGGAATCCAGCGAAGAGTATAACAAATGGTCTATAGAGGCTGGCGTTGGGATGCCCATTATTGGAACTACATTTGCCGAGCATTACCATTATAAAAACAATACCCTCGGGTCGTATCAACTTGGTGTGCGTCATATGATGAACAATCGTTTTGGACTTAAAATGAATTTTGGGTACAATACGATAGACGGTACAAGTTATAGTGCACCTTTTAAAAGTGAGTTCATCACCGGAACTCTCGAGGGAGTTGCCAATGCGGGTGCGCTTTTGAAATTTGACAGTTGGACGAAAACGCTTAATGCTCTAGTTCACATCGGAGCTGGGTATTCATTACTAAGACCGCAAGAACCTGTTAAATTTGGTGGCTTAGGCGACCAAATTTGGTTGGCGACCGTGGGAATTACACCACAGGTGAAGTTGAGTAATAGAGTTGTGCTAACAGCAGATTATACCTTACTGGGAGCTATGCGTATGCACAATACTTGGGACGGAACTGCAAGAACAGATCACCGTGGAATAAACGGTACCTTCTCTACAATAACAGCTGGACTTACGGTATATCTTGGAAAACACGATGTACACGCCGACTGGGTGCGTGACGATGGAGTTACTGAAGACAAATTTGCTGACTTGGAGGCACGAGTTGCTAAAATCGAAACCGATCTTATTGATTCAGACGGTGACGGAGTGGCAGATTACTTAGATCAAGAACCAAATACTCCTGCTGGAACGTATGTGGATACAAAAGGAAGAACGTTGGATAAGAACAACAATAACATTCCTGACTATATGGAAGAGGCGTTAGACGCACGTTATGCGCTTAAAGGTGAAGGAGGAGATGGCATGTTTATTAAACAATTAATCGATTCTGGACTCATTAATGTGTACTTCCCCTTCGACAGCACCAAGCCGCATGCATATTCAACACACGCAATGAACTACGTAATCGAGTTTATGAATGACAATCCAGATGTAAATGTTGAGTTAGTAGGTTATGCTGACGAAATTGGAAATGTGAACTACAACGAGAGACTTTCTGAAAGAAGAGCAAAAGTGGTTCACGATGTATTACTAGCATCAGGAATTTCGGGTAGTAGATTGACCTACAGAGGAGCTGGAGTAGACGCTTCAGTAGATAAGAACTCTGAAGTAGCAAGACGAATGATGAGACGAGTAATCTTCGAAATAAAATAAACCATCATAAATAGAATTTAAATTAAAAAATAGCCGCTTCGATTTTCGAAGCGGCTATTTTTTTATCAAAAGGGAAGAAATTCTTCTATAAGAATAATACGCTTAGATGAATGTTTTTAACGGAGAGTGAGATGTTTTTGCGATTAGTGTCTCGGCGATTATAACGATGTTTTTCCCAAACAAATAAATATATACAATTGATGCATAAGCTAGACAACACTGAGTAGCCGTAATCGTATTGTAATGTAAAGTTAGGGAAGTAAATCATCCTGTTTCTTAATTCCTTTTAGG
>Ga0209075_1000022_pt1 | contig 110420 bp, 98 predicted proteins | sample Stecom2011_FD_187523 | JGI IMG/M metagenome (GOLD analysis project Ga0209075, IMG submission 187523) | Agricultural soil microbial communities from Utah to study Nitrogen management - Steer compost 2011 (SPAdes) (version 2) | ecosystem: Environmental > Terrestrial > Soil > Agricultural land... | reverse complement strand
GAATTCGCCAACACGGGCGGTGAACTGCAATCCGCTTGCCTGGGGCATAACTTCGGTCCCTGAAGATAATCATGTCCTGTTGGCCCGCACCGTCCCGGTGCGGGCTCAGCCAGCCCGGACACTCCGTCCCGGGCGATGCCTAGTCTAATACAAGCTGCGGGGTATCCGGTACCCTGAGAGCAGCTGCTGTGTGAACGGGTTGGTGTTACTGGCTGCATGCAGGCGGTAACGCATGGCACCGTCGTCCACCGTAAACTTCACATCCACCGCATTGCTGCTCACCCCGGCAATCTCCGCTTTATCCAGCAGCCGGAAGAGTGCCCAGGGGCCACTTTCGGAGATGCTGCGCGGCGAACGGTTAACCTGCACCGGCACCAGGGTGATCCGGCTTTCTACCGAGTCTCTCAGCGTGTTCGGCCACACCAGCGGGATACTCTGACGGGGCCCGTGGGAGAACTCCACCAGTTGTCCGTCGAGGTTGACCACGGCCCGGCGCTTGTTGCTGGTCAGGTTCAGAGGCTCCAGTGCAAACTCCACATCCAGCGAACCGCCCCGGGTGAAGAACGCCTGGCGAATCTGCCTGGCCCTCTCCAGCGCAGTCACGACATCCCGCCGCACCAGTGTGGCCCGGTGGGCATCGCCCACGTGCTCCGGATGGTCTTCCAGGAACAGTTTCAGGTTCTGGTTATAAAAGGTTTCCAGAATGCCGTCCGGCGCAAAGAAGCGCTCAAAATCCTGCAGGGCCGCATCACGCCCCGCCCCGGAGGTAAACGGGTAATGCCTGGCCAGGTTTTGCTGGAACGGCTGGTAGACCTCCCGGTACCAGTCCCGCTCCAGCTGCGCCACAGCCCGGTCCAGAACCACCCGCCAGCTTTCTGAGGCGAGCCGGCCCAGAATCCGGTTAATCGGCTCCGGCTGATGCCCCGCCATGCGTTGCAGCGTAAAGATAGGGTCGGCTCCCTGCAGGCCCATCCGGGCCCGGGCCGCTGCCAGTGAGGCCTTGCCGGCGTCCGGAGACTCCTGAATATTGCGCAGGTACTCATGCAGCTCTGCCACCACCAGCATGATTTCATCCAGGCCGGAGGCCTGTTCACCCTGTTTTTCGGTCAGCCGGTGAAGGTCAGCAAACTGGCGTTCGATATCCTGCAATATGCGGTAATGGGCAGATTGCTCCAGCAGCTTCCGGGCTGCGACCGCATCACCCTGCGACACTGGAGTCAGATGGGTGTTCTCCCGCACCCGCTCCAGCAGCCGGGCCAGTGGCTGGTGCCCGCCCGTCAGGCTCTCCAGGATGCGAACGCCGTGGTTAAGGTCTTCAAACCGGTGGATATCCACCCGACTGATGGCCGTGCGCCAGGCCGCCGCATAGTTTTCGGCGTACAGGGTATAGAGGTTTGTTTGCAGTTCGGCCTCATCCGCACTACTGAAATCAACATCGTTGCGGCGGCCAAGTACCCAGGCGTCCACCAGGGCCAGTTCGGTCACCGAGCCGGACTTGCGCAGGAACCATTTCTCCAGCCCATCCCGGGTCAGCAGCGCCGGGATGGAGAGCGGGTCTTCCGTGCTGGCTGCCTCATCACCCAATGGTTCACCGTAGGCATCCAGCCGGGTGAAGGCGGTGGCAAAAGCCGGGCCGGAGTTGCGGGCAAGTTCCAGCGGTGCCTGAAATTCCCGCGTCGCTTCAGTGACCAGATCCTGGTAAACCCGGTCTGGTGTGCCAATGCGACCAAGCTCGTGCTGGGCCCACTGCACACTGCTGCGGAAGGGGGCCAGTGCCATGGAGGCGGTCTGGTCTCCATTGGCTGCCATGTCGGCCAGATCGGTGTGGGCCATGGCATATTGCAGGTGGCCATACAGGCGGTTCTGAAGATCGCGCTGGCCCGGGAAGCGGCTCTGCCAGTATTCACGCATATAACTGCCCACAATGTCTGTCCGCCGGCCACTGGCGTCGTAGAGCATCCGCAGTACCCGCAGATGGTCCAGCCGCTCAGTGCTGTTATCCGGCGACCGGCTCATTTCTTCGGCGACCCCGAACATCAGCGCGGGCAGATACTGATAAGCGAGCATCTGCAGATAGGCCGCATCGACTTCAGGCCCCACCTTGTGCCCCTGATACAGCCCCATATCCGCCAGCCGCCATTCCTGACGATAATCCCCAAACGCCAGAGTGGCTTCCCGCAACTGATCCAGGGGCTGCAACAGGTTGCGACCGGTACTGTCGGGCTCATAACCCACCGGCTGCCAATCCTGGATAAACGCGTTGACCCCGGCCTTTACCCGGTCTGCCGCCTCGGCATTCCGGACGAAGTAGTGCTGCCAGCCAGCCGTTATGCCCACGCCGGCACAAACCGCAACCGCTGCGGCAAATGCCACCCGGCGCCCGCGTCTGGTGACCACCTTCTGGTTATCACCGGCCAGCCCTGCCTCCCGGTAGATAATGCCCGGGAACAGGTTGCGGCTAAACAGGCTGGTGGAATGGCCACCGCGCTGGGCCGGCTGGATCGGCTCCGCCATCTGGTAGCTCCGTGCCGCGGCCGAGACAAACGCATCCTCCGGCACGCCTTCCTGCAGCACCGATGTAAAGTAAGTACCCCGTACCAGTGCCGGTGTCGAAAAGGCATCTTCCGACAGCAAATCGACGAGAAACTGTTCCAGCACCGGCTGCAGGCCGGCGATCTGACGGGTAAACGAATAGGCCGCCGCTCGCTCCTCGTTGTCGCGGGCATCTGCCAGCACATCCGGCAGCCGCTCCGTCAGCTCGCTCACCATGTCACCGTACCGGGTGGCAAACTGTTCCAGCCACTGATCCTGATCCAGCTGGCCTTCCAGCCGGAAGGTAAAGCCCAGCGGGTTATCCTTTTCAGCTTTGCTTAAGCTGCGGACAAACGGAGCAAAGCCGTACATCAGATCCATTTTGGTGAAGGTGACATACACCGGCAGGCGCGAGCCCAGCTGCTCCATCAGTTCCCGCAAACGGGTACGTAACAGAATGGCGTCAGCCTGGCGCTGCTGGCTGCCAGCCATGCTCAGGCGGGCCAGATCCACCGTCAATACCACGCCATTGAGTGGCCGTTGCGGGCGGCTGCGCTCAAGCCAGCCGATAAAATGCTGCCACAACCGGCTCTGAATCTCGCCGGTAACCCCATCGCCCTGGTTCTGGCTGAGCAACTCGCCGTCCGGGTCGATCAACACGCCGTCATCGCCAACCCACCAGTCAAAATTGAACGGGTTGCGATCATTGCGCTTGCTGCGAGTCACGTTGGTGAGAGTATAGGTCTGTCCCGAGCGCTGAACCAGGCTGGTCTTGCCCGCACCTTCCAACCCCATCACCAGATACCAGGGCAACCGGTACAAACCGTTGCGGCCCGGAAGGTTGCTTTTGAGTGACTGCAGCTGCCGGTCCAGCAGTCGCTGCTGCCGGCGTTCCATCACAAGGATCGGGTCTTCCTGTTCGCGCTGTTCCTCCGCCTCGGCCTTGCTGACCTTGCTCAGCCGGCGCGCCAGCACCATGCCCCAGAGCACCACGACGACCAGAACAACCCCAAGGGTAATCAGAGCCCGCATCTGCCAGGCCATCAGAGGATAGGCCCCGCCAATTTCCCAGCGCGGTCCCAGCCACCAGGTAGCTACGAGCAGGGCCACCACCCCCACAAACAGAGTCACCGGGGCGGCGTTACGGATATAGGGCAGCAGCCAGCGACCAATGAGTAAAGCTTTTCTCCACATGGTTTCCATTCCTGCGTTTGATGCGTGCGGGCGTTACGCCAGTCGTTCCAGTTGTTTGATCAGGCCGGGTTCCCAGTCGTCCAGCACCAGGCCGTCCACCTGTGCCTTCAGGTCCCGGATTTGTTCAGCCGCCAGGGTCTTTAGCCCGGACTCGGCCATCAGCCGGGCGCTGGCCAGACGCCAGTAAAAACGCTGCCGGGGTTCCCGGGCGTCCTCCAGCCCCTTCTCCATCAGTTCCATGGCCTGAGCCAGCCTGGCCTGCCGGACCAGCTCCAGTGCGGCCTGGAATGCCTGTTCCCAGGCGTTGGCATCACCCCCGGCTGAGGCAGACGCAGCCGGTGCGGTCAGCATCCAGTTCTGTGCGTCCGGGCTGAGAAACGGCGTACCGTCGTTGAATGTCAGCTCGGTTAACCGGGGCAGCCGGTCGGTGAATGCCGTTACCGCGTTCCGAATGGCCTCTGCGCAGTCGTGATAGCCAAGAGCCACGGCGGTACAGGCACTGAGCCAGTGGCCATCCAGCCAGAACGGGCTGACCGAGGCACTCTGCTCAATCCTCTGCCAAAGCTCCGGGTCCGGTGCTTTCTCCAGCACCTCGCGATATTCCGCCACCCGGTCTGCACTTACGGCGGCCAGATCGGTTCGTGTGCCATCCCGTGTCGGTGGCAAGCCGGTGATCGACTGCCAGATGGCATGGCGGCGCAGACTGTAGCCCAACGGATTACCCGGCTCGGTCTCGGTCAGCAGTTCTGCGACTTTCAGCAGACTCTGGCGGGTGGCTCGCTCGTTGCCGGGGTCCAGCGTCAGGTTGCCGAGCCCGGCTCCGGTGCTGGTGCTGCTGGTTTTCGCCGGTTCTGCAGGCCTGGCCGCAGGAGCGGAGACTGCCGCCGGGGCTTTAGCTGGTGCCTGGCCCGCTTTGGGCAGCTTCCCGAGGGCACGCTTGAGGTCAGACAACAGGTCGTCGGCCAGGCCACTATCCGCCGCCTGCCCGGTTAACCGGTCCACCAGCTCCAGAGCAAACTGGCGGCCGTCTCCCACACTGCCGTCAAAGCTGAGGCCCTCTACCGGTTTGAGCGCACGCTGCAGCATCTGGCTGAACATCATTTTGCGGGCCCGCTGCCCGTTCGCACCCGGATAGGGCCAGGCCTGCTCCCACCAACTCTCCAGTACCCGATGCAACAGATACAGTGACAACACAAAACGCTCGCCATCGCCGCCCCGTTGCAGGCTGAGCATCAGAAAACCCAGTACCTTGAGGTCTTTGCTGCGGTCTGCCAACAGCTTCAGGGATTCACTCTCCACCCTGGGCCAGTCGATGTCGTTGTGGGACAGGGAGCCCACCTTCATGATTTCGTCTTCCAGATATTCCAGGGCAGCGTCGTCAGCCAGGTTCTCTCCCATGGGGGCTTCCCCGGCAACCGGGGCCAGAAGCTGTTCTACGTAGGGGTGTTGTTCAATCACTTGCATCGTCGGTCTCCTTGCCGCCTCACCAGCCACAGGCCTGGCGCAGCGGCCGGATAGCGTCTGAAAATCCGTTCAGATCAAACAACAGGCCATCAAGCTCGGGGGCATCGGCGCTCAGGCGCAGGTCGGTCTGGCCATGAAGATTCCGGGCAATACGGATGGCGGGCAGACCACGACCTGCACTCACCACCAGACCATCATCACGCACCCGCCACTGGCCCCGGCTGGCCCCGAGCGTGACATCCACACGCTCCCGGGCGAGAGGCCCGGGAAGCATCAGCGCCAGTTCGGTAATGTTGTTGTGACACTGCAGGGTCAGCACCGGCCGTGGTGGCGTTACGCCCAGTGCCGTGACGGTAACCAGATGGCCCGCCGAGGCGCCAGTGTCCTGATAGATGGCCCGGGCCACTTCCTCATCCCCGGCCTGGGCAAAGGCCCGGCGCCAGCGTTCAGACTGATTCAGCTGCGGCGGCTGCCCGGCGGGCCCGGAAACCGCGGCCGGTGTACCAAATACCCCATCAAAACAGGCCAGACGTTGCAACCGGTTGGGTTCTTGGGTGCAGGCTTCAGCATCTGCCAGCCGGGCGTCCGCCCAGGCTGAAGACGAGGCCAGCAGGAGCACGGCCAGCAAGCATTGACATTGGCCTTTCAGAGTCATAATTCGGTTACCTGATATTTCAGACATTTATGGGCCAGAGTGCGTTTGGGAAGCCCCAGGCTTTCTGCTGCCTGGGCCCGGTTGCCACCGTATCGGCGCAAGCGCTGCCGGATGATCGCCGCCTCGAACGCCTGAGCGGCGGCTTTCAGGTCACGGATTTCTTCTGCGACGGGCACCCCTGGCAAAGGCGCAGAAGCCGGGTCGGTGTCCGGACCCGGCCCGGCCTCGGTAAAACCCTCATCCAGTCGCAAGGCCTCGGCCTGAATATCATCCCCCGCCGGTGTCTGCAGGCAGGCCAGCTCGATGATGTTGCGCAGCTCCCGCACATTGCCGGGAAAGTGGTAGCCGGCAAGTGCCTTGATTGCATGACTGCTGATGCCTAGCGGGCCAGTGCCTTCCCGCTCGGTATAAAGCCGGATGAAGTGACGGCTCAGAGCCTCCAGATCATCCGTACGCTCCCGCAACGGCACTACCCGCAGGGGGAACTGGCTGAGGCGATAAAAGAGATCCCGTCGGAACAGCCCTTTCTCAATGCCTTCCTGCAGAGGTTGGTGAGTTGCCGCCACCAGGCGGAAATCCGAATGGTGTTCATCCCGTGCACCCAGAGGGCGGAACTGCCGGGTTTCCAGCACCCGCAGCAGCTTGGATTGCAGGGCCATGGGCATATCGCCGATCTCGTCGAGGAACAGGGTGCCTCCGTTGGCCTGGGCGAGCAGACCTTCTTTGGCCTGGTCCGCGCCGGAGAAGGCTCCTTTGTTGTGCCCGAACAGTTCACTCTCCAGCAGGGTGTCGGGTATGGCTGCACAGTTGACCACCACCATGGGGCCACCGGCCCGGTCAGACATGTCATGGATGCCACGGGCGACCACATCTTTGCCACAGCCGGTCTCCCCCTGGATCAGGACCGACAGCTGACTGCTTGCGGCGCGTACTACCTGGGCCCGAAGGTGGGTCATGGCGCTGGAGTTACCCACCAGTGTCCCGGCCAGGGCGTTACAGCGTTTACGGAGTATCTCGGCATCGTGCAGATGATCAAGCGAGCGCTTGAGCAGACGCCGCTGCCACACCTGGTCCCGGGTCTGTAACAGGCGGATCCACTGATGGACCAGCAGTTGTCTGATGCCCTGGTACATGGGCTGAGCGGTGACTGCTTGCCAGCCGTCGTGATCGGCGCACAGGATGAGCATGCCCAGGATACGACCGTCTTCACCAGCCAGCGGCTGGAGCCAGAGGGTGCGGGGGCGGCCACTGAGTTCGAACAGCGCCTGAAAACCGGCATGGTCCAGACGGTAGCTGGCGGCGCGGGTAAGCTCCCGCGGTTTGCCCGTCTGCAGCACATGGGCAAAGGGGTGGCTGAAATCGTCGCAGTCGAACTCATTGTGCTCAGTAAGTTGGGCACAGTGAAGGGTCCGGCCACTGAGGTCGAGCTCCAGCGCCCAGCACCTGGTGAGACCGAAGGTTTTTTCGAACTGGCCGGTGGCCGTGGCCAGCAGCGCCGGCAGACTGTCCTGCCTGATCAGTGCTACCGCCAGATCTATCCCGGTGTGCAGTTCCTTCTGCATCCTTCCCATGCTTTTCATCCCTGCATAATGACCAGGGAGATGATCGCCCGCAGGCTACACTCCCCAGGTATCCGTCGTCAGGCCACAACGCCTGTAAATTGGTTTTCATTAACGCCCAGCGTGACCCGGGTCACCGGTTCCCTTGCTGCCAGTTTATTCAGCAGCGCCAGCGACACCGGTGGCAACAGTTCGCCTTCGATGATCGATTCCAGCATACGGGCCCCGTTTTCGCTTCTTGTGGCCCGGCTGCGTATCGCTTCGATCAGGCCCTCTTCCAGCTCGACCTCTGCCTGGTAACGGTCTTTGATCTGGTCCGCCAGGCGCTGGAGCTTGTCGGCAACGATGCGGTTAAGTGTGTCTTCACCCAGGGGCAGGTAGGGCACGACTTCCATCCGGGCCAGCAGCGCCGGCTTGAAGAAGCCGGCCAGCTCCGGGTACAGCGCTTCTTCGAGCTCCGACGGCTGGTCAGCATGGCTGACGATGGTCTGGTAGCCGAGGTTGGACGTGAGGAAGAACACCACATTCTTGCAGTCGATCAGCCGGCCTTCGCCGTCCGCCAGCTCGCCTTTATCAAACGCCTGGTAGAACAGGTTGAGGACTTCCGGGTGAGCTTTCTCGACTTCATCGAGCAGGACCACCGAATAGGGTTTCTGGCGGATGGCTTCGGTCAGGATGCCGCCTTCGCCAAATCCGACGTAGCCCGGGGGTGACCCGATCAGGCGGGAAACCGTATGTTTTTCCTGGTATTCCGACATGTTGATGGTGGTGAGGAACTGGCGGCCACCGTAGAGCAGTTCGGCCAGCTGGACCACCGTTTCTGTTTTACCCACGCCGCTGGGGCCCACCAGCAGGAAGGCACCCATGGGACGACCGGGCCGGCGCAGGTCGGCACGGGCCGTGAGCAAGTGCTGGTGCACGCAGTCGATGGCGCTGTCCTGGCCCTTGATATGGGCCTGCAGGTAGGCCGGCAGATGGGTGATTTTCTCCAGCTCATCGGTGGTCATGCGGTTCACCGGAATGCCGGTCCAGTCAGCGATCACCTCAGCCACCTGGCGTGCATCCACCCGGGCATGGACCAGCGGCTCACCGGCTTGCAGCTCCGCCAGTTCCTGCTCAATGGCCGCGGCCTCGCTTTTCAGGTCCGGAAGCTCCTCGGCGGCGACCTCGGTGCTGTCTTCAGTCTCGCCCCCAGGCTGGTCCGCCAGCAGTTGCTGGCGGATTTCCACCAACCGCGCCACCAGTGTGCGCTGGTCGTCCCAGCTTTGCGCCAGGGCTTCAGATTCGGTGGTCAGATCGGCAATACGTTGCTCAAGTGCCTGTTCCCTTTCGGCATCTACCGCCTGGCCCAGCGTATGCTCGCGGCTCAGCAGTTCCTGTTCCGTGGCCAGCTGGTGCAGCTCACTGCGCACGTGGCTCAGCCGCCGGGGGGGTGCGCTCAGGTTCAGGCTGATCCGGGCGCAGGCGGTGTCCAGTACGTCGATTGCTTTATCCGGCAACTGGCGGCCAGGCAGGTAGCGGGCCGACATGTCGGCCGCGGCTTTCAGAGCCTCATCAACGATCAGTACCTGGTGGGCGTTTTCGTAGACGGTACGCAGGCCACGCAGGATGTGAACAGCCTCGCCGGGGGTCGGCTCATCCAGAGCCACCGGCTGGAACCGGCGGCTCAGGGCCGGATCTTTTTCGAAGTATTTCTTGTATTCGCGCCAGGTGGTGGCCGCGATGGTACGAAGCTCACCACGGGCCAGGGCCGGCTTAAGCAGGTTGGCGGCATCGGAGCCGCCTTCGCTGTTGCCCGCGCCAATCAGCGTATGGGCTTCATCAATAAACAGAATGATCGGGGTCGCTGAGCCTTTGACCGCTTCGATCACACCCTTGAGGCGCTTTTCAAATTCACCTTTGACTGAGGCTCCGGCCTGAAGTGCGCCCATGTCCAGAGTCCATAGCTCAACGTTTTTCAGCCGGTCCGGCACATCGCCGTTGACGATACGCAACGCCAGGCCCTCCACCACCGCACTTTTGCCGACGCCGGCGTCACCCACCACAATCGGGTTGTTCTTGCGGCGACGGCAGAGGATGTCAATCATCTGGTCAATCTCGGCGTCCCGGCACACCACCGGGTCCAGTTTTCTGTCCCGGGCCAGTCTGGTGAAGTCGGTAGCGTAGCGCCGGAGCGGGTCCATATCCGCCGCCATCGGCCTGGCAGCGTCATTCTCAGCCAGTTGGGGCCGCTCCACAGAGCCTTCAGTGACACGGTCAAACTGCTTGCGCAACTGCTCCCGGTTGATGTCCACCAGGGCCTGGGCCACCCGGGGCGTCAGGTAGCGATCGGCATTCATCAGCAGGGCCAGAAAGACCGGGCCGGAGCGCAGTCCGGCATGCCCCAGTTCGGTCGAGGCCAGCAGCCAGGCGTCCTGCAGAAGCTCAATCAGCAACGGCGAGAACGAGGGGTAAGGGTCGGCAGTTTGCGCTTCACCGCTCAGGCTGTCGCCCACCAGGGGCTGCAGTTGCCGGTGATCCAGGCCGGTGCTCTCAAGGATCTGGCGCACATCCGAGAATGGGGTTTCAAGCAGTTTGAACAGCAGATGAGCCGGGCTAATTTCTGCACCCTGGCGGCTGATGCACAAGGCTGCAGAGGCTTCCAGAGCCTGGCGTGTAATGTCGTTGAGGCGCCCGATCAGCGCCGGCAGTTCTACCCGAATCACAGTGATATCCTTATTGCGGTAGTTGATCCAGTACGCTGAGCACGTCCCTGATGCGTTCGTTCAGCGCCATGTTATAAAGCTGGTAAATAGCCACCATGGCCACCGCGAACAGGCCGCCGGTCAGCCAGAAGGGCAAGCCGGTGCGCAGGCGGTTGCGGGCCGGTACCACGTTGGCCGTCGCATCCGATACCGGCCGGGGCTCCCGGTTACCCCGCAGTTCCCGGAGCTGGTCATACAGGCCCCGTACGATCTGCTGGTACTCATCCCGGCCGTTCTCCATCACTTTGTACCGGCCCTCAAAACCCAGACACAGGCACAAATAGATAAAACCCAGCATGGCACTGTAGCGTTCCGGCTCTTTCTTCATCCGGGCGAGGATGGCAAATACCTTTTCACCGCCCCAGGTCTCGTTATGAAAGCGCGACAGCAGGGAATGCTGCGACCACACGCTTTGGGCCCCCCAGTCGGTGCCCAGTACCGCTTCATCAATAAAAGCGCAGAGCACATAACGGTAGGCCACCACCGTGGGGCGCTCATAGCCCTGCTCCACCAGTTCCCGGTCAATCGCGGTGACTTCGTCGGCCACCTGCTGATACAGGCGTTCAACGTCCCGGAACTCCGCCAGCCGCCGTACACGGATCACCAGCCCCAGTAATGGCGTGGCTGCATCTATCAGACGGTTGGGTTCATGCCCCCGGAGCTGAAAATCCTCATTCTCGAAATCACGGCGGGTGCCCCCGGCGTCGTGATCCGCAAACAACAGCTCACCGAAGGCATTCTCACCCGGGTCCGTGGTGGTGTTGGGGACATCCAATGCCGATGCATGTGTCATGGTTTAGCTCCTGATTGCCCAGAATTGCATTTCCAGCCCCGGATAGCTGCCGGCCACGTGGAAGGCAAAACCACTGGCGTTATCCAGCATCTGCCAGGCCTGGCTCTGGTCATCCAGCCGGAAATACACAAACCCGGCGTGGTACGGCAGCTGCCGCGGCGCCACGGGCAGCGCGGTCAGCGGAATGCCCGGCAACTGCAAGCTGATGAGGTCCCGGATTTTCTCTACCGAGGCCACCTTGCACTGCTGGACAAACTGCTTGCGCAGATCGTCCAAAGGCATATCCGCCTTCACCGCCAGGATAAACTCGGCACTGCCCAGTAGCTGGCCATCCTGTACCGGCGCCACCGTCAGCCCGTACTGGCGTTGCTGCAGGGCGATCGACAGTGCCCTTGGCTCCAGTACCGTACTCAGGGCCTGGCGCAGCACCTGCATCAGCGGGCTGTAGCAGCCTTCGGGCAGGTCGTGGTCGTAGGGTGTGAATTCCCGGGGTAACCGACTCTCATCCGTAAAGGTCACCAACTCGCCGCACAACTCCAGCAGGGCTTCGTACAGGCGCTCCGGATGCAGTTGGCGCAACCGGGCCAGATGCATAAAGCGGGGGTGCGCCCGGTTCAGCATCTGCAGCAACATGAAGTCAGAGACATCCGCCACCCCACCCTGCCCGGGCGCACCCACCCGTTCGGCAATGTTGCGGGCGCGCTCCTGCATGAGCCCGGCCATTTCGCCAACAAACCGCTGCAGCCTGGGTGCCGAGCGAACACTGAGCATGGTGGGCAGAAAGCCCGGGTCCATCACCAGGCTGCCGTCCGGACGTTTCTCCAGGATGCGGCCCACCGCCAGGCTGGCATAGGCACTGCGATCGTCCCGCTCCAGCATCAGCCGGGGCGCAATGCGGGCCACCTCGATCCGGTGGGTATCACCATCCACCGAATGCAGATCGCGGATCTCTACCCCTTCTGCCCGGAACCGCCCGGTAACCGGGGCGTCAGGCCAGGCCACTTCGGCCAGGGTGTCACTGGCCAGCGGCAGCGCCAGATACACCACCTGGTTGGCCACCGAGGCGTCGGAGATTTCCAGGGGCTCCGGCGCCACATCGTCCTGAGGCAGGTTAAAACGGGTACCATCGGGGAACAGTCCCGATGCCCGCACCAGCCCCACCCGACCAAAACTCAGATACTCCGCATTCAGCTCCAGATCACTGAATCCGTACAGAAAATCCGAAACCGCCAGGGCCCGCTCGTTGATCTGGTGCTCCAGGTAGCGTTGCTGCTGCTGAAAGTGCTGCGGCTTGATAAACAGCCCGTCGCTCCATACGACCTTGCTGGTATGTGCCATCAGGTATCATCCGACCGGGTGAGCTTCACTTCCCGCTCCCGCAGGTTTACCAGCAGGTGGTAGCGGCCGCCCACGGGGTTCACCCGCACAACCTTTTTCCACTGGGACAGGTTGGGGTAGGCATAGAACGCGATCACGCCGATAAAGCGGGTGTCCTTGCTGATCTCAAAGGGTTCAACAAACTTGAACTGGCCCGGCACCAGGGTGTAGTCGCTGTGATCGATGTAGTTACGGCCCAGGGAGCCCTTGAGGTCTGTGAGCAGCTGGTCGAAATCCCCCGCCATCAGCAGAGAGCTGTCCCGCAACTCAATGATCTGAAAGGCAATGGGAGTTGGCGCCAGGGATTCGTTGGGGTTGACACCGGGCTCTGCCAGCATGGCCAGATCCACCCGGGTGGGCAGGTCCTCGGGATAGCCCACAGGGATATCGGGGTCCCACAATACCTTCGCGGTTTTCGTGACCGCGTTGTAGGGGGTGCTGCACCCCACCAGCAACATAACCATCGCCAGCAAGCTCCATTTACAATACTTCATCAGACAAACTCCCTTTGTAGTTGGCGCAGATGCTGGTCGTAAGCCTGCTCGAATACCTCCTGAAAGAGGCGCTCGAAACCCTGCTGACGACTGGATCTGAGTTCTTGGTAATAGTGTTGGTACATGTCCCAGGCCCACCGGCCTTCATCTTCGTTCTCTTCCAGCCCCCGGCGGTAGCCATGGAATCGGCGTAACAGCGCTTCCGGCGAGAAGGCGTGCAAAATCGCGCCCAGTGCTTCCTGGATAGCAGCCTGCGTGGCCTGTTGGTGGTGATTCAGGCTGGCCAGGCTTTCCCGGACCGCCGCCGGGGCCGACAGATGTACAGGGCTGCGCCTGGCCGCAAACAGGGTCTGGATGGATTCGGGGTAGTCGTTGCCCAGCCTCAGCGGGTTGTCCTCAATCGGCTGCAAGCGGGTGCGCAGAGCCTGATGGCGGGAATCCTCGTCCTGATGCAAAGCCAGCAGGCCTTCAACCGTGGCCCTGAGAGTCTGCCCGGCTTCTTCCAGAAACAGCCGCATCTGGTCACTGTCCGAGAACTCAACCTCCACACCCAGCCCCCGCAACAACGGTGCGCCACTGATGTGCTGACGGCTGGCGCGATCGGGTGCCGACTCAGGTGACGCCGTCTGCTGACCACCAGGCGCAGGCACTGGCAGGTCCATGGCCAGGCCCGGTGCCTCTTCCCACTGGCTCATCGGGTCCCGGACCACCGGCTCAGGTATCTCGCCATTAACCAGGCACTGATCCTGATCGTGCTGATCCTCAAGCTCAGCCTTATCCAGTTGGCGGGCGTGGATCTCGGCCCGGATCCGGTAGCGGCCAATGGTGATGGTGTCGCCATCACTGAGCCGCGCCCGGCGGCCTCGGCCGACGGGCTGGCTGCCGCTGTTGATGTAGGTACGGCCACTGCGGTCGATCAGACAGAAGCCGCCATCCAGATAGCGGACCTCCGTGTGTCCCTCCACCACGCCGGTGCGATGGCCTGAGAGTTTCCAGCTGTCACTGGCAGCGGTGCCGATGGAGCCGCCACCGGCTCCGAAACTGTATTCTGTCGCCGCACCTCCGCCGGTTTCCGACGGGTTGGTGATAACCAGTGTCAGCTCTGTGGTCTGTTGCGTCACGGTAAGCGCTCCCTGCTTCAGCGTCTTATCTGGAGTCGAACCGCCGGCCGGGTGGCCGCCCGGTCCGGGGTTACAAACGAGTTCCAGCCCAGCCGCACATCCTGGCCAAGCTGCATCGGACGGATATCCCTGGGGCGCATCTGCAGCTCCAGGTCGTAGGCCAGTTGTTCGCGGGTGGTAAATTCCACCAGTTTGACCAGCCGGTGATGGTCCTGCCCGTTGGGCAGAAAGTCTGCAAAGCGCTCCCGGCTCAGATTGCGCAGCCGGAGGATAAATTTGCCGCTGCGGTCCCGGATGCCGGAACCCACCAGCGTGTTGTGCCCCAGGCTCGCATTGGCGCCACCCAGCGCTGTTTGCTGGTCAGGTGCAATCTCGACTTTTCTCAGCACCCACTGTTCGATGCTGACGTCGTCCAGATCAAAGCAGTGAGCGACCATGCCGCTGACCACCTCGGGCGACCGGCTCCGGCCCGCCATCAGTCCGGCATAGGCCAGCATTTTCGACCAGTTGACCGGCGTCGCCTCACGCAGACGACTGTCACCCAGACCAACCAGTGCAAACACCAGCTCCGAGAACCCGTCCCGGGCGCCGGGCTGAAATCGTATGTAATACCGGTACTTGCGCCATGCCCGGTGGAACAGGGTAACCAGCCGGTGGTTGAAAAAATCGAGAAAATGCCGGCGTACCCCAAGGTTCTGACCGGCTTCCCAGGCCAGATCCTCCAGGTAGTACCCCGGCAGCGGCGATTGGGAGCCATGCAGGCCCAGAAAGCTCACTTCCATCTGATAGGGCGCGTGCTCATGCTCCGGCGACAGGGCCGAGACCACATCACTGCCGGGGAAACCAAGCCCTGCCGACGCAGAAAACCGGATGCGCTCATGCCGGGGTTCGGCGTGGCCCGGCCGCTCCAGATCGTCCCCGTGATGCCGGTGGATCAGGTCGACAAGCTGAAAAAAACTGTACCGCCGCGCATTCCCCAGAACGGGTTCCAGCCCGGCTACATCAGCGGCTGCTGACCTTGCTGTAACGTCCATGTATACCGTTCCTGATTCTCTGTGTTCACCACTTCAAGCTGATGAAACGCATTGATACTCGCATACAGGGCAAAAAACCGGCTCAGCACCGTGCCAAACAGGTACAGGTCGCCCTCACTGGCAAATCCCTGCTGATCCAGATGCAGGGTTGACCGGATGCCCCGAACCGGCAGCCCGCGTATCATCCGGTCTACGGGCAAGGTGCTGATTTCCCGGATCGCTGCCAGCCGCTGCTGGGAGACCCGCTCAGCCTGGCGGTCTACCAGGGCACGGAAGTCGTACACTCTCAATACGGTCCGCAACGCATCCACATCCAGCATCGACAGGTAATTGAGGGACAGATTGGAGATCAGTGTCCACAGCAGGCTGCCGTCCAGCGTGGGCCTGAGCGTGGCACCCGGACGGGTGATGTTGCTGAATGAGGCAAACGCCGGCGAGGTCTCGGTGGCCATGCACACCTCCCCAACCGCCAGCTGACCGGGCAGTTGCCGGTTGGTGCAGGTCAGCGTCAGGGAAACCGCTTCCTGCCGGTTCAGGCACTGGCTTTCATCGCCGCGTACCAGCGCAATGTAATGGTCGAAGCCATCGCCACGAACGCTTTCGCGGGTGCGCACCCGGTAGTACAGCGCCGTGCGCCCCCGGTCCCGCTCCACTTCATGCTGGAAACTCTCAAACGCGGTATACACCCGGGGCTCACCACGGCCGGACCGGCCTTCAAGCCAGCCTTCTACCTGCTCAATGCTGAACACCTCATAATGCTCAGGGCATCGGCTTGAGGGCAGAATCCGGTACTCGGTCTGACGTCCGTTCAGGTCCACCGGCTCACCTTCATGACGGAACAGGTTGACGGCGGGCGTGCAGTACAACTGCATGGATTCCTTCACCACCCGGGCATCCGGTGGCAGGATGCGCCGGAAATGGAACCGTATGCTGATCTCATCGGCCTGTACCGCCGGCAAACGGGCCGCCAGCCCGGTGAGGTCAATGAACCGGAACGCCTCCGGGTAACTCAGGTATTCCTGAATGATGCGATACCCGGCATAGGCGTTCTTGGGATAAGGCAGCACCGCTTCGTCCGCGGCAAACCCTACCGGCTGCAGCAGCGACGCCGGCAGCTGCATGCGCTGGTCACCCACCACCAGTTCGATGCGCTCCAGGTAGTGGTTGAGCCACAGGTACAGGGTTTCTGCGGTGTGGCTCTCGCCACCCAGGTATAACCGCAGACGCTCCAGGCCAATGGCATTCAGGAGCTGATCGGTATGCAGCGCCAGATCTACGGTGACAGACGACACTTCCCGGGAGTGCTCAGCTCTCACCTCTGCCACGGTTACCGGGAATACCTCCACGGCACGGCAGGTGCGAAACCGGCACTGGGTCTGCCGGTTGGCTTCACCCAGCGGACGACTTTTGATCTCGGTATGACGAGCCACCGTTTGCCGCTCACTGATGGCATGCAGCTGTGGATCAAAGCGCACAATGGTGCAACTGGGCACCGGCCGCAGATAGTTCGGCCAGAGCATGTTGAGCAACGAATGCGTCAGCTCCGGAAACTCATCCTCAACCTTCTCCCGCAGCTTGCCGGTGAGAAAAGCAAAGCCTTCGAGCAGGCGCTCAACGTCCGGGTCGGTGCTTTGTTCAGACAAAAACCGGGTCAGCTGAGGATGCGCGTCGGCAAATTCCCTGCCCTGCAACCGCAAAAAGCTCAACTCATCCCTGTAGAACCGATTTAACTTCATCGTTACTGCCCAGTCAGGCTGTCATCCTTGTTTAGCAAGCAGCGTTGGCGGCTGAACCGCCCTCGCCCGTCACCGTGGTCTAAAGCACCCGGTAATAGCGCTTGTCATCCAGCACCAGGTCGATCGTGGTCCGATCATCGGCCCCGGCAATCCGGAGATAAACCGTTACCTGGAACTTCAGCTGCAAAGGGTCCGGCCCCGGCGGCAGGGCGAGCACATCCACCCGCCTGACCCGTGGCTCAAACTTCTCGATGCACTGACGAATTGCCCCCCGAATCTGGATGCTCAGATCATGGGTCCCCAGCGTGGCGTCGTTGAAATCCAGCAAACCAAGGTCCGGTACGCTGGCACTGTTACCCGGATGGGCATTCAGCAGGCGTACCAGATGGCGTTTGATGGACTGAACCACATGGGTGATCTCGCCCATGGCCTGCCCGTCCGGGGCGGCAGCCTGTTCGAGCCGTTCGAACAGGCTGCCGGTATTGCAGACCCCGTCGCTGCCGGATTCACCGAACACGGATCAATCCTTGTCCAGACGGCCAACCAGCGACAATTCAAAGTTGGCGCCCATATATTTGAAATGGGGCCGCACCGCCAGCGATACCTGGTACCAGCCCGGATCGCCTTCCACATCAGACACCTCTACCCGGGCCGCGCGCAAGGGCCGGCGGCTGCGCACATCGGCGGGCGGGTTTTCCTGATCGGCAACGTACTGGCGAATCCAGGTATTCAGTTCCCGCTCCAGATCCTGACGCTCTTTCCAGGAGCCGATCTGCTCCCGCTGCAGTACCTTGATGTAGTGTGCCAGGCGGTTCACGATCATCATGTACGGCAGCTGGGTACCAAGCTTGTAGTTGGTTTCGGCGTCTTTGCCTTCTTTGGTATTGGGGAACTGTCTGGGTTTCTGCACCGAGTTGGCGGAGAAGAACGCGGCGTTGTCGCTGCCCTTGCGCATGGTGAGGGCGATAAAGCCTTCTTCGGCCAGTTCATACTCGCGACGGTCCGTGATCAGTACCTCGGTGGGGATCTTGGCTTCCAGCTGCCCGAAAGACTCAAAGGTGTGCACCGGCAGGTCGTCTACCGCACCGCCACTTTGCGGGCCGATGATGTTCGGGCACCAGCGGTATTTGGCAAAGCTGTCAGACAGGCGCGTGGCCAGCAGATAGGCCGTATTGCCCCACAGATAATGTTCGTGGTCGCCGGAGACATCTTCCTTGTAGTTGAAGCTGCGCACCGGATTTTCGGTGGGGTCGTAGGGTACCCGCAGCAGGAAGCGCGGCGCGGTCAGGCCCAGATAGCGTGCGTCCTCCGATTCACGCAGCGAGCGCCACTTGGCGTATCTGGGGCCTTCGAAAACAGCACTCAGTTCCTTGATGGCCGGCAGCTCCTGATAGCTGTCTACACCAAAGAACGAGGGCGCCACCGAGGACAGGAACGGCGCGTGGGACATGGCGCCAACCGACGACACGTACTGCAGCAGCTTGATGTCGGGAGTAGAAGGGCTGAAGGCGTAGTTGCCCACAATGGCCCCCACCGGCTCCCCACCGAACTGGCCATACTCGGCCGCGTAGACGTGCCGGTAGAAACCGGTCTGGGTAACGTCGGGAGCAAACTCGAAGTCTTCCAGCAGTTCCTGCTTGGTGGCGTGCAGAATGTCCACCTTGATGTTCTCGCGAAAATCCGTGCGATCCACCATCAGCTTGAGGCCGCGCCAGGAGGACTCCAGCTCCTGGAGCCGGGGCGCATGGAGGATTTCATCCATCTGGGCGCTGATCTTGCGATCAAGCTCCACCACCATCTGGTCCACCAGCGCCTTGTTGACAGGCTGGCCTTTCTCGTCGCTTTTCAACAGGTTGGCAATAAACGTAGCCACACCTTTGCGGGCAACATCGTAGCCCTCATCGGCCGGTGCCATCCGGCTGTTGGCCATCACCTGGTCAAGCAGGGAGCCCTCGGCCCCCGATTCGGAGGCAGCAGATTGCTGCACAGCAGTATCAGACATACCACATCCCTTCAGTACGTGATTGAATAAGAAATTGGAGACCGCAGTCCGGCGCCTGGATCAGTTGGCGCCGTCAGTGGCCAGCTCGAGCTCGGCCAGCAGGGTGGCCCGTGCGTCGTCGTTGTCCAGCAGCTCCTGAAGCTTGGAGCGGAACGCCGGCACGTTGCCCAGGGGCCCTTTCAGGGCAACCAGCGCTTCACGCAGCTCGATCAGCTTTTTCAGCTCCGGCACCTGGCGGGCAATGCTGTCCGGGGAGAAGTCCTCAAGGCTCTGGAATTCCAGATTAACGGGCAGATCGTCAGCGCCGTCTTCAAGCTGGTTGGTGACCGTCGTGGAAAGGGTGAGACCCGCTTCCTTCATGACCGAGCGAAAATTACTCTTGTCGACGGAAATGGCTTTGCGGTCTTCGATGGGGGTTTCTTCAGCGTGTCCCTTGAAATCGCCCACTACAAACATCTTCAGCGGCAGTTCGGTTTCGGCTTGTTGATCGCCGGTGGCGGGGACATATTTGATGTTGATGCGCTCTTTTGGCGCAACGGAACCGTCTTTGGCAGACATGGCGTACTCCCTGTGCAAGTCATTTGCAGTGTCAATTCATCCGTGATGCCTACCGTCCTGGCAGACAACGCTGCAAACTTTACACATCTACGAAACGCATCTCAAGCACAGGCTGGCGAGAAATTACCTGAAATGTGCGCTTGGGCAACCTTTTGCCAGATTGATGGACTGCGCCTCAGATTGCGCTTTGAGCCAATGACGAGGGCCGGCACCACCGCTATACTCGGGCGCTCTCAGTGGTAACAACCATTAAAATCAGGGAGCTGACTCATGAGCGACGTAAAAGCACAGTTTGACGAAGCGGTAAACTTTATCCAGACCGCTGAAGGCGACTTCAAACCCTCCAACGAGATGAAGCTGGAATTCTACGCCCTGTACAAGCAGGCAACGGAAGGGGATGTTTCCGGCAAGCGCCCCGGCATGATGGACTTTGTTGGCCGGGCAAAATACGACGCCTGGGAAAAGCTCAAAGGCATGTCGGGCGAAGAAGCCATGCAGCAGTACATCAACAAGCTGGAAGCGCTAAAATAATCCGCTTGTGCGGCGCCTGAAGACCGCCGGTTTCCGGGCGCCGCCGGTGACGCTGGCGGGCAGATCTTTTTGCGCCCTTAAAACGTTTGTCATATGATGCGCGCAACATAACAACAACAAACTTTACGGAAGAGTGCGTAGCATGGATATTACCCAGGCGCTGGAGCAATCCCGCCCCGGCATGGTTGGCGAGGTTCAGGCCGCCATTCGCAAGCGTGACCTTAACCAGCGAGCAGAACAGACCTATCTCCACTGGATCAGTCGGTTTGTACTGTTCCACAACTTTGCCGACCCCGATAACCTGTCCGGTCAGGAACACAAACAGTTTCTGACGTATCTGAGTGAGCAGATGCAGCTGTCCCGTGCCCGGTTGAACCAGGCAAGCCAGGCTCTGGCGTTTTTCTATCAGGATGTCCTTGGCAAACCGATTACTCTGGAGTCCGCAGCCTGACGGCTACGGACGCTCCACCATATTAACGTTAAGAGCTTCGTAGCTGCGGTTCTCCGGTGGCCTGATCCTATAGTGATTGCTGTGGGTCTGGCCGGGAACCACCTTCGGATTGCTGAACCGGATATCCACCGGGATCTCCGACCGCCCGAGATCGGCACGCTCATCCCGGACCTCAAAGGCCAGCGGGTTCAGGTAGAAGTCGTCGCTTTCCCCCGGCTGTACCGGTACGCCGGCGGCGGGCGCTTCAAGCCCGCCTTCAATTACCGTTTCGGCCAGGACATCTTCGCCGATCGCCGGGAACGGAATCGTCTCGACCGTCGAACGGCTTTCCAGCGTGAATGCCGGACCGTGATCCTGAGCCTGCAGGCCTGCCGGCGCCAGAGCCGCGATCAGCGCCGCCAGAGCCAGCGTTCTTACCGGCCCCGGAATCCCTTGCTGTCCGGTCTTTCTGTTGCTGTTCATAACACCCCTTGAGTGGTTGCAGCAGGCGCCAGACATCCTTGCTGACGCTTTTATGATCAGTCTATCCAGTTCGCCGCCGGTTTTCTGCTTGCCCTGACCAATTTGTGATCAGCTTCACGGACCGTCCCGCAGGGTCTTCAGCACCGGACGGTTGACCCCGGAAGGGCGGAAGGATATGAATAGGCGATTCATTCAATGAGCAAGCTGACCCCCTATGGACACAAATGTCATTACCCCCGAAGGCTATGCGGAACTGCAGCAGGAGCTTGACGACTTGTGGCGCAAAGAGCGCCCGGAAGTCACCAAAAAGGTACAGTGGGCGGCAAGCCTGGGCGACCGCTCGGAAAACGCCGACTATCAGTACAACAAGAAACGTCTGAGGGAGATTGACCGGCGCGTGCGCTACCTGCGCAACCGACTGAGTAGCCTGCGGGTGGTGGAGTACAACCCGGTACAGGAAGGCAAGGCCTATTTCGGCGCCTGGGTAACGCTGGTTGATGAAGACGACAACCGGCTGAATTTCCGGATCGTGGGGCCGGATGAGATCTACGGCAGGAATAACTATGTGTCGGTGCGGGCTCCGGTCGTCCGGGCCTGTCTGGGCAAGTCCGAGGGCGACGAAGTGATCGTACGCACCCCGGAAACCACCAAACACTGGGAAATCGACCGGATCAGTTACCGGCAGTCATAAAAAAACCCCGTGGGTCACGGGGTTAAGGCTAGCGCTGTGCTGGAGTGGGAAGCAGACAACTGATTGCCCGCCTCCGCATCTACAGTTTCCATTATGCAGAGTGCGCATTACCTGCCCGTGGCCATCGAATTACCTTTTAGCAAGGCTGTACCGTTTTCCGGTGCCTGCTCCGCGGCGGTCGCTCTGATGCGCTTGCGGACTCCGGTAAACGCCGGCATGCGCACGCAGATGGTCAATCCCGGCGGTTCCTGGTCGGGGTAGGTGTCGCTCAACGTAATCTGGCCCTGGTGAATCTCGGCAACGGCACTGACCAGGCTCAGCCCCAGGCCGTTGCCGGGCAGCGACCGGCTTTTGCCCACCCGGTAGAAACGCTGGAACACCTGATCTTTCTCATCGTCCGGAATCCCGATGCCGGAATCCCGCACCTCAAAAACAGCACCCGGTCCTTCTGAACGCACCGCCACCACAATCTGGCCCTGCTCGGGCGTGTACTTGATGGCGTTATCAATCAGGTTACTGACCATCTGGAACAACAGATCGCGGTCTCCTTCAATCATGACCCGTGGCGCCAGTTCCTGAACGAATGTCTGATCCTTATCTTCCGCCACAGCCTCATACAACTCACAGGCATCACTTACCAGATCGGCCAGCGAGACCACCTGCATATCCGCCGCATTGCCCCGGGTTTCAAGTCGGGCAATCCGCAACAGGGCATTAAAGGTAGCCAGTAACTGATCCGCCTCCGCCATGGCCCGCCCCACCTGCTCCCGGGCCTCGTCGCTGTCAACGGCAATCATGGTATTTTCGAGCTGGTTACGCAGGCGGGTGAGCGGGGTCCGTAAGTCGTGGGCAATGCTGTCCGAGACGTGCCGGATGCCTTCCATCAGGTAGACAATCCGGTCCAGCATTTGGTTCAGGTTCTCCGCCAGCTGGTCAAAATCATCACCGGTGCCCCGGGTCGGGATGCGCAGAGACAGATAGCCATTCATGATACGCCGGGAGGTATTATTGATTACCTCAATCCGGCGGGTGGTACTTCGGCTCATAAGAAAGCCGCCAAGCAGGGCCAGCGCCAGAGTGATGCCCATGCCCCAGTTGATGGCGGTCTCGATAACGCGCTTGAGGCTGGTCAGGTCGTCTACGTCGCGGCCCACCAGCAGGCGCAGGCCACCCTGGACATCAAAGATGCGGGCCCGTGCCAGCCGCTCCGGCCCTTGCCAGCCTACGGAGGGATTCAGTGTGAAATTGATCCAGCCGCTTTCGGGCGTACGGCTGTCTTCCGGCCAGGCCTCAATGTTGCCCGCCAGCTTGAGAAAATCATCCGTGGTGAGCAGGTAAATGGACTTGGCGTTAGGGTCCCGGGCAACGCGTTCCCGGATAATGGTAATCAGGCCGTTGACACCACGGCCCCGATACTGCTCTGCCAGGCCAGCGATTTCCGCCTCGATGGTCTCGTCGGTCTGCGCGGTCATAAAACCTGCTGTACGCCAGTAGATGAACGCGAGCAACAGGAATACCGAGGTGGCAAACACCACCATGTATAGCAGAGCTAGCTGAAAAGAGGATGTCCTGAGCTGGCTAAGCAGTTTCACGTAACATGTATCCCGCACCCCTCACCGTCTGCAGCAGGGGCGTATCGAATTCCTTGTCGATCTTGGCCCGCAGGCGGCTGATATGTACGTCGATCACGTTGGTCTGCGGATCAAAATGGTAATCCCAGACCTTTTCCAGCAGCATGGTACGGGTCACCACCTGGCCTGCGTTGCGCATCAGATACTCCAGCAGCCGGAACTCCCGGGGCTGGACATCAATATTCTGACCCGCGCGCTTGACCGTACGGGCCAGCAGATCCATTTCCAGGTCAGCCACCTTGAGTACCGTTTCGGTTTCTGCCGCCTGGCGATTACGGCGAATCAGCGACTCGATCCGGGCCAGCAGCTCGGTAAAGGAGAACGGCTTGGTAAGGTAATCGTCGCCGCCCCCGCGAAGACCTTCTACCCGGTCGTCCACATCACCCAGGGCGCTGAGGATCAGCACCGGGGTCTGGTTACCGGTCGCGCGGACGGTCTTGATGATCGACAGCCCGTCCATACCCGGCAGCATGCGGTCAACAATCATGATGTCGTACTCTTCACTCGCCGCCATCATCATGCCCTCTTTACCGTCGGCGGCATGATCGACCACGAAATCAGATTCCTTCAGTCCCTTAACCAGGTAACTTGCTACATCCTGATCGTCTTCGATTACCAGCGCTTTCACCGGTGACACCTCCTGATAGCGGATTTGGATAGTGACAAGATTACGAATTACACCTCGACCCGGCCAGTTACCATCTTGTAAGAGGGTGTCGCCTATGACGACGGTCAACGGATGGCCTGCAACCAGCCCGGAAAGACCTTCGCTGTGGTACGGGGCCGGTACCCGGCACTCACCCAGCCAGAGTAGCCCATCCTGTCCAGTGCTGCGAAAACATTCGAAAAGTTAATCTCACCGCTGCCCAGGAGGGCAATGCAGGCATTATACAAACAAAAACGCCACCAACCGCGAGCGGTGGTGGCGTCTACAGACGACAGGCGGGAAGTCAGCCTCAGGCAGCCTCGGTCATCTGCGCCTTGATCTTCTTCATCGCGTTCTTCTCGAGCTGACGTATCCGCTCGGCAGAGACCCCATACCGGGCCCCCAGCTCGTGCAGTGTGGCCTTGTTATCGGCCAGCCACCGCTCCTTCAGGATATCCTGACTGCGTTCGTCCAGACTCTCCAGCGCCTCCATCAGGCGACCGTTGGAATCCTCGGTCCAGTCAGCCTTTTCCATCAGCATCGCCGGATCACTGCGGCGGTCTTCCAGATAATACGCCGGGGCCTGGTAGGCGTTGTCATCATCGTCGTCCATCGGGCCATCAAATGAGGTGTCCCGGGAGGCCAGGCGGCCTTCCATCTCACGCACAACCCGGGGTTCCACCCCCAGATCCCTGGCCACAGCCTGCAGTTCTTCGTGATTCAGCCACGCCAGTTTGCTTTTCTGGCTACGCAAGTTAAAGAACAGCTTGCGCTGGGCTTTGGTGGTGGCCACCTTCACGATGCGCCAGTTACGCAGAATAAACTCGTGAATTTCTGCCTTGATCCAGTGCACAGCAAATGACACCAGGCGCACCCCGTACTCTGGGTTAAAGCGTTTGACCGCCTTCATCAACCCCACGTTGCCTTCCTGGATCAGATCAGCCTGCGCCAGACCATAGCCTGAATAACTACGCGCGATGTGCGCCACAAAACGCAGGTGGGAGAGCACCAGGTGACGGGCCGCTTCAACATCGCCATGATAGTGAAGCCGCTCCGCCAGCTCTCTTTCCTCTTCCGCTGACAGAACCGGTATCCGACTCGCAGCCTGAATATAAGACTCGAGATTTGCACCCGGAACCAGTCTGTCAACCAGTTGTAAACTCGTACCCATGCATTAACCTCCGAACCTGACAGTCGCTAAATATAACAACTGAATTTTTGACCGCCAAGTCTCTGAATAGTTCCCTGAAAATCCCAGTAACACGTTAAAAATCATACATCTGGGCATAGTCTTTTCGGTTTCCGGCGGTATAAACTACCTTTCAGGCTAAGCCGGACCGCCCTGTGTTTTCAATACGGTTTTACCGTCACTGTACTTACCCACCGGCACTATCTCCCGGCTCTATGTCATCCAGATGACGCTTTACTGCAACCCAGGCACCCAGCCAGCCTAACACCATCGCGGTCAGAATCAACGCCAACGCGCCATCAAATCCCGGCCCGGGGACAAAAAAGTCACTCTGATAGAGCCCTGCCAGACGCTCGATCGGCCCATTGAGCCACCACAGCGAAACCTGTACCAGTAACCAGGCAATCACGCCGCCACCCAGACCGTACCAGGCGCCCGTGTACAGAAAGGGCCGGCGCACAAAGGCATCGGTACCACCGACCAGTTTGGCCACCAGAATTTCGTCGCGACGGCTCTCGATCGCCAGCCGCACGGTGTTGCCAATCACCAGAATGACCGCCGCACCCAGCAATAAGGCCAGCGCCCAGGCGGCCCGGGCCAGTATATCGGCGATCGCATTCAGCCGCTGCAGCCACGCCAGATCAATCTGCACCCGTTCTATCGCCGACATGCCATTGAGGTAGGTCACCAGCGCCTGCACCCCATCGGCCGAGCGGATGGTTTCCTGTGGCGTCACCAGCAGGGTATGGGGCAGAGGATTGTCGTCGAGAAAGTCCAGCGCCGCCCCCAGGCCGGAGGTCGTCTGGAATTCCGCCAGAGCGGCATCCCGCTCGATCAGTTCCACCGACAACACCCGGCCATCGCCATTAATCTCAGCCGCCAGCTCCCGGGCCTGCGCCACCGGCACGTCCAGGGTCAGATAGGCGGTAATGCGCGCGCTGTTCTGCCAGCCGGAACTGACCCCCTGCAGACTGCTCAGCAGCAGTAATAAAGCCACCGGCAGGGCCAGTGCAACGCCCATCACGGTCCAGGTCATCAAACTCGCCACCGGGCTGCGCCACAACCGGCGGGCCGAGTCTTTCGCCACCTTGCGGTGATGCCCAAGGTAGCTGCGGGCCTGGTCCGCCACCGGCGAACGACCGCGCTCCGCCCCCCGGCGCGGATCAGATTTCTGGCGTGAATCAGTAGCCACTGACACCTCCGGGAGCCATCGCCGGCACCACCAGCCGCCCATGATCAAGGGCCAGCCGGCGGCGATTCATGCGCTCGATCAGGGCAATATCGTGAGTGGCAATCAGCACCGTCACGCCCACCTGACTGAACTGGGCGAACAGACGCATGATGTCGGCCGACAGCTCCGGGTCCAGGTTACCGGTGGGCTCATCGGCCAGCAGTACCGGCGGTTTGTTGACCACCGCACGGGCAATCCCCACCCGTTGCTGCTCACCACCGGAGAGCTGTAACGGGTTCATTTTTTCCTTGTTCAGCAACCCCACCTTATCAAGCGCTGCCCGCACCCGGCGGCCCGTGTCGGCGGGGGACGCACCCATGACTTCGAGGGGCATGGCGACGTTGTCGAAGACAGTACGGTCAAACAACAGCTGGTGGTTCTGGAAGACAACACCGATATGGCGGCGAATGTAGGGAATCTGCCGGCGCGGCAGGCTATTGAGTTTCTGCCCGCCGACGATCACCTCTCCGGCGGTCGGGCGCTCCATCACCATGATCAGCTTCAGCAGGGTACTTTTCCCCGCGCCGGAATGCCCGGTCAGAAATGCCAGCTCGCCCCGGTCCAGATGAAAGTTCACCTGGCGCAGGGCGGTGTGATCGCTGTCATAACGCTTGGTAACCTGACGAAACTCGATCATCGCGGGCAAAGGCTCCGTAGCCGGTAACTCACTCTTCGAACAGGGCGTTTACAAAAGTCTCGGCATCAAAGCTGCGCAGATCCTCCGCCTGCTCCCCTACGCCAATAAAGCGGATCGGCAACTGCAGCTGGCGCGCAATGGCAAACACAATCCCGCCTTTTGCGGTACCGTCGAGCTTGGTCAGGGTAATGCCCGTCACCCCTACGGCCTGCTGGAACACCTGAGCCTGGCTGAGCGCGTTCTGGCCAGTGCCGGCATCCAGCACCAGCATCACCTCGTGGGGCGCGGCATCGTCCAGTTTTTTCATCACCCGAACGACTTTTTCCAGCTCGTTCATCAGGTTGTCCTTGTTCTGCAGACGCCCGGCGGTATCGGCAATCAGAATGTCCGTACCCCGGGCCCTGGCAGACTGGATGGCATCAAAGATTACCGAGGCGCTGTCGGCCCCGGTATGCTGGGCCACGACCGGCACATTGTTGCGCTCACCCCACACCTGCAGTTGTTCCACTGCCGCAGCACGGAAGGTATCCCCGGCCGCCAGCATCACCGATTTGCCCTCCTGCTGGAATTTCTTGGTGAGCTTGCCGATGGTGGTGGTTTTACCCACGCCATTCACACCCACCATCAGGATCACGTAGGGCTGCCTGCTGGTATCGATTTCGAGTGGACGGGTGACATTCCCGAGCAAGCCCTGGAGTTCGTCCCGCAAGGCATTGCGCAGGGCCTGTCCATCCTTGAGCTGATTGCGCTCCAGCCGGCTGGTGAGCGATTCGATAATCTCCGAGGTAGCGGTAACGCCCACGTCGGCCATCAGCAAGGTGGTTTCAATTTCTTCCAGCAGGTCTTCGTCAATCTTTTTCCCGGCGGTGAACAGGTCGGCCAGGCCGCCTGTAAGGCCGGCACGGGTTTTACCCAGGCCCCGTTTGATCCGCTCGAAGACACTGATCTGCGATTCGGGTTCTGGTGCCGGTTCCGGTTCCGGTTCTGGTTCCGGCTCTGGCTCCGGAGCAGGTGCAACGTCTGGTTCGGGACCGGCCGGCACCTCCGGCGCTGCGTCGGCAGTGGTCGCCGGGGCGGCGTCTGCCCCGGGCTCCGGGGCCGGACCTCTGGCTGCGTCTGGCTGGCGTTGCGGTACCTCTTCCGGGCGCGGAACGCGCTTGCGGTTCCCGGCAATATCCAGCACAAAAAACAGAACAAGAAGGGCCAGAAGGCCGATTGAAATCCACTCTGCCGTCATAGTCTTACCATCTTAATGAAAATAGGCACGCCAAAAGAGAGCCGCCATTCTAACAGACTGCCACCCCTAAGTGATGGCTTCTGGTTAACCCTGGCCTGCACTTTCCGGTAAGATAACCGGCCGAAAACCTCCAGCCGCCGCTAACCGGAACCCGATTATGGCCAAACGCCGACCGCCCCAACGCAAACCCGCCCGGCCCGCCGGAGGCCAGGGTGAGCTGCGCATTATCGGAGGCGACTGGCGCAGCCGGAAACTGCGCTTTCCGGATGTCGGCGGTGTACGCCCCAGCCCCGCCCGTACCCGGGAAACCCTGTTCAACTGGCTCAACTTTCATCTGGCCGGCAGCGACTGTCTCGACCTGTTTTCCGGCTCTGGTGCCCTGGGGCTCGAGGCCCTGTCCCGTGGCGCCGCCAGGGCCACTCTGGTGGACCATACGCCGGCGCTGGCCGCAGCACTGCGGGAAAACCTGCATCTGCTGAAAGCGGACAATGCCGATGTCGTCTGCCAGGATGTGGAGCAATACCTCCGGCAGCCGTCCCGGCCGCCGTTCGACATCATTTTTATGGACCCGCCCTTTCGACAGGGCTGGCTGGCCCGGTTGCTGCCGCTGATCACGGACGGCTCCTGGGTTAAGCCGGGCAGCTGGGTCTATATTGAGCACGAAAGCGAGCTCCCCCAGGCCGGGGCTCCGGAGGGCTGGCAGCTACACCGTCAGAAAACCGCAGGGCAGGTTACCTATAAGCTTTACCGGGTCATGCCAGCCAGCGAAACCGGAACCGCCCCTCAGGCATAAAAAAACCGGATGAGCCACGCCATCCGGTTTCTGTGCACGGCCCTCGTCAGGGTGCCGGTCGCAGGGAATAGGCCCGCAGGTGCGCGGCAAACTCTTCCAGATAACGGACCCCACTGGCTTCCGCCTCTTTACACCAGTCCACCAGCGCCTGGAGTTTGTCCTGGGGCTTGAGCCCGCGCTGGCGCCACAGGGCCTGCAGCTCATGACTCTTGTCGTAGATCAGCTTGAGCACTTCATGGCGCTCAAGCACGCTGTCCAGATGCTCCTTTTCACGGGGGTGGATTAACGTCACCTCCCGCGACAGCAACCGTCTGAGCTTGCGATAGCGCGGACGGATCTCATCATCCATCAGGCTCCGGTGCTGGCGCAGCACCGGTTCCATCACCCGCTTGCGGTACTGGCGCATGATCACAAACCGGCTGTTGGTGATGGCCTGTACGGTCTCGACATCGACCTCCTGCTTGCCCGGCACATAATGGGCAATGGGCCGGTAACCTTTCGGCCTGGCCAGACCAAATAACTGGAACAGGCGGATATAACCCCAGCCGATATCGATTTCGTACCAGCGACGGGACAGCTTGGCGGAATTCGGATAGGTATGATGGTTGTTATGCAGCTCTTCGCCACCGACCAGAATCCCCCAGGGCGATATGTTGCGGGCATTATCCGCACATTCGAAATTACGGTAGCCGATGTAGTGGCCGATTCCGTTAACCACGCCGGCGGCCCAGAACGGGATCCACATCATCTGGATTGCCCAGATCCAGATACCGTTCACACCGAACAGCAACAGGTTGATCACCGCCATCAGCGCGATGCCTGCGGTTTTGTAGGGGGTATACAGCTTGCGCTCGATCCAGTCTTCCGGCGTACGCTGGCCATAACGCTCCAGGGTTTCCGGGGTGGCAGAGGCGGCATACAGCTCTGCCCCTTCAAGCAGCACCTTGCGGATACCCAGCACCACCGGGCTGTGAGGATCTTCTTCGGTTTCACACTTGGCGTGGTGCTTGCGGTGAATCGCTGTCCACTCCTTGGTGTTCTGGGCCGTCGTGAGCCATAGCCAGAACCGGAAAAAATGTTTGAGTGCCGGATGCAGGTCCAGGGCATTGTGGGCCGAGTGGCGGTGCAGGTAGAGGGTAACGCTGACGATGGTGATGTGAGTCATCACCAGGGTAACAGCGATCAGCTGCCACACAGAAAGGTCCAGAAGACCGTTAAACCACATAAAATATCCTCAAAAATCAATCTACTTCAAATAATGCGAATGCAGAGGTACTCGCGGGCATCCATAGAAAACGTCCATTTGCCACTTTAGCGTACACCTGTACGCAACAACAACCGCCATTGGCGGGATTTTTGTTACTGATTACACTTGGCCCCTCCAACCCCTCATCTGCGGAGGCTCTGTGCCCGAATTACCGGAAGTTGAAACCACCCGTCAGGGTATTGCTCCCCATTGTGAAGGGCAGATGGTTACCGGCGTATTAATCCGGAATCCCAGCCTCCGCTGGCCCGTCCCCCACGATCTGGCGGCCCGGCTGCAGGATCAGACCATCCGCTCGGTGGAGCGCCGTGCCAAGTACCTGTTCCTGCACCTGGACACCGGGACGGTAATCGTTCACCTGGGTATGTCCGGCAGCCTGAGAGTCATCACCGATAACAGCCCCGCCAGCGCCCACGATCATGTTGAACTGTCTCTCGCCAATGGCCGGATACTGCGCTACAACGACCCGCGCCGCTTTGGCTGCTGGCTCTGGACCGGGGACTGGTCTGCCCACCCGCTGATCCGGGATCTGGGCCCGGAACCGTTATCGCCGGAGTTCACCGGGGCCTGGCTGTTCCGGCGATCCCGGGGCCGGCAAACCCCGGTCAAGGCTTTTATCATGGACAATCACAACGTGGTGGGCGTCGGTAACATCTACGCCAACGAAGCGCTGTTCAAAGCCGGCATTCATCCCCGGCGCAAAGCCGGTCGCATTTCGCTCGATCGATACCACCGGCTGGCCGAAGCCATTCGGGAAACCCTCAGCGCAGCCATCCTGATGGGCGGCACCACCTTGCGGGATTTCGTCAACAGCGATGGCAAGCCCGGCTACTTTGCCCAGTCCCTGCTGGTGTACGGCCAGGGCGGCGCGGATTGCCCGGAATGCGGGGTGGCGCTCAGGGAAATCCGCATGAATAACCGAAGCACCGTCTATTGCGGGCGCTGCCAGCGCTGAGAGCAGCCCATAGTTGCCAACGGGATATCGAAAAACCGTTTGAAAATGAGGCAATATGATTCATAGTTAACAAAGAATTAACAGGAGAGTATTACCATGACCCGCACGTTTTACCGCACCCTGGTTGCCACAGTGGCCGTTTGCCTGCTGGCTTTTTCGTCCCTCGGCCATGCCCGGGCGATCGACGAAAGCCCCTCGGCGCTGGCCATGACAACCGACGCCCTGCTGTTACGCCCGGTGCTGCTGGCCACCACCATTGTAGGAAGCGCGGTGTATCTGGTTTCCCTGCCCTTTTCAGCCCTGGGCGGTAACGCTGGTGAGGCGGGTGAGGTGCTCGTGGTGGGCCCGGCCAAAGCCACCTTCGTACGTTGCCTGGGCTGCAGCCGTACGGGTCGCAAGCCCGATACGGTAGAGCAGGCCTCCAACTGACCGCGCCGTCTGGTTCGTAAAATCCCGGCTTGTCACACGCCGGAAACTGAGGCAGCCTGAAGCAAATTCTTCAGGCTGTTTTTGTTTATGGTGGACTGGTCCTCTCTCGACACTGTGTTCCTCGATATGGATGGAACCCTGCTGGATCTGCATTTCGACTCGCATTTCTGGCTGGAACACCTGCCCAGACGTTACGCAGAACAGTTCGGATTGCCCCCTCAGCAGGCCCGCGAACAGTTGCTGACCATGATTATGGCCGAGCGCGGTTCACTGAACTGGTACTGCACCGACTACTGGAGCGACCGGCTGGCGGTGGACATCAACCAGCTGAAAGCGGAAGTCAGCGACCGCATTGGCTACCGCCCCCACGTACAGGATTTTCTCGCCTCCCTGCGCCAGGCCGGACTCCGGTCGGTGATCGTCACCAACTGCCATCCCGACCCCCTTGCGCTCAAGCTGAGCCGTACCGGGCTGGACCAGCAGGTAGACAGCATCATCTCCAGCCACGAACTGGGCAAACCCAAGGAAGACCGGGAGTTCTGGCGGGATCTGCGTAACCGCATCCCCTACCGTCACGATCGCACCCTGATGGTGGATGACAGCTTCCCGGTGCTGGAAAGCGCCCGCGGGGCCGGCATTGGCCAGTGCCTGGCCATTCTGGCACCGGACAGCACCCAGGCGCCCGTCAGCGCACACCCTGACATTCCCGGCATCCGTCATTTCGACGAGTTACCGCCGGTACTGCGCACGGTACCGGCACTGCCATCGCGGTAACAAGCCGGTTATAATCCGTACAGTCATTCACAGGCCGTCCGGGCGATCCGGCTTCTCAGGTAGGGAGATATGGCACACACCAGCGCCAACCAGCACGACGATCAGAAAGTAAGGCTCGACAAATGGCTGTGGGCCGCCCGGTTCTACAAAACCCGGTCCCTGGCCAAAGAAGCCATTGAGGGCGGCAAGGTGCACTACAACCATCAGCGCACCAAACCCGGCAAGATCGTTGAGCCCGGCGCCACGGTATCCATGCGCCTGGGCTGGCAGGAAAAAATCGTTGTGGTAGATAGCCTGAGTGATCGTCGTCAGGGCGCGCCGGAAGCGCAAAAGCTTTATCACGAAACCGACGACAGCGTAAAAAAAAGAGAGGATATGGCCTGGCAGCGCAAAACCATGCAGACCGCCCAGCTGCCTCCGGCCCGACGTCCGAACAAGAAAGACCGCCGGGATATCCAGCGTTTCCGGGACCAGAACGGGCTTTAACAAACGGCCCGATCGACACCTCAGTTACACCCCAAGCCTGCACCGGCACCTATTTATTAATTGAACCAACAGAGTTTCAGGAGACACCATGGCATCCCAGGATCAGTTCCAGCGATTTATTTTTGAAGACAGCGAGGTCCGGGGCGCCTGGGTGCAGCTGGGCGACAGCTTTCGCGAGATCATCAGCCAGGCGCCCTACCCCGATTCGGTTCGGGCGCTGCTCGGGGAGTCTCTCGTGGCCAGTGTCCTGATGAGCAGTACGCTGAAGTTCGAAGGCACCCTGTCTCTGCAGGCTGCCGGTGAAGGCGCCTTGCGCACGCTGATGGCCGAGTGCAGCCACGACCGCAGAATCCGCGGCCTGGCCCGGTTTGACGAACACGCCGTGAGCGGTGAAAACCTGCAGGAACTGTTGGGCAAGAGCCGGATGGCGATTACCATCACCCCCGACAAGGGCCAGCGTTATCAAGGTGTTGTACCCCGCGAAGCCGACACCCTGGCGGGCTGCCTGGAAGAGTATTTTCAGCGCTCGGAACAAATTGCCACCACCCTGTTCCTGTTCGCCAACGATGATACCGCTGCCGGCCTGCTACTTCAGCGCCTGCCCGGCCACACCGCCAAAGACGACGACCTGTGGAACCGGATCAATCACCTGGCCAACACGGTCGAGGCAGAGGAACTGCTCAGGCTGGACAGTGAAACACTGCTACACCGGTTGTTCCATGAAGAGACCGTCCGGCTGTTTGACCCTGAAGCCGTGATCTTCCAGTGCAGCTGTTCCCGGGAACGCACACTCGCGGCCCTGGAAGCCATCGGCCGGGAGGAGTGTTACAGCATTCTGGAGGAACAGGGCAGCATCAACATGGACTGTCAGTTCTGCCATGCGAACTATCGCTACAATAGAAACGACATTGATCACCTTTTCACCGGCCATACGCTACACTGAACAGTTCGTGGCTTTGCCGGGAAGCCAGCCGTGATGCGGCTTTCCGGGCAGTCGTTTTTTATCGGCGTCTCTGGCATAATAGCGCGCCTGAATTGACCCGATTGTTCAGAATTCCGCCAGTTTTCGGGGGCAAGGGCTGGGCAATCACGAAGACATCCCGAGGGCGAGGTCGAAGTGAGCAACACTTATAATGATCTGAGTACAGCAAGGCTGGTTGAATTGGCTTTGGCAAGGAATGAAGGCCAGCTTGCAGCAAACGGTTCTCTGGTGGTTACCACCGGTGAGCGCACCGGCCGGTCACCCATGGACCGCTTCATTGTTGAGGAGCCCAGCACTTCTGACGACATTCACTGGGGGCCGATCAACCGTCCGTTTGACGCCGACAAGTTCGACGCCCTGTGGGACCGTGTTGAAGCCTACATTGCCGAAAAAGACCAGTTTGTTTCTCACGTGCATGTCGGGTCTGATCCCGAGCATTACCTGCCGGTGAAAATGGTTACTGAAACAGCCTGGCAGAACCTCTTCGGTCGCAACCTGTTTATCCGGCCAGAATCCTATAACCCTTCCGACAAGCAGGAATGGCAGATTCTGAACGCCGCCAACTTCGAGTGTGTGCCTGAGCGTGACGGCACCAACTCCAATGGCTGTGTGATTCTCAACTTTGCCAGGCGCAAGGTACTGATTGCTGGCATGCACTACGCCGGCGAAATGAAAAAAGCCATGTTCTCGGTACAGAACTTCCTGTTACCCGAGAAAGACGTGCTGCCGATGCACTGTTCCGCCAACGTAAGCGAAACCGGCGAAACCTGTCTGTTCTTCGGGCTGTCCGGGACTGGCAAGACCACCCTGTCTGCAGACCCGCATCGCTACCTGATCGGTGATGACGAGCACGGCTGGGGCCCGGGTACTGTCTTCAATATCGAAGGCGGTTGCTACGCCAAGTGTATCGACCTGAGCCAGAAGAACGAGCCGATCATCTGGGATGCCATCCGCTTTGGCGCCATCGTTGAAAACGTAATGATCGACCCGGAAACCCGCGAGCCGGATTACGCTGACGTTTCCCTGACCGAAAACTCCCGCTGCGCCTACCCGCTGGAGCACGTCGAGAAGCGCGTTCTGGAAAACCGTGCCGGCGAGCCCTCGCACATCATCTTCCTGACCTGCGACATGACCGGCGTCCTGCCTCCGGTTTCCATCCTGAGCCGTGAAGCCGCCGCTTACCATTTTCTGAGTGGTTACACCGCACTGGTTGGCTCCACCGAAATGGGATCGTCCTCCAAACTGAAATCCACCTTCTCCACCTGCTTTGGCGCGCCGTTCTTCCCGCGTCCCGCCGGCGTATACGCTGAGCTTCTGATGAAGCGTATCGACGAGTTTGGCAGCAAGGTTTTCCTGGTGAACACAGGCTGGACCGGCGGTCCTTACGGCGAAGGCACGCGTTTCAGCATCCCCACCACCCGCGCCATCATCGCCGCCATTCAGAATGGCGACCTGGACGAAGTGGAAACTGAACACCTGGATGCACTGAACCTCGAAGTGCCCAAACAGGTTCCTGATGTTGACACCGAACTGCTGAACCCGCGTAATACCTGGTCAAGCCCGGAGTATTATGACGACAAGGCGCGGGAACTGATCACTCAGTTTGTCGAGAACTTCAAGAAGTTCGATGTGGCAGACGCCATTGCAGAGGCCGGCCCCAGGCTCAGCTAAGCCTGCCCGGAATCAAAAAGCGCCCTGCGAAAGCACGGCGCTTTTTTGTTGCCCCTACCCCGCCCTAGGGGGCGTAGAACAGCAGCGGCACAAAGGCCACCAGAAGCAGCGAGATGCCCATGGCAATCAGCGGCATGATGATCCGCTCATGGCGCTGGTAGAAAGTGCCCCCTTCCTGGTAAGCAGCGGTGACCTCAGCCTCGCCCACCACCTGCCGGGCCAGCAGGTGGTTGAGCGCCACCGGCGGGCTCAGATAACCCAGTTCGAAGGCCACCAGTGTCACCATCCAGAAATGCACCGGATGTATTCCGCTGGCATACGCGATACCGGCCACCGTGGCGGTCACCAGAATCACCGCACCAAAAGCATCCATGATCATCCCCAGCACGACCAGAATCAGCACCATCAGCATCATTGCTGACCAGGTACTGTCAAAGGATTGCGGAAACGCCTCCATAAGGTGAGAGCGCTCGATCACCCCGCCAATGCTGACGGACAGCCCCAGCAGCAGCAATAACGCCCCGATCTCTGCGGTGGTATCGTTGGTGGCACCACGCACACTCGCCTCCAGCCCGCCATAATCGTCCCCCGAGGCCTTTGCCTGAGGTTTGCGACTGAAGTACTCGTAAACCAGCACCGCCAGCATGATCACGGGCAACAGCCGGGGCGCCGAAAACTCATCCATTTGCACGTTCAGGGCCAGGCGATAGAAGACGACAACGGCGGCAATCACCAGGACATAGGGCACCAGGGGGCGCAGCGCCCGAAACGACACCGGCAGAGCTTCGGCCGCGGGCGCCAGACTGAAGCTGGCCTGCCGGTTGACGGTCAGGGCCACCACACTGAACATGGTGGCCGTCAGTACAAAGACCCAGATACCCCAGCCAAACAGCTCGTCGGTGGTGACCTCACGGTTCAGATAGGCAATCACCACCACCAGCAGGCACGGGCGCAGCACCACCCCGAGAGAGCCCGACATGGCCGTCGCCGCCAGCGCCAGCTGACGCCGGGCCCCGGCCGCCCGAAGCTCACTGTAGATCACCGCTCCCGCCGCAATCACAAAGATCCCCGAAGCACCGGTGTAAGCGGTCGGGACAGCTGCGACCAGAACGGCCACCACGGCCAGCAGTTCCGGGGGCATGTGCCAGGGCCGGAATACGTTGAATACCAGAGTTGCCAGGCGGGTCTGTTTGAGCATCATACCGACCCAGACATACAGCCCGACGTTCAGGAACATGTCGGACAGCTCCATCATCTTGCCCAGATAGATACCGATCCCGGACGCGTGGCCGATCATGGCGAAATAGCTGCCGGAGATCAGGCACATTACCGTGTACAGGGGCACCGACAGCAGCGCCTGACTGAGGTTACCGCCGGGAGCCAGATCTCCGGGCACCCGGAATAACCGGTACAGACTGGCCAGGGTCAGCCCGGCAAAACCACCAATCCAGAGGTTGTGCAGCAGAAGCTCTTCGGCTGAGACCGCCGTACTGCTGCCCAGGGTGGACTGCCGGAAAATCACACTGGAGCCAAGGAGCATGGCGTTGGCAATGGTCTGCAAGGTCAGCGAAACCGTGTAATCGAGCCGGTTTTCCATCGCCCGCATGGCGATATGATGGCGGGTAAGTGTGGCCGTGACCGCACACAGCATCACCAGGAGCACCAGAATATAACGCTGGGCACTCAGCCCAAAGGCGATCAGGTCTGCCACGAACAGTTCAACCGCCCGGTAGGCCTTAACGCCCGGAGTCAGCGCGCCCTGCAGGGACTCAAAACTGGCGTGGGCATTCCGGCAATCTGCAACCGAGCGCTCGATCGCGGTCCGGACATCGGCCGGATCCTGTTCAAACGCGCCCAGCAAAGCCGCCATCGGATCGCCGGCCGGTGTCGTCCGGGCCATTGCTTCGGCCAGCGCAGCCTCGATGTCCCGCTCCGGATTACAGTCCGGCTTTACCGGGTCCAGCCGGAGCTTGTAATAACCACCCCACAGCTGTTCTCCGCCCCGCAGCATCTGGTTATGAATGTCACTGCTGGTCGAGAACAGCACCACGGCCAGCAATAACAGGCAGGCCGGCAGTGAGGAAAACCACTCCAGCGCGGTACGCCGAAAGCCACTCTGAGCCATCGCAGAAGCTCTCACAGCACGGAGCATTACAGGAGATCGTCCAGATCCATCACCTCGGTGGGCGCCTGAGCATCATCCCAGAAACTGCCAAACTGACCCATCGGTGTGCGGTGGCCGGTGTGCTCCACCCACAACCGGTCAGACATGGACAGAATCATGTTCGTGGCCATGGCATCCACAAAACGCCATTCTTCATTGGCCGCGTCGGTCCTGAGCGATTCGGCGTGGTCCCGGATGATGGACTTCAGCAACGGCTCATCACCCATGTTTGCGGCGGTGATGGCATGAAACACATGGCCCAGGCGAACGCCAGCCTGTTTGCCCTGCTCACTGGCGGTCTCCAGTCGCTCCAATGCCTCTTCGCCATCCGGCTTGGTACCGGGAATCATGGCCCAGACCGTGGCGCGCAGGCCCATCGGTGCGCCCCACCATTTCTTGTTGTCCACACACCGGGTGGCCCTGCCCACCACCGAGCCGGTGTTGAACGGCACACCGATGGACGCCCCGGCCTGAATCTGCCCGTTCAGGGCCTGCAGGCCCGCAAGCAGCCCGGCCATGTAGATGAACTCATCCATGTCGTCATCAAAATCCGGGCACTCACTCTGGTCGGGATTGCCATAATGGGCATTGTGGTGCTGCCAGCCACGGTAATAGCGCATCGCGGCAAGCGTGTAGGCCCGCTTCTGGCTGATAAAGGCATCCTCTGCCGCCAGGCCGTCCATATTGTGCATAGCGGCAAGCCCTGCCAGTTCGTACTCGCGGGCCTGTTCTTCGGCGCAGCCACCGGATGAGAGATAGAGCATGACCGCCAGCTGATCCGGCTCTTTGGTAACCCGGCCAAACGACATCAACAGGGGTGCTGTTGCCTCACTCATGGCGCAGCCCATGGCAAGATCGTCAGACTCCATCAGGTGAGGCACGGTATGGTTGCGTGAGAAGCCCTTTATCACTTCACCGGTGGTCTTGTAGATAATGTTATTGACCACACCGCAGCCGCTGAGCAGGACACTGGCCGCCAACGCAGCGACAATGCCACGCAGGCGCCCGCTGTGGATAGAAGTTGTCCGGGAATCATTCATCGTCTTGGTGTCCTTTCTTATTTTTGGAACATATCGTTACAAGCCGGGGTTTGCACATTAGCGTCGCAACCACTATAGATTGCTTCAACCGCCAACCCGGTTGGCGGTCATCTGGAAACAATAACCACAACAAATAACAGGAGTTTTCAATGCGTAAACCTGAACTAGCTGCTGCGATTGCCGACCAGACCGGTCTCAGTCGGGAAAAGGCCAGCGATGTTATCAGCGCATTTGCCAGCCAGATTTCCGCTGCCGCTGCCCGGGGCGATGATGTCAGCCTGATCGGTTTTGGCACGTTCAGCGTGCGCCAGCGGGAGGCCCGTACCGGTCGTAATCCGCAAACCGGCGCCACCATCAACATACCCGCCAGCAAAACCGTTGGTTTCAAGGCCGGCAAGACCCTGAAAGACGCCATCCGCTAACCGGACGGGCCCGCACTCATGCGGGTCCGATGCCTGCCCCGGCTCTCCGGATCAGGACGCACATTCCGAGCGGGTAGCATCCACACGGCAGCGGATCGCCTTCATCAGCCTGATGGCCCGCTCGTCGTAAACCCCTTCTTCCAGCAAAGACAAGCGTACCTGGCGCAGCATCCGGTCATACTCGGCAATATCTTCCGCCGGCGGGTGCATCCACACGTGCTCGGGAATCCCTTTCTCAGCCTCTGCAATAATGGCGTAGGCCTCATCCAGGCGCCGGATGGCCTGCTCCCGGACCATCTGCGCTGCTTCATCCGGGAAGCGATCGCGGTGGATGATCACCTGGAAATTCATGTAAGCGAGCGCATACTTGAACACCCCGCCCTTGTCGCCCACGCCCTTGTAGAGTTCCAGCGGCTGGTAGGCGACGGCCGGCGCATAGGCAACATCCACGCTGCCGTTGTTAAATTTGCCGGCAAAGTTAGCCGAGTTGGAGCCCACCACGGAGGCACCCACGTGGCGTACCATACGTACTGAAGCCACATCGTAATCCAGCGTGGCCACCCGTTTGCCCTGCAGCTCTTCTACGGTATCGATGCTCCGGTCCCGGATATGCAGATAGATAGCACCACCCGGGAACACGCCAGCGACTTCGTAGGGGCCTTCAATCAGGAAGGGACGGGCATTTGGCTGACTCAGGGTGTTGTACAACAAGCGCATCTGTTCTTCGCCCGGGACCGCACCCATGGCTTCCAGAGAACCGGTAAACCGGTTGAACTCCCGCGCCCGGGTACCGGTGAGCAGCACAGCATCACACTGCCCGGCCTTGAAGTCTTCTGCGGCGACCTTCTCATCCGTGTATGCCCGCAGGTTGAGCCTGATTCCGTGCTGCAGGGCTACCGGCTGGAACTCTTTGGTAATGGCAAACAAGGGGCCATTGGCACCCACGGGATCAAACACACAGAAACTGCGCTCAAGGATGTCGGTCTGGGCATGGGACTGGCCTGATACAAGGGCGGGCGTAAGAAGGCAGGCGCTCAGGCCAGCAGCAGCCGCCATCCGGCGGATTAGACTGGATAACGTCACGGGTTCACTCCTGGATTATTATTCTTTGATGCGGCTGAGTTCCGCCAGCCGCAGGCTCCATCCTGGGACAACCTTAAGAGGTTGCCCCATAGGATACGTTGGCTCAGGTACCGGTGATCAAGGTTTTTTCGGTCACAGGAAGGAATCTGTGACCGTGTCGACAAAGACCGGACAACCGCGTCCGCACTTTCAGGAGGGGGTGTTTCAGAGAGGCTGGGCCCAGGCGGTCTGGCCGGCAACCAGCGTGAGCCTGACCCGGCCCGGCAACTCGCGATTGAGCACCGGGGCGTGCAGCCCCGCCGACACCAGAGTCCGGGCCGACGGCTGCCAACGCTGGGCGGGTTCAAACAGACACAGATCCGCAGCCTCGCCCTCGGCCAGGCGCGCACTCAGGCCCAACACCGAGGCCGGCCCGGTCGTCAGGGCGCCAAGCAGCTGGGTACGGGTCAGCTCACCCTCTGCCACCAGCTCAAGACCCAGCGAAAGCACACTTTCAATACTCGACAACCCGGGCTCGGTGGCCGGCAACGGTGCCTGTTTGGCGGCACTGTCGTGGGGCTGGTGCTGACTGACAATAGCGTCAATCACGCCGTTCCGGACACCGGCAACCAGAGCCTGACGGTCGGCTTCGGAGCGCAGCGGAGGCCGTACATGGAAGCGGCTGTCAAACCCTGCCAGTGCCGCTTCGGTAAAACAGAGCTGGTGCATGGCAACATCGGCCGTTACCCGGATTCCCCGTGCACGGGCCTCGGCCACCATTTCAACGCTGCGGCCGGCGGACAACTGGCTCAGGTGCAGGCGCACGCCGGTATCTTCCGCCAGCAGCAGCATTTCCATCACTGCCGCGGTTTCAGCCACCTCCGGGATACCCAGCAGGCCAAGCCGGGTAGCCACCTGGCCATCGTGAGCGTAACCTTCAGCCGCCAGGGCCTGGTTTTCAGGGCTGAACATCACGGTCAGCCCGAAGGTCTGGGCGTAGGCCATGCACCGGCGCAGAACGCGGGCATTACGAACCCCCCGGGAGCCGTTACTCAGAGCCGCACAGCCGGCATTCTTCAGGCCCGCCATATCACTCAGCAGCTCGCCCTCCAGGCCCCGGGTGAGGGCTCCCACCGGCAGGACCCGGACCACACCACGGGATTGGGCCTCATCCCGGATCAGGTGAGCCACCGCTCCGGAATCATTCACCGGCGAGGTTTCCGGCGAGGCACAAACGGTGGTAAAACCGCCATGGGCCGCCGCCCGGGTTTCAGAAGCAATGTTGCCTTTCTGGCCGTTACCCGGCTCACGAAGGTTGCAGCACAGGTCAATAAAACCCGGTGCCACCACGCAGCCACTGGCGTCAAACTCCTGGTCTGCCACCGCAGCCCGGGCCGCAGGGCCGATGGCTTCAATCCGGCCTTCGCGAATCAGCAGGCCGGGGTTGGGCCTTTCATCGCCCTGGCCATCGAACAGAGTGCCCCCGGTTATTTTCAGACTGTGGTATTGCTGGCCAGCACTCATGTCCGGACTCCCTCGCTGTCATTCTGTTTTTGCTGGCGCTCCGCCACCTGGCCACCCATCGCCATGGACATCACCGCCATCCGGATCGCGATGCCGTTGGTCACCTGGTTAAGAATCACCGACTGGGGCCCATCTGCCACTGCCGACTCAATCTCCACGCCGCGGTTGATCGGCCCGGGGTGCATCACGATGCAGTCGGGTTTGGCCCAGGCCAGCTTGTCCTGATTCAGGCCATAGAGCCGGTAGAACTCCCGTTCGCTTGGCAGCAGGGCACCCTGCATGCGCTCTTTCTGCAACCGCAGCATGATCACCACATCCAGATCCTTCATCCCCCGGGCCATGTCGTATTCCACGGTACAGCCCAGAGCTTCGATGTCCCTCGGCAACAGGGTGCCAGGCGCAATTACCCGGACCTCCTCCGCACCGAGCACATTCAGGGCCCGGATCTGGGACCGGGCAACCCGCGAGTGCAGTACGTCTCCGACAATCGCCACCCTGAGCCCCTCAAACCCGCCCTTGTGCTGGCGAATGGTGAGCATGTCGAGCATGGCCTGGGTGGGATGGGCGTGCCGGCCATCACCTGCATTGATGATGGCCACGCCGGGGGTCACACTCTGGGCAATAAAGTGGGGCGCACCGCTTTGGGAATGACGCACCACAAACATGTCGCTGGCCATGGCTTCAAGGTTAAGCAGGGTATCCGACAGGGATTCGCCTTTGGAGGTGGCTGAGGTATTGATGTCCAGGTTGAGCACGTCTGCGGAAAGGCGCTTGGCGGCGAGTTCGAAAGTGCTGCGGGTACGGGTACTGGACTCGAAGAACAGGTTAACCACGGTACGTCCTCGCAGCAGCGGGACATTTTTGATCCGGCGCTCCCCCACCACGATGAACGAGTCGGCGGTGTCGAGGATGGCGGTCAGCAGTTCGCGGTCCAGGCCATCCAGGGTAAGAAAGTGCCGCAACTGGCCATCCCGGGTCAGCTGCAAGTGGGGCGGGAAAGGGTCAATGGCGGTCATGTCAGGCCTGCTGTCTGGTGGGTTGTTACTGCCCGGTTTCCTGAAACTCAATGCGCAGCGGATCAGGGCCGCGCAGTTTTATCCGCTGATGGGCATCCAACGCAAGGGTCCGGGCCGCAACGTCGGGCTGGATGGGCAGCTCCCGGGCACCGAGGTCGATCAGTGTGGCCAGTATGATACTCGCCGGACGGCCGTAATCGAAGATCTCGTTCATCGCCGCACGGATGGTGCGGCCACTCATGATCACATCATCAATCAGGATGATATGGCGGCCTTCGGTATCGAACGGCAGGCTCGACGGGGTCACCTTGGGGTTCAGGCCGATGCGGCTGAAGTCGTCCCGGTAGAAAGAGATATCCAGCTCACCCCAGGGCTCGGCCAGATCCAGACGCTTGCTCATCAGGTCGGCCAGCCAGACACCGCCGGTACGGATTCCGATCAACGCCGGGTTTTCGATACCCCGCTGAGCCAGCACCTGGCGCAAGCCGGTTTCCAGCTCATCCAGCATCAGGTTGATATCAAGCAATGCGGTCATTCACGCCTCGTCAGTCAGCTTTGCCAGGCTGCTCCCGGCACCAGGTTTCCAGAATCAGTACAGCGGCCCGGTCGTCGACCCCATGGCGGCCATAATCGCGACTGCCTCCCGCGGCCATCACCTCGCCCTTGGCCTCAAAACTGGTGAGGCGCTCATCCACCATGTCGACCGTTACGTGGAACCGCCCGTGCAACCGCTTGCCGAACTTGCGCGCGCGGGCACACATGTCGTTTTCGGTGTCGTCCATGTTGAGGGGCAGGCCAACCAACACAATATCCGGCTGCCATTCAGCCAGCAATGCTTCGATGGCCGACCAGTCCGGGATACCGTCCCGGGCCGGGATCATCGTCAGTGGCTGACCGGTTCCGAGCATCTCCTGACCGGCGGCTACCCCAATGCGGCGGGTCCCGAAATCAAAGGCGAGAATGCGGCGGTTGCCGGTGTCAGGCATGACCAATAGAATCGCTGAGCTGGTTAAGATCAATGCCCATCAGGTCAAGCGCAGCCTGATACCGGCTCTCAACGGGAGTCCGGAACAGGATGTCCGCCTCAGCCGGGCAGCTGAGCCAGGCGTTACTGCCCAGCTCCTGCTCAAGCTGGCCTTCGCCCCAGCCGGCGTAGCCAAGCGCCACCAGGAACTCCTGGGGGCCCTGATCCTGCCCGATGGCTTCAAGCACATCCCGCGAGGTTGTCAGCCAGATTTCTTCGGTCACCACCGAGGTGTTCTGCCAGCGCAGGCCAGACGGGTGAAGCACAAAGCCCCGTTCCGGCTGCACCGGCCCGCCACTGAATACCGGCAGGTCCAGTTCACCGCCGTGAAGGTCCAGCTGTTCCAGAATTTCACCCAGATGAATACCCAGCGGCTGATTGATCATCAGGCCCAGGGCACCATCAGACGAATGCTCGCACAGGTAGATGACGCCACCATGGAAATTGGGGTCGGCCAGCCAGGGCGACGCCACCAGAAAGTGGTTACGCAGGCTTGCGGTATTGTCGATGCCAGTTGTCATCCTGATGTCAGCCCTCGCCTCTGGAACGACCAGGTTCTAATGATTTCCAGTTCGTCGACCTGTTCGCTCATGTCCGGAGGGAACGGGGCAAACGGTGCAGCCATCCGCACAATCCGGATAGCCGCATCATCCAGCACGGTACTGCCCGAGGACTGGAGAATCGCCAGTTGTTTGATTGTGCCATCTTTACGCAAAGATACCAGCATGCGCAGATCGCCATAAATGCCCGCGCGTCGCGCTTCGTTGGGATAGTTGAGATTACCGACCCGGGTCACCTTGCCCACCCAGTTCTGCACATACCACGCATTGTCGGACTTCAACGTAGACGCGGCGGTGACTCTCATCACCCGGGGCCGCTTGGCGTAGGCCTGTTGCTGGGCATCAAAGCGGGCTTCCAGACTGGCCATCTCGAGACTCCGCTCCATCAGGCTCTTGCGCTCAGCCCGGGGCAGAGGTTCAGGCTGCACCAGAGTGTCGGGCCGCCGGACCTGCTGACGGGACGAGGCGTGGGTGTGAACCACTGCCGGCTGTTCTCTGGGCTCCGGCTCAATCGTACCGGCCGGCTCCGGCTGAAGCTCTGCCACCTCCGGCCGGGACACTTCCGCCGGCCGGGGGGAGGTCATTTCCAGCGCCTGCGCTTCGGTACCACTGCCCTTCTGACTGGTCTGGGCCAGGAAGTCGGCCTTTTCCGGCGCTTCGTTATCATCAAACTGCGACAGGGTAATTTCCATCGTCTGCGCCGAGGTGCGCGGCGGTTCCGGAGCAAAGGTAATACCCAGCACCAGAATCGCATGCAGCGCCAACGCCATGAACAGCGTGAAGGAAAACCGGTCGAAATCGCTTACCTGAACTGCCATCACCCTTCCTGATCCTGTCCTTGCGTCATCAACCCAGCTCAGCGCCCGCCAGTCTGCGCTCAACCGCATCCAGCAACAGACCCGCAATATCGAGCCCGAACGCCGCATCCAGCTCGCGGATACAGGTCGGGCTGGTGACGTTGATTTCGGTCAGGTAGTCACCGATCACATCCAGCCCCACAAACATCAGGCCTTTGGCCTTGATGGCCGGCGCCACTCGCGCACAGATTTCCCGGTCTCTTGCGGTCAGCTCCCGGCCTTCACCCCGGCCACCGGCCGCCAGGTTGCCACGGTTTTCGCCGTGGGAGGGAATCCGGGCCAGAGCGTAGGGAACCGGCTCACCGTCAATCATCAGAATGCGCTTGTCGCCGTCGGTGATCTCGGGGATGTATTTCTGGGCCATGGCCTGATGCTCGCCATGGTTGGTCAGGGTCTCGATGATCACTCCCAGGTTGCCGTCGTTTTGCTTCACCCGGAAGATTGAACGTCCGCCCATACCGTCCACCGGCTTCATGATGATATCACCGTGGCGGGCATAGAAATCCCGGAAGCGCTGAGCCGAACGGCTCACCAGCAGCGGCGGCGTAAGGTCATCAAACTGGGCCGCAAACAGCTTCTCGTTACAGTCCCTCAGGGTGGCCGCGGGATTGACCACCAGTGCGCCCTGCTGTTCGGCCGCTTCAAGGATGTAGGTCGCCATCAGGAACTCGCGGTCTACCGGGGGGTCTTTACGCATCAGGATCACATCAAGGTCGCCCAGCGCGATCTCTGCGCCGGGGCCATAACTGAACCAGTTTTCGGGGTCGTCATGGACCGTCAGTTTGCGGCTGAAGGCACAGGCCTGCGCGCCGTTCAGGTACAGATCCGGCAGCTCCATATACTCAATTTCCCAGCCCCGCTTCTGGGCCGCCAGCAACATGGCCAGCGAGCTGTCTTTCTTGAAATGGATGTCCTCGATCGGATCCATTACGATCCCGAGCCGGATGGTCATAGAGTCTCCTGGAATATGGTTTGGGGAGCGCGGACTGCTCCGTCAAAAATACGAACCGGTCAGCAGAGCGGACCCGGCACAACGTGTTATGCTGGAACCCCAGATGGTATTGTACCCTGCTCCGAATTGCACCCGGATATATTGCCTCCGCCATCCTGTGACGCAGCGTGCAGAAGTACATTTAGTCACAAACTAAAGCTTTTTATCCGGCCACCGTTATTCTATAAATGTGCGGGGTTTATGGATCAACTTTAAGGTTTGTGTTAAAACCCCCGTTTGAAATAATGACAGTCGCTAGCGCGCAAGGCAGTTGGATAATGGATGACAACTTCGAAAACCTGAAGATCATGGTGATCGACGACAGCAAAACCATTCGTCGCACCGCTGAAACCCTCCTGAAAAAGGTCGGCTGTGAGGTCATCACTGCTACTGACGGCTTTGACGCCCTGGCAAAAATCGCCGACTCCCAGCCAGACATCATCTTTGTTGATATCATGATGCCCAGACTGGACGGCTATCAGACCTGCGCACTTATCAAGAACAATTCCTCTTTCAAGAAGACGCCGGTAATCATGCTGTCGAGCAAGGATGGGCTGTTCGACAAGGCCAAAGGCCGAATCGTCGGCTCTGACCAGTATCTGACCAAGCCCTTCAGCAAGGACGAACTGCTCAATACCATTCGCCAGTACATGCCACAGGCGGAGCAGTAATTTCTGCTGAACTATAGAATCATCGAGGAAATCATGGCCCGCATTCTGATTGTTGACGACTCGCCAACGGAAGTTAAAAAAATCTCCACCATTCTGGAAAAGCACAACCACGAAGTGCTGACCGCCGATAACGGCGCAGATGGCGTGGCCAAGGCCCGTGCCGAAACTCCGGACCTTGTGCTGATGGACGTAGTCATGCCGGGCCTGAACGGTTTCCAGGCTACCCGCCAGCTGACCCGCGCCCCGGAAACCGCGTCTATCCCGGTAGTGATTGTAACCACCAAGGATCAGGAAACTGACCGGGTGTGGGGAACCCGTCAGGGTGCCAAGGGTTATCTGGTCAAGCCAGTTAACGAAGACGACCTGATCAAGACAATCAACAGCCTGATTGACTGATCCCTGATCTTGGAGTGCCCATGTCCGCCCAGGCCGCCCCTTTTGCTGTTCTGACGGATATCGCCCGGCGCAGCCGCTCCCTTGCGGCTGGCCTGCCGGAGCAGGAAGAAGCCGTTGAACTGTGGAACGGCATCGGCTTTATTCTGGCCGGAGCGCATTACGTGGCTCCGATGGGAGAAGTCACCGAAATCCTGCACGTGCCCCGTTTTACCCACATACCGGGTGTCCGTCCCTTCCTGATGGGCGCGGCCAACGTCCGGGGGCGGCTGCTGCCCCTGGTTGACCTGGCGACCTTTTTCGACATCCCCCGCTCTTCGCGCAATGCCCGTGAACGACGGGTACTGGTTGTCGAACAGGATGACGTATTCAGCGGCCTGGTGGTTGACTCGGTATTGGGCATGCAGTATTTCGCCAAAGACAAATTCCGGGCCGACACCGCCGGTGTCCCCGACAGCGTTCAGCCGTTCGTCAGCGGCGGTTATGAACGTAACGATGAAATCTGGAAAGTGTTCTCCGCCGGCACCCTGGTGCAGGACGAACGCTTTCTTGATGTTGCGCAGTGGTAAATACGATGGCACTGGCAGAAACATCACTCCGTCCATCTGAAGCCTGCTATACCAACTTTGCCATTTCCAGAAGAATGAGGCCGGGAGCCAGAAAATGAAAAACAGAGCCGGAAGACTCAGTACCGGACAGGGAGGCAACAAGCTCGTTGCCAGCCTGATCGCAGCGCTGATTGCATTAACCGTCCTGCTCGTTGTGGTGCTGTTCATCATCAACAAGGACGGCCAGAACGATCAGCAATACATCGCCAATACTGCCGAAATGCGGGTGTTGTCCCAGGAAATCGCCAAAAACGCCACCGAGGCTGCCGGCGGTACTGCCGAAGCGTTCGATCAGCTGCGCCGGTCCCGGGATGACTTCCAGCAACTCTGGAGCCGTGTTACCCAGGGCGATCCCGAAACCGGTCTTCCGGCCAGCGAGCTGGCCCTGCAGAGCGATGCCGACGGCCATTGGGACACGGTTCGTGCCAACGCCGACAGCATCCTGTCTACCCGCGAAGCCGTACTTGGCCTGCACGAAGTTGCCCGTACTCTGAACGAAACCATCCCCCAGCTGCAGGTGGAGTACGACGACATCGTACAGATCCTGCTGGATAACGAGGCCCCGGCGGAACAGATCGCCCTGGCCCAGCGCCAGTCCCTGCTGGCCGAGCGTATTGTCCGCTCGGTTAACAACGTACTGTCCGGTGACGAAGACGCCGTTATCGCCGCCGACCGTTTTGGTCGTGACGCCAGCCTGTTTGGCCGCGTTCTCGACGGCCAGCTGAACGGCAACCCGGCCATGGGTATCTCCCGCGTTGGCGACGAAGATGCCATTTACGGCCTTGAGGCCGTAGACGAGCTGTTCGAGTTTGTATCCCAGAACGTTGATGCGATCCTTGAAGCTTCTCCCGACCTCTTCAAGGTACGTACCGCCGCCAGTGATATCTTCCGGAACTCTGAAATTCTGCTGGCCGAACTGTCGGTGCTGGCAGACGACTTCCGTGCCCAGCCCGGCTCCCGTGTTATCAGCGCCACCCTGGCCTTTATCCTGCTGGCCGCCATGGTCGCGATCGTGGCCATCATCGGTGTGGTGCTCTACCGCGACGCCCAGGCCCGCCTGACAGCCACCCAGGACCAGAACGAACAGAACCAGAACGCGATCCTGCGTCTGCTGGACGAACTGGCCGATCTGGCCGACGGTGACCTGACCACCGAAGCCACGGTAACCGAGGACTTCACCGGTGCCATCGCGGACTCCATCAACTACGCGATCGACCAGATGCGCGGACTGGTTCAGGCCATTCGTGGTACCGCGGTCCGGGTAGCCGGCGCCGCCCAGGAAACCCAGGCAACTGCCATGCATCTGGCCGACGCTTCCGAGCACCAGGCCCAGGAAATTGCCGGAGCGTCGGCTGCGGTTAACGAAATGGCCGTCTCTATCGACCAGGTATCCTCCAACGCCGCCGAATCCTCTGCGGTTGCCGAGCGCTCGGTTGCGATCGCCAAAAAAGGTGCCGAGGTTGTACAGAACACCATTCGCGGCATGGACAACATCCGTGAGCAGATCCAGGAAACCTCCAAACGGATCAAGCGTCTGGGTGAATCGTCCCAGGAGATCGGCGACATCGTATCCCTGATCAACGACATTGCTGACCAGACCAACATCCTGTCTCTGAACGCCGCGATCCAGGCCTCTATGGCCGGTGATGCCGGCCGGGGCTTCGCGGTTGTTGCGGACGAAGTTCAGCGCCTGGCGGAACGTTCCTCTGCAGCCACCAAGCAGATCGAAGCGCTGGTAAAAACCATCCAGTCCGACACCAACGAAGCCGTTATCTCCATGGAACACACCACCGCCGAGGTGGTCCGTGGTGCACGACTGGCTCAGGACGCGGGTATCGCGCTCGAAGAAATCGAGAACGTATCCATGAGTCTCGCGGAGTTGATCCAGAATATCTCCAACGCGGCCCGTCAGCAGTCTTCGTCTGCGGCGCATATTTCCAACACCATGAACGTTATCCAGGAAATCACCTCCCAGACCTCGTCTGGTACCAACGCAACCGCGAAGTCCATCGGTAACCTGGCGGAAATGGCAGCTGAACTTCGGTCCTCCGTTGCCGGCTTTACCCTGCCGGAAGAAGAACAGGCGCCGGAGGAACAGGAACTCGACGATAACGTGCCGGTGGTCAGCTGATCACCGCCCAGGGCGGGTAACGGTTTATGGCTCAGATGCAAAAGCACGTGTCAGACACCGGAGGGATTTGGGCACTGCGCCGGTTTCCAGACATGGACAGCGCCCAGTTCGACCAGTGGCAGTCCTTGCTTGAGCATCGTACCGGTATGACCCTGACGGCCGACCGTCGTTCGTTTCTGGAAACCAACCTGGGTATCCGGATGCGCGAGATCGGCTGCCCCAGCTACCAGGCCTACTACGAGAAAATCGTAGCCGGCCCGGACGCACTCCGGGAGTGGGCCATTCTGGTGGACCGGCTGACGGTTCAGGAAACCCGGTTCTTCCGGGACCCGGATGCTTTCAGGCTGGTTGCCGACTACGTACTCACCCGCCCCCGGGAACAGCTTAGAAAGCGGGCTCTGGAAGTGTGGAGCGTAGGTTGCTCCACCGGAGAAGAGCCTTACACCCTGGCGATGCTTCTTGATGAATGTATGAACCAGCTGGCGCTGCAGCCCCTGTTCGGTGTTACCGGATCGGACATCAGCCAGCCAGCCATCGAGAAAGCCAGGCTGGGACGCTACAGCGCCCGCAAACTGCTGAGTATGGACGAAGACCTGAAAGCCAGGTACTTCCGCCCCGCCGAAAGGAACAGCGTTGAAATCGTGAGCAGCATACGTGAACGGGTGTGCTTTACCCGGCTCAATGTGATGGACCTTGGCAAGGCACCCATGCACGGCATGAATATTATCTTCTGCCAGAACCTGCTGATCTACTTCCGCCGATGGCGGCGGAGAGACATTGTCAAAAGGCTTGCAGAGCGTCTGGCCCCGGGGGGATTACTGGTGCTTGGCCAGGGTGAGCTGACCGACTGGCAGCCACCGGGCCTGCAGAGAGTCCCCTCGGAACATGTACTGGCGTGGATAAAACGCCAGCCCGACGAAGAATGACCGGAGTGGTTATGGGCAATCACCATGACAGTATCGCCCTCGACTGGGTTCGGGGCGAAATACAGGACACGCTGATCCAGGGTCAGCACGCACTGGAAGCGTATGTCGATAATCGCGAAGACACCGCACGTCTGCGCTTTTGCCTGAACTACCTTCATCAGGTGCACGGAACCCTGCAAATGGTGGAACTCTACGGTGCAGCCCTGCTCACCGAAGAGATGGAAAAACTGACCCAGGCCATTCTGAACGAATCTGTTACCAGCATTGATGACGCCATCGACGTGCTGATGCAGGCCATACTGCAGCTGCCCCAATACCTCGAACACCTTGGCAGTAGCCGGGATGATTTCCCGATGGTGCTGTTGCCCCTGCTGAACGACCTGCGGGCTGCTCGTGGCGATTCACTGCTCTCTGATACCTCGCTGTTCAAGCCAGACCTGAGCCCGGCCCGCCTGCAGGTGAGCCCGGTCATTTCCGCACGTCTGCAGGATCCGAAAGTTCTTGGACACCTGCGTAAACTGCGCCAGATGTACCAGTTTGCGCTGGCCGGGGTAATACGGGAAGAAAGCCTCCCAGCCCATTTCAACTACATGCAGAAAGTGCTGCAACGGCTGATCCGCCTGTGCCAGAAAACGCCCACCGGCGAACTCTGGAAAGCCGCCGGCGCTTTTATCGAAACCCTGCAGGCCAATGCCAACCCGGTTAACACCGCCGTCAAGGCACTGCTCCGGGAGCTGGACACCGAAATCCGTCGTCTGACCGACGAGCACAGCACGATCCTGCAGCAACCCGTGCCCGAGGCTCTGTTCAAGCATTTGCTTTATTACGTCGCCCGGGCGCGGGAGATCGACCTGCCCCAGGCCCGTGCCTTGCGCGAGACCTATCAGCTCGACACTGCCCTGCCCTCCGACAGCGATGTTGATGCTGCCCGGTCCCGGGTTTCCGGGCCGGGACGGGCCGCCATCCACTCCGTGGTGAGCGCCCTCAACGAGGAGCTGGCGCGCCTGAAAGACCAGTTGGACCTGTTCGTGCGGGCCGAGCTTCGCCAGAACAGCGAACTGGATGAACTGTTGCCCGGACTGCGTCAGGTCGCGAATACCCTGGCAGTACTGGGGCTCGGCATCCCGCGTAAAGTTGTGACCGAGCAGCTTGAGCTGGTGGAAAGGCTGAGTCATCAGGCCGACGCCATAGACGATGGCACCCTGATGGATATCGCCGGTGCCCTGCTGTACGTCGAGGCCAGCCTCGCCGGCCTGGACAATGATCGTTACGAGGGCAGCACCGGACAAGACGATGAGACCGTTTTCCTGGGCTCTCAGGAACTGAGCGATGCCAACGAAGCCCTGATCCGGGAATCCCGAAACACCCTGGAGCAGGTCAAATCCTCCATCGTCAACTTCATCGCCTCGCAATGGGATACCCGGGAAATCGAACACGTGCCCGGACTGCTGCACAGTATCCGCGGCGGCTTGTCGCTGGTCCCGCTTGAGCGCGCCTCAGCCATGCTGACCTCCGCCGAGCAGTACGTAACCGAGGTTCTGCTGCATGGAAAGCGGGTCCCGGACTGGCGCGAACTGGACACCCTCGCCGATGCGGTGACCAGCATCGAGTACTATCTGGAGCGGCTGGCCGACGGCATTACCGACAACGACTCCATTTTGCGCCTCGCCGAAGACAGCTTTGCCCAGCTGGGCTTCCCCGTAGGCCAGGAGCCCACCTGGCAGAAAGCCGGGGCCGACCCTGCCGGCGACGAACCGCCGGTACTGGAGCCGGAAATACCAGTGGTTGAGCCCATTGCGCCGGTGCAGAAAACCTCCGACCACGAACTGCTCGATGATGAGATTCTTGGCATTTTTGTTGAGGAGGCCGAAGAAGTACTGCAAGCCATTCAGGACCAGTACCCGCGCCTGCGTCAGAATTATGAAGACCGGGCGGCCCTGACCGAAGTACGGCGAGCGTTCCATACCCTCAAAGGCAGTGGCCGGATGGTGGGTGCCATCTCAATCGGTGAGCTGGCCTGGTCGATAGAGAATCTTCTCAACCGCGTCATTGATCAGACCCTCAAACTCGGCGACGACATGTTCATCCTGATCGATGAGGTCAACGCACGGCTGCCCTCCCTGATCGACGAGTTCCGCACGGGGCATTCAGGCGGTGATGTGGGCGATCTCATCGCCCGGGCCGAAGCACTGGCGACCACCCGTCGTACCGAAACCGCATCCACCGGGACCGAAACCGCCGACCAGGACCAGGATCCTGCACCGGTGCCGGAATCCCAGCCTCGCGACAGCCAGAGCGACGCACCCGAAAGTCAGCCGGAGCTGACGGCCGACGAGGCCGCCGGGCCTGACAGTCACGACCTGATCGACGACGAGATCCTTGAGATTTTCGTCGAAGAAGCGGCCGAAGTACTGGAAACCATCCGGGAACACCTGCCAATGCTTCTGCGCCAGCACGAAGACCGCAGTGCGCTGACTGAAATCCGACGCGCCTTCCATACCCTGAAAGGCAGCGGCCGGATGGTGGGTGCCGAGGTGATCGGCGAACTGGCCTGGTCGGTGGAAAACATGCTGAACCGGATCATCGACGGCAGCATCTTCATGACCGAAGATACCGCCAGCCTGCTGCAGGACGTAACCGACATCGTCCCCGACCTGGTGGCCGATTTTGAGAATCGCCGCCCCGCCAGCCGCGACACCTCCGTGTTCGAAGCCCGGGCCAATGCTCTGGCCAACGGTGAAATCCCGGGTGGTGGTATGCCCACGGCCGAGCCCGAGGAAGCTATCGCACAAGCGGCCACCGAGGCCGGCCACGACGAGGATGAGGACAACGCGGTTGACCCGATCCTGCTGGCGATTTTCGAGAACGAAACCGAAACCCACCTGCAGGCCATCAACGACTACCTGGCCAGTGCCGGTGATAAAGCCAGTGTACAGTACACCGACGAGCTGACGCGGGCCCTGCATACACTTAAAGGCAGCGCCAATACCGCGGGTATCGGGCCGATTGCCGCGGTGATCACGCCCCTTGAGCGCTTTATCAAGGAAGCCCGGGCTCAGAACAAGCGCGCCGACCGCGACGCCCTCGAGCTGATTGCAGACGCCAGGACGTTCCTCACCCAGGGCCTGGCCCAGCTTGATGAAGCGCCCCAGGGCGATCTCGAGGGCACCGAAGCCTACCTGAACCGCCTGGATCAGGTTTACCAGCGCACCTTGCAGCCCTCGGAATCAGCACAGGTTGACGATCTCCAGCCCCTGAGCCCCTCGCCTTCGCAACTGGTCCAGCTGTTCCTCAGCGACGGCCTCGATATCGTGCTGGACGCCGACCGCATTCTGGACGAGTGGGCTCAGAACCCGGACCAGCGCCAGCCATTGGCCAGTCTGCAGCAGGAACTGGCCCTGCTCGCCGCCGGTGCAGCCGATGCCGGGGTGACGGATGTAGCCGACCTTGCCGGTGCCCTGAGCACTGTCTATACCATCGTAGCCGAACAACAGCTGGAGCCGGATAGCGATGTCTTCAGCACCCTGGGCGTTGCCCATGAGCAGCTGATCAGTGTGATGGACCAGGTGGCCGCAGGCCTGGCCACAGACAGTAACCCCGAGCTGGTCAATGATCTCCAGGCGCTGGCCCAGAAAGCCGCCGCCCAGAGCGTGGATGCCGAGTTTGAACAACAGTTTTCCGAGGATCTCAGCGCCATCGACCTGTCGCTGGAGTTTGAGGAACCGGAGCAACCAGACGCCCCGTTCACCGAGGTTCCGGAAGCGCCGGGTGAACCGACCGAAACCGGGATTTCCGAAACCGACAACGACCTGGACGAAGAGCTGGCCGCCATCTTCCTGGAAGAAGCACAGGACCTGGTGAACAGCACCGCCACCGCGCTGCAGAGCTGGAGCGAGGGCAGCGGAGAAGAGCTGGACATACTGCGCCTGCTGCAGCGTGACCTGCACACCCTGAAAGGCGGCGCGCGCCTGGCCGGCATTCAGTCCATTGGCGACCTGGCCCACGAACTGGAAACACTGCTCGAAGGACTCACCGAGCAGCGCTATCCGGTCAGTGAGTCGCTCTCCGGCCTGCTGTTCCTGTGTCACGACCGCCTGGCGCTCATGATCGATGCCCTCAGTGGTGGTACGGTACCCGAGCCGGCTCCGGACCTGATCGAGGCCATCCAGGGCTGGGTGAACGACGCCCGCACCCCCGCCGCTGCCGACACCAGCCAGTCCGGAACCGGTAACCCCGAAGCTGAGGCCCCGGCAGAGGGCACCGACAATCTGTCGATGCTGGACTCCGAGCTGACCGGTATCTTCCTCGAAGAAGCCTACGACCTGATCAACTCCACCGGCAGCACCCTCCACGCCTGGAGTGAGGACCCATCCAATCCGGCAATTGCGGCCGAACTCCAGCGTGATGTGCACACCCTCAAAGGTGGCGCGCGCATGGCCGGCATCGACGCGATTGGCGACCTGACTCACGTTCTGGAAGACCTGTTCGAGAAAGTGGCGGAAGGCCGGCTGGCCGCAACCAGTAACATGACCGACCTGCTGTTTGCGTGCCACGACCGTCTGGCCCAGATGGTTGAACAGGTCGCGACTCAGAAACCCTGCCCCGGGGCAGAGGATCTGATTCGGCAGGTAGATGCGATTCTGCGCGGCGAGACGCCCCCGGCCGGCGTTGCTACCCCAGCCCCGGCGGATGAACCGGCGCCTGCGGCCACAACCGCGCCGGATCCGGCAGACACGACCTCCGATGCCGGACCGTCGGACAGTTCCGAGTTACTGGCGGGCGACGACCTGGCGGGGATTTTCCTGGACGAAGGCCTCGAAATCCACGAGGCCATTGTCGAATGCCTGAACCAATGGCGGGAAGACCCGAACGAGCTGACGGTACTGACCCGGCTGCAGCAGGAGCTCCATACACTCAAAGGCGGTGCCCGCCTGTCTGACATGGACCCGGTGGCCGATCTGGCAGAGGCCTGGTCTGACGGCCTGGAACCTCTGCTCTCCGGAGACAATAACCAACCGGCCCTGTTGTCCCTGAGCGAGCGCGCCGCCGCCAGTCTCAAGGCGATGCTGGACCATCTGGAACAAGGCCGCAAACCGGTGGCCGACAGTGACCTGATCGGTGCCTTCCACGATCTTGCGGCAGAACCGGCGGACGAATCCGCAGGTGTATCCGGCGAGCTGGATGCCGCCACCGAAATCGACCCTGAAGTTCTGGAAATTTTCCTGGAAGAAGCCGGCGAACTGATGGACCAGCTGGAGCAGGTGCTGGATGACTGGCGGAAAGAGCCCAACAAACATCAGTTCAACCAGGAAGCCCAGCGGGTATTGCACACCCTTAAGGGAGGTGCCCGTCTATCTCAGCTGATCGCGGCGGGCGACACCGCCCACGCCATGGAAACCCGCCTGATCGACCTGGGCGGCAACGCGCCGGGCGAGAGCCAGTGGCAGGACATTACCAGGGATCATGACGCGCTTCTGGCCATGATTGCCGAGGTACGTCAACGCTTTGCTGACGGCCGTCCCGTGGTGGAGGCAGTACCGGCCAGCCCCGAACCGCAGACTGCAGAGGTGCCAGCGGTACCGGAAACGGCAGAACCGGCAGCGGCACCGGCGGCCAAACCTGCGGTGGCCAGGCCCCGTGCCAAGCCGCCTTTAGCCCAGGAAACCATCCGGGTTTCAGCGCCCTTGCTGGATGAGCTGGTCAACCTGGCCGCCGAAACCAGTATCACCCGGGGCCGTCTGGAGCAGCAAACCAGCGACTTCGGCCATACCCTGGAAGAAATGGCCGCGACCATTGAGCGTCTGCGCGAGCAGCTGCGCCGGATGGACATCGAAACCGAAGCCCAGATTCTGTTCCGTGCCGAACAGGAGCACGGCCCCGATTACGGCGACGACTTCGACCCGCTGGAAATGGACCGTTATTCGTCGATCCAGCAGCTGTCACGGGCACTGAGTGAATCCTCATCCGACCTTGCCGATCTGCGGGAAACCCTGGCCGACCGTATCCGTGACGCCGAAACCCTGCTGGTACAGCAATCCCGTATCAACACGGAGTTGCAGGAAGGTCTGATGAAGACCCGGATGATTCCGTTTTCCTCCATGGTACCGAGACTGCGCCGGATCGTTCGCCAGATCGGTGGAGAGCTGGGCAAGAAAGTCAGCTTTGATGTCCGTAATGCCGAAGGCGAAATGGACCGCAACATCCTGGAACGGATGATTGCGCCGCTGGAACACATGCTGCGGAACGCCCTCGACCACGGCATTGAGTCTCCGGAAGAGCGGCTTCGTGCCGGCAAACCGGAAACCGGCGAAGTGGTGCTGTCGCTGACCCGTGAGGGCGGCGATGTGGTCCTGCGCATGATTGACGACGGTAAGGGCATACCGGCAGACGTCATCCGCAACAAAGCCATTGAACGTGGCTTGCTGCGCGCCGACGAAGAATTTACGGAAAGGGAAATCCTGCAGTTCATCCTGCAGCCGGGTTTCTCCACCGCCCAGAACGTTACCCAGATTTCCGGCCGTGGTGTGGGAATGGATGTGGTATCGAGCGAGATCAAACAACTGGGTGGCAGTCTGGATATCGATTCTGCCCTTGGCCGTGGCACCACCTTTACCGTGCGACTGCCGTTTACCGTATCGGTCAACCGCGCCCTGATGGTCGCCACCGGTGAGGACTTCTACGCGATCCCGCTGAACACCATCGAAGGTATCGTCCGGGTCAGTACCTATGAGCTGGAGGAGTACTACAAGCCGGATGCGCCCCTGTACGAATACGCCGGCCAGCAGTATCGCCTGCAGTACCTGGGCAGCCTGCTGAACAGTGACCACCAGCCCAAGCTGCAGGGCCAGGCCCTGCCGCTGCCGGTCATTCTGGTACGGGGTGCGGAGCAGCCTCTGGCGCTTCAGGTTGACCACCTGATGGGCAGCCGGGAGATTGTTGTTAAATCCCTCGGGCCCCAGTTCAGCTCGGTCCGTGGTGTTTCCGGCGCCACTATCCTGGGCGATGGCAACGTGGTGGTGATCCTGGACCTTCCGGCCATGCTGCGTTCCGACATTCTGGCCGAGCGTCAGCGCCTGGCCAGCCAGGACAAGGCCCGCGAGGCCGCCCGGTATCAGGATCAGACGACCACGGTGATGGTGGTGGACGATTCGGTGACCGTACGCAAGGTTACCTCCCGTCTGCTGGAACGCCACGGTATGGAGGTGATCCTGGCGAAGGACGGTCTGGATGCCGTTGCACAGCTTCAGGACCATCACCCGGACATCATCCTGCTGGATATCGAGATGCCGCGGATGGACGGTTTTGAGGTGGCCAGTTTTGTCCGCCACGACGATACCCTGAAAAACACACCGATCTGTATGATTACCTCACGGACCGGCGAGAAACACCGCGAACGTGCGCTGGCGATTGGGGTAAACGAGTATCTGGGCAAGCCCTTCCAGGAAGCCGAGCTGCTTGAAACCATCAAACGACTGACCGGTAACTTGTAATGGCCGGCCAGTCTGGCCGGCCCGGTATCGGAATCGTTTCCGATGCCGTGTTACAGCGCCACCGGTTACAGGTCGCGGCCGGCAAATTCGGCCTGGAAGTCAGCTTTTCCGGCGACCCCGACCGGCTGACCGGCTACCCCGGGTTCCCCGAGGCCTCGCTCTGGTTGGTAACCCTTCAGGACGAGGCCGATCATCCGGCCCTGTTCGAGCACCTGCTGGAACGCACCGAAGCCCCGGTCCTGTTTGGCGTAGACGAAGCCCCCAAACCCGGCACCATGGATTACGTGCGCTGGGAAAGGCGCCTGCTCGATAAACTGGAAAAACAACTGGGGCATCTGGAGCAACTCGACTCCGCCAGCGATATAGAAGATCTGGCCAGCCGGCCGCCCGAGGCCTCAGAAGCACCGGAACTGCCGCAATGGATCACGCCGGCTGAGCCGGACTCGCTGGCCGAAGAGATCTGGGTACTCGGCGCATCTCTGGGTGGGCCGGCGGCGGTAAAGGCATTTCTGGACAAGCTGCCGGCCGGCCTGCCGGTTGGTTTCGTTTACGCCCAGCACATCGACGGCAACTTTTCCGAAGTGCTGACCCGTGTGCTCGGCCGCCACGCCCATTATCAACTGAAGCGTGCCGAAGAGGGCTACAGGATCCGCAATGGCACTGTGGTCCTGATGCCGGTGGAGCAGGAATGGTCTTTTGCCGCCGATGGCAGCCTGACAGCCACCCGCAGGCCCTGGCCCGGGCCTTACGGACCCTCCATTGATCAGGTGCTGCTGAACGTCGCCGGCCAGTATGGTGAGCGATGCCATGCCCTGATCTTTTCGGGTATGGGTAATGACGGCGCCCTTGCTGCCCCGATCCTGAAGAAGCGTGGCAGCCGGATCTGGGTCCAGGACAGTGCCAGCTGTGCGAACAGTGCCATGCCGGAGTCTGTGGCAGCCACCGGCTGTACCGATTATTGCGGCACACCCGAACAACTGGCGGCAGAACTGATCAAAACCATCGAGAATCAATGCCTGCTCAAGGGTCGGCAGAAAAGAGACACCGCCTGAGGACTCATCATGAACGATAACAGTCAAACGCTTTCCTGCGTGATGATACCGGTCAGTGACCGCCAGCTTCTGCTACCCAACGTATCAATCGCCGAGGTGGTAGACCTGAACAGTACTGACCCGGACCCCAACGCCCCCGACTGGTTGGTGGGGTTTCTGAGCTGGCGCGGACTGACGTTGCCCGTGGTCTCTTACGACGTCGCTAATGGCGGGCTGCTCACCGTGCCGGGAGAGAACCGGGGCCGGATCATTGTTCTTAACACCATCGGCCAGGGCCATGATCAGGCCCCCTTTATGGCTCTGGTTACCCAGGGCATTCCCAGCCAGATCCGCCTGGAGGAAAGCCAGCTGCGCAAACTCGACAGCGAGCCCGGCCCGGCCGACCTGATGCAGGTAGAAGTAGACGGTGAAGCGGCCTGGATTCCCAACCTGGAATATCTCGAGTCGCTGGCGATGGAAACGCTTTCCTGATCCATTGGGGCATGGCGATGGGTCCTGCAATTGTTATAATGTTGCAAATCCTGCAGGACCCCGAGTATGCCCCAACGTGCACTTCCCTATCGCCCCCACAACCATGAGGCGTGCGTCAGCGATGCCCTGGCGGATGCGCGTGCAATCTGCCGCCAGCACCATGCCCGGCTAACGGCGATCCGCGAACGGGTGCTGGAGCTGATCTGGCAATCCCACAAACCCCTCGGGGCCTACGACATCCTCGCCCGCCTGGGCCAGGACGGTCATAAAGCAGCCCCGCCCACGGTGTACCGGGCTCTGGACTTTCTGCAACAGTACGGCCTGGTGCACCGGATTGCGTCGCTCAATGCGTTTATCGGCTGCGCCCACGCCGGTGAGCTCCACCGGGGTACTTTCCTCATCTGCCGGCAATGCGGCAACGTGCTCGAACTGGATGCGCCGGAAGTCACCGAGGCTCTGGATCGTACCGCCCGGGCCGAAGGTTTCCGTGCCGACGACATTACCCTGGAAATTGCCGGTCTGTGCCCGGGCTGCCAGCAGGCTGACGCCCATGACTGAGGCCCTGGCTACCCTGGAAAAGGTCACCGTCCGGTTTGAGAAGCGGGTGGTGGTGGATAACGTCACCCTGACCGTGCAACGGGGCGACATCATCACCATCATCGGCCCCAACGGCGCCGGCAAAACCACCCTGATCAAGACCGTCCTCGGCTTGCAGCGCGCCACCAGCGGGCGCGTTGCGCTGGCGTCCGGTCTGGTGGTGGGCTACGTACCCCAGCACCTGAGCCTGGAGGCCACACTGCCCCTGAGCGTACGCCGGTTTATGCTGCTCAGCGGTAAACCGCTGGCTGACTGTCGGGCGGCCCTGGCCCGCACCGGGGTAGCTCATCTGCTGGACGCGTCGGTCCAGCATCTGTCCGGCGGCGAAAAACAGCGCCTGCTGCTGGCACGGGCGCTGGTTCGCAAACCCGACCTGCTGGTTCTGGATGAGCCGGCCCAGGGCGTGGACATCAATGGCCAGGCGGCCCTCTACGAGCTGATCCGGGAGCTCCGGGACGAACTCCATTGCGGCGTGATCATGATTTCCCATGACCTGCATCTGGTGATGGCAGCCACCGACAAGGTCATCTGTCTGAACCAGCATATCTGCTGCAGCGGTTACCCCGCCGACATTTCCCACGATCCGGCCTTTATCGAGACTTTCGGCCATCAGGTAGCCGAATCCCTCGCGGTCTATCACCACCACCACAATCATCAGCACAACCTGCACGGTGACGTTGTTGCCGGTCACCACCACGAAGGAGCCTGTGACCATGAGCATCATTGATTCCGTGCTCGGAGACTTCTTCTGGCGGGCCCTGCTCGGCGGGCTGGGCGTCGCGCTTGTTGCCGGGCCGCTGGGCTGTTTTGTGGTCTGGCGCCGGCTGGCCTACTTTGGCGATACCCTGGCCCACTCGGCCCTGCTGGGCATCGCCCTGAGCTTTCTGATCAGCATGCCCCTCAATCTTGCGGTGGTGGTCACCTGTGTTGCGATCGCGCTGGTGCTGGTGCTGCTATCCCGTACCCGCGCCCTGTCCACCGACACCCTGCTGGGCATCCTGGCCCACAGCGCTCTGGCCATAGGCCTGGTCACCCTCAGCTTCATGCCCGACGTGCGGGTGGATCTGACCGGTCTGTTATTTGGCGATCTGCTGGCCATGAGCCGGCAGGATCTGCTCTGGATCTACGGCGGTGCGGCCCTGGTTCTCACCCTGCTGGCGGTGTTGTGGCGCGGCCTGCTGATGAGCACCATCCACGAGGAACTGGCCCGGGTAGAAGGCATACCGGTGGAGCGCCTGCGGCTGGTGCTGATGCTGATGTTTTCACTGGTGATTGCGGTGGCGATGAAAATCGTCGGCGTGCTGCTGATTACCGCGTTACTGGTGATCCCGGCCGCCACCGCACGACGTCTCGCCAGAAACCCCGAGCACATGATGGGCCTGGCCGTGGTCTTCGGCTTTGTTGCGGTCACCGGAGGCCTGAGCATGTCGTGGTATCTGGACTCACCGGCCGGCCCCTCGGTGGTGGTGACGGCGTTTGTCAGTTTTTTGCTGGTGTACGGGGCAGCCCGCAGGAACACCTACTGAACGATTACAGAGGCTGGAGCCGGTCGTACAGACGGCCGGTTTCCAGCAATTCCATAAACTCATCCCCCAGCCGCTCGCTCTCGGCAATGGCCCGACGCCAGGCCCGCTCCCGGCCGGTATCATCGCCCTGATAGCGCTCAAAATCCTTACGGTCTGGCAGCCGCCTGTCCGGCAGGCTTTCCAGATATTCCCGTGACGGTGACACCAGCAGCACATCCTGCAGGCGGCTGGCGTCGCCCCGGCGCCAGGGCAGGGTCTTGTCAAACCAGCCCGGCACCACCTTATCGGTAAAGTGCGGGTACAACACGATCCCCGGCTGTTCATAAGGCAGGTCCAGATGGTAGTCCAGCAAACCGCCGTCCCGGTACATGCCTTCAGGTGCACCGGGAATATCACGGACGCCGGACATCACCAGGGGGATCGACGCCGATGCCAGTAGCGCCGGAAAGAGATTTTCTCGGGTCAGCGGCACCTGATGGCTGGGGAAATCCGCCAGGCTCGAGAACGGTGCCCTGAGGCGGGCATCATGCAACACACCCCGCTCCAGATACCGGCCCAGGTGGCGCCGGCCAACCATGTTGGCGCTGATCACGGTCATCAGGCCGAGGCTGAGCCGTCCGCGGCTGTCATGGGCCAGGGCTCCGAGGCTGCGGACCACCATGATGTTAAGCCGATACCACGGATGGCTGAGCAGAAAATCTTCCCGCCCGCCCAGCAACTCGTTCAGGAACTCCCGGCTCTGCCGGCTTACCTCATCGGCATGCACGCCCCGGGCAAAACGCTGGCTGGTATAAAGCTCCGCCAGTCGCTCCAACTGGGATTTCGGGTTGTCTGACGACGCGATGGCGGCAAACCGCCAGCTGCCGATTGACGAACCTACCAGCGCCCGCTCCTGGGGCACCGCCGGCAGCCAGTCCCCGAAAATGGCCTTGTCCAGCCCGGTCAGGCCGAGGGCTTTGGGTCCGCCGGCAGCGCCCGGAATAACGTGTACGTCGTCCGGCGTCAGGGGTTTTTGCTGCAGGCGATTCAGCGCCCGGCGACCGGCCCGGATGGTCAGCGCGGGGGCTCTGGTATGGATAGCAGTCATGGAGTCGTCCTTCGGAAAATGCCGAGAGTTTAACGAACCTGGGTAATTACAGCCAAGGCCGGGTCTTTTCCCTTGGCGTCACCAAACCACGTGCTAGACTTCAGTAGAGCTTCGTAAAGAAGTAAACGGGAGCATGATCCGGCAGTGAACCTATCCGTTTCGCCCGATGTGGCAGCCTCTAACCCTACCCTCGCGGTGCTGGGCTTCCGTCGGCAGCTGGTTTACCACCTGTATTTATGGGCCTTTATCGCCGTCGCTCCGCTGGTCATGGTGCAGTGGCAGCTGGGTAACTACCTGCTGGCCGCCCTGCTGGTGCTGTTCTGTCTGAATGCCACCCTGGTTCTGCTGCTCCTGCGGTTTCGGAATATCTATTTCCTGCAGGGCCGGCTGTTTCCGCTGCTGGCGGTTGTCTGTGCCGCCTATTCCACCATTATTAATGGCCACGCGGGGCTGTACTGGGCGTATCCGGCGGCCATTGCCCTGTTCTTTCTGCTGCCGCTCAAAGAAGCCATCGTGTGTAATGTCATTTTTGTCGGCACCATGGGCGTGGTCTCATTCCTGCGCTTTCCCGAAGCCGACTTCTGGCGCATCACCTTCTCCCTGGGCCTGAGCTGCCTGTTCTCCATGATCTTTGCCTGGCTGGTGGGGCGGCTACAGCATGCCCTGACCCGTCTTGCCACCACTGACCCGCTCACCGGCTGCCTTAACCGCTCCCAGCTCTCGGATATCCTGAACAGCCAGATCCAGATGCGGGAACGCTATGGCCGGGTGTCGAGCCTGGTGCTGATCGACCTGGATTATTTCAAGACCGTCAACGATCGCTGGGGCCACCTGGCGGGTGACCGGGTACTGAAAGAGATGACCTGGCGCCTGCGCAAACGCCTGCGGGAAAGCGACCTGCTGTTCCGGATTGGCGGCGAGGAATTTATGGTGGTGTTGCCTGAAACCCATCGCGCCGATGCCTTCACCCTGGCCCAGCAGCTGCTTACCAGCATCAGCGCCCGGCCCTTTCTGGATGATATCCGGATCACCGCCAGCGCCAGCATTGCCGAAGTCGCACAGGGAGAAACCTGGTCAACCTGGCTCAACCGGGCCGATCAGGCTCTTTACGAAGCCAAGGCCCGGGGCCGCAATCAGGTGGTTGAGACCTGTCCCGATAAATCCACAGCGGCCGATGCAGAGCAGTCCCGGCAGCCGGAACCGGACGGATCTGTTGTGAACATACGCACGTAAAACGTGGAGATACGCTTCGAATTCCCTTAAGCTTTGGCCCTTGTTAGGCACAGACTACCGGAAACCGATATGACACTACCCCTCGATGAGCTCGCTGGCCATTACCATGCGATTATTGACGGTCTGGGCGAGGACCCGGCCCGTGAAGGGCTCCAGAACACGCCCATGCGGGCAGCGAAGGCGATGCAGTTCCTGACCCAGGGTTATCAGCAAGACCTGAATAACCTGGTAAACAACGCCGTTTTCGAATCCGCCATGGATGAAATGGTGGTGGTACAGGACATCGAACTCTACAGCATGTGCGAGCACCACATGTTGCCTTTTATCGGCAAATGCCACATTGCGTATCTGCCTCAGGGCAAGGTACTGGGGCTGTCCAAGTTTGCCCGTATTGTGGATATGTACGCCCGCCGCCTGCAAATCCAGGAAAACCTGACACGTCAGATTGCCGAGGCCATTGAAAGCGTGACCAGCGCCAAGGGTGTCGCGGTGGTGATCGAAGCCCAGCACATGTGCATGATGATGCGCGGTGTGGAAAAACAGAACTCCCGCATGAAAACCTCCATGATGCTGGGGCAGTTCCGGAAATCCCAGGCCACCCGCAGCGAATTCCTTAACCTGATCAGCAGTAACCGCTGACGACGCGTTCAACAGGAGTGTCCATGGCAAGCGTGACAGGCGGCCGGCAGGCCCGGGTCAGTATCAAGAATCTGAGGTTGCGCACCTACATCGGCATCAAGGATGAAGAGATCAACAACCAGCAGGACGTGGTCATCAACGTTTGCCTGGCCTACGACGCCAGCGCTGCCATCAGCCAGAACGAGATCACGGCGGCACTTAACTACCGCACCATCACCAAGGAAATCATCGCCCATGTGGATGGCAAGCGGTTTGCCCTGCTGGAACGGCTGACCCACGACGTGTTAAGTATTGTCATGGCCCATGACGCTGTCACCTGGGCCAGTGTCGAGATCGACAAGCCTCAGGCTCTGCGCTACACAGAGTCGGTCTCTGTTTGTCTTGAAGCCCACCGCGCAAGCAACGAGGTGCTTTGAATGTCCCGCAATCATCCCGAGCAGATCCGCAAGATCCTTGAAACCACCCGTACCATCGCCCTGGTCGGTGCCAGCGAGAAAACCAACCGGCCCTCGCACGAGGTGATGGAAGACCTGCAACGCCACGGGTACCGGGTGATTCCGGTAAATCCACGTCTGGCCGGCCAGACTCTGCTGGGTGAAACCGTTTATGCCGACCTGGCCTCGGTGCCGGAGCCTCTGGATATGGCCGACCTGTTTCTGGCCCCGGAACGGACGGATGCCGTGATCGACCAGGCCATCGAGCTGGAAATACCGGTCATCTGGCTGCAAATCGGCGTTATCAATGAAGCCGGCGCGCGCCGGGCCGAAGCTGCCGGCCTGAGTGTCGTCATGGACCGTTGCCCGAAACAGGAAATCCCCAAACTCGGCATTGCCACTCCCGCCCCGGGGCGCTGATTTAGCGCCAAAGCAAGAGGCTCGTCACAGTTTGAGCGAACAACTGTTACCCGTACGCCCCGTGTGACATAACCTAGCTGCCATGCGATGTGTATCCACGCCGTACAGGCGTTGGTTTGTACTCTTATAATAATCATAAAGATTGGCCGAGCTATGTGGTTAAGAAGTACGCCGGGCAATGACACAGCCTTAAAACCGGTCGTCCGGGCTCTGATGAGCCCGGCGTTCCCCGTTGTCATACTGATGGTATTCCTCGCCGTGGGTCTGTGGTTGCGAAGCGGACTGATCCAGGAAGACAGCCGTCAGGTACAGATCATTTTTGGCAGTCTCTTTTTGCTGGGGCTGCTAACCAGCCTGACCACCCTGCTGGTCCAGGCAATTCTCCGTCGTAATCAGGCCCTGCTGAAAACCCGCCGCGAGCTGGAGCGCGAGATCGACCAGCGCCAGGCCGTGCAGAAAGACCTGGAACGCCTTGAGTCTACAGACACCCTCACCGGACTGGCCAACCGACGGTTTTTTATGGAAGACCTGGCCCATACCCTGGGTGTTGCGGACCGGCAAATGCGTCAGGCCGCCCTGATTCTTCTGGATCTGGATCGCTTTCAGGTACTCAACGACACCCTGGGCCACCAGTTTGGTGATGAGCTGCTGATCGGCATCTCGGAGCGGCTGAATGAGCTGAGCAACGAGCGGGTGATGGTGGCCTATGCCGGCGGCGATGAGTTCATGGTGTGCCAGCAGCAGGTGGACACCATCGACGATGTGATCCACTTGCTGGGCCTGATCAATCAATGCTTCAACGAACCTTTTCAGATCCAGGACGAGCCGCACAGCATTACCGCCACCCTGGGTATCGCCCTCTACCCCCAGAGCGGGCCAGACGCCGATACCCTGCTTCGCAACGCCGATATCGCGTTGTATCGGGCCAAAGAACTTGGCCGCAATACCTACCAGTTCTATATGGAAGGCATGCAGGACCGCGAAGTGATGCGTCTGGAGCTGGACAAGGACCTGAGCCACGCCCTGGCGAACGACGAGTTTGTGCTCTACTACCAGCCGCAGCTTGATCTGGATACCAACCAGGTCACTACCGTGGAGGCCCTGATCCGCTGGCAGCACCCCCGGCGCGGCCTGCTGGCACCGGGAGAGTTTATTCCGGTGGCTGAGGAAAACGGGCGCATTACCGAGATCGGGCGCTGGGTAGTGATTGCCGCCTGCCGTCAGCTGGCGCAATGGCAGGGCACTCCCTGCGGCCATCTGCGTATCGCCGTAAACTTGTCCGGGCGCGAACTGGACGACGACTCCCTGGTGGCCCACATCCGCGACACCCTGCTGGCCGAACAGGTAGACCCCGGCATGCTGGAGGTGGAACTGACCGAAGAAATCTTTATCCAGAACATCGAGCACAACCTGGATCAGCTACGCCAGTTACACCAGCTTGGAGTCCACCTGACCATTGATGACTTTGGTGTCGGCTATTCCTCACTGGGCTATCTGCGCGACTTTCCCGTGGACATGCTCAAGATCGACCGGTCATTCATTACCGAGGTTACCGAGCGTCATGACAACGCGGTGATCACCCGGGCGGTGATCAATCTAGCTCACAACCTCGGCATCCGGGTGGTCGCCGAAGGCGTCGAAACCCGTGATCAGCTGACCTTTCTGCGCCAGCACCGATGCAATCTGGCCCAGGGCTTTCTGATCAATCACCCGGTCCCGCCCGCAGAACTGGAGAGCAGTATGCTCCAGGCCACCAGCTTTGCCCGAGATCCGGTCTGTTCCCGATTGTAATTGGCGGCGGCCGGCTGCACACTTCGGTAAAATTCACTTCGGGTGTTTGTTATGTCTGCCAGATATCTGACTCCGGCACAGGATGCCAGCCTGCGTCGCTGGGAACGCTGGAATCGCCGCTACTTTATCGTCTCCTTCTTGGCCCTGCTGGTGATGTTGATATTCAGCAGTCAGCTGGGACTTTCCTCCGGTGAAGACTGGGGCACACTGGGCGTGGTACTGGCACTGGCGGTACTCCCGATCATCGCCATGCAACTGCGCTTACGCTGTCCGGCCTGTCGCGAGAAGATCGGCTGGCAGGCCAAGCTGATGGCACCCGACCAGTGCCGCTCCTGCCAGGTATTCCTGCGTTCCCGTAGCTCCTCGGCCTGACTTTCCCGGCCAAAACCTTTGACCTGTGAGTAGCTCACAGGTTTTACTCTGTCTTTAACTTGGCGCTTGCCCTGTCCCTATGGGAGGAGCTCATGAAAGTTAAGGAACTCGCCACCGCTGCCGGCGTTACCCCCGACACCGTCCGGTTCTACACCCGGGAAGGGCTGTTGCAGCCGACCCGGAACCCGGACAACAACTACCAGCACTACGACGCTGAAGATCTGCGCCGGTTGCGGTTTACCCGTAAGGCCCGGCAACTGGGGTTTTCCCTGCCGGAGATCCGGCAGATTCTGTCGCAGGCAGACGATCAACGGTCGCCCTGCCCGATGGTGCGGGACGTATTTACCCAGCGGCTGGCAGAGGTTGAGCAGGAGATTGCCGAACTGCAGCAACTGCGTGCGCGGATGGTTTCCGCACTGTCGGCCTGGGAAGCAATGCCGGACGCAACGCCGGATGGCCGCACCATTTGCCGGCTGATTGAACGTTGGGATGATCCTTCCGACCAGCCCCGCGGCCAGGAGGCCTGATTGATGAATGACACACCCGTCCTGAAAACCGCGCTGAGTATTTCCGGGGCTTCCTGCCAGGGTTGCGCAAACAAGATACGTAAAGCCCTGGCGCCGCTGACCGGAAACGCCGATCTGGTCGAAGTCGACCTTGAGCAGCAGACCGTGGCCCTGCCTGAGGGCGTGGATACCGCAGAAGCAGCCCGGATTGTGGCCGACACCGGCTACCCGGCCGAGCCCTGCCCGGGGCCGGAAGCCGTCATTGATACGGTAAACCACACGTCACCGGCCGCAGCACAGACGCCTGCCGCAGCGGGCTCCTCCAGCGGGGACGATGCGCAGGTACTGGCCATCAGCGGGGCTAGCTGCGCCTCCTGTGTGAACAGCATCGAGACGGCACTGATGGCCGTGCCCGGCGTCACTCACGCCTACATGAATCTGGCGGACAACACCGCCACCGTCCGCGGTGGTACACAACCTCAGGCGCTGGTCCGGGCTGTCGAGAGCGCCGGCTACGGGGCCAGAGTCATTGAGGATCAGGACCAGGCCGACGATGACAGACAGCAGGAAGACAAACGGCAGTACCGTGTCCTGATGGTAAAAATGGCCGTCAGCCTGGGGCTCGGTGTCGCGCTGATGATCTGGGGCATGGGGTTTGGCTCCATGACCATTACCGATGCCAACCAGATCACCTGGATCAGTCTGGGCATTCTTACCCTGGGCGTGATGATTGCCACCGGCGGTCAGTTTTACGTCAGCGCCTGGAAGGCATTCCGTCACCACAACGCCAACATGGACACCCTCATCGCGCTGGGTACCGGTACCGCCTGGCTGTACTCAATGGTTGTGGCCTGTGTGCCCGAGGTGCTGCCGGAGATGGCCCGGCACGTTTACTTTGAAGCCTCCGCCATGATCATCGGTCTGATCAATCTGGGCCAGGCTCTGGAATTGCGGGCCAAGGGCAAGACCTCCGAAGCGGTCCGCCGGCTGCTCGACCTGCGAGCCAGAACCGCCCGGGTTATCCGGGACGGTGAGGAGCAGGACCTCCCGGTGGAACAGGTGCTCAAAGGCGACCACATCCGGGTACGCCCCGGTGAAAAGCTGCCGGTGGACGGCGTCATTATCGACGGGACCACCCGCATCGACGAAAGCATGCTGACCGGCGAACCCATGCCTGCCGGCAAAGGGCCGGGGGATGAAGTATCCGCCGGTACCCTCAACACCCACGGCGCCATTATCTACCAGGCCACCCGGGTAGGCAGCGAGACCGCCCTGGCCCACATTATCCGCCTGGTGAAGAAAGCCCAGGGCTCCAAGCCTGAGATCGGACGCCTGGCAGACCGGATTTCGGCCGTATTTGTGCCGGCCGTCATGCTGATTGCGGTGGCCTCGGCCCTGATCTGGTACAACATCGGGCCAGACCCGGCGGTGGTGCACATGATGATTGCCGCCACCACGGTGCTGATCATCGCCTGTCCCTGCGCCCTGGGTCTGGCAACCCCCATGTCGGTCATGGTAGGCGTGGGCAAGGCCGCCGAGTATGGCGCTCTGATCCGCCAGGGTGATGCCCTGCAAACGGCCGGCAAGATTGATCTGGTGATTCTTGATAAAACCGGCACCATCACCGAAGGCCGCCCGGTGGTCACCCAGGTTCATGCCCTCACCGGAGACCAGCACCAGTTGCTGGCGCTCGCTGCGGGCCTGGAACAGCACTCCGAACATCCGCTGGCAGAAGCCATCGTGGCCCGCGCACGGCAGGACGGTATCGAGCCGTACCGGATCACCGGCTTTGAAGCGCTTAACGGGAAGGGCGTACAGGGCGAACTTGATGGCCAGCCGGTCCGGATCGGCAACCGGCGCTGGCTCGAGAGCCAGGGCCTGGCCGTTGCACCCGCAGAAGCCGCCGCCAGCGCGATAACGGCGGATGCGGGCACCCCCCTGTTTCTGGCCCATGGGCAGGACGTACTGGGGGTGATCGGCGTGGCCGATGCCATCAAGACCGACTCCGAGGCCGCCATAGCGCGCCTGCACGCTGCCGGCATCCGGGTGATGATGCTCACCGGAGACATTGAAGCCACCGCGCGGGCGATCGCCGGCCGGGCCGGCATCGACGACTACCGGGCGGAGGTGCTGCCCGAAGACAAAGCCGACGTGGTCAATGATATGCGGCGAAAAGGGCACACCGTTGCCATGGTAGGCGACGGTATCAACGATGCTCCGGCCCTGGCCGCTGCGGATGTCGGTTTCGCCATAGGCACGGGTACCGATGTCGCCATCGAAAGCGCATCCATCACCCTGATGCGCGGATCCTTGCACGGGGTCCCCGATGCCATCGAGATTTCCCGCGCGACCATCAGGAACATCCACCAGAACCTGTTTGGTGCCTTTATCTATAACTCCTTGGGTATTCCGGTTGCTGCCGGCCTGCTCTACCCTGTATGGGGCGTACTGATGAGCCCGATCCTGGCCGGGGTTGCCATGTCGCTGTCCTCCGTTACCGTGGTGACCAACGCCAACCGCCTGCGGCTGTTCAAGACCAGCCACAAGGCGCCCGCAATGGAGCGATGCCAATGACGACGTTTCTGGTGAATGCCGGCGGTCTGGCCCTGATGGCCGCCATAGTCTGGTGGTTCTGGCTGTCCAGGCCGGGCACGAAAAACTCCAACCCGCACCCCTGAGGTAAATGTCATGAAAAAACATACCCTTGCTTTTGGCCTGATGGCAGCACTCGGGTTTGCTCCGGCGGCCCTCGCCGGCGCCGCCGCCCAGAGCATCCATGTGTACAAATCGCCAACCTGCGGTTGCTGCACCGACTGGATCGACCATCTGGAAGACAACGGGTTCAAGGTGACCGCCACCAACAGCGACCACATGGGCCGCATCAAGGCAGAAGCGGGCCTGATTCCCGGCCTGGGCAGCTGTCACACAGCCTTTGTCAACGGTTACGTGATTGAAGGCCACGTACCGGCCGGGGACATCAGGCGCCTGCTGGCAGAAGCACCCGACGCCACCGGCCTGAGCGTGCCGGGCATGCCGATAGGTTCTCCGGGCATGGAAATGGGCGACCGCAAAGATCACTACAAAGTGATTCTGTTTAAGGGGAACGGCCAGACCCGGATCTTCAGCGAGCATCATTGAGGGGGGTGGATGGCGGCGCGATTTACAAATCTGACTCAATTTGTCATAACCGTTATACTGCGCCCCATCACCCATTTTCAGACCAGGTCATTTCTCCATGCTCAACGCCGACGCTCTCAATCAGTTGCGCCAGCTGAAAACCGATATCCAACAGAACAAGGTGGTCTTCCCCGGTACCGTCAAGTCCACCAACGGGCGCTTCGGCTTTGTAGCACTGGATGAGGGGCGCGACGTCTTTCTGCCACCGGAAGAAATGCAGAAGGTATTGCCCGGCGACCGGGTCAATATCGTTGAGCAGGAAGCGGACAAAGGCAAAACCCAGGGGGTGATCGACGAACTTCTGGCGTCGTCCCTGAACACCTTTGTCGGACGCTATCTGGTAAAAGGCAAAGGGCACTTTGTGGTCCCGGAGACGCCGGGCATCAATCGCTGGATTTTTGTCCCCCCCAAGGAACGCCAGGGGGCCGGGCCGGACGACTTTGTCTACTGCCAGATCCACCGCCACCCTATCAAAGACGGCAAAGGACAGGCCCGTGTCCTGAAAGTCATTGGCAAACCCGGTGAACCGGGGATCGAGCGGGCTTTTACTCTTGCCAGCTTCGACCTGACCGATCAGTGGCCGGACGATGTGCAGCAGCAGGCCGCTGCCCTGAGTGACGAAACCATCATTACTCACGCCGAAGGCCGGGAAGACCGTACCGCTCAGCCCTACGTCACCATCGACAGCCCGGGCACCCAGGACATGGACGATGCCCTGATGGCCACACCCAACGCCACCGGCTGGACCCTCTCCGTTGCCATCGCCGACCCCGCCGCGATCATCGAACCTGGCAGCCCTGCTGAGCGGGAAGCGCTCAGGCGTGCCACAGCAATCTATTTTCCCGGCGAACCGTTGCCCATGCTGCCCGACAGCGTGAGCACACGGCTGTGTTCCCTGATGCCCGATGTGCCCCGGCTGGCGCTGGTGTGCGACCTGCAGGTTAACAACGACGGCAGCCTGGGCAGCTACAGCTTCCACCAGGCGATGATCCGCTCACACGGCAAACTCAGCTACGAACTGGTCTCACACCTGATAGAAGGCCGTGAGGACGAGGGTGTGAAAGCGCTGTCAGAAGCCGTGGCCAACAGCCTGGATCAGCTGCATCAGGTAGCGACGGCCCTGCGCAAGTGGCGGGCCGGGCATGCCCTGCTGAGCAGCGATCGCCCCGAATTCCGGTTAAGGCTGGATGAGAACAAACGTATCCGGCTGATCGAGCCTGCGGTGCCAAACGAAGCGCACCGGCTGGTCGAGGAGTGCATGGTAGCCGCCAACCGTTGTGCCGCCGATTTCCTGCAACATCAGGAACAGGGTCTGTTTATCCTGCACCCCGGTCTGCGGGACGACCGGCTCGACAACATCCGCAAGTTGCTCACCCTCTATGCACCGCACCTGGCCGAGCTGGAGCTGAACACCGCCGAGGGCTTCAAGACTCTGATCCGCGGGGTCGAGACGCTGGAGGCAGACGTGCCGGTAAAAACCATCCTGTCCCGCCAGCTGGCCAGAGCCGAACTGGCATTCCAGGCGGCGCCGCACCAGGGCATGGGGCTGGCCGCGTACACCACGTTTACCTCGCCCCTGCGCAAGTTCTCGGACTTTTACGTACACCGGCTCATCAAGGCCGCCCTCTGGGATGCCCCGATCAAGCCGCTGAACACTGACCAGCTCGAAGCCCTGTTAACCACCCAGCTGCGGGCACGACAAGCGGCCAATGCCCTGGAGACCTGGCTCAAGGCCGACTTCGCCAAGACCCTGCCCGAAACACCGATGGAAGGCTGCATCAGCCGCACGGTGCCGGCGGGCTTTTTTGTCCGGCTCGACGGTAACGGCCTGGAAGGCTTTGTCAGCTGCAAGGATCTGAGCGGCAAGTTCAGCTTTGACCCGGTTACCCTGCGTCTGGTGCACAACAAGAACGGCCGCATCTTCCAGCTGGAACAGCGGGTGACTGTTTCCCTGGCAGGGGTAGACGACGAGCGCCGCCAGATTAACTTCAAACTGGTGGAGGCGGAGGAAATCGCTCCGGCCAGCAGCCAGGCGGCCGGCTGAGCGCTGCCCGCCGCGCTTCAGTGCCCGAGCATCCGGGCCAGGCGTTCGTCCTTGGCCCGCCAGATCCCGCCCAGCCAGTCTTTCACGTTGCGCCGATGGCCGGCATCCGTTGAATAGTCTTTCCCTTTCAGGTGCTCCGGCACCGGAACGGTGCGGATATCCACCCGGATGTCGGGCACCCTGCCACACAGGAAGTCCCAGAAAGTCGGGGCACCGCCGGGATAGGCAATGGTGACATCCACCAGAGTATCGATGGCATCCCCCATGGTATCCAGCACAAACGCCGCACCACCGGCCTTGGGCACCAGTAAGTGCTGGTAAGGTGACTTCTGCTTTGCCTGCTTGGCCGGCGTAAACCGGGTGCCCTCAACAAAGTTCATCACGCTCACCGGGGTATAGCGGAACTTTTCGCATGCCCGGCGGGTGGCCTTGAGGTCTTCACCGCGCTTTTCCGGATGCCGGATCAGATACTCCCGGCTGTAGCGCTTCATGAACGGAAAATCCAGGCCCCACCACGCCAGACCGATCACCGGCACCCAGATCAGCTGTTGCTTGAGGAAGAATTTCAGAAACGGTGCACGACGGTTGAATACGCGCTGCATCGCAAGAATGTCCACCCAGCTCTGGTGATTGCTCAACACAAGATACCAGCTCTCGCGCTCCAGATTATCGGCACCGGTGACCTGCCAACGGGTGCCCTGGGTCAGCCTCATCCAGGCGCTGTTGCCGGCCACCCAGGATTCTGACACCCAGATGATCGCTCTGGTACACAACACACGGAACCCCTTGTGGGGAACGATCAGCTTGAAGATGGCAGGAATGTAGAGCAACAGACACCAGAAGAGTGTGTTGATACCCAGCAGCATCGCATTGATGATGCCGATAACGGGGGCAGGCAGAAAGCTCAGCATGGCAGTCCTGTTGTTGGTTGTTGTAACTCGGGGCTGCATCATAGCAACCGCCGGGGGGCTTGGGCAGTGGCCCGAAGTGACCATTACGCCGGACCGCTGTGACGGTTTTGCCATGGTAGCCGTCCTGCAGTCACCCTATGCTGGCTGCATTCGGTAACCTGCCCTGACTGATGGAAGCCCCATGCCCAGAGTTTTACAGACTGTTCGCGAGACCACCTCCGGCCTGGCCCGTCGCGGCCGCCACTACGCCGGCAATGCCTTTGACCGGGTATTTCGGGCCGCCAGCCTGGTACAGGCTGGCCAGACGCCGTTCCAGACCCTCCACCACAATGGCCTGGTGAGCCTGCGTTACTACCCGCCCCTGCAGGAAGATTTCATCGAACTGGATGGCATGGTGGTGCCGGTGGAACGCAACTCTCACCGCACCCCCGTGGTGATTATTCCGCCGCTGGCGGTGAACATGCTGATTTACGATCTGTTTCCCCAGCGCAGTCTGGTCCGTTTTCTGCGTGCCAGGGGGTTCGAGGTGTACCTGATTGACTGGGGCATTCCCCGGCGGGAACACACCCACTACAACATGCACACCTATGTGGCCGAGCTGCTGCCGGACTACCTGAACCGGGTGCGGGAGCACAGCGGCGAGCAGGAGCTGTCTCTGCATGGCTGGAGCATGGGCGGCATGTTTACCCTGTTCTATTCGGCGCTCAGCCAGGACCAGCATATCCGCAACGCCGTGGTGCTGGGCCTGCCCATCGACAGCCACGCGTCGGGGGCCATCGGCTGGATGTACCAGCGGATTTCCGATGTCGCCGGCGTGGTGCGAAAACGCACCGGCTTCCAGTTGCACAACCTCAAGCCCGACTGGTTTTACTCTCCGGGCTGGGCCAACACCATCGGCTTCAAGCTGACCAACCCGGTGGGCAGCATCATGGGCTACTGGGAGCTGCTGGTACGGCTGGGTGACCGGGAATTTGTGACCAGCCATGCCACCACCTCGGCGTTTCTCGACCGTATGGTGGCTTATCCGGGTGGCGTGATTCAGGACACCGTGGTGCGGGTGTGGATCGATAACCAGCTGGCCCGTGGGCAGATCCAGATCGGGGAGGATTTTGCCCGGCTGGAGCATGTCAACGCCAACCTGCTGGCGCTGGCCGGCGAGGAGGATACGCTGGCAACCCCGGGCGCCGCCAGGCGGGTGATGGATCATGTCAGCTCAGCCGACAAAACATTCCGGGTGGTGCCCGGTGGCCATATGGGGATTCTGGCGGGCAGCAAAGCGCCCCGGGCTTCCTGGCTGGAGCTGGCGGACTGGCTCGCCGCACGGTCTGACTGACGCCGGCCGGTGACTTGAACGCGTTTGTCCTTTAGACTTCAATCCATGAAACCCATTGATGTATTGAACCTGGACCTCCGGTCTCTGGCTACCTTTCTGGCAGTGCTGGACGAGGGAGGCGTGTCCCGCGCCGCGGTCCGGCTGGGGGTGAGCCAGTCAGCGGTGAGCCATACCCTGGACCGGCTCCGGCAAGCCTTTGGCGACCCCCTGTTTGTGAAATCCGGGCGGGGTATTGTGCCGACCGACTATGCCTTGCGGACCGGGCCTCATATCCGGCAATTGCTGGACGACCTGCGTACCCTGCCGTCCGGGCCCCCGTTTGACCCGGCAACGGCAGAATTTACCTTTACCATTGCGGCCAACGACTACCAGCGTGACCTGCTGCTCCCGGAGTTGTTGACAATTTTGCGGGCGCAGGCGCCGGGGATTCATTTGCAGGTGATACCCTCCGGCATTCCCAATGCCGACTTGCTGCGCAAGGAGGCCTGCGACCTGGTGATCAGCCCCTTCGCACCGGAGACCACCGACATCATGCAGCGGGGCCTGATGGCCGATCGGCTGGTGGTATTCTATGACCCGCACAAGCGGCAGCCGCCAGCTGATCTGAAGGAGTACCTGGCCGCCGATCACATCACCGTGCTGTTCGCAACCGGTGAAAAGCCCGGCGTGGACGTCGTAATGGAGGCCCGGGGCCTGAAACGGCGCAGCGTGGTAACCGTCTCCAACTTCTCAGGACTACCCGCGTTTCTTAAAGGCAGCAACCTCCTGGCCTCCGGCCCTGAACGAATGACCACAGGCCTGATGCGGGACTTTGCGTGGGTTCCCCTCCCATTCCAATACAACCCGTTTACCCTGCTGATGCTCTGGCACCGGCGCCACCAGAGCGATCCCGCGCACCGCTGGGTTCGCAACCAGCTCAACTCCGTGGCCGCCGCAGTGAACACCCGGCAAAACTGACATATCAATTTGGTTCATGCATTGCATGAAAGCAGGGGCTGTTATTTTTTGGCGGCCGCCGACATAGACTTCCCTTAGCCTTACGCTCACCCAATTCCAACGTCAGGAAGACTATGCTCGCATTAACAAGCATCTGGACCACCGTTCTGCTGGCCACCGCCGTTGCCCTGGCCCCGATGGCCATCGATATGTACCTGCCGGCGCTGCCCCAGATCGGCACGGATTTCGGAGCCGATACCGGCCAGGTGCAGCTGACCCTGAGCCTGTATCTGGCTGGCTTTGCGGTGGCTCAGCTGGTGTGTGGACCGCTGGCGGACCGGTTTGGGCGCAAACCCATTCTGATCGCCGGGCTGGGTCTGTTCGCCCTGGCCAGTATTGGCTGCGCTCTGGCCACCAACATAGAGACCCTGCAGGTACTGCGCTTTGTACAGGCCATCGGGGGGTCTGCAGGGCCGGTGCTGGGCCGGGCCATCGTGCGGGATATCTATCAGCCCCGGGATGCCACCCGGGTGCTCGCCGTGCTGGCGGGTATGATGACCCTGGCACCGGCAGTGGCCCCTATGCTCGGCGGATTTATCGTGGCGTTCATGGACTGGCACTGGGTATTCGTTGTGATGGCCGTGTACGCACTGCTGGTGATTACAGCCATTGCCGTGGGCATCCCCGAGCCCCTGCACCCGGACAACCGTCAGCCTTTCCGGATCACCAGCCTGCTGCGCAACTACCGGAAAGTCAGCACCGACCCGACCTTTATCGGCTACACCCTCACCAGCGCGGCGATGTATGGCGGGCTGTTCAGTTTTCTGGCGGGTTCATCGTTTGTGCTGATCGAGGTGCTGGGTGTGGCGCCGGAGCATTTCGGCTTTTTTACCGCCGTTACCGCCGTAGGATATCTGACCGGCAACATGACGACCGTCCGGCTGAACCGGCACTTTGCCCCTGACCAGATTCTGTACTATGGCCTGGCTCTGGCGGTGGCCGCCGGCGCCGGCATGACCGTGCTGGCCTGGCTGGGGGTCTACAGCCCCTGGGCCGTGGTTCTGCCCCAGGCACTGTTCATGGTGGCATCCGGGATGGTGTTTCCCCAGACCATGGCCGGAGCGCTGGCCAATCATCCGACCCGTGCCGGCTCCGCCTCAGCCTTGCTGGGCTTTGTCCAGATGACCACGGCAGCACTCGCCGGCGTACTGGTGGGGGTGCTGCACGACGGCACTCCCCTGGCCATGGCCACACTGATTGCCGGCTTCGCCGCGGCCGGGCTGCTGAGCTATGTTCTGCTGGTTCAGCGCCACCCCGCGCCGGGCTTTGCCACCGGGAACGCAGGTTCCTGAGATAAAGGCCCCACAAACAGCATGGATGAAAACTCAGCCGGATTAAGCTAAACAAGGTAAGTACAGAACCCATACCCCAATGAGCAAGGAGCAAACCATGGCCAACAAAGTTACTCTCGATGGCAATCCCCTGACAATCGACGGCAACTTTCCCAAGCCCGGCGATAATGCGACACCGTTTACCCTCACCACCAGCGGCCTCGAAAACGTAAAGCTCGACCGCTGGAAGGGCAAGCGCAAGATCCTGAACATTATCCCCAGCATCGACACCGGTGTGTGCGCCACCAGCACCCGGAAGTTCAACGAGAAAGCCGGTAGCCTGGACAACACTGTTGTCCTCGTGGTCTCGGCCGACCTGCCGTTTGCCGCCTCCCGCTTCTGTGGTGCCGAAGGTCTGCAGAATGTCGAGACCCTGTCTACCTTCCGCAACTACGGCTTCCCGAAAGACTACGGCGTTGCCATCCAGGACGGCCCGCTTGCCGGCCTGTGCGCCCGGGCCGTCGTGGTTCTGGACGAGAACGATAAGGTTATCCACAGCGAACTGGTCAGCGAGATCAAGAACGAGCCGGATTACGAGGCTGCCCTGAACGCTCTCTGATCCCTCCGGCGTCACCGCAACGGGGAGGCCCTGGTCTCCCCCTTTAACCCGAACCACCAGACTCCCCGCTCACTCCGAACTCAGGCACTACACCCGACGTGCATAACACTCCGCAACATGCCTCCCTGGGCCGCCAGCTCTACCACATGACCTGGCCCATGTTGTTTGGCGTCCTGTCCCTCATGACGTTCCAGCTGACCGACAGTTTCTTTATCGGCCAGCTGGGCCGCGAACCCCTGGCGGCGCTCGGCTTTACCGTACCGGTGCAACAACTGGTGACCGGTATGTACGTGGGCCTGGGCATCGCCACCACGGCGATCATTTCGCGCACGCTGGGCCAGGGCAATCTGGTCCAGGCCCAGCGTCTGGGCGGATTGGTGGTCGTTATTGGCGCGTCGCTGGCGCTGACACTCTGCCTGTCTGTCTGGCTGCTCAAGCCCGCCCTGCTGGACCTGCTCGGTGCCGAGCCGGCGTTGCGGCCGGTAATTTACCAGTACTGGCTGCCCTGGCTGTTGTCTGCCTGGACCGGAGCCCTGCTCTATTTCGGCTACTCGGTGTGCCGGGCCAACGGCGACACCCGCCTGCCCGGCTACATGATGATCATCACCAGCCTGCTGAATATTGCCCTGGACCCACTCTATATCTTTGTCTTCGGATGGGGTCTGCCCGGCGCTGCCTGGGCCACCATTACCGCCTTCGGCCTGGGTGCGCTGGTCGTTTACCCGTCATTGCTCAGGCGCTCCTGGCTCCGGTTTGATCTGGCCCGGTTACAGCTGGGCCAATCAATACGCCAGCTCGGTGGCATCATGGCCCCGGCCGTGGTCAGCCAGCTGATGCCTCCCATCGCCGCCATGGCCGCGACCGCTCTGGTGGCAGGCTTCGGCTCCGCCGCCGTTGCCGCCTGGGGACTGGGTACCCGGCTGGAGTTTTTCTCAATCGTGGTGGTGCTGGCCCTGACCATGTCGATGCCGCCGATGATCGGGCGAATGCTCGGTGCCGGCGAACTGGACAACATCCGCAAGCTGGTACGGCTTGCGGTACGCTTTGTTCTGGGCTGGCAGTTACTGGTTGGCCTGCTGTGGCTGGGCGCCTCGGGCGTTGTTGCCACCCTGTTCAGTCCTGACCCTGTGGTACAGGATACGCTGCTGAGCTATCTGCTTCGGGTGCCACTGAGCTACAGCGGGCTCGGGGTATGCATTCTGATGGTATCGATCAACAACGCTCTGGGCCTGCCGATGCGGGCGCTGCTGATCTCGATCCTCCGGCTGTTTGCCTGCTATCTGCCGCTGTTATGGATCGGCGGCCAGCTTTCCGGTCTCACCGGCCTGATGACCGGTGCGCTGTCGGGCAACCTGCTGGCCGGTGTGATGGCTTATGCCCTGTACCGCCAGGGTATGAACCGGCTGCGCCGGCAAACCCGGCGGTAACTCAGGCAAAACGGGTGCGGAAACTCTCCGGCATGGCAATCACCCGGCGCTCGTTATAATCGAAGAATACAAAGCCATACTTGGCCAGCGCGACCGGCTGGCCGGTGTGTGCCTTGGTTACCCGGAACACAAAGTCGCCGCCATAGTGGTTGAAATCCGTCAGACCGACTTCAAAGCGGAGCAGATCCGGATAAAAGGATTCACCCTGATACATGGTAGCCAGGTCGGTGACGATAATGGCTTGGCCATCCGAGCCGCCCTCATCAATCCCGTACTCGTTCAGAAACTGGGCCCGGGCCTCGGACAGCATCGAGATCAAGGCGTCGTTACCCAGGTGGTTGGCGCCGTTAATGTCGGTGATTCGTACCGGCAGTCGGGTTTCAAAACAGAAAACATTATCGGGGAATTCCAGCTTGATGCGTGCCACAGTGGGGGGTCCTGTCTGGTTAGGAATGAGCCAGTACGCATGATACTCATCCTTGCGTGACTTCTCATCCTGTGTCGGTATCGGGTATTGTGGGCTTTATGCCTCTGGTTCGGACGCACTTTTTATTGCCTGACAACAACTCTGGATCTTTATGGATATTCGCCCTGCCGCCACTCTGGTTCTGACCCGCGATACCGCCAACGGTATCGAAGTGCTGCTCCTGCAGCGCACCTGGGATGCCGTGTTCCTGCCCGGTTACTATGTCTTCCCCGGCGGGTCTGTGAATGGCCGGGAAGCCGATGCTCAGCGCCACAGCGCAGGCCCGGACGATACCGCCATCAGCCAGAGCATGAGCCTGGCCGCAGGCGGAGCCGACTACATGCTGGCGGCGATCCGGGAATGTTTTGAGGAAGGCGGCATCCTGCTGGCACAGGACAGCAGCGGACGCGTGATCGATGCCAGCCACCCGGTGCACGGGGAACGTCTTGCGCTGTTCCGGGAAGAGGTCTCCCTCGCCAGCCTCTGCCAGAAGCACGGCCTGACCCTGACCCTCGACCGGCTGGCCTACCTGAGCCACTGGGTGACCCCGCCAGGGCCGCCCCGCCGGTTTGATACCCGCTTTTTTGTTGCGGTGGCGCCGGAAGGCCAGCCTGCCAGCCACGATGGCCACGAAACCATCAGCCACCGCTGGGTGACACCGGCCCGGGCTCTGGAAGCACACAGGGCCGGCACCCAGCTGTTGAGCCTGCCCACCATCCGTACCCTGCGGGTATTGTCCGGGTTTACCAACACCACCGAACTGATGCGCTACGCCCACGCCAATCCACCGGAGGCCACCCCTACCGATCCCTGGCCGGCGTTGCGCAAAGGCCGGCCGGTAATGCTGGAGCCCAACGGGCCGGCCTACGACGAAGCCGTCAAGCTGGACCCGGAAGGCGAAGGCACCACGCGGGCCGAGATCACCCCGGGCGAACCGGTCGAGATCGGTGCCGGCGTGATACGCCTGACCGCGCCCAACCCCGGCATGATGACCGGCCCCGGCACCAATACCTATATTCTTGGCCACGAGCGCTTTACTGTGATTGATCCGGGCCCGCTGGATGAGACCCACGTTAACCGTATTCTGGACATTACCGGCGGCGAGGTGGATCAGATACTGGTAACCCACACCCACATCGACCATTCACCGGCGGCCAGGCTGCTGAAAGAACGCACAGGGTGCCGGGTATTCGGCTGGAAGGCGCCTCAGGCGCCGAGCCACGACCAGGGCTTTGCACCCGACGACCAGCCCGGGCATGAAGACCTGATTGCCACCGACGCCGGTGTGATCCGGGTATTACACACTCCGGGCCATGCCTCCAACCACCTGTGTTTTCTGTTGCTGGAACAGGAGCTGCTGTTTGCCGGGGATCACATCATGCAAGGCTCAACGGTGGTGATCAATCCGCCGGACGGCGACATGAAAGCCTATCTGGAATCCCTGTATGAGCTGCTGGAACAGCCGGTCCGGTTCATCGCTCCGGCCCACGGTTTTGTGATGGGCCGGCCCGAAGCCGTTATTGATTACCTGATTACCCACCGCCTGACCCGTGAACACAAGATCTTCCGGGCACTGGAAAAGGTGGCTCCGGCGGATCTGAAAACCATCACAGCCACGGCTTACAACGACGTGCCTGCGGCCATTCACGGCCTGGCCTCACGCTCGGCCCTGGCCCACCTGCTCAAGCTGGAGGCTGAGCACCGGGTGTTTGAGAAAGACGATCTCTGGCACCTCAGGGGCTCAGCCTGACCGGGCGGGCTACTTCCTGGCGATCACCCACACCGCGTGCACGATCCCGGGAATGTAGCCCAGAATGGTCAGCAGGATATTGATCCAGAAATGCTTACCCAGGCCTACCTGCAAAAAAACACCCAGCGGCGGTAACAGAATCGCAATCAGAATTCGCAAAAGGTCCATACACTTATCTCCCTGGTCCGCGTATAACGATTCATGTACTTGCAAGATAGCACTGTTATACAGAACCGGTTGCCTGAAACCCGGTGAACATCATGACGGTGGCATTAAAGCTTGGTCACAGCGGTATTCATGAAACTCTGCTGGCCCTATGCTTGGGCCCACTGGTCAAGGTACTCGAGGATTTATGGTGTTTTTTTACCCCAACACGCCGGCGCACCGCCGACTGATTCCCTGTCTGCTACTGGCCGCATCGTCGGTGCTGGCCGGGCCTGCGCACGCTGATGCCGGCAGCCGGGCGCTGCCGGTGCCAATCATTGCCCAGCTGGCCGAAGACGAGAGCGTTGAAGACGTACTGCAGTCTGAGCCTCGCCGCAGCGCCGAGGCAGCGGTAACAGCGCCGGCGCCTGCCCCGGCGGCGGACAATGAGGCACCGGCGGACCAGACGCCGGTTGCCGGGAGTAACCTGCCCACAAAGATCGCCCCCAACGTGGATCTCAAAGACGTCGCCCCCATGCCGGCCCCGGAACCTGAGCCGGACATTCGCCCCGGAACCGGTACGCCAACCGAACCTGGTGGCACCCACGACACAGAGCCTGAGGTAACCGACACCCCCGGGGTTGAGCCGGAGCTTGCCGGGCCCGCCCCGGGTGAGTCCTTTACGCTGTTGGGCAAGGAAGTGCTGCCAGGGACCTCCACCCGCCTGGCGTGGTCCGCTAACATCCAGATCGCCGGCCTGTCCCAGCCCACCCCGGTGCTGGTGGTCAATGGTGTGAACGCAGGGCCAACCCTCTGCCTGACAGCGGCCCTGCACGGGGATGAACTCAACGGCATCGAAATCGTGCGCCGGGCCATGTATGACCTGGACCCGGCGGAACTGAGCGGGCGCGTGGTGGGCGTACCGATTGTTAACATCAGCGGCTTCCAGCAGGGCAGCCGTTACCTGCCCGACCGCCGGGACCTGAACCGCTACTTTCCGGGGCGCCCCGACGGTACCCTGGCCGACCGCATCGCTCACTCGCTGTTTACCAACGTCATCAGCCACTGCGACATGCTGGTGGATATTCACACAGGCTCACTCAAGCGCACCAACCTGCCACAGTTGCGTGCCGACATGAACAATCCGGAAGTGGCCGAGTTTACCAGGGGTTTTGATCAGATGGCGGTGGTCCACAGCAGCGGTTCGCCCGGCATGCTGCGCACGGCCGCCATCGACGCCGGCATTGTCGCGGTGACTCTGGAGGCTGGTGAATCACTACGCATTCAGGAAGGCCAGATCGAAGCCGGCGTTAACAGCCTGAACAGTCTGCTGGAAAAGCACGGCATGATCTCCCGGATGTTCGTCTGGGGCGAGCCGCAGCCGATCTATTACAATTCCACCTGGCTCCGGGCGCAGCACGGCGGCATTCTGTTCAGCGAAGTGGAACTGGGAGAGCCGGTTTCAGAAGGCCAGATCCTCGGTTACGTGGCCGACCCCATTACCAACGAACAGTACCCGATACGTTCCGACACCGAAGGCCGGGTAATCGGCATGGCGGTGGACCAGGTCGTGATGGCCGGGTTCGCGGCCTACCATATAGGGACCGAAGCGGAAGTGCCCGGCGAATAGCCGGCTAGCCCCGCGCCTGCAGAGCGCGCTCCAGGCGCTCGATCACCTCGGCCAGAACCGACCGCGGGCAGCCGATATTCAGCCGCATAAAGCCACTGCCGGTGGGGCCGAAGGATACGCCCGGGTTCATCCCCACCCCGGCCTTCTCCACAAAGAATGTGCGCAGGGCGGTGTCGTCCAGCCCCAGTTCCCGGCAATCCAGCCACATCAGATAGGTGGCTTCGGGCGCACCGGTGCGGATCCCCGGCAATCGCCGGGTTACCTGCTCCAGCACGTAATCCCGGTTGCCCCGCAGATAAACCAGCAGCTGATCCAGCCATTCGCCGCCATGGCGATAGGCAGCCTCAAACCCGGCCACACTGAACGGATTGCCCTGGGGCAAGTGCATGGAGTCAAACACTGCTTTTAAAGCCCGGCGATGGCCGGCATCCGGGATGACCACAGCCGACAGGCCCAGCCCGGGGATATTGAATGTCTTGCTCGGTGCCACCGCGGTGACCACGGCATCACCTGCCCGGGCCAGGCTGGCCAGGACCCGGTGGGGTTTCTGACCGGGATAGGCCAGATCGCAGTGAATCTCGTCGGAAATCACCAGCAACCGGTACCGGCGGGCAATCGCCAGCACCGATTCAAGCTCGCTGTCGGTCCACACCCGACCCACCGGGTTGTGGGGCGAACAGAGAATAATCATACGGGCCTCCGGCCGGGCCGCACACTGCTCCAGGTGCTCCAGATCCATCCGATAATGCCCGGTTTCAGCATCCTGAAGCAGCGGGTTTTCGATGATCCGGCGCCCGGTGTCCCGGGCCGAGCCAAAGAACGGAGGGTACACCGGGGGCTGGATAATCACGCCGTCGCCGGGGCCGGAGAAGGCCATGCAGGCGGCATTCAGGGAGGGCACCACGCCCGGTGCCATCACAATCCACTCACGCTTTATCTGCCAGCCGTGGCGACTGGCAAACCAGTCGATCATGGCCTGATACAGGCTCTCGGGAAACACCGTATAACCGTAGACCGGATGCTCCGCCCGGGTCACCAGCGCCCGGGTAACGGCCTGTGGAGCGGCAAAATCCATATCGGCCACCCACACGGGAATCACATCTTCCCGTCCGAACACCGCCTGGCGTACGTCGAGTTTTACCGCGTGGGTGTTTTCCCGCGCAATCGGTTGGTCAAAGTTCGGCGTCACAGTTACTCTCCAGATCAGGTTTCCAGACACGCTACCAACGGCCACTTGCCCAATGGCCAGGGAGTTGCGACTCTGTTGGTTTTCGTCACCGGCTGCCTCAGCACTCTCTACCGGAACTCACTATGATCGCGCAAATCCTGTCCACCCTGCTACCGGTGTTCCTGATCGCCGGCTGCGGCGCTCTTTACGGCCGCTACCGGTCACCGGATATTCAGGGCCTGAATGTGCTGAACATGGAGCTGTTTGTGCCCATGCTGGTCTTCGCCGTGCTGGCCGATCAACAGGCGCCGCTGCAGGAGTATGGTGGCCTCGCTCTGGCGGGCACTGTGGTCGTGCTGGGTTCCGGCATCGTCCTTTACCCGCTGGCCCGGCTGCTCAGGCTGGACCTGAAAACCTTTCTGCCACCGATGATGTTCAACAACTCCGGCAACATGGGCATCCCGTTGCTGGTGCTGGCATTCGGCGAAGCCGCGCTGCCCGCAGCGATTGTGCTGTTTGTTGTGGAAATGCTGCTGCATTTTTCCGTGGGCCTGTACATGCTCGACCCTCACACTTCCCTGCTGCGCCGGCTGCGACTACCGGTAGTGTTTGCCAGTATCGCCGGGCTGGCCGTGAACTTCAGCGGCTTGGCCTTACCCGGCTGGCTGTTGGATTCCCTGAACATGCTCGGCGCGGTATCCATTCCGCTGATGCTGTTCGCCCTGGGGGTGCGCATGCTGGATATCGATTTCAGCGACTGGAAACTTGGCCTGATCGGGGCCATCGCCTGTCCTGCCAGCGGCCTGTTGCTGGCCTGGCCAATGATCGCCCTGCTCGACCTGCCGGGGCTACAGGTGGCCAGCCTGTGGGTGTTTGCTGCCCTGCCTCCGGCGGTACTGAACTACATGATCGCCGAGCAGTACCAGCAGGAGCCGCAAAAGGTGGCGTCGCTGGTCTTGCTGAGCAATCTTGGCAGCCTGGTGGTGATGCCACTGGTGCTTGGCCTGGTCTACGGGGCCGGCTACCTCTGAACCCGCCGCCACGGGCCGCCAGCGGGCCCCGTTTGCAGGATTTTCACTTGCAACTGGCTAATCTATAGCCGAAGGTTAGAACCAAATCATTTGATAGGGAGATCTGTGGATGAGCGTCCTGCTTCTGGCCCTCAGCGCCCTGGTGCTGATCTATTTCAGCATTGGCGGCAAAACAGCGGCCATTGTCATGTCGGTGGCCACCCTGATCGGGGTTGTCTACGATGACTGGCACATACTGAGCTTCCTGATTGGCGGTGCCCTGCTGGCGCTGGCCCTTCTGATTACGCTGCCCAGCGAGCTGCGGCTTGATAAATTCAGTCGTCCGCTGCTGGCCTGGGTTCGCGGCCGCCTGCCAACGCTGTCAGACACCGAGCAGGAAGCCCTCAGCTCCGGCTCTGTCGACTGGGACGGTCAGTTGTTTTCCGGAAAACCGGAATGGAACCAGCTGCTGGAGTACGCACCTGCGCATCTGTCCAGCGAGGAACAGGCTTTTCTGGACGGCCCGGTCGAAGAACTGTGCCAGATGCTGGACGACTGGCAGATCACCAACGAACAATACGACCTGCCGGAAAACGTCTGGAAGTTCATCCGTACTAACGGTTTCTTTGGCCTGGTGATCCCCAGGGAACATGGCGGCCTGGGTTTTTCCAATACCGCCCATTCCGAAATCGTCATGAAAATCTCCACCCGCAGTGTCTCGGCAGCGGTCACGGTAATGGTCCCCAACTCACTGGGCCCCGGCGAACTGCTGATGCATTACGGCACCGACAGCCAAAAGGAACACTACCTGCCCAGGCTGGCCGGCGGCACCGACATCCCGTGCTTTGCCCTGACGTCGCCCATCGCCGGCTCCGACGCCGGCGCGATCCCGGACAAAGGCATTGTCTGTATGGGGGAATGGAACGGCGAACAGGTCCTGGGCCTGAAGGTAACCTGGAACAAGCGCTACATTACCCTGGCCCCGGTGGCCACCCTGATCGGCCTGGCCATCAAGGTATACGACCCGGAAAACCTCATCGGCGAGCAGGACGAGATTGGGGTTACCTGTGTCCTGATACCGCGCGAGACCGAGGGCGTGCACGCCGGCCCCAGGCATTTGCCGATGAACACCGTGTTCATGAACGGGCCCACCTGGGGCAACGACGTGTTTATCCCCATGGACCAGGTGATCGGCGGCCAGCCCATGCTGGGCAAAGGCTGGACCATGTTGCTGGAATGCCTGTCCATTGGCCGCTCGGTATCCTTGCCTGCCCTGGGTACCGGCGCCGGCAAGCTGGCGAGCCTGGCCACCGGCGCCTATGCCTACACCCGGGAACAGTTTGGCCGCTCCATCAGCCAGTTTGAAGGCGTACAGGAAGCCCTTGAGCCAATTGCCGGCTACACCTACATGATGGACTCCGCCCGCCTGTTTACCGCCGGCATGCTGGACCGGGGCGTGCGGCCCTCGGTCCCCTCGGCGGTGCTCAAGTACCGTAACACCGACCTGATGCGTGAAGTAATCAATCACGCCATGGATGTGGTTGCCGGGCGGGGCGTGATCACCGGCCCCCGCAATTTTCTCGCCCGGGCCTATCAGGCGGTGCCGATCGGCATCACCGTCGAGGGCGCCAATATCCTTACCCGCAGTCTGATGGTCTTCGGCCAGGGAGCCATTCGCTGCCATCCGTTTATTGTTGAAGAAATCGACGCCGCGAACATGGAAGATCAGGACAAGGCCGCCCACAAGTTTGATGCGGTGTTCTACCGCCACCTGGCCCACACCACCCGTAACGCCTTGCGGGCGCTGGTGCTGGGTCTGAGCAAGGGGTTTCTGGAAAGCGCGCCGCGCCAGGGTAACATCCAGCCCCACTACCGCCAGCTGGGGCGGTTTTCAGCCGCCTTTGCGGTACTGACCGACGTTACCCTGCTCACCATCGGCGGTGGTCTGAAAGCCCGCCAGCGCTTGTCTGGCCGCATGGCGGATTGTCTGGTGCACCTGTACTACGCCACCGCTGTAATCAAGCAATGGCATGAAGAAGGCTACCCGGAAGACCAGCGGGACCTGGTGGAGTGGAGCCTGCAAACCTCTCTGCGGGATCTGCAAAACGCCATGCGCGAGGCCATCATCAATTTTCCGGTACCGGCACTGCGCTGGCCGCTGCGGATTCTGATCTTCCCCCTCGGCGCAACCGGCCTGAACGGGCCGGACGATGTGCTCGGAGCCCGGGTGGCGGCCACCATCGTGGATGATACACCGGTCCGGCAACGCATCAGCCGCGGCGCCTACGTCAACCCCGATCCGGACGACCCGCTGGGCCGGGTTCTTAACGCGTACAAACTCGCCCAGGAAACCGCCGATATGCGTCAGCGCCTGCATCGGGCGATCCGTAACCGGAATGAGGATGAGCTGGACGGCATTGCCCTGCTGATGGGGCATCAACGTAAGGAGCTGGTGGACTGGGCCTGCGCGCAGGGTATCGTGACCGCCGATGAGTGTCCGAAACTGGAGCAGGCTCTTACCGCTCTGTACGACGTGATCCGGGTGGATGCCTTTGATGCTGACCGCCTGAAAGAGCTGGCCCGGGCAGCAGCAGGCAAGCGCAAGGTCGTTGAACGTAAAGGAACGGAGACCTAGCTTTCGGCGCCGGGCGGCTGCCGCCGCTCTGTCAGGCCCCCGGCAAGCTGGCCATGAAGCCAGCGATGCCGGTGAGGACAATTTCAGCCGCCATGGCCGACAGGATCAGGCCACTGATCTTGGACATGATGTTCAGCCCGGTCTTGCCCAGCACCTTTTCCAGGTAGCTGGACAGTCGCAGCAGCCAGGCCAGTAACAAGACACCCGACACCAGCCCCAGCAGGCCACCGCCGATCTCGGGAACGGTTTTCAGTTCGGCCCCGTACACCATGATGGCACCAATCGTTGCAGGGCCGATCATTACCGGAATCGCCAGGGGTACCACGGCGATATCATCCCGGTCTTCCTGGGGCAGGCCGGTGGCGTGATTACGGGTGCCACTGTTCACCAGGCTGATGGCGGTAAGGAAGAGCAGGCACCCGGCACCCACGCGAAAGGAGTTCAGGGTGATGCCCATGGCGCTGAACAGGACCGGCCCCAGGAAAAACAGCACAAAGCCAAGAATCAGGGCAGCAATACAGGCACGACGAATAATCGAGACCTTCTCTGCCACTGACAGGCCCCGGGTAAGGGCCAGAAACATGGTCACCGCAAAAAACGGGGCCAGCAGGAACAGAAAACGGATGGTGCTACTCAGGTAAGTGGCAAAAAACGTCTGGAGCATTCGGGCAGATCCGGCATGAGGTTAAAGCCGGTAAGCATAACCTGCAGGCACAAACTCTGCCGTAAGGAAGACAACCTATTAACGCTGCATACGCCCCGGGCTAGCGGGCGCCGCGCTTTTTGACCGAGGGTTTGCGCACTTTTGCCGGGCGTGCCGGGCGGCCTCTGGCTTCGGAGCGGGCATTCGGCCTGGCTTTCGGCGCTGGTTTGGGTTTGGGTTTGGGCCGGGGCTTGTGTTCCGCGGGTTGTGCGGTCTCGGATGACGACTCCCGGATGGCGTCAAACAGCGCCGCCAGTTCGCTGGCGCTCAGATCGCGCCAGCTGCCCACGGGCAGCCCCTTCAGGCTGACGTTCATGATCCGCACCCGCTCCAGCCGGGTAACCTCGTAGCCAAAATGCGCAGCCATCCGGCGAATCTGCCGGTTAAGCCCCTGCACCAGAATAATACGGAATACGTAACGGGAGACCTTCTCAACCCTGCAGCGCCTGGTGACGGTGCCCAGGATCGGCACACCCTTGCTCATACCCTCCAGAAACGCGGTGGTAACCGGCTTATCAACCGTCACCAGATATTCTTTTTCGTGGTTGTTGCCGGCCCTGAGGATCTTGTTAACCAGATCGCCGTTGCTGGTGAGGAAAATCAGGCCCTGGGAATCTTTGTCCAGCCGGCCGATGGGGAAAATTCGCTCACGGTGACCCACAAAGCGGGTGATATTGTCTCTCTCGGCACTGTCGGTGGTGCTGACAATACCCACCGGTTTGTTCAGGGCAATGAACACCAGGTCTTCTTCGTCCCGGGGGACCACAATGCGGCCGTTCACCTTCACCACATCACCCGGCAGTACCTGGGTGCCCACCGTGGCCCGCCGACCGTTGATGTAAACCGTACCCTGCTCGATAAAACGATCGGCGTCCCGGCGCGAGCACATACCGCTCTCGCTGATGTATTTGTTGAGTCGGGTGGAGGTTCTGGTAGTCATGGGGCCCTGCCGGATGCCTGTGAAGAAGGATTACGAGTGATCGAACCCCGGCATCATCCCATTGGGGAGCAACTCCGGCAACCATGACGCCGCCGGAGTTGTCTGGCTCAGCCGGCCAGCGCCGGCTCGCTGCCCTGCTCCATCACATCGGCGGCCTGACACACATACTGCTCGGCATCAAAGTGCCGGGTCTGCTGGCGGAACTGCCAGGTAAAACCCGGCCATAGGGTGGTGTTCTTTCCGCTCTCGTTCACGTACCAGCTCTTGCAGCCGGTCTGCCAGACGGAATCGCCCAGTTTGGCATGGATCGAGGCGTTGTACTGGCTGTAGGCGTCGTCTTTCACCTCCACACTCTTCCAGCCCCGGTGCTCCATTTTCTTGATGGCATCGAGCACGTACTGTACCTGAGACTCGATCATGTAGACCATCGAGCTATGGCCTAGCCCGGTGTTGGGACCCATCAGCAGGAAAAAGTTGGGGAAGCCCGCCACCGTGGTGCCTTTGTAGGCCTCGGCACCGTCGCGCCAGACATCCAGCAGTTCCTGTCCACCGCGACCAAATATCATGTTTTTGGGAATCGGGTCCTGGGCGCGGAATCCGGTACCGTACACGATGCAGTCCACCTCGCGGGAGACGCCGTTGCCATCAATAATGGTGTTGCCCCGGACCTCCCGGATGCCATCGGTCAGTACGTCCACATGGGGCTGGTCCAGAGCCGGGTAGTAGTTGTTGGAAATCAGTACCCGCTTGCAGCCAAAATGGAAATCCGGCGTCACTTTCTTACGCAGCTCTTTGTCCCGGATCTGCCTGCGGATGTGACGCCGGGCCTGCAGCTCACCGATTTTCAGAATGCGGGGATTAGCCACAAAACCGAGTACCCGGGCCTCCAGCATCCAGTAGATGCTTTGTCGCAGGGCGTTGAGGGTCTGCGGGAACCTGCGGAACATCATTCGTTCCAGGGGGCGGATCTCCCGGTCCGGCTTGGGCATGATCCACGGCGGCGTACGCTGGTACAGATCCAGCTGGGCGGCGTCGGCCGCAATTTCCGGCACAAACTGGATGGCCGAGGCACCGGTGCCGATCACAGCCACCCGTTTGCCACGGAAATCGTAGTCATGGTTCCAGTTCTGGGAGTGGAAGCTGACCCCGGTGAAGCTCTCGATACCTTTGATGTCCGGATAGGCGGGTGTACTCAGGCCGCCCATGCCCGACACCACAATATCAGCGTGCAGTGTCTGGAACGCCGGCAGGGCCTTATCACTGCGGTCCAGCGCATCGCCGGGCTTCAGGCCTTTTTCCTGCATATAGTGCCAGAGCTCGGGGCTGTCACAGGTCTCAAGTACCCAACTGCTGGTTTTCTCGTTCCAGCGGGCCCCTGCCATGTGCGTATTCAGCCGGATATGCTCAAGCAGGCCGTACTTTTCGGCACAGTGGCGAAGATAGGCCTTGATCTCCGGTTGAGGAGCAAACATCCGGCTCCAGTTGGGGTTCTGCTCAAAAGAAAAAGAGTACAGCGCCGACTGAACATCGCAGGCACAGCCAGGGTAATGGTTTTCATGCCAGGTACCGCCTACGTCGTCGCTTTGTTCCAGGATAACGAAGTCCTGAAATCCGGCTTCCTTGAGCTTGATGGCCATGCCGAGACCGGAGAAGCCGGTGCCGATAATTGCAATCTGTGCGGTCTGTGTCATTGCAGCACTCCTGGGTGGTGGCCCCTTTGGGCCTTGCCTGTTGTTATCTGTCTGGCCATCATGGCCGGTAGACATATGTATACCGCCGGGAGTAGACACTTGTATACTCCGTATCGGGCGTTTGGCCTCGGGTGACAGATTGTTGGCCTGCCCCGCCCGGACTCCGAAACAGAAGAGGAATTCATGCAACCACTGGCCGGCGGCAAACTGAAACTGGTACAGGCCGCACTGAAACTGATTACCGAAACCCGAAGCCTGACGTCACTCGGGCTGCGGGAACTGGCCCGTGAAGCGGGCCTGAACCCGAACACCTTTTACCGGCATTTCCGGAATCTGGACGAGTTCGGGCTCCAGGTGCTGGGCTACATTGCCGAAGACATGAAAACCGGCGTGCGCCAGTTGCGCCACATGGCCGACTCATCCGAACAGGCCTCCCACGATACCGTCGCGTTTGTGTATCACTACTTTCTTGCCAACCCTGCGGCCACGACGGTAGCCGTGCGGGAACTCCACGGCTCTTCACCGGTACTGCGCCGTGCTCTGGAAGCCCAGCTGGACGCCAGCGCCAACGAAATGGCAGAAGATATTCTGGAACGGGAGCTGGTGCCGGGAGTGGAGGCGGAGGTGGTGCACGAAATCTCCCACATGACCATTCGCTATATCCTCTTCCGGGCCATGGATTACATCGAAAAACCGGACCAGCGCGAGCGTATTCAGCTGGAAACAGAGCGGTTTATCAACCGGCAGTTCCGGGGCGCCCAGTTTGAAGCCGGGCAGTCGATACAGCCGCTGATTTGAGACCCGGGTAAAGCTCCCGGTGTCGACTGCTACTCAACGTACAAGAAGTTACAGGCTTTCCCTTTTTGTCATTGCGGGCCACAAGTATCGTCCGGCCCGAAGCTTGTGATAATAGGGAATGCCTTAGATGTTTAGACGTTTAATAGTTTTATCAACCATTAGTGCTTTGCTTTCCGGCTGTGGCGGATCAGACTCCGACGAGGCCTCGGTCAGCGTGTCCACCGACACGCCGGAAGCTGTCACCGAAAGTATCTACAAATACCTGGACCGCAATGCCGTAGATTTCCGGGCCACCGATTACGACGGCCAGCCACGGCCGCTGCGCAACGATCTCTCCGGGGGCACGCTCGCCGGGGAAGTGATGTTTGCCCAGTCCCACACGGTACAGCCCAACAATAACTTTGTGCAGGACGCCGGCGACGAAACCCGATCGGTTTACCGCCCCAAACTGGTAGCTTTGCGGGACACACTGTTGATGTTCACCCCGGACACCGCCGAAGCCCCGGTAACCGTTCACGCGGTGCTGGAGCTTAACGGCGCACCGGTGGGTGAGTTCGAGCTGGCCCATCCCAATGCCTTGCCCGCCTCAGACCACCAGGGCCGCCACCGGATTGAATACTCGACCCGCGCCTGGAGCACACGCCTGCCCTGGGACATGGTCCGTAACGGCCTGTCGATCACCTTTGTGGTAGACAAAGGCACCGACGGCGAACGCGCCGGCACTCTGGCGGCAGCGGACCTGGATATCGGCGAAGCCAGTCAGATCGTCTTCCAGTCGATCCGGCTGGGGATGCTGGCCGACGTGGGGTACAGCCAGGGCCATTTCACCTTGCTCGACCCCGTCCTGGCCGCGACCGATTATTTCCAGACCCTGCCGGTCTCCCGGATGGTCATGGCAAGCTATGCCGATATGAAGCTGGACCGGGTGATTGTCGAGAACGGCAAAATCTACGATGAGGTCAGCGACACCAACGGCGACGTCTACAGCGGTGATATGCGGGGAGCCGTGGCCAAGTCCCAGGTGAGCGTGGGGATCAACCAGGCCAACTTTGGCGTCTCCAGCAGCGACATGACCCAGAGCTACCCCCACGTGTTCAAGCAGATCACCAACCACCATGCCCGGGGCCGGTACCAGAACGGCGTCATTAACCATGGCCTCAGCGGCGGCAATGGTATTGGCACCCTGGTTGACAGCCGGGGTAACGAGGCCAGCCACGAATGGGGCCATGCCTACGGCCTGGGCCACTTCCCCGGCGCCAACCTGACCGCCGACGGGCGCTGGCAACGGCACCACGCCGACAGCGGCTGGGGCTTTATCGCCCACCGTAACCGGATGCGGGACAACCTGAGCCATAACAGCTGGTCAGCCGAGGAAATGTCCCACGGTTCACACTTTATGGGTCGGATTCCCTACCGGCGCGACGCCATGTCTGGCGGCTCGGGCGGCAACCAGTTTTCGGCTTACACCCATTACACCGGATTCTCGGCCCGGATCATCCAGAATGACCTGGCCCGGTTCCCGATTCCGGATACCGCTTACCCCACCGGTTATAAAAAGTGGAATACTGAGACCGGCGAGTACGAGACCTGGCACTTCCCGGGCAATACCTCCGTCGCCGTTCCCGCTCAGGTGGGTGTTCCGGTGGCAACCCTGCTCGGTGGCTATGATCCCGATGGCACCAACGCGGTGATTTACCCGGTGTTCCACGGCAACTACGGCAACGTGTTCGAGCTGCCGGCACCGGCCACCACCGGTAATGCCTGCTGGCTGGATGTACGCAACGCCGACGGCGCACAAAAGCAGATCGCCGTCGCCCCATACCGGCACGCCAGCCGTACCATCAACCAGTTCCACGTAAACCTGGAGGCCGATTTCCGCCCCACCGAGGCCTCCCTGCACTGCCGCCGCAACGGCACGGTTGAGGAACTGGCCCGTACCGGGTTTGACGGCCAGATTCCGGAGCTGCCACCGGTGGCCATTGTCGGCCAGGAGCATGGCTTCAAACAGCTGGCCGAGCGTGAAGCTGCCGAACTCAACCGCACCCTTAACGGCCTGAGCGACCAGCCGTTCCCGGTGCTGGACGCCAACAGCCGGATACTGCTGGCCAGCCAGGACCCGGAAGCGCTCAGGCAACGGCTTGATGCAACCGCTCAGACAGTGCTGGACACCATCCTGGAACGGGATCATCAGCTCCTGGTCGCCCGTGCTCTGGTCAACCGGCTGAGCCAGGAAAAAACACCGGCTCTCGAAATCCGCAACGAACTGGCTGACCTGCTGATGGACTCAGGCATCCTCCGCGACGCCGGTGACATTGAGCTGAGTGGAACGGTGCTGCGGGTGGGCGCGCTGCAAGTGGCCTATACCCCCGATGGGAATCACCGCCTGCCGCTGCTCAACAGTGCCGAGGAACATCCGGAGGCTGGCCGCTGGATAATGTCTGCCCGCGGCAGCCTGCACCCGGTACAGGAGCCATGGCAGTGCCTGATCCCCGCCTTCGGCGGCCTCAGCCTGACGCTGTGCGACCCGGAGCAACGTAACCAGGAATGGATGTACACCGGCGCCGGCGCCCTGAAAAACGCGGTAACCGGCACCTGCATGGACCTGAACCGTGAAGCCGTTACGGTGAACATGTACAACTGCCACGGCCATTACAACCAGAACTGGGGCAAGGTGCCTGTCACCGACAGTGCGGTGCTGGCCACCCTCACCGGTGAGCTCCTGAAAGTTCTTTATCAACCCTGACCATCAGGCGACCGGGGCCGCTCACGGCGGCTCCGGTTATTCACAGCCACTGGTTAACAAGCATCCACGGCACAATCACGGTGATACACCACGCCACAAGGGCCAGCAGGCCATCCCGGGACACCATTGCCAGCCCGTAGATGCACAAAGCCAGCCCCGCAATACTGGCGCTGAAAGGCACCACCTCGGTGGCCGGCATGACCAACCCGATCGCCATACAGACCAGCACCGTGGCATACAGGCCCGGGCCTTTAACCATCCAGACCAGGCGCGGCCGGATTGGCCGGTCTACCTTGCGCGCCCAGGGTTTGAGCCAGTCGATCGCCCGCAACAGGCTGTTGCGGGGCACTTTTCGCCGGGTGAGCCAGGCCGGCACCCAGAAGTGGGAACGGCCGAACAGTATCTGGCCAAGCGTCAGCAATACCAACATGCCCATCAGGGTAGGTAACCCGGGAATACCACTCAGCGGTGTTACCAGAATAAAGCCCACCAGTAACACCACCGGCCCGAAACTGCGCCGGCCTGTGGCATCCAGCAGATCCCCGATCCGGATTTCATCGCATTCCAGGCCGACCTCCGACAGCTTTTCGAGCAGCTGCTCCAGGTTTTCCGGCTCATCTTCTGGGCTTGTGATCATGGGCAGGTTGCTGCTCGGCTTCCGGTATGGCCTTTCATCATAACGGTTTGCTGCGACACCGTAATTACCAGGCAGGCAGTTTATCGGTACAAAAAAGCCGCGGGGCCATTACTGGCGCCGCGGCGAAAGGATCGAAGGAGTGGTTCGATCAATAAAGCGTGGTCAGGGACTTTTTGGCAAACGCCTGCACTTCGTTCAAACGGTCTTCTTTCACTTTCACCAGCCACTCCGGATCTTGCAGGAGGGCACGGCCGACGGCGATCAGCTCGAATTCTCCGCGGGTCATCCGCTCTACCAGCTCATCGATGCCGGACTGTTCAACCGCTTCTTTCTTGCCGGCGAAGGTTCCGCTGACAAAATCTTCGGTGAGTCCGACGCTACCCACCGACATGGTCGGCTTGCCGGTCAGCTTCTGGGTCCAGCCGGCCAGGTTAAGATCCGAGCCTTCAAACTCGGGCTCCCAGAACCGGCGGGTGGACGCATGGAAGATATCCACACCAGCCTGTACCAGGGGGCTCAGGAACTGCTCAAGTTCCTCCGGCGTGTTCGCCAGCCTGGCGTCGTAGTCCTGCATTTTCCACTGGGAGAAACGCAACATGATGGGGAAGTCCGGGCCTACCCGACGCCGGACTTCCTCGACAATCTCTACCACCAGGCGAAGGCGGTTTTGCAGGCTGCCGCCGTATTCGTCGTCGCGCTGGTTGGTGCCTTCCCAAAGGAACTGGTCCAGCAGGTAACCGTGGGCACCGTGCAACTCGACGCCGTCAAAACCCAGGGCTTTGGCATCCTGGGCAGCGTCGCCAAAGGCTCTGACAACATCCTGAATGTCTTCTTTGGTCATGGCCTTGCCGTTGGGCTTGCCCGGAGCATAAAGGCCGGAGGGGCTGAAACCGGGGACCCCGGGGTCTGGCTCAGTGCCTTCTTTACGGACCGCGCCCACATGCCACAACTGGGGGAAAATAGCGCCACCCGCCTGGTGCACGGCGTCCACAACCTGCTTCCAGCCCGCCAGGGCCTGCTCACCGTAAAATACCGGCACGTTGGGGTAACCGTTCGCCGCCGGATGGTTAACCGGCGTGCCTTCGGTGATGATCAGGCCGACACCGGCTTCGGCGCGGCGGCGATAGTAATCCACCACGTCTTGCCCGGGCACGCCATTGGGCGAGAAATTACGGGTCATCGGCGCCATGGCGACGCGGTTGCGCAGCCTGAGGTTGTGCAGTTCGAAAGGTTCAAACAAAGGGCCTAGATTCATGCTCATAAACGGAGTTCAGCCTTGGTAATTTGGTTTCGTAAAGCAACCTTATTCAATTCAGTTTCATGATGCAACCCTATTGGGTACACTTCCCTACATGGCCAGAAAACGTTTTGATGACTCCAATTGCTCCGTTGCCCGCGCCCTGAATGAAGTCGGCGACTGGTGGTCCCTGCTGATCGTGCTGCATGCAATGTACGGTACCCGGCGTTTTGTGGACTTTCAGCAACAGCTGGGTATTGCCAGGAATATCCTGTGTGACCGTCTGGCCAGGCTGGTCGACAACCGGGTGCTGTGCAAGGTGAATGTGGGCGAGCACGGGTCCCGCTTTGAATACCGCCTTACCGAAAAAGGCCGGGACCTGTTCCCTGTTGTGGTGGCCCTGCGCCAGTGGGGCGACAAGTGGAACCCGGCGCCGGAGGGCGAACTCCTGGATATCCGGGACCGCGAGCACGGCCAGCCCGTCCTGCCCGTCACCGTACAGAACGCCCAGGGCCAACCACTGAGCATCCGGGATGTGTTTGTCCCGGAAGACGCAGAACCTGCGCCTGAAACACCCTCCTCCTGAGCATTCACCGCGCCGTATTTGATCGTTTTCTTGAGATGAGTCAAACCTGGCCCGTGCTATGCCCCGGCCCCGGCCATTAATTGCGCTAAATCAAGTTTTCCATCCCCCAGATCTTTACATTGAAGTCATCTTATTTTCATGGACCAGGAGATGGCGATGTCTCACAACTTCAAACTTGGTGTACTGGCTGCGGCCGTCATGGCCGTAGCACCGGCCGCTCAGGCTTTCGAGGCAGGGGACTTTATTGTGCGGGCCGGTGTTGTGCATGTGGCGCCGGATGATTCCAGCGATTCCATCACCGTGGCCGGTGCCCCGCTGGTCGCCGGCGCGGACGCCCAGGCAACGGTAGACTCCAACTCGCAGCTGGGTATCCGTGCTACCTACATGTTTACCAATAACCTGGGGCTGGGTGTGCTCGGTGCCACCCCGTTCCAGCACAACATCAAGGGCGGCGGGGATCTTCCGGGTGATCTGACCCTGGGCGAAACCAAGCATCTCCCGCCCACGATTACGCTGCAGTACTTTCCCATGCACAGCGCATCGGCGTTTCAGCCATACCTAGGTGTGGGCGTGAACTACACCACTTTCTTTGAAGAAAAAACCAGCGCAGACCTGAACGCCGCCCTGGGTATCCCGGGCAGTGAACTCGAGCTGGATGACAGTGTAGGGGTCGCGGTAGAGCTGGGTATGGATTATATGCTGAGCGAGAACTTCGGTCTTAACGCCGCTGTCTGGTGGGCTGATATCAGCACCGACGCCAGGGTTAAGGTACTGGACGCCGCCGGCAACAAGATCGCGGAAACCGACAAGTTTGAAGTCGAAATCGACCCCATGGTGTACATGGTGGGCTTTACCTACAAATTCTGATCCCGCGTGCCGCTGACAGCCTTCGGATGAAGGCTGTCCATCGGTTCGTTCTCCTGTTCGGGGCTGTTTACAGCCCCGCTTTTTTCAGGAGTTTCTGATCAGGCACTCTGGCGCTGAGCCGGACGGCCGCTTCTGCCTTGCCCCTGCCCTTGCCCACTGCGGCCACGGCCAGCCCCACGGGCTGCTGCCGGTTTAGGACCAAAGCTCTTGCCGTTACCACCCTGGGGCCGACGATTGCGGGCCTTGCTCGGGTCTGCCTTGGCTTTGGGTTTCAGCGGCAGATTGTTGGTGGGCTCAAAGCCTTCTACCTCTTTGCGGGGAAGCTGCTTTTTAATCAGCCGCTCGATACCCGCCAGCAGCTTACCCTCATCGGCACTGACCAGCGACAACGCATGGCCGCTTTCGCCGGCACGACCGGTACGGCCAATACGGTGGACGTAGTCTTCCGGGACGTTGGGCAGCTCGAAGTTAACCACTTGCGGCAGCTGCTTGATGTCCAGGCCCCGGGCCGCGATATCGGTGGCCACCAGTACGCGCACTTCGCCGGCCTTGAAGTCTGCCAGCGCGCGGGTACGGGCACCCTGGGACTTGTTGCCGTGGATGGCAGCAGCGGTGATACCGTCTTTTTCCAGTTTCTGGGTCAGGCGGTTGGCACCATGCTTGGTGCGGGTAAACACCAGCACCTGCTCCCAGGCGTTATCACGCACCAGCTTGCTCAGCAGGGCTGTCTTCTGGCTCTGATCTACCGGGTATACGGACTGTTTTACTTTCTCGGCGGTGGTGTTGCGGGCGGCCACTTCCACCTGCACCGGATTGTTCAGAAGGCCCTGGGCCAGCGTGCGGATCTCGCTGGAGAAGGTCGCCGAGAACAGCAGGTTCTGGCGCCTGGCCGGCAGCAGCGCGAGGATCTTGCGGATGTCGCGGATAAAGCCCATATCCAGCATGCGGTCGGCTTCGTCCAGCACCAGGATTTCAACTTCGTTGAAGCGCACCGCGTTCTGCTGGTACAGATCCATCAGACGGCCCGGTGTCGCCACCAGTACGTCCAGGCCCTTGCGCAGCTTCATCATCTGGGGGTTGATCTTGACGCCACCAAACACCACGGCAGAACTTGTAGGCATATACTTACTGTAGAGGGCAACGCTGTCATGAACCTGTGCCGCCAGCTCACGGGTAGGCGCCAGAATCAGTGCACGGGGACCTTTGCCGGTACGTGGCGCGGCGGCGAGACGTTGCAGCAACGGCAGGGTAAAACCGGCGGTTTTGCCGGTGCCAGTCTGGGCCGCGGCCATGACGTCTTTACCGGACAACACCGCCGGAATGGCCTGTTGCTGGATAGGAGACGGGGTTTCGTAACCCTGATCAGCAGTGGCACGGACCAGCTGCTCGGACAAACCGAGTGAAGAAAAACTCATATGAGATGTACTCTTGATTGATTCTGCCTCCACGAACACCATGAGCGGCGAATGCGGGCAGAGGCCATGAAGATTCATGGAATAAAAGACGACTACAGTCACGCGCCGGTTTCGGGGTGACGTCCTCTGACAGGTCGTATGAAAGGCTGCATCGTGGCCGTTGGCCGTAAACTGCAGAATCCCTAGAGGCAGGACGCTGCGAAAGGTAACAGAGCACCGGCCAAATAGCTATAAGTGATTATCTGCGGAACTCCACCCGGGACCGTTGGTCATTAGCCGGTATACCCTGTCACCATTCCCCCCGATCACGGAGAAATCATGCTCAGCGTAGGCGTTGGCCCCCTCAGCCTGTCAATCGGGCACCTGCTTCTGATACTGGCGTTTGTGGTGGCCTTACTGGTGGGCGCACTGGCCGGCCGAAAGGAAAAGATTCCGGTGGCCGGGACCCTCACCGATGTGTTTCTGGTCGCCATGGTAAGCGCCCGGATCGGCTTTGTGGCGCGTTATTCTGACGAATACCGGAGCGACTGGCTGGGCATGATCGACATCCGTGATGGCGGTTTTGATCTGGTCATCGGGCTGGTGGCGGCGCTGGCGTTTACCGCTTACCTGCTGTGGAAAAAACCGCTGATGCGCCGGACCCTGGGCTCAGCGGTGGCCGCCGGGATGATTGTCTGGGCCGGCACCTCGGGTGTGATTGCCCTGATCAACCAGCAGATCCGGGGGCTGCCGGAGGTAGCTCTGACCGATCTGAACGAGCACCCGGTAGACCTGGTCCGGCTGGCCGGCGACCGCCCCACCGTGGTCAATCTCTGGGCCACCTGGTGCCCGCCGTGCATCCGTGAGATGCCGGTCCTGGAAGAAGCCCAGCAGCGCTACCCAGGGATTAACTTTGTCTTCGCCAATCAGGGCGAGCACCCGGAGACCATCCGCAGGTTCCTGATGGCACAGAACCTGAACCTGAGCCACGTACTGAGCGACCGGCAAGGCCAGTTTGGCCGGATAACCGGCAGCCACGGCCTGCCCACCACGCTGTTCTATAACGCCGAAGGCCATCTGGTTGACAGCCATATGGGAGAGTTGTCCCGGGCCAGCCTGCGGCGGAGCCTGGAACGTTTTGACCCGCGTTACCTGAACTCGTCCGCCACCGCTGTTACAGCAGCCATAAAGTCAGACTGAAGCTTATCACGCTGCTGGCGCACAGCCCGGACAAGGATAATGGCAAGCTCCAGCGGAAGGAGGCGTCCCTGGCCCGGTAGCCGGTTAAACGCTCCATAATCAGGGCATTAGCGGCGAACGGTGTACCAAAGGCGGCAATGCCCCAGGCGGTTACCATGGCAAAGGCCAGACCGAGCTGGGCAGTAACCGGCCAGAGCGAACCAAGAATACCACCCAGCAGAGTGGCGATGATGATGGGGTTCATACCGGACATGCCACCGGCAAAGAAAACCCAGGGTACGCCGGCTGCCATCAGCGCCCACAACCACGCTGGCAACTCCGGATGACCACTGATCTGGCCCAGTACCACGCCGCTGAGCACCGCACCGATAAACGCCGATCCGCCGACAATGGCCAGCTCGTTACTCACGTTGGCCATGCTGGTGACCGGCGGGTTTTTGCCCTTCAGCCAGCCCAGCACCCGGTACAGTGCGACCGCACCCAGACAGCTCAACGCCACCGAATGGGCGTAGCTGAGGCCAAACCGATGGCTGAGCCAGAGCACACCAATACACACCGCCAGAATCAGCCCGCCAAATCGCAGCCAGCTGGCGGGACCGGCCTGCAAGGTGGCAGCGGTTTCGGTCACTTCTGCCGGCTCCGGCTCCCGCCAGCGCAGCCCTGCCAGCAGCACACACATGGCAAAGGGCACCACCAGCACCAACAGGGACATCAGGCTGACGTCCGGTAACAGGGTGAGGGTGAGCACCACGGAAATGGATAACGGAGAGAACATGGGGGCTACCCCAAACCCGCGTAAAACCGCCCGGGTCGCGTTACGGGTGCTGGCAGAATCGCCATTCCGCTTGATGCGCTGCGCCACCAGGCTTCCCACCACCGCCACCGAGCCAAAGTTAAGGGGAACAGACACCAGCGCAGTACCAAAACCCAGGCTCAGGTAACGGCTGAGGGGTTTGCCACCAAACAGACTGGAGGAAATCAGTTGCAGATCACGGGTACGGGCCAGCACGCTGGACAACAGCATGACCGCCAGCATCAGGCCGGCCAGGCGGGTGAGATTGACGGCGGCTCCGACAATAAGAGAAGCGTCGTACGCCAGAGCAAACACCAGTACGAGAACCGCCACCACGAACACCGCCCGGGGCACGTTGCGCATCTCCCCCCAGCCCAGACAGATCGCGAGACCAGCGGCGGCGCCACCCAGCAACGGCAGCCCCGGCACCAGAGAAAATACCGCTGCCAGCAGTGCAAGATAGGCGAAAAAGGAAATAAGTGCAGAGCGCAAGACAGAGTCCTATTACGACAACGTGGAAGAGCTATCGTAAGCAGGCTGATGCACTTTGCCTATGCGCATTTATGTTAATAGCGGCCTGACCGGCCCCCGCCGCCTCAGGAGCCGAACAACGCCGATCGCAGCGGGCGCAGAAAGCCAGTGCTCTCGCCTGCCCCGGCCTGGCGACGCTGGCCGTCGAATTCCAGATAGCCGTCTTCGATGGGGTCAAAGCGCAGGATGCGAACGTCGGTGAGATAATCCTGCGATGCCTTCCACGGACCGTGGGTGCCCTGGCGTGGCAAGCGGCCTTCTGCGCGCTTGATGTAACCGGAGTCCAGGGAGCCGAGAATGGTTTCGGTACCCTGGCTGTTCTCGGTGTCCCGGGGAACCGCCACCTGATAGCCATTACGGTCCATGTGGTTGATCAGCCGGCACAGGTACTCACTGGCGATATCGGCCTTGAGGGTCCAGGAGATATTGGTGTAACCAAAGATCATCCCGGCGTTGGGCATGCCCTCCACCATGACGTTCTTGTAAATCACCTTGTCCCTGAGCCGCACCTCCTCGCCATCCACCGTGGGCACGATGCCACCGAGCATCTGCAGGTCCAGGCCGGTGGCCGGGATGATGATATCGGCCGCCAGCTCTTCGCCGGATCTGAGCAGAATGCCGGCCGGGGTAAAGCGCTCGATGTGATCGGTTCTGACCGAGGCCGTTCCGGCCTTGATGGCCTCAAACAGATCACCGTCTTTGACCACACACAGGCGTTGATCCCAGGGATTGTAGTCCGGGCTGAAGTGACGCATGTCGGCCTTGCCGTTGAGCTGGCGCTTGATGATCGACAGGAACAGACGGCGCATGGCCCGGGGGCTTTTGCGGGAACGCTCGAACAGAAAACGGGAGATGGAGATATTCCGGGCCCGGGTGAGCCGGTAGGCGGTCCTGGCCGGCAGCACCCTCTGCAGAGCCAGCGTGACCTTATCCGTGGACGGTAGCGGCATCAGATAACTGGGTGAGCGCTGTAACATGGTCACATGCGCCGCCTTCTCTGCCATGGTGGGCACCAGGGTAATGGCGGTGGCTCCGCTGCCAATCACCACTACGTTCTTGCCGGTGTAGTCCAGATCCTCCGGCCAGTGCTGGGGATGCACCACCCGACCCTTGAAGTCGCTCTCACCGGGAAAATCCGGTTTATAGCCCTGATCGTAGTTGTAGTAACCGGTACAGCCCACCACAAAACCGGCGGTATAGGTCTCGGTATCGCCGGTTTTTTCATTCACGGCCGTCACCAGCCAGCGCTTATCCTCGCTCGACCAGTCGGCCGCCTTCACCGCCACACCGTAGCGGATGTGCTTTTCGACATCGTGTTCTTTGGCGGTGTCCGACACATACTGTTTGATCGAGGCGCCGTCGGCCAGCACCTTGCCGCCGGTCCAGGGCCGGAAATTATAACCAAAGGTGAACATGTCGGAATCCGAACGAATGCCCGGGTAACGGAACAGGTCCCAGGTGCCGCCCATCGACTGGCGCCGTTCCAGAATGGCAAAGCGCTTGCCCGGGCATTCGCGCTTGAGATGACAGGCCATGCCAATGCCGGAGACCCCCGCGCCGATGATCAACACATCGTAATGCTGTTTGTTCATACCCTGCCCTCTGGTATTCCTGTCCGTTTCTTATGCTCTGGTGGATAGGCCCACCATAGCGCAGGCAACCACAAGCAGGAATTGGCCAGCCGGCGCCCGGGCCCTGGCAGTTTGGGCCAGTCTGCGGTTCGGGACAGGGCCGGCACTGGCGTCAAAACGGTTAACCGAAGAGCTGGTTTGGTGATGATCAGGCATAAAAAAACCGGCTTCTGCGTCCTGCAGAAGCCGGTTCAGGGGTCAGCCTGAATCTGTCAGGCGAGTGTGAACTTACCTGGCCGCGTTGCGGATCATGAAATCAAAGGCGCTCAGTGCGGCTTTGGCACCCTCACCCATCGAGATCACGATCTGCTTGTAGGGCACCGTGGTGGCATCACCCGCCGCGAAAATACCCGGAATCGAGGTCTCGTTGCGGTCGTTGACCACAATCTCGCCGTGGGGGCTCAACTCGATGTCTCCCTTCAGCCATTCGGTGTTCGGTACCAGACCAATCTGGACAAACACACCTTCGAGCTCAATGTGGTGTGACTCACCGGTCGTCCGGTCAGTGTAGTTCAGGCCACTCACCCGGCCGTCTTTACCGACCACTTCGGTGGTCTGGCCCGACGTAATGATCCTGACGTTGGTCAGGCTGCGCAGTTTCTTCTGCAGTACCTCGTCGGCGCGCATCTGCTCACCGTATTCGATCAGGGTGACGTGGCCCACGATGCCGGCCAGATCGATTGCCGCTTCCACACCGGAGTTACCACCACCGATGACCGCGACACGCTTGCCTTTAAACAGCGGGCCGTCACAGTGCGGGCAATAAGCCACGCCCTTGTTGCGGTACTCTTGCTCGCCCGGCACACCCATCTGGCGCCAGCGCGCACCGGTCGCCAGGATAAGGGTGCGGGACTTCAGTGAGGCGCCGTTTGCCAGACGCACCTCGTGCAGGCCGCCGGTTTCGGTCGCCGGGATCAGCTTTTCGGCGAGCTGCATATTCATGATGTCCACGTCGTATTCGTTAACGTGCTGTTCCATGGCCGCAACCAGCTTCGGACCTTCGGTATAAGGTACCGAGATCAGGTTCTCGATGCTCATGGTGTCGCTTACCTGGCCACCAAAACGTTCGGCGGCAATACCGGTACGGATGCCTTTACGGGCCGCGTAGATCGCAGAGGCAGAACCCGCGGGGCCACCACCAATCACCAGAACTTCAAAGTCGTCTTTCTGGTTGATCTTCTCGGCTTCTTTCTCGGCTGACCGGGTGTCCAGCCTGGCCACAATCTCTTCCAGAGTCATACGGCCCTGGCCCCAGGACTCGCCGTTCAGGAACACACTTGGCACCGCCATGACTTCACGCTGCTCGACTTCTTCCTGGAACAGGGCGCCGTCGACCGAGGTGTGCTTCACTTTCGGGTTGAGCACGGCCATCAGGTTAAGGGCCTGCACAACGTCCGGACAGTTCTGACACGACAGCGAAAAATAGGTTTCGAACTCATACTCGCCATCCAGCTCCTGAATCTGCTGAATCAGATCCTGGGATTCCTTGGACGGGTGGCCACCCACCTGCAGCAGGGCCAGTACCAGAGAGGTGAACTCATGGCCCATGGGGATACCCGCAAAGCGCACACCGATGTCGGTACCGACACGGTTAATGGCGAACGACGGACGACGCACCCCGTCAGAATCGTCCGTGCTCAGGCTGATCTTGTCAGACATCGCCGCGATTTCTTCCAGCAGCTCTTTCAGCTCCTGGGACTTTTTGCTGTCGTCGTAGGCTGCGACCAGTTCGATCGGCTGCTGCAGTTTTTCCATGTAGGCCTGAAGTTGTTGCTTGATGTTCGCATCCAACATGTAAGGTATCTCCTTGATGTCTGTCGTAGCCAAACGGCTGAATTCAAAATGGCTGGGTTATAAACGTTGTAAAGAGGATAAGGGCCGGCAATCAAAAGCTCAAATTAATTGGATCAAATCGTTTGATAGTCCACCCCTATGTAGCAGGCCCTACACGCAAAAACCCCGGCAAGGCCGGGGTTTCGGGGAATCGAGGCCTGCCGACAGGCCTCTTTCCATTTCGTTTTTCGGTAAAAGAAAAACTTAGATCTTGCCAACCAGGTCCAGAGACGGAGCCAGAGTTTCTTCGCCTTCTTTCCACTTGGCCGGGCAAACTTCGCCCGGGTTTTTGCGAACGTACTGAGCGGCTTTGATTTTACGCATCAGGTCGTCTGCGTCACGGCCGATACCTTCAGCAGTAATTTCCATCGCCTGGATGATGCCATCCGGATCGATCAGGAAAGTAGCGCGGTCTGCCAGGCCCTGGCCTTCACGCATTACACCAAAGTTGTTGGTGATGGTGCCGGTCTGGTCGCCAACCATGTAGTACTGGATTTTGCCGATGGTGTCGGACGTGTCGTGCCACGCTTTGTGGGTGAAGTGAGTGTCGGTAGACACAGAGAACACTTCAACGCCCAGCTTTTGCAGCTCTTCGTATTTGTCAGCCACATCGCCCAGCTCAGTCGGGCACACGAAGGTGAAGTCGGCCGGGTAGAAGAAGAACACCGCCCACTTGCCTTTAACGTTGGCTTCGCTGATTTCTACGAACTCGCCTTGTTTGAACGCGGTTGCCTGGAACGGTTTGATTTCAGTGTTAATGATACCCATCTCAGAATAACTCCTGTTGATCGTTTGGGTTGATGGTTAAGAAACGAAGCACAGCCTACGGCTTTCGCTGCCTCAATAAAAATTGATTATTCCCAACCTGTGGATAGGCTAAAGCTATCCATATGAAAACCTTGCCTTTCGACACGCCGCCATTCAGCAACGTGCCTGCTGCCCCACAGAGGTCGGGGCTGACGGCCAAATTTCAATCCTGTGGAAAGCCAGTATAGCCAACGATTGTTACCGTTTCAGGCGATACTTTCGACAATCCCGCCCTCTACCCGCAAGGCTGTAGCCAGTTGTGGCACTGGCCTGGGGCGAAACGGCATAAACGCAGAGATTGGCCAGATCGGCCATCATCCGAAGCGAAATGCTGAAATGGTGGTTTCCATAACCCGTTCTGAATAAATCTTCTGCCCCGGCTCATCACCGCCGGCACCCACGGCCATCAGCAACGGGATCAGGTGTTCCTCATCCCCCTGGGGATGACACAGGTAAGCGGAGGGCGCGCTGGCCCAGTTCGCCAAAAGCTGGTCGCGCTCTGGCGCGGGGCGGGCCACCGCGTCCGTCAGCCAGGCATCAAACTCATCCGACGCGGCCGAAAACCGCTTATCGCCATAAGCGCGCATGTTATGAAAGCTCATGCCGCTGGCAATAATCAGTACGTTTTCATCACGCAGGCCAGCTAATGCCCGGCCGGCCTCAAGGTGTGCCGCCGGATCAAGGTCTTTGCGCAGAGATAACTGGATCACCGGGATATCCGCGCCCGGAAACACCAGCTTTAAGGGGATGAACATGCCATGGTCGAAACCCCGCGTGGCATCAACCTGCGCCACCATGCCGCCAGCCGTCAGCCGTTGAGCAACCTGCTCCGCCAGCTCCGGCTCGCCAGGCGCCGGGTAGGTTAACTCGTAGGTATGCGCCGGAAAGCCATAGTAATCGTAAATCAGCTCAGGACGGCCATGGCCGGTAACGCTGAACTGCGGCTCCATCCAGTGCGCCGATACCATCACAATCGCCTTGGGGCGCTGAGGCAGGGTATGGGCAACGCTTTTCAGGAAGTTGCCCATACCAACCCAGGTATCCGACGGCGTCCAATCCATAAAAAAACAGGGCCCCCCGCCGTGGGGGATGAACAACACTGGCTGGCGTGCAAGTGTGGGTGTATCCGTAGTCATCATCAGTCCCTCCAACTGTGTATGAAAACAGTATGGCTGCTGCTGCCAAGTAGGAGAACCGTCTATTATTCACTAACACTTAACACTGAACGTAGGAAATACCAGTGGACCGGATCACCAGTATGCGCGTTTTTGTGCGTGCCGCTAAGTGCCCTCATCTTCCTGACGCATCCGCTCGCGGATATGGCCATCGATCGTTAACCCGTCGGACATCGGCTCATAGAGCGCGCCTGTCGTATTCGGTGCCGACATGGCTTTTACCGACTCTGCCTTGGCTATATCTGCAGACAGGCGCTCGGTGAGATCGGGGAACACGTGGTGCATGATGTCCGAACCCTTCGCCTTCCATCCTACCGGCTGTTCTTCTTCCGGGTGGATACAGGCCTTGACGATAGCGTCGATGACGATCTGCGGGTCATCCATCATCGCCATTCGCGGTGCGTGTCCCGTGTAGTTCGCCGCATGGCTCCACCAGGGTGTGTCGACCGCCCACGGCATGATCGTGCCAACCTTGATGTCGGCTTCGCCCGCCAACCGGAGCTCCTGGTTCAGCGTCCGGCTCAGGCTCAGGACAGCAGCCTTCGTGGCGGCATAGGTGTTCTGCAGTGCCAATGGCGTCTCGCTGTCGATCGAGCCGACGTTGATCAACGTGCCGTACCCCTGGGCGCGAAACTGTCGAAGCGCCGCATGGGCACCATAGATAAGCCCCTTCAGGTTCACGTCCACCAAGCGGGCATGGTCTTCGATCGGAATGTCCCAGAAATATCCGATCGCGCCGACGCCCACATTATTCACCCAGACATCGATCCGACCGAAACGTGTCAGTGCTTCCTCCACCAACCTCGCGATATCCGCGGGCTCGCTCACATCCGTCTCTACGGCTACGGCCGTGCCCCCAGCTGTTTCGATCTCGGTAACCAGATCGTCGAGCATGGATTTGCGCCTGGCCGCAATAACGACCCTGGCGCCTTGAGCAGCAAGTTTCTGGGCAGCACCACGCCCAAAGCCACTTGAGGCTCCGGCGATCACCACTACAATATCGGACAAGCTCTCGGGTCGTTTTGACATCTGTGCGCCCTCCGTGGTCGCTACTGATTTAACGAACGAGTTAACGGGTGATTATACGTTGATTTTGAAATTCCACTCGATCTCAGAGGCCGGTCTGCCACCACCTAAGCCCCAGTTGTCCATAGCCACCTCATTGAGGATGATCTTGGTGTGATCGCGTGGGATGCCTAACGGTTCCAGGTTCTCAACGATGGCGCGATACAAGTTGCGCTTTGCATCAAGTGAGCGTCCAGCAAATGCGCTGATGGTGATGACCGTATAGCGTTCAGGCTGAGTGAGCCTGGACAATGCAATAAAGCGATGCGGCTCATGTGTTACCAACCGAACGCAACGATCACCTTCCGGGATTTTGAATCCGTCAACCAAAGCTGCATGCACTGCTTCAATGATCTGAATTTCTTGCTCTTGAGAGTAAGTGCAGCGCACTTCAATCATGGTGCTTGGCATGTCAATTTCCTGATTAGTTTTCAGCCCGACTCCAAGCTGACCTAACGCCTGGTTAAGGGGCAGGCTTCAGCCCGTCCCAGTGAGCAAGGCGAACGATTTGAACCTCTTGTTAGGAATCACTCACTTCCTCAATTTCAGAAACACCTTCAGACTGATCCCCAGTAAACCATTTCCAGCTTTCTTTGAGAATAGTTTTCCCCTCGACACTCTGATCGGGAACCGATCTACACCGACCAGCCATCAGCTCACCCCTGACGTTTTCATGGTGGTACAGGAAATCCAGGCTACCATCTGACAATATTTCCCCTGAAGGTGCCCTTTCACGACGTCACCTCCAGAATATTCCGCCCAAATCTGATCTCCGCTTTGGTGGTAGTGAAAGCGTGTTGACTCGCTAACCTCGCCGTTATCAGAATTGGTTTTCCCTCGAAAAATACGATTATCGTAGTTCATAAAATTCCTAACGC